>Ga0255165_1000569_pt1 | contig 11562 bp, 12 predicted proteins | sample Atl_Cont_RepB_8d_FD_183182 | JGI IMG/M metagenome (GOLD analysis project Ga0255165, IMG submission 183182) | Freshwater microbial communities from Altamaha River, Georgia, United States - Atl_Cont_RepB_8d | ecosystem: Environmental > Aquatic > Freshwater > River | place: USA: Georgia | collected... | reverse complement strand
TGGGTCACACCGGACCTGATCATCCTGGACGACCTGTTCCTGGCCAGGCGCATCAGCGAGCACGCCGCCGAGGTGCTGCAGGCCATCGTGCACCAACGCTACAAGCTGCGCCGCTCCATCGTCATCACATCCAACCGCGTGGTGCAGGACTGGGGCAAATACCTGGGAGATGCCACCATGGCCACCACCATCCTGGACCGACTCATGCACCGCTGCGCGATGCTGGAGTTCGAGGGCAAAAGCTATCGTCTGAAGGAGGCCGCCGCTCGCATCGCCGTCAGCCCCGAATCGTCATAATCTGGGCGTCCTGCCTGGGGGAATTTGGGGTGGCCACGGGTGGGGGAATTTGACCTGGCCATCAGGGCCCACCACGGCTACCTGTTCGCCAACGCCCGCGGCACCCGCATCAAGCTCCTCGTGCACGACGGCTTCGGCGTCTGGTGCGCGGCACGCAGGCTCAACGCGGGCCGCTTCGCGTGGGTACCGGCCACCACGACATCGCCCATATCTCTGTCGCTCACCAACGCGCAGTTTGACGCGCTGGTCCTCGGCCTGCCGTGGGAGCGGTTGCCCGAATTGAGCACCATCACGCGGGCCTGACAGCAACATCGACGCTGGCACTTGACCGCGCCAGCGTCGACGCAATTCGTACTTGTTCCGATGCGCTGCATACGGCGTCCTGGCACCATGCCGTCATGCTCGGCACGCACGATCTTCCCCCGCTCAACCTGCAGACACTCCCGCCCGAAGCGGCGGCCTGGGTTGCCCGTTGGCAGCATGCCGAACAGCAACTCGCCCTGCGTGAGCAGGCTCTTGTCGATCGCGACCGCGAGCTGGACCAAGCCAGGAATCTCCTGCAGCGCAAGGACCGCGACATCGCCTGGCGCGATGCCAAGATCGAGAAGATCACCTTCGAGTTGGCTCGCCTGAAGCGCTGGAAGTTCGGCGCCAGCTCCGAAGCGATGAACACCGACCAGCGACGCCTGTTCGAGGAGACGATCGCCGAGGACGAGGCGAGCCTGCGTGCGCAACTGGAACAACTGCGACGCGAAGCCGCTGAGACCACTGTCGACGCCAAGCCGAAGGCCGCGCCGCAGCGACCACGCCGTCAGCAATTGCCTGAACACCTGCGTCGCGTCGAACACCGTCATGAGCCCGAGAGCACCAACTGCCCCGCGTCTAACTGCGGTCGCCCGATGACACGCATCGGCGAGGAGGTGAGCGAGCGGCTGGATATCGTGCCGGCCGAGTTCTTCGTCCATCGCCACATCTACGGCAAGTGGGCCTGCCGCTGCTGCCAGATCCTCAAGCAGGCGCCGTCCAACCCGGAACTGATCGAGGGCGGCATGGCCGCGAGCGGCCTCATCGCGCACACGCTCATCAGCCGCTGCGTTGACCACCTGCCGTACTACCGGCAAGAGGCGATCAACGCCCGCAGCGGCGTGCACACACCGCGTTCCACGCTGGCGGCCTGGGCAGGCCAGGCGGGCGCGGCGCTGGAGCCACTCTACGAGGTGCACAAGGCCTTCGTCCTCGCTTGCCGGGTTCTGCATGCCGACGAGACCCCCGTGGCGCTGCTCGATCCCGGTGCCGGCAAGACGCGCAAGGCCTACGTCTGGGCCTACGCGAGGAGCTGGCACGACCCCGTGCCCGGCGTGGTCTATGAGTTCTGCCTGGGCCGTGGCGCGCAGTACCCGAAGGCCTTCCTCGCGGGCGATGTGCGACGGGGCCGAGGGCGCTGGTCCGGAACGCTGCTGACGGACCGCTACGCAGGCTACGACAGCGTGCTCGACCCGCGCATCCATACTGATCGCATCAGCGCGGCTTGTGTCGCGCATGCACGCCGCAAGTTCGAGGAGCTGACTCGCACCGGAACGAGCCCGATCGGCGACGAGGCGATCCGTCGCTATGCGCGGATCTATGCGCTCGAGGCCGAACTCAAGGGCATGAGCGACGGCGAGCGCATGTCGCAGCGCCAGCAACTCGCCAAGCCGCTGTGGGCCAAGCTCAAACAATGGCTCGAGATCGAACGACGGCTGGTCGCGGGCGGCAGCTCCGTGGCGGGCGCCATCGACTACACGCTCGGCCACTGGACCGCGCTGACGCACTACCTCGAGGACGGCGCAGTCGCGATCGACAACAACCACCTGGAGCGGCAGATCAAGCCTTGGGCAATGGGGCGCCGGGCATGGTTGTTCGCCGGCAGCGAACTCGCTGGCCAACGCACGGCCATGGTGATGAGCCTGGTGCAGTCGGCGCGGCTCAATGGACACGATCCATGGGCATACCTGCGCGACGTGCTGGCACGCCTGCCGACGCAGCGCAGCAGCCAGATCGAGGACTTGCTGCCGCACAGATGGCAAGCGGCATCCGACGCGGCACCATGACCTTGCTCACGCAGGACGTTATGGTCCAGGCGAACATCGACGTCAACCGCATGAGCGCGCAACAGAAGGTTCAGCTGACTGACGAAATCTACGTCCAGCAGCCGAATCTGCTGGCCTCCATCCTCGTGTTGCCTCGCTACGGGGTCGACATGCAACTGCTTGAGGAGCCGATCCACGTCCTGCTCGTCGCCTTCCAGGCCATGAAGCACTGCGGGCACGCCTTGCCAACGATCTCTGAAGACGTCCAGGAAACCTGCTTGAAGCGGCTGACAGCGACGTTGAAGTTCTCCGAGGGCGTGCCGCCAGATCTCGTCGAGCAGATGATCACGAAGTTTTGCGTCGACCACCCCGAGCGCTATCTCCTGGCGTTCGCATACGGCCATCTTGGCCAGCACGACCTGCTGCGCGTGCGAACCGACGCCGAGAAGTACCTGCTGCTGGCCTGCCTCAACCTCGTGGAGTGCGTGGCCTACATCGGTGCAAAGTAGCAGTCCAAATGAGCCGCTTGCGGCCGGGGCTGGGACGCCCTGATCGGTGAGTTCGCCCCGAGGGGCATCGGCGCGGAGCTGGTGGCCGAGGTGGACCGGGTGTTGGCGCCGACCGAAAACTGACCCACCCTTTGAGGGATCTGCCGATTCAAAACTGACCCGGGTGTTCAACCTACCCTGCTGCTTATTTAAGCAGGGGTAAAAAGGAGTGATCACCATGGCCATGATTGGCAAAGTTCGGCGGCTACGTTACCGCCAGCAGAAGTCCGTGAGGGAGATTGCGCGCATGACCAGCCTGTCGCGCAACACGGTTCGCAAGTGGCTCAGGGCGGCGCCGGTGTAAGCGTCTTGCCGCGGCATCTTGAGGTGATCCGGCCTGCGGGTGAGGATCGCATCCATGGCGAACATGGTGGATGCGATTTGGTCGAAGGCTGCGGCGTTTTCCGTTCGTTGGCTCAGCGCTGTTCCCCCCTGAGCGCCTGGCTTCCTGGCGCGACGCGATGCTGGCAGAGATCGCGCGCGGGCCGATGCGTGAGCAGTCGTGGCCGCCTCAACCCGCGCGGCGTCAAGCGCAAGATGTCCAACTTCAGCGTCCGACATCGCGGCGAATTGCTCAACCAGCGGCATCAGCCCGTCCCGGTGTTGCGTATCTGAACAGTATTGGGGCTAGAGGGGTGCCAGGATCACTCCTGCATCGCGCAGGCGCGCGACGTCAGCCGGCGAATAGCCCAGCGATTCGAGAATCGGGGCAGAGTGCTCCCCTTGCCCTGGCGCCCCCATTCTGACGGACGGCGTAACCGATTGCATGCGGATCGGGGTCGCCTGCAGGCGGGTCGGCCCGGCCACGGGATGCTCGTGGGCAATGATGCTTCCGCGCGCCCGCACCTGTTCGGACTGCGCCGCCTCTTCCACCGTCAGCACCGGGCTGATGCAGACTTCCTTGTCCTTGAGGCGTTCGAACCATTCATCCCGCGTGCGCCCGGCGAACATGCGGGTCATCTCGGCCCGTATTTCCTGCTGGCGTGCCGGCCCGGCGTATTGGTCGCCGAGCCACTCGCTGCGGTCCAGTGCGTTGCAGAGATTCCGGTAGAAGTGGGCTTCGATGGCGGCCAGGGTGATGAATTTCCCGTCGCTGGTGCGGTAGATGTCCGCCCAGGGATACTTGCCGTTGTGGCGCTCCTCGCCGCGGCCGGGCGCGGTGCCGCCGCCCAGGTACGTCGACAGCGCGGTGACGGGAAGGGAAAACGCCGCGTCGAACAGGGAAATGTCCAGGTAGTCGCCCACCCCGCTGGCCTCCGCGTTTCGCAGCGCAAGCAAGATGCCGATCGTCGCCATGTGCGCGGCCGTGATGTCGGCCAGCTGGGGGCCGGTCAGCATGGGATCACCGCCACTTTTGCCGATCAGGCTGAGCACGCCGCTCAAGGCCAGGTAATTCGGGTCGTGCGCGACCATGTCGCGGTGCGGCCCCTCTTGGCCGAAGCCGGACAACGAGCAATAAACGATTGCGGGGTTGATGCTGCGGATCGATTCATAGTCGATGCCCAGGCGCTTGACGACGCCCGGACGAAACTGCTCGAAGACGACCTGCGACTGCGCGGCAAGCTTGAGGAATATCTTCTTGCCCTCCGGCGATTTGAGGTTGAGCGCCAGGCCGCGCTTGTTCCGGTTCAGCTGGAGATGCCGCGCCGCGACGCCATTGACGGCCGGCTGCGTCGAGCGGAAGTCGTCGCCGTTCTTCGTGTCCTCGATCTTGATGACATCCGCGCCATAGTCAGCGAGGATCTGCGTGGCCAAGGGCCCCGGCAGTTGCCGCGACAGGTCGAGAATCCGCACGCCTGCAAGCGGTAATGCGTTCATGGTGTTTCCTTGTCTGGTTCATAGACGACGCCGGCCGCCGCAAATCCGCCGTCCACGTTCAGCACGTGTCCGGTGACGAAGCTTGCGTCGTCCGAGCAAAGATACAGGACGGCGCCCGCGATCTCTTCAGGGCGCGCGTAGCGGTCCAGCGCCATGCGCGACAGAAAGGCGCGGCGCTGCGCCGGACCGTGCGCGGTACGCGCGATCTGCGTCGGCCCGGGGGCCACGGCGTTGACCAGGATCCCGTACCGGCCGAGCTCCACCGCCATGGTCTGGGTGAGGTTGATGATGGCCGCCTTCGAGGCGCCATACGCGGCGCGCCCGCTGCCGCCTTGCTGACCCGACACTGATGTCAGGTTCACGATGCGTCCGCCGCCCGCGTCACGCATGATCCGGGCCGCCGCCTGGCCGCACAGCATGGCGCCCCCCAGGTTGACCCGCAGGATGCGTTCGAAATCCTCGAGCGCCATCGACAGGAACGGCAACCGGTCGGTGATGCCCGCATTGCTGATCTGCAGGTCCAGCCTGCCGTACCGTTGCAGGACCTGCTGGTAAGCGGCTGCGACGGATTGCGGGTCGCCCACGTCGAGCATCACCGCCTGCGCGGTGCCGCCCGCCTGGGTAATGTGCTGGTGCGTCTCCAGCGCGGCCGGCCCGTTGATGTCCGCGACCACGACCGTCGCCCCTTCGGCGGCGAAACGTTCCGCGATGGCCCGCCCGATTCCGGCGCCCGCGCCGGTGACGAGCGCAATCCTGTCCTTCAGCCTCATGGCGCCGGCCGCGCACCGGCACCTTGAGGGCGCGCCTCGTCCAGGCGCCTGACCATCCGGATCATGCGGCCCTCGCACACCACCTCTTCGCGCTGGTTGCGCAAGCTAGCCTTCCAGAACACGAGGCCGCGGTCCTGCTTGGCGACCTCCCGCTTGCTCTCGACCGAGACCACGAGGTGCACGGTGTCGCCAATGAAGCCGGGCCTGAAAAAACGCCATTCGATGCCCGCGAGCGCCATCCCGGTTTCGTCCGTGATACCGATGCGGTTGAAAAGCCCGTTGGCGATGCTGACCAGCAGCATGCCGTGCGCCGGCCGCTGGCCGAACACCGATTTTTTGGCGGCCTCGGTGCTGATGTGGAAATCGGTCAGGTCCCCCGTCAGGCCGGCAAAGGTGTACAGGTCGCATTCCGCGATCGTGCGGGTCTGCGAGCGGTACTCCTCGCCCACGTTCAATTCTTCAAAGTAGCGCGATTTTTCCGTCATGTCGGCTTTCGTGGTTGATTGGTTTTCCGGTTCGGCGCCGTGGGCACGCGGCTCACCGGCCCAGATACCGTGCTTCCCGTTTCTGCTCGAAGGCCTCGGTGCCTTCCCTCGCATCCCGGGACAGCTGCAGCACCCGGTTCTGGTGCTCGGACAGGTAAAGCCCCTCCTCCAGCCCGGCGCCGGCGGTGCGCAGCATCGTCTCCTTCACGGCCTGCACCGCCAGGGGCGCATTGGCCGCGATCTTTCGCGCGAGGTCGTATGCCGCTGGCATCAGCTCATCCGGCTCGACCAGGCGGTTGACCAGGCGAAGCTCGAGCGCTTCCCGGGCTTCGACAATGCGCCCGGACAGCGCCAGCTCCATCGCGACGCCCATCCCGGCCACCCGGGGCAGCCAGTACAGGCCGCCGCTGCCGGGGATCACGCCGCGGGTGACTTCCGGAAGGCCCAACCGGCTGCCGGTTGCGGCAATCCGGATGTCGCAGCCCAGGGCCAGCTCAAGCCCTCCGCCGAGCGCGACGCCCTGGATCGCCGCGATCACCGGCTTGTACAGGTCGGGCGGCACCGTGTAGCTGATGCGCCGCCTCTCGCACGGCAGGCTCGCCAGGCCGTCATCGGGGCCCGCCGCTTCGCCCCTGGCGCCGAATCCAAGGTCGGTCGCCTTCATGTCCCGTCCGGCGCAAAAGCTCCTGCCCGCGCCCGTCAGGATGGCGACGCGCGCCGCACGGTCCTGGGCAAACCGCTGCCAGACCTGCGCCAGCGCGCGCACCGATTCGGGCGCGAGGGCGTTGTGAACGTGCGGACGGTTGAGCCGGATGGTCGCAATGCCATCCTGCACCTCATACGTCAAAGGAAGATTCGGCATGGCGCCTGCCTGCGTCATGGCTTACTGGAACTTGCCCGCGAGCACCTTGTTCCACAGCTGCAGCTGGGACCGGATCCTGGTGTCGAATTCCTGCGGCGTGCTGGACTTGGCTTCCACGCCGGCCTTGTCGAGCGCCTCGCGGACATCGGCCCGGGCGAGCACTTCCTTCACCGCGCCGTTGATGGCCGTCACCAGGTCAGGCGGCATCTTTGCGGGGCCCCACAGCCCGAACCAGGTCGTGTAGTCAAGGGCCGGATAACCCGCCTCGGGGGCGCTCGGCACGTCGGGCAACGCAGGGCTGCGCTCCTTCTGCATGACGGCCAGGCCGCGAAGCCGGCCCGCCTTGATCATCGGGCCGGCCTGGGCCACGGTGCCGGCGTTGAGCTCGATCTCGCCGCCGATGATGGCCGCGATGGCCGGGCCGCCGCCCTTGTAGGGCACGTGCGTCAGCTTGGTCTCCGTCACCTGCTGCAGCAGTTCACCGCCGAGATGGTCGGAGCCGCCAATGCCGGACGAGCCGAAGTTGAACTTGCCTGGGCTCTTTTTGGCGAGCGCGACCAGCTCGGCCAGGTTTTTGGCCGGCACATTGACATTGACCGACACCACGTTGCTGGCGTCGCCCAGCTGCGAGATCGGCGTGAAGCTCTTGATCGGGTCGTACGGCATGTCCTTTTGCGTGTGGTGCGTGGTCACCATGGCGATGTGGTAGACCAGCAACGTGTAGCCGTCGGGCTCCGCCCTGGCCACCGCATTGGCGCCGATCGTGCCCGCCGCTCCCGGCGTGTTCACGACCACGAACTGCTGCCCGAATTTCTCGCTGAGTTTCTGTGAGACGATGCGCGCGATCAGGTCCGTCGCGCCGCCGGGCGCGAAGGGCACGATCACCCGGACCGGGCGCGTCGGGTAGTCGGCGGCTTGCGCCGCCGGCAAACCTGCCCAGGCGAGCGCCGCGGCAAGGATCAATGCCCGGCGTGACCGTGCGGGCGACTGGATTCGATTGAAAGTCATTTTTTGTCTCCTTGAAATCAAAAGTCCTGGCCTCGCGGCCCTACCGTCTTCACGCCCGTCCGCCGGGGACGGGCCCTCAGCGATATCCCAGCACGTACTCCGCAATCAGCGTGCGATGGATTTCATTCGAGCCTTCGATGGTCTGCATGAACTTCGCGTCGCGCCAGTAGCGGCCGATCTCATACTCGTCCGAGCAGCCGTAGGCCCCATGGATCTGCATGGCGTCTTCGGCGGTGCGCATCAGCGCGTCGCTGGCGTACATCTTCGCCATCGACGCGTTCACCCGCGCCCGGTCGCCGTTGTCTTTCTGCCATGCGGTCTGGAGCACCAGCAGACGCGCCGTTTCATAGGCAACCTTCATGTCGGTGATCTTGGACTGGATGAGTTGCCTGCGGCCGATCGGCTCACCGAAGGTCGTGCGCGTCTGCGCATAGTCGATGGACAGCTGAAGGCATGCCTTCATCATGCCGACGCAACGCGCGGCGACGCCCAGGCGGCCGTTCTCGACGGAGGACATCGCGATCTTGAAACCGTCGCCTTCCGCGCCCAGCCGGTTCGCCGCCGGCACGCGCACATCCTGCAGCACCAGCTCACCCGTTTCCATCGGGCGGAAGCCGACCTTGTTCTTGAACGGCGTGCGGGTGATGCCCGGCCAGTCCGGCTCCAGCAGGAAAGCCGTGATGCCCTTGCGGCCGGCGCCCGCATCGACCGTCGCGAAGGTCAGGATCCAGTGGCAGGAGCCGATCATCGAAATCCATACCTTGGAGCCATTGAGGATGTAGCCGTCACCGTCGCGCACCGCGCGGGTTTTCATGGACGCCACGTCCGAGCCCGTGTGCGTCTCCGTCAATGCGAATGCGACAGGCCCCTCGCCGCGCGCCAGCGGAACGAGGTATTTCTGCTTTTGCTCCTCGGTGCCGAAACGCAGCACGCTGATGCCGCCAACGCCGCTGGCCCAGCTGGCCGCGCCCGCCATGGCCTGGCAGACTTCGGACAGCTCCATGATCATCAACGCATAGGTCTGGTGGTCCATGCCGGCGCCGCCGTATTCCTCGGGCACCACGCCGCCCGTCAACCCGAGCTGCGCCATCTCGGCGTACAGGTCCAGCGGAAAGCGCTCCTCGCGGTCGTACTCGCGAACCCGGGGGCGCAGCCGCGACTGGGCAAAACGCCGGGTGGTGTCCAGAATGGCGACCTGGTCTTCTGTCGTACTGAAATCCATCTTTGAATGCCTCTTGTCTGGTTTGGGTGGCGCGGCGATTACGCAGCGGCCGGCAGCGACCGGATGCCAAGGTCGCGCACCTGCACGCCATCGGCGGCCAGGGCGAACAACGCCGCGAGGAAGCCCTGCCCATAGGCATTGCCGTCGTCCAGGTAGCGCGGGTTGGGGCTCGGGATGTTGACGATCATGGGCCCGAACTGCTGGTGCCGCAGGATGGCGCCGCGCCAGTCGAAATGCTTGCCGAGCACCGCTTCAAGCGCGGCGTAAGCCGCCTTCAGTGCCGGCTCGCCGCCGAGCCCGAGCTGGTAGCCCTTGGCGAGCGCATACCCGATCATCACGGTGGCGCTTGTGTCGATCAGCGAGTACGGGTCGTCGATGGTCGCCCGCCACAAGCCGCCATCCTGGCATTCGATGAGGCGCGCGACCGTCTTTTCGTACATCGCCACCAGCTCACGGTCCCAGGCCGTCTCGGGGATGACCTCCAGGCTGTCCACCACGCCGGCTGTCCACCAGCCGCTGGCGCGGCCCCACGCGGTGCCGTCGATCCACAGGTCGATACCGACATAGCTTTCCGACTCCGGCACGGCCGCGTTGAAGACGTGGCGCAGCAGCCCGTCGTCCTGCGCCAGCATGGCGTGGAAACCTTTAAGGTCGGCGAAAGCCAGCGCATGGTTGCCCAGGATGGCCTGGGACGGCGGGACCATGTACGCCGTGTCCGCGAAGATCCAGCCCGGCGTGCTCCGGGCGGTGGTGTGCTGGGTCAGCCCGCCGGACACCGCGCGTTCGCGATGGAAGATCTCGTTGGCCGCACGCGCCTCGGCGACGAGGCCGGCGATGACCAGCGGCCGCATGCGCGACGAACTGTCCGCAATGTTCGGGTGGGTGATCACCGGCGTGGCCAGGACTTCCCGCACCTTCTCGTGGAACCAATCGTTCAGGCCCGCGGTGTACATCGCATTGAGCAGCCCCGAATGCTTGCCACCGGTATTGACGCGCAACCAGCCTTGCTCCAGCATGCGCCTAACAACATTACTTGCCATTCCTCAAACTCCTGTTAGTTGCTGCCGGCGGCCACGGTCGGCCCGGCAGCGGTTGTTACCCGTGCGTGATTGCCCGAGCTCGTTCATTCCCACTTGCATTCCTTGGCTGCCAGCACCTTGTCCAGGCCCAACACTTCCAGCACGCTTTCGCCGGCGCGCAGGCGCTCCATGAAAACAGCCTCTTTGTCTTCCCGTGCACGCGAAGCGGCGGCAACCTCAAGCGCCTCGACCGCCTGCACAAGCACGACACCATCGTCGTCGCCGCACAGGATGTCGCCGGGCTCGATGTACACGCCGCCGAAGACCATGGGATGATTGACCGCGCCAAGTGTTTCCTTGACGGTGCCCTTGACCGAGAAGCCGTTGCTGAACACCGGCAGGCCGAGCCTGCGCAAGGCGGTTGCATCCCGCACCGCGCAGTTGAAGACCATGGCGGCCACGCCGCGTGCCTTGGCGGCGGTGGCCAGCACCTCGCCGAACGGCCCCTGCTCGGGGTTGTCGCCGCCATCAATGACCAGGACGTCGCCCGGCTGCGCGACGGAAATCGCCGCAGCCAGCATCAGGTTGTCGCCGGGCGTGCAACGCACGGTCACGGCGGGCCCGCAAAACTTCATGCCCGGCTGGACCGGCTTAATTCGCCAATCGACAGCGCCGCGCCGGCCCTGTGCTTCGTGGTGGGTGGCGGGCGGAAATTCCGCAATGGCCTGCACCGTCGCGGCTGGCGGACGGGTGATGGTTTTTATGACGTGTGGCAAAGGCATCTCCTTCTTGTTCAAATGCTGGGGGCGTCGAGTTGCAGGTCCATGGGCGCGGCGCGGAACAGCCGGCGGTCCATCTGGCGCAGGTCCACGCTCACGCTGAAGCTGCAATCGAGCGCGGGCCGGATGTCGCGATCGACGTCGAGGCCGGGCGCGATTTCCACAAGCTCCAGCCCGCCGTCGGTCACCCGGAAAACGGCCCGCTCGGTGATGATGAGTACGCGCTGGCCCTTGGCGCTGCCGGTCGGGCCGTGGAAATTCACCTGGCCGACGCGCTCCACGAATTTCCTGTTGCGGCCCTCCTTGACGATGGACAGCACGGGCTCGGGCCCCTGATCGATCCTGACGTCCAGGCCGCCGGCCGTGAGGGTGCCGCAGAACAGCACCGTGCGCGTCTTGTGCGCGATGTCCACAAAGCCGCCGGGCCCGCGCAGGTTGCCCGAGAACCAGCCGACGTTCACGCTGCCCTGGCGGTCGATCTCGGCAAACCCGAGCACGGTGACGTCCAGTCCCCCGCCATGGTAGAAATCGAAGGTCTCGGTCGAGTCCATGATCGAGTCCGGGTTGTAGTGGGCGCCGAACGCACCGCTGTTCTTCGGCGTGCCCATCGCCGGGATGCCGCCCACGGCGCCGTGCTCGAGGCTGAAGGTGATGTCCTGGAGCACGCCCTCCTCGCGCGCGACCG
>Ga0255165_1000562_pt1 | contig 11673 bp, 9 predicted proteins | sample Atl_Cont_RepB_8d_FD_183182 | JGI IMG/M metagenome (GOLD analysis project Ga0255165, IMG submission 183182) | Freshwater microbial communities from Altamaha River, Georgia, United States - Atl_Cont_RepB_8d | ecosystem: Environmental > Aquatic > Freshwater > River | place: USA: Georgia | collected... | reverse complement strand
AACAACGTTCACACGGGTGGGGTCGTAGGTTCAATCCCTACAGCGCCCACCACGGATTGATTAAGGCTCCGAGGCACTTTGCTTCGGAGCCTTTTTCTTCGTTTGGGTCGGTATACGAGACAGGGAGGCTAGGCGCGCGTACTCCTTCGGCCCCTCTGGCTGCCTCCGTCGTTTCTCCCGAGGGAACCGACGGTCAACGTCAGTTCACTGAATGACCCCAAAGCCACGAGCACCGGCGCTGCGTAGGGCTTTTTCGGGCGTGGCGGATCACACCGATCATCCTCATTGCAATTGTGCTGCGCATCCATGGAAGCCGCCTCTCTGTCCAAGACTCCCAAGTCACGGACATCCACATTCCCAGTCGCCAAACTCGATTAGCATGGCGCTCCAACGAGGCACAAGACACCGCAGTGGCGGTGCAATAAATTGCACTCAGAGGGAAGTTTCCAACAGTCATTCAAAGTGATCGCCGCGACGCAACATCGTGCCACAGACGACTCTGGTCCTGAACTCTGGCGCACGCTGGGACATCCGGCGGCGAACGACTGTCCCGATGCCGTCACGGAGAGGCAACGCCGCCAAGGTGCCTTCTCGCGAGCCAGTGATCGAGAACTTGGACGGCAAGTACCCGAGCCTGCAGGCGGTCGGACAAGTTGCCGCCGGGTACCATCGAAACGTCGACATAGCGATCCAGGGCCCCGTTGCGCGACAAGGCCGGAAGTCCACCGCCAAACGGTAGCGTGACCGCGTTCGGCATCTTCTTTCGCGCGAGCACCTCGTCCGGAAGCCGCCCACGCATCGCTTCGCGCAACAGTATCTTGTCCCTCGCCCACGGCATCGTCGGTACCGACAACATGAACTCGAGGACACGCAAATCGAGAAATGGATGACGCAGGATGAGAGGTCCGAGCGATTCCTCGAATTCGTAGTCGGCGAACACCGCCGGCCAGATGGGATCGTTGAAGCTGGCGACCGCTCTCGGGCGCCAGGGATGGCGAGGCGCACGATCCGCTCCGACACCGCCGGGCCGCCTCGCGTCCGCAACCCGCCGTTCCAGGTCAAGGCGACGGACCAGCCCCGGCTCGATCCAGGGCGGCACACCCTTGAAGCCTTCGTCGGGATGCCGGCGTCTGCCATAGCGCGTGAGAGTCTCCCACCAGCCCGCCAATCCCTTGGTCCGTAGATAGAAGCCGGCGGCCTCCGCGAGGCGCCGCCAATCCCGCCGGCCGGCCAGCCAGGACAGATAGGCCTCTCGCTCGAAAATGAGGGCATTGTCCGGACCTTCTCCATAGAACCAGACGGAGGCTCTTTCAGCCCGTTCACACACGACCTCGCGATCGAGATGGGCGGTGGAGATCAAGTCGGACGGCTCCGGCGTCGTCGTCGATCTCGCCCACCACCTTGCGTCATAGGCGAGATCGTCGCCGGGCCGATGCCTGAGTTCGATGCCGAGCCGATGGGCCGCCAGTGAACTGAGCTCCCTTTCTTCCGCAGATGCGAATCCCTCGAAATAGAGGCATTCGGCTACGACGCGCGACGCGTCTCCGGTCGCATTCACCGCACAGGCCGCGAGCGTGGTTGAATCGAGCCCACCACTCATGGCGACGCCGACCCTGCCGGCAGGCAGACGGTCGGCAATCGATTTCGACATGAGATCGACGAAGCCTTCGGTGTATTGGCGACGGTCGCGATAGTAGAGGGGATCTCCGATATCCAGTCGCCAGTATCGGCGGATCGCGGCGCGGGCGGCGGAGATCGTCAAGGCATGCGCCGGCGCCAGGCGCCGGATGTGCCGATAGACCGTTTTCTCTGCGTCGAGAGAATAACCGACGGTCAGGAAATCGGCGATCCAGGTATCGTCGAGGGCGCTCGAAACGCCGGTCTGTGCGGCAATCCAGTCCAGCGAGTCGCTGACAAACCAGGCGCCCCCAACCTCGGCATGAAAAAGCGACCGCACACCGAGCTGGTCGCGGGCACAGATCAGACGCTGGCGCGGATCGTCCCACAGTACGAAACAGAAGTCGCCGGCAAGGTGCTCCAGGAACGCCTCGCCCCAGGCGGCGTAGGCGCGCAAGCACAGTTCGGCGTCGGATACTTCTCCAATGCGGGCCCCGGAAAGAGACGAAAGCAGCGACCGAAGTTCGTCGCGTGCATCGAGCCGGACCCGACCGACCATCCAGTACTGGGCACCGAGGCCTCGAATGCCGATCGACTCGCCGGTGGCCAAATGGGGGTCGGCCTTCGAGCAAACGAAGGCTACATGGCCGGCCCGGTCAGGACTCTCGATGTCGAGCCTGGCGGCTCCGAACCGCCTTTGATCGACGGGTCTGCCGTCGACGTTGAAGATGGCGGCGAACACTTTTCAGGCGGTATGGCGTAAGGCGCGCGACACCGTTCCGGTGTACCTTGCGCACTGCCGATGAACGCCGAGCGGAGCCCGCGCAGCCCGAATCACTGCGAGAGTCCCGCTGGCTTCTTCGAGCTGAAAAAACCGATCGACCTGGCGATGGTTCGAGAGGCGCGTCATGAAAATGCTCCTTCATTCTCCAGGCAGCGCCGCAGGCTGGCCCGCGGCGACATGAACCGCGCGGTTGAACTCCGCAACAAGGACCTCCGAATTGTCGGGGTCGAGCATGCTGACATGATTGCCGGGGACGGGAATGATGGTCAGCTTGTCGGTGCGCGCCTGCCACCCAAGGTCAACGCCACCCTCCTCTGAACGGAACAGCACCACCGGGACATTCAAGGAAGTGGGCGGCCCGCGCCGGATCCAGGATTCACGTTGAAACTGGACGAGCATCGACCGCAAGTGCCAGCTCAATCGGAACATGAAGTGACTGTTGGCTCTGAAGCCAAACGACAAAAGGAAATGCAGCGCGCGAAGCCCCACCGGCCCGGTTACCACGGACGGGGCCAGCATTGCTTCCGCAATCGCCCCCCAGTCACGATTTCCTGCGAGGCGATACAAAGTCGAAAGTCGTTGTGCGAGGCCGCGCCGTTCCGGAGGCGGACCCGAATCGTATGTATCGGCATCCGTATCCAGCACCAGAAGCGCCGGGATCCTCCGGCCACGCTTCGACAACTGGTCCGCAGCTGCGTAGGCAAAATCTCCTCCCAGGGAGTATCCGGCAAGAAGGATGGCTCCGTCCGGCGCGAACTCGTCGATCTGGTCCACCAGATGCGCGACGGTGTCTTCAAAACCACCCCGTGCGAGGCTGCCGAGATCGGGATAGCGTGTCGGGACAATCCTGAGGCTCCTGGCGCACGCCATTCGGAAGCGGGCCAGGAGAGGCGTGTCGCCCCACTTCCCCGGCACGAGGAAAACCATCGGCAAGGAGTCCTGAGGCTCTGGCGACGGTGCTTCGTTCAGGCGATCCAGAAGGAGGGCGAATTCCGCCGGCCTCAGTCCAACGTGGAACCGATCCAGCGAGAGCGATCGGCCACAGGCCCGTTCCAGATGGAGGATCAGGAGGAGCAACCGAAGAGAATCGCCGCCCGCCTCGGCGAAGCTGCTGCCGTCTTCAGGTACCGGCCGCCCGAAGGTCCGCCGCCAGGCCTCGTTCACCTTCTCGGTAGAGCGTTGCGTGGGATGCGCCGTTATGGGTGGTCGCGAAGGCACCGACGTGGCAAGCGCGTGCCGGGCGGCATGGGCCAGCAACGCTTCCTCGTCGATCTTCCTGCCCGGCAACAGCGGCAATTCCTCGAGCATGAAGAGTTGGGAGGGCTGCATATAGGCCGGAAGTCTCTCCTGCAGATGTTTGCCGACCGCGGTGGTGATCGGCGGCGAGCCCCTCCGGCGCGGAACGAAAAAGCCGAGCAGTCTCGGCTCCCCCTCGCCCCGGCGTGCGACCACTGCCGCGTCTGCGACGTCGGGTGCCTGTCGTAGGACGGTCTCGATCTCGGCGAGTTCGACGCGGTTTCCCAGGATCTTGACCTGCCGATCCTTGCGACCCAGCGTCACGAAGAGCCCGTCGGCGCGCCGGCGCGCGATGTCGCCTGTGCAATATACGGGCGCCGACGGGTCCCGCTGGTCCTGCTCGAAGGGACCGGGTTGGACTGCCCCGTCTCGCCAGATCCCGAGCGACATCCAGCCACTCTTGACCACCAGTTCGCCCGGCTCACCCTCCTCCACCGCATTGCCGGCCTCGTCGAGCAGGGCAAAGGCGAAACCAGGCAACGGATAGCCGGTCGGCACACGCGGTCCATCGCTCGGCACTTTCGACGACACGAACCACTGCAGAAGCGCCGGCGCCTCCGTGGCACCATAGACGGAGAGTAGGTGACAATCCGCGGGCAGCACCTTTCGAAGGAGTTCGAGGTCGATCGCCAGCAGCGCATCTCCCGAGGATTGGATGCATCGCAGGGTAGTCAGGGCCGATGCCGCATTCTCGATGCCTGCAATGCTCCGCCACACAGCCGGCGTGGAGAACATCATGGTGAGACGCCGCTCGCCTATCACCTGCAGGACCGTGCCGAGGCCCGTCCGCTGGAGGTCGAGCTTGACCAGCGTCGCACCCGACAGCATGACCTCGAATATCTGCTGCAGGCCGCCGATCGTGCTCGGTGACGCGAGCGACAGAACCTTGTCGTCGGGGCGCAGGTGGACGGCGTTGACGAGCTGGCGCGCGCGATGAAGCACTGCGCGCTGGCTGAGCACGATGCCCTTTGGGGTGCCGGTACTGCCTGACGTGTAGACGATGAAGCTCGCTTCCACCGGAGGCGCCAAAGAGGCAGGAAGCCAGTCGGGAGCGGACTCGGCCTGCAAGGCCTCATCGATCACGATGGTGCGAACGCCGAGAGACAATGGCAAGGCGGCGACGCTGTCCGATTGCCTCGTGATGATCGCCTTGAGACCAGCGTCGCGAACGATGGCGGCGACTCGATCTTCAGGGTGATGGCGATCGATCATCACGCAAGGCCGGTTCGCCGCCAGGCAGGCGAGGACAGCGACTGGATACGAGGCTTCGTTCGGAAGCAGAATGCCAACGGGTTGTCCTGTCGGGACGGCGCCCTCGATCACGTGGCCAAGGCGCCGGCATGCCGCCCAAACCTGTGCGTAGGTCAGATGCCCCGCAAAATCTTCACAGGCGACCCGATCTCGGAACTCCTCAGCGGCAGACCGGAACAGGTCGAGCGCTGGTCGAGCGATCCAGTCCTCAGGAAATGGGCAAAATGGAACGGTCGGACCATTCAGGTCGAGTGGCGGAACGCTCGGATGGGACCACGGGACGTCTGATGCTCGAACGAAGGTCATCTCTATTCGGATGAATTCAATAACGTTGGTGTGATTTTTAATCGCAGCTTGAATGCATGCTCATGGCAAAGACTGTCGGTTCCAATATACTGCTGGAATCGAGTCTCGCGAAAAAGCTTCCAGAGTAGACGATGAACTTTTCCTCGCGCCGCCGCATCATTGCCGCCGGCCTGTCGATCATGCTGGCTCTGTCGACGATCATGCCAGCCGCCGCGCAGGACATCATCCGCTTCGGCACGGCCCTGTCGCTCACCGGCAATCTGGCGACGGAGGGCAAGCTCGTTCGCGAAGGTTACGACTTTTTCGTCAAGACGGTGAACGAGCGCGGCGGGATCGACGTGGCTGGCAAGAAGTACAAGGTCGAGATCGTCTACTACGACGACGAAAGCAACGTGAACACCTCGGTCAAGCTCTACGAGAAGCTGATCTCCGAGGACAAGGTGAAGTTCCTGCTCGGCCCCTACGGCAGCGGCATCACCATCGCCGTCAGCAACCTCACGGAGCAGCACAAGCTGCCGCTCGTGATTGCGCACGGTGCGGCCTCGACGATCTACAACCGCGGCTACAAGTACATCTTCGGCGTCCTGAACTCGATCGATCACTATACCTACAACATGGTGAAGATGGCGTCGGAGCAGAAGCTGACGCGGCTGGCCCTGCTCAACGAGAACCAGCTGTTCGCCCAACTTGGCATCGACGGGGCCGCGCGACAGGCCAAGGAGCTTGGAGTCGAGGTCGTCTACAAGGAGAAGTACTCGTCCGGCACCAAGGACCTTTCGCCCGAACTTGAGAAGATGAAGGCGGCCAGGCCGGACATGATCATCGCCGGCGGTTACACCAACGACATGATCCTGCTGGCCCGCCAGATCGGCCAAGTCGGCCTGAAGCCCAAGTTGCTGGGCTATCTCCTCGGCCCGACCTTGCCGGGATTCGTGAAATCGCTGGGCGCCGAGGCCGAGCTCACGCTGGAGCCGGTGCAGTGGAGCATCAACGTTCCGTACAAGGATCAGATCTTCGGCTGGACGGCGCGCGAATACGCCGATGCCTTCCAGAAAGTGTACGGACACGTTCCCGATTATCACCCGATCCAGTCCACGGCGGCGCTGCAGGTCTACTACAACGCCTTCCAGAAGGTCGGCGGCTTTGACCCGCAGAAGGTGCGCGATGCCATCGCCGAGACCGATATCGTCACCGCCTACGGGCCCATCCGCTTCAACGAAAAGGGTCAGAACATCGCCAAGTCGATGTCGGTGGTACAGATCCAGGACGGCAAGCCGGCGGTCGTCTATCCGGCCGATGTGGCGGAAACCAAGCTGAAACTGAACCCGTGACGACGGGCGGCGGCGCCCGCTGATGCAGCTCGTCGCGCAGATCGTCCTGAACGGCGTGCTGCTGGGCGGCTTCTACGCCTGCATGGCGCTCGGCTTCTCGATCGTCTGGGGCGTGATGAACGTGGTCAATCTGGCCTACGGCAGCATGATCATGATCGGTGCCTACGTCACCCAACTGGCCGTGCTTCAGCTCGGCCTGCCGCTTGCCGCCGCCCTGCCGCTGGCCGCCCTCGCGACATTCACGATGGGCTACGTCCTGCAGCGCGCCCTGCTCAACCGGTTATCCGAACGTTCGGTGTTCATGACGCTCATCTTCACCTTCGGGCTGAACATGGCTCTCATCAACCTCAACCTGGTCCTGTTCTCGGCCGACGTGCGATCCCTGCCCGACGTGTTCGGCCGCGCATCCTTCACCATCGCCGGCCTCAGCGTGCCCTATGGCCGGGCAACGATCTTCGCCGTCGCGATGGCGATGACGCTTGGACTTCACGCTCTGCTCAACTGGACCCGGCTTGGCAATGCCATCAAGGCAACCAGCTTCGATCCCGATGCCGCGCGGCTTTCCGGCATCGACGTGCCGCATGTCTACGCCCTGACATTCGCGATTGGCGGCGCGATAGCCGGAGTCACCGGAGCGCTCGTCGCCACCAGCTACTCCTTCTCGCCCTTTGCCGGCGAGAGCTACACCATGAAGGCCTTCGTCGTGGTGGTGCTGGGTGGCCTCGGCAGTATTCCAGGCGCCATCTTCGGCGGCATGCTGCTGGGCATCGTTGAGAACCTGGCCTCGTTGTTTCTCGATTCGGGATATCGTGACGCAGTCGGCTTCACCCTGCTGCTTCTGGTGCTGGTCCTGCGGCCGCGTGGCCTCATGGGCCGGCGCTTCTTCGCAGAGGTGAAGGGCTAATTCACATGGACGCGTCCGCCTTGCGCACCATCCGGGGCAACGGCCCGTGGGCACCGACCCTGCGCAGCGCGGCGATCGGCTGCTTGCTGATGGTGATCCTGGCGGTGCTGCCGTATTTTCTGTCCCTCTATTGGCTGCGCCTCCTGACCAGCGTTCTCATGCTGGCCGTCATCGCCCAGGGCATGAACGCCATGGCGGGCTTCGTCGGCTACCCCGCCTTCGGCAACGTGGTCTTTTTCGGTATCGGCGCCTATGGCACGGCGCTGGCCCTCGCCGCGGGCTTCGGTATAGGGCCGGCCCTGCTCGTCGGCGCGATCCCCGCCGGGGGGCTCGCCCTCGCCGTCGGCCCGCTGCTGCTCCGGCTGCGCGGCCACTACTTTGCCATCGCGACCCTCGGGCTGAACGAGGTCGTGTCGGCCCTGGCGGCAAACCTCTCGGGGCTTACCGGCGGTGCCGCCGGCCTGTCGCTGCCGCTGGGCGCGGGCACCGCCGGCGATGCCGCGCAACGCGCCTACATCGGCTTCGCGGTGCTGTTTGCCGCCAGCCTGCTGCTCGGCATCTTCCTGCGCGACAGCCGCTTCGGCTACGGCTGCCGGGCCATCCGCTCCAACGAGGAGGCGGCGGAGGCGACCGGTGTTCCGACACTGCGCGTGAAGTCGATCGCCTGGATGCTGAGCGCGCTGCTGACGGCCGTGGCGGGGGGCCTCTACGCACGCTGGGTCGGCTTCATCGAGCCCTCGCAGGTGTTCGACATGGCCATATCGGTGAAGGCATTCGTCATGTTCCTTCTGGGCGGAGCCGGCACCGTCTTCGGCCCCCTGATCGGCGCGCTGCTGATCGAAAGCGCGACGACGCTGGCCTGGAGCCATCTCCTGAAACTGCACCTGCTGGTCCTGGGGGTGACCATCATGCTGGTCGTGCTGCTGCTGCCCGACGGCGCCCAGGGCCTCGTGGCGCGGCACTGGCCGGCGATACGGGCCCGCCTGCGGCGCCGGTCCCGATGCTGAGTGTGCGCGGCCTTTCCGCTGGCTACGGCGGCCTGATGGCGATTAGGTCCGTCAGCCTCGAGGTGAAAGAGGGGGAATGGTTGGCGCTGCTCGGACCGGTCGGCGCCGGCAAGTCGACGTTGCTCGGCGTTCTGGCCGGGCTGGTCGCTGCGCGCCAAGGGGAGATCCAGTTCGACGGCGAGGACATCCGCCCGCTCCCGCCCCACCGCCGGCTACGTCGCGGCATCGCGCTGGTGCCGGAGGGCCGACGACTCTTCGCCGGCATGACCGTGCGCGAGAACCTCATGGCCGGCACGCATGCGCTGGCCGATGTGGCGATGCGGCGGCGCAATCTCGATCGGGTCTGCGACCTCTTTCCCGTTCTTGCCGAGCGGGGTCGCCAGGTCGCCGGCACCCTGAGCGGCGGCGAGCAACAGATGTGCGCCATCGGCCGCGCCCTGATGGCCTCGCCCCGGATTCTGATCATCGACGAAGTCACGCTCGGCCTCGCGCCGCTGGTCGTCGAGTCCTTGTTTGCCGCCCTGGCGGAATTGCACCGGCAGGGCATGACCCTGCTCACCGTCGAGCAGAATGTGCCGCTGGTACTGGTCCATGCCGATCGCGGCTGCGTGCTGAGCGGCGGCGCCATCGTCCTGGAGGGCCCCGCCAGAGTGCTGCGCGACGACCCGGATTTACCGCGCCATTTCATCGGATAGCGAGCCGACATGCCATGACACCGCCCGACCTCTCCCGCCTCTTCTCGCCGCGATCCATCGCCGTGCTCGGCGCCTCAGCCAGCCTCGACAAGCTGGGCGGCCAGGTGTTTGCCAGGCTGGCCGCATCCTTCCGCGGTGAGTTGATCGCCATCAACCCCGGCGAAAGCGACATCGCGGGCCGGCTTTCCGTACCCTCGGTGGAGGCGCTGCCGCATCCCGTCGACCTGTTGATCGCCCTGGCGCCGGGAGAACGCCTGGTCGAAGCGGTCGAGCGCTGTCCCGAGGGCCGCGTCGACTTCCTGCTCGCCATCCCAAGCGGCTTCGGCGAAGTCCCGAACGAAGGGCCCGACCTGCAGCACCGGCTGGCGGGGGCCGCGCGCCGAGCGGGTCTGCGCGTCGTCGGGCCCAATTGCGTCGGCCTGCTCAACGGCGCCATCGGACTGAACGCATCGATCATCCCATTGATGCCCCCTGGCGGCGCGGCCGGTCTCGGTGTGGCAACGCAAAGCGGTGGCTTCGGCATGGCGCTCGCGATGTACGCCGCAGACAGCGGCATGGCGGTCTCCAGCTTCTGCGACGTCGGCAACACAGTGGACATCTCGCTGGCCGACTGCCTGGCGCATCTCGCCGGCGATCCGGCCACGGGTGTGATCGGCCTGTACGTCGAGTCGGTGCGCGACCTGCCGTCGTTCCTGAAGACCGTGACGGAGGCAGCGAGGATCAAGCCGGTCGTGGTGTGTCCGCTCGCCCGCACGCCGTTTGGCCAGGCCGCGTCGCTCGCCCATGTCGGCATCTCGGCCGACGGCGCGCACCTGGCAGGCGACCTTCCCGGCGAGGCGATCGTCGTGCACTCCGGTCTCGATCTGCTCCATGTGGCGCGTGCCCTCCTCTGGCAGGGCCGCCCGCTCCGCGGCAAGCGCCTTGCCATCGTCACCGGAACCGGCGGCATCGGCACCGAGATCGCCGATCTGGCAGGAGAGCAGGGCATGATCGTTCCGCGCTTCTCGGCACGGCTAACGGCTGCCATCGCCCGCCACCTGCCGCCCTATGCCGCCAGCGCCAACCCCGTCGATCTCACGCCGGTGTGGCGCGACTATCCGCGACTCTATCCGCTCGTGATGGCGGAGATTGCTGCATCCGGCGAAGCCGACCTGATCGCGGTTTCGATCACCGATGTCCCGACCACCTGGCCCGACCTTGCACAGAGTCTGGCCCACGCGGTGCCGACGCTCGGCCTGCCGGTAGCGGTCTACTGGGCGTCGCGTGACGTCGATGTCGTCAACATGGCGGCGCTCAATGCCGCCCGCATCCCCACCTATCGCGCTACGCGAGACCTCGCCCTGGCGCTGGGCGCACTGGCCCACCACGGCGCGGCGACAGGCGGCCATGCTGCTTGATGTCCAGGATGTCTCGGTGCTGTTCGGCGGCCTTCGCGCGCTGAACGGGGTTTCCTTCGGCGTGCAGGAAGGCGAGATCGTCGGCCTGGTCGGTCCCAACGGCGCGGGCAAGTCGACGATGGTGAACGCCGTGTCGGGCGCACTGGGCCGCCATCGGGGGAGGATCGCCTTTGCCGGCCGCGATATCTCCGGTCTTGCGCCGTCCCGCATCGCAGCGATGGGACTGGTGCGCACCTTCCAGCTCGTGCAGCCGTTCCGCGGGCTGACGGCCATCGAGTGCGTCACGCTGGGTGCGCTATACGGCAGCATCACCGACCGGCCGATCGGGGTCGCCGGCGCGCGCCACTTGGCCGAGCAGGTGCTCGACTTCGCCGGACTGTCGGCGGTGGCGGATGTTGCCTGCGATACGCTGAACGCCAGTCAGCGTCGACGTCTCGAAATCGCCCGCGCGCTGGCGGCGCGGCCGAAACTGATCCTGCTCGACGAGTGCCTGTCGGGTCTGAACAGCAGCGAAATCGACCAAGGCATCGCCCTGGTGCGCGCCATCCGCGAGCGTGGCATCGCCGTGCTCATCATCGAGCACATGGTGCGCGTCATGGCGACGCTCGCCGATCGCATCGTGGTTCTCGACCGCGGCGAGAAGATCGCTGATGGTCCGGCAGCCGAGGTCCTGACGGACCGCCGGGCGCTCGGCGTGTACTTCGGTGCGACTGCTTGAACCGCGGCTCAGTCGCGAAACAGCGGCTGGGTCTTGCCGCGGCGAAGCAGGAATGGTGTCGCCAGCGCGCCGCGAGGCAGGAAAAAATAGACGCGTCCGCATTCCTGCCAGCCCAGCGCGCGGAGCCCCTTGTGCGCGTCGGGCCGATCGACCTGGCCCAGCGTATAGGCATGCCGGGCACCCTGCCGCCTCGCCTCGTCCAGCATGGTACCCAGCACCAGCCCATGGACGCCCTTGCCGCGGAAGGCCGGCGGCGTGAAGGCATCGGTGGTGTAGACCTCGCCCGGACGCAACCTAATCGGATGTCCCGGCAGCGCGTCGCCCCAGGTGAAGCAGGTCCAGTTGGCATGCGCCAGGACGCCGTCGA
>Ga0255165_1000560_pt1 | contig 11677 bp, 11 predicted proteins | sample Atl_Cont_RepB_8d_FD_183182 | JGI IMG/M metagenome (GOLD analysis project Ga0255165, IMG submission 183182) | Freshwater microbial communities from Altamaha River, Georgia, United States - Atl_Cont_RepB_8d | ecosystem: Environmental > Aquatic > Freshwater > River | place: USA: Georgia | collected... | reverse complement strand
ACTGCGGATGTGTCCGCTTTGCCATCACTCGAAATCACACTGCAATTCAAAGAATTCATCTACATTCCTACGTCAGGAACGCTATTCATCCATAGCATTCACAACAAGGCAACTTGATTTCCCAGCAAAAGGTGGTGAAGATTTTCATTTTTATGCCACTACCATTGCATGACGCTGATGATGCAAGGGGTCGTAGGCACAGTCTTTGGCCAGAACAGCCCAAATTCTTCGGGCAGTTCGGTGTGCCATTGCAACGACAACCTTGTTCAAGCTTTTCCGTTGCAACATGGCTTGCTGCCAGGCTGTCAACTTTTCAGTTCGTTTGGCATACGAGAGCGCAGCACGCGCACCGTGTACCAATAACCAGCGCAGATAGGTGTCACCGCGCTTGCTGATGCCAAGCAATTGGGTTTTACCCCCGCTAGAGTTTTGGCGTGGAACCAATCCAAGCCATGCAGCAAATTGACTGGCGCTCTTGAAATTTCGGATGTCACCAACGGAGGCAACAACTGCGGTTGCAGTGAGCACGCCAACGCCTTCGATTTGAAGAATTCGCAAGCACTCATCGGTGGCTTTTACGTGGGACTCAATCTGCTTGTCAAATTCTTTGACCCGAGCTGTGAGGTTGATCAACTCTTGAAATAGTGATGAAAACGTTTTTTGCAGATTGACCGGTAACGTGCTGTTGGGGTCACTGAGCAATTGCGTCATGCATGCATTGAGTTGCTTGCTTCCTTTGGCCACAATGATCCCAAACTCGGCCAGAAGCCCACGGATTTGGTTGGACAGCGCAGTTCTTTGCTTGACAATGCCATCGCGAACACGGTGCAACGCAAGCACTGCTTGTTGCTCCACAGTTTTAATTGGCACAAATCGCATGTTCGGGCGTGTGACTGCCTCACAAATTGCCTCGGCATCCCGCGCATCATTTTTGTTGGTCTTGACATACGGCTTGACATACTGCGGAGGCATGAGCTTGACCGTGTGCCCCATTTCGGTCAACCGTCGTCCCCAGTAATGGGCTGAGGAGCAGGCTTCAACGCCGATCAAACAGGGCGTGATCTTGGAAAAGAACTCAATCATTTGAGCGCGCGACAATTTTTTGGAAAGCACAGCATTGCCTGCAGCGTCAGCGCCGTGCACCTGAAAAACATTCTTGGCAAGGTCGATTCCGATCACAGCGATTTGTTTCATCTGAGTCTCCTGGTTGGTGATAGAGCTACGACAGTAACCCTTTCGGGGTGGAGGAGTCCATTCCATTGCTCACCACGTCGGCGCCCCGCTGCAATATTTCAATCTGCTCATTGACCAGCAGTTTGGGGCCGTGTACCCACAACAGGGTTTTCGGCCAACGTCCGATACAGGCGTCCACCAGGGTCATGGCGTGTGCAGGTGTGCTGCAGATGACCGCCACCTCAGGGTCTGCTGTGCTGTGCGAGGGCCAGGACAGCTCCAGCCGAAGGTGACGGGGCAGGCAATGGGTGCTCACTTCGTCTGAACCGCTCACGGCCGCCAGCAACGGGTCCGGGCGTCCGGGGTGATCGGTCAGAAAAACAATGGGTCTCATCCATTTACATCAGTGGTTGGCGATGAATGGATGAATTTAATGGTTTGAGCCCAGGTCTGCATTGGGGACAACGCCAGTGTCCTTCTTCAATCAGGCGTTTTGCGACTGCGCCAGAAAGCCGCCGAAGTGGGTGGCCAGGTAGGTCTCGGCGTGTTCAAGCATGTAGTAACGAAAGGCCTCGGCCGCAGGCGAAAGCAGCTTGGACTGGGTGTGCACCAGGTTCCAGGCCCGCACCACCGGCGCGCCTTCGACATCGAGCATGGCGATGCGTCCCTGGGCGAGCTCGATGCCGATGGTGTGCAGCGACAGAAAGCCCAGCCCCAGTCCGGCCATGACGGCCTGCTTGATGGTTTCGTTGCTGCCCAGCTGGATCTTCAGCCGCGGTTCGACATAGGTTTCCTCAAAGAACTTCTGCATCGCCGCGCGGGTGCCCGAGCCCGGCTCGCGCACGATGAAGTCATAGGGCCGCAGGTCCTCGACCCGCAGGCGGCCGCGCTGGGCCAGCGGGTGGTCGGGGCTGGCGACGAACACATGCGGGTGCGCGGCAAAGGGCTCGGGGCGGGTCTGCATTTCCTTCGGCGGCCGGCCCATGACGGCGATGTCGACCTCGCTGTTTTGCAGCATGGCCACCAGTTGGTCCCGGTTGCCCAGGGCCAGCTGGACATCGACGCCTTCGTGCAGGCGCCGGAAGTCGGCGATCAGCTTCATCATGAAGTATTTGGCCGTGCTGACAAAGCCGATGGTCAGCACCCCGGTTTCGGCGCGCTGCAAGCGTGCGGCGGCGTCTTCGGCGTCCTTGATGGTGGCCAGGATCCGGCGGGCGTAGACCAGCATGTATTCGCCCGCCGTGGTCAGGCTGACCTGCTTGCCGCTGCGCTCGAAGAGCGGCAGGCCCACATGGTTTTCCAGCTCCTTGACCTGCATGGTGACGGCCGGTGGCGTCAGGTGCAGGGCCTCGGCGGCCCGCGCAAAGCTCAGGTGCCGTGCCACTTCGTTGAACACGCGCAGCTGGCGGAAGGTGGCGTTCTTCATTCAGGTTTAGCTGAAGACAAAAAGAGAAATATTTGAATTTACCTTATTTAATCTGGTTCTTATATTCCTGTCCATCCCCCCACGACAACGGCCGGCAGGCCCCACACAGGAGACATGCATGAGCGAGATCGAAACCGGATCGACCCAGATCACCGATGCCAAGGCCCGCTACAGCGCGGGTGTGCTCAAGTACCGCCAGATGGGTTACTGGGTGCCCGATTACGTGCCCAAGGAGACCGACACCATCTGCCTGTTCCGCATCACGCCGCAGGAAGGCGTGGACCCGGTGGAAGCCGGGGCCGCCGTGGCCGGGGAGTCGTCGACCGCCACCTGGACCGTGGTCTGGACCGACCGCCTGACCGCCTGCGACAACTACCGCGCCAAGTGCTACAAGGTCGAGCCGGTGCCCGGCCGTGCCGGCGAATACTTTGCCTGGGTGGCCTACGACATCATCCTGTTCGAAGAGGGCTCGATCGCCAACATCACCGCCAGCCTGATCGGCAATGTGTTCTCGTTCAAGCCGCTCAAGGCCGCGCGTCTCGAAGACATCCGCATCCCGGTCGCGCTGGTCAAGACCTTCAAGGGCCCGCCGACCGGCCTGGTGGTCGAGCGCGAACGCCTGGACAAGTTCGGCCGCCCGTTGCTGGGCGCCACCACCAAGCCCAAGCTCGGCCTGTCGGCCCGCAACTACGGCCGCGTGATTTACGAAGGCCTCAAGGGCGGCCTGGACTTCATGAAGGACGACGAGAACATCAACTCGCAGCCCTTCATGCACTGGCGTGACCGCTTCCTGTATGTGATGGACGGCGTCAACAAGGCCAGCGCCGCCACCGGCGAGGTCAAGGGCAGCTACCTCAACATCACCGCCGCCACCATGGAAGACATGTACGAGCGCGCCGAATTCGCCAAGGAACTGGGCAGCGTGATCGTGATGGTGGACCTGATCGTGGGCTGGACCGCGATCCAGAGCATGGCCAACTGGTGCCGCAAGAACGACATGATCCTGCACATGCACCGCGCCGGTCATGGCACCTACACCCGCCAGAAAAACCACGGCGTGAGCTTTCGCGTGATTGCCAAATGGCTGCGCCTGGCCGGGGTGGACCACCTGCATACCGGCACCGCGGTCGGCAAGCTCGAAGGCGATCCGCTGACGGTGCAGGGCTACTACAACGTCTGCCGCGATGCGGTGACGCGCACCGACCTGCCGCGCGGCCTCTTCTTTGACCAGGACTGGGCCGACCTGCGCAAGGTCATGCCGGTGGCCTCGGGCGGCATTCATGCCGGCCAGATGCACCAGCTCATCGACCTGTTTGGCGACGACGTGGTGCTGCAGTTTGGCGGCGGCACCATCGGCCACCCGGCCGGCATCCAGGCTGGCGCCGTGGCCAACCGCGTGGCGCTCGAAGCCATGGTCAAGGCCCGCAACGAAGGCCGCGACATCAAGCACGAAGGCCCCGAGATCCTGCAGAAGGCGGCGCAGTTCTGCACCCCGCTCAAGCAGGCGCTTGACACCTGGAAAGACGTGAGCTTCAACTACACCTCCACCGACACCAGCGACTACGCCGTCACCCCCGCCGTGGCCTGAGCCGGCCTGTGGCAAACCACCCATTTGAGGAGCGCACACCATGATGACCAACCCCACCGGCCGCATCACCCAGGGCCAGTTCAGCTTTCTGCCCGACCTGAGCGACGACGAGATCCGCCTGCAGATCGAATACGGCCTGCGCAAGGGCTACGCCTGGAGTGTTGAATACACCGACGACCCGCACCCGCGCAACACCTACTGGGAGATGTACGGCATGCCCATGTTCGACCTGCAGGACGCCGCCGGCGTCATGACCGAACTGGCCGAGTGCCGCAAGACCTTCCCGCAGCACTACATCCGCCTGATGGCCTTTGACTCCACACGTGGGATCGAATCCATCACCATGAGCTTCATCGTCAACCGTCCGGCGCACGAACCCGGCTTTGGGCTGGCGCGCCAGGAAATGCACAACCGCACGCTGCGCTACACGGTGCACAGCTACGCCACCGACAAGCCGGAAGGCCAGCGTTACTGAACGCCGGACAGGGGCCCGCCATGTACAACATCCCTGGCCAGACCGCGCCTGCACCCGTACAAGGCGCAGCAGCCACCGACGCCATCCCTGCGGCCGCCACCGGCAGCGCCCGCACCGTGACCGAAGTGCTGGCGCAGTCCCAGGTGCAGGCGGTGCTCGCCGACCTGGAGCAGGGCCTGGTCGGCCTGGCGCCGGTCAAGCAGCGGGTGCGCGACATTGCCGCGCTGCTGGTGATCGACCGCCTGCGCCAGAACCAGGGACTGGCCGCGCAGGCGCCGAGCCTGCACATGTGCTTCACCGGCAACCCCGGCACTGGCAAGACCACGGTGGCCCTGCGCATGGCGCAGATCCTGCACCGCCTGGGCTATGTGCGCAAAGGGCATCTGGTGGCGGTCACGCGTGACGACCTGGTAGGCCAGTACATCGGCCACACGGCGCCCAAGACCAAGGAAGTGCTCAAGAAGGCCATGGGCGGCGTGCTGTTCATTGACGAGGCGTATTACCTGTACCGGCCGGAGAACGAGCGCGACTACGGCCAGGAGGCGATCGAGATCCTGCTGCAGGTGATGGAAAACCAGCGCGACGATCTGGTGGTGATCCTGGCGGGCTACAAGGACCGCATGGACACCTTCTTCTCGTCCAACCCCGGCATGAGCAGCCGCATCGCCCACCACCTGGACTTTCCGGACTACAGCGTGCCCGAGCTGCTGCAGATCGCCGAGCAGATGCTGGTCGAACTGCACTACCGCTTCGAGCCCGGTGATGGCGCGGCGCTGGAAGATGCGTGCGCGGCCTTCGAGGACTATCTGCAGCTGCGCATGCGCCAGCCGCACTTTGCCAATGCCCGCAGCGTGCGCAATGCGCTCGACCGTGCGCGCCTGCGCCAGGCCAGCCGCCTGTTTCGCGAGGCCGACAAGGCGCACAGCGCCGAAGACCTGAGCACCCTGAGCGCCGCCGACATCCGCGCCAGCCGCGTGTTTGCATCGGCCGGCAGTGCCTGAGGCTCTTGCCTGCTTTACTGAACGAACCTGTCAAGGAACCCCATGCTCCAAGCCCTGATTTTTGATGTGGACGGCACCCTGGCCGACACCGAGATGGCGCACCTGGCCGCGTTCAACCATGCCTTTGCCGAAGTCGGCCTGGACTGGCACTGGGATGTGCCGCTCTACACGCGACTGCTCGAAGTTTCGGGTGGCAAGGAGCGCATCCGCGCCTACTGGGAAAGCCGGGGCGACATGCCGCAGGCCATCGACGGTGGGGCCGTCGAGCAGACGATTGCCCACCTGCACGAGATCAAGACCGCCGCCTACGAACAGGCGGTGCAGGACGGCCAGGTGCAGATGCGCCCGGGCGTGCTGCCGCTCATGTCGGCGTCCAGTGCGGCAGGGCTGCAGCTGGCCATTGCCACCACCACCTCGCCGGTCAATATTGCGAGCCTGCTGCGGCGCGCCATCGGGCCGGACTGGCGGCTGCACTTCGCGGTGGTCGAAGACGCCTCGACCGCACCGCGCAAGAAGCCCGACCCCATGGTCTACCGCCAGACCCTGGCCCGGCTGGGCCTGGCGGCCTCGGACTGCCTGGCGCTGGAGGACTCGGCCAACGGCCTGAAGTCGGCCACCCAGGCGGGCCTGCGCACCGTCATCACGACCAACGACTTCACCGCCCACCAAGACTTTGCCGGCGCCCTGCGCGTGCTGCCCAGCCTCGAAGGCGTGGGTCTGGCGCAGCTGCGCGAATGGCACGCCAGTGCCTGAACCCCCACACCACAACATCGGAGACCCGCATGGCTGTCACACCCCGCACATCGACCACCCTGACGCAGTTCCTGATCGAACAGCGTCGGCGCTACCCCGAGGCCAGCGGCAATTTCAACGCCCTCATCCTCGACGTGGCCCTGGCCTGCAAGGCGATTGCCAAGTCGGTGGCCTATGGCGCGCTGGCCGACCTGCTGGGCAACCACCCCGGCGAGAGCGGTTCCAGCGTCAATGTGCAGGGTGAAACCCAAAAGAAGCTCGACGTCCTGAGCAACGAGCTTTTCATCCGCATGACCGAATGGGGCGGGCACCTGGCCGGCATGGCGTCCGAAGAGATGGAAGCGCCGTACCCGATTCCCCCGCACCTGCGGCGCGGCAAATACCTGCTGGTGTTTGACCCGCTGGACGGGTCTTCCAACATCGATGTCAATGTGTCGGTCGGCAGCATCTTCAGCGTGCTGCGTGCGCCCGCGCAGGTGCACGAGGGCGCAGCCCTGACCGAGGCCGACTTCCTGCAACCGGGCAGCCAGCAGGTGGCGGCCGGCTACGCCCTGTATGGTCCGACCACCATGCTGGTGCTCAGCGTGGGCACCGGGGTCAACGGCTTCACGCTGGACCCGGTGATGGGCGAATTCATGCTGACCCACCCGGACCTGAAGGTGCCCGAAGACACGCAGGAATTTGCGATCAATGCCTCCAACGCCCGCTTCTGGGAGCCGCCGGTCAAGCGCTATGTGGACGAATGCCTGGCCGGCCGCACCGGCCCGCGCGGCAAGGACTTCAACATGCGCTGGATCGCCTCCATGGTGGCCGAGGCGCACCGCATCCTGATGCGCGGCGGCGTCTTCATGTACCCGCGCGACACCAAGGACCCGGGCAAGCCCGGGCGCCTGCGCCTGCTCTACGAAGCCAACCCGGTGGGCTTCATCATGGAGCAGGCCGGTGGCCGTGCGAGCACCGGCCGCGAGCCCATGCTCCAGGTCCAGCCCGGCCAGCTCCACCAGCGCATCGGCCTGGTGTTCGGCTCCAAGCACGAGGTCGAGCGCATCGAGCGCTACCACCACGAACCGGCCGTCCTGAAGGACGAGAACCCGCTGTTTGCCGAGCGCAGCCTGTTCCGGGACTGAGCCCGGCCACCCCAAAAAAAATTCAACTTCAGGAGACCCCCGCATGTCGGAACGCCACCCCATCATTGCCATCACCGGCTCGTCCGGCGCCGGCACCAGCACGGTGACCCGCACCTTTTCCAACATCTTCCGCCGCGAAGGCGTCAAGGCGGCGATCATCGAAGGCGACAGCTTCCACCGCTACGACCGCAAGGAAATGAAGACCCGCGGGGCCGAAGCCGAACGCCAGGGCAACAAGCACTTCAGCCACTTCAGCGCCGAGAACAACCTGTTCGGCGAGATCGAAACCCTGTTCAGGACCTACAGCGAAACCGGCCAGGGCCAGGCCCGCAAATACCTGCACAACGCCGAAGAGGCCGCGCCCTACCGGCAGGAGCCCGGCACCTTCACGGCCTGGGAGCCGCTGCCGCCCGACACAGACATGCTGTTCTACGAAGGCCTGCATGGCGCGGTGGTCACGGCCGAGCACAACATCGCCCAGTACCCGGACCTGCGCGTGGGCGTGGTGCCGGTGATCAACCTCGAATGGATCCAGAAGCTCTGGCGCGACAAGCACCAGCGAGGCTACAGCACCGAGGCGGTGACAGACACCATCCTGCGCCGCATGCCCGACTATGTGAATTTCATCGTGCCGCAGTTCGCGCACACGCATGTCAACTTCCAGCGCGTGCCTATGGTCGACACCTCCAATCCCTTCATCGCGCGCGACATCCCTAGCGCCGACGAGAGCGTGGTGGTGATCCGCTTTGCCAACCCCAAGGGCATCGACTTTCAGTACCTGCTGAACATGATCCACGACTCCTGGATGAGCCGGGCCAACACCATCGTGGTGCCCGGCGGCAAGATGGAAATCGCCATGCAGCTGATCTTCACCCCGTTTGTGTGGCGCATGATGGAGCGCAAGAAGCGCGCCATGGGCCTGGTCTGAGGAGCGCCCCATGAACAGCAACCCCAGTCCCGACCTGGCAAGCCGCATGGCCCATGCCATCCGCTTCCTCGCCATCGACGCTGTGGAAGCCGCCCAATCGGGCCACCCGGGCGCGCCCATGGGCATGGCCGAGATCGCCGAAGTGCTCTGGAGCCGGCACCTGCGCCACAACCCGGCCAACCCGCAGTGGGCCGACCGCGACCGTTTCGTGCTCTCCAACGGCCACGGCTCCATGCTGATCTACGCGCTGCTGCATCTAACGGGCTATGACCTGCCGATGGAGGAACTCCAGAAATTCCGCCAGCTGCACAGCAAGACGCCCGGTCACCCCGAAGTCGGCATCACGCCCGGCGTGGAAACCACCACCGGACCGCTGGGCCAGGGCATTGGCAACGCGGTCGGCATGGCGCTGGCCGAGAAGCTGCTGGCCAGCGAATTCAACCGGCAGGCCGACGGCCAGCGTTTTGACATCGTCGACCACTTCACCTACGTGTTTCTGGGCGACGGCTGCATGATGGAAGGCATCAGCCACGAGGTCTGCTCGCTGGCCGGCACCCTGCGCCTGTCCAAGCTGATCGCGATCTACGACGACAACGGCATCTCCATCGACGGCCATGTCCAGGGCTGGTTTGCCGACGACACCCCCGGGCGCTTTGAAGCCTATGGCTGGCACGTGATCCGCGGCGTGGACGGCCACGATGCCGCGGCTGTGGACGCCGCCATCACCGACGCCCAGGCGCAGGCCCGCTCGGAGAGCGGCAAGCCGACCCTGATCTGCTGCAAGACCGTGATCGGTCAGGGCTCGCCCCACAAGGCCGGCACGCACGACGTGCATGGCGCCGCCCTGGGCGCGAGCGAAGTGGCCGCCACCCGCGAGGCCCTGGGCTGGGAGGCCGGCCCGTTTGAAGTGCCGCAGGAGGTGGCCCAGGCCTGGGACGGCCGTGCGCGTGGCGCCCTTCTGGAGCGCGAATGGCGCACACGTTTTGAAGCCTACCGTGCCCGTTTCCCTCAGCAGGCGGCCGAATTCGAGCGCCGCATGCGCGGTGAACTGAGCGCACAGTACCGCGCGGGGCTGTCGCAGGCGCTGGCGGCTGTCGTGGCCAAGCCCCAGGCCGTGGCCACCCGCAAGGCCAGCCAGAACGCGCTGGACCTGCTCGCCCCCCTGCTGCCCGAGTGCTTTGGCGGCAGTGCCGACCTGACCGGCTCGAACCTGACGAACTTCAAGGGCTGCGTGCGCGCCGGCCGCGACCAGGCAGGCAACCACCTGTCGTATGGGGTGCGCGAATTCGGCATGGCCGCGATGATGAACGGCATGGCGCTGCACGGGGGCTTCATCCCCTACGGCGGCACCTTCCTGACCTTCAGCGACTACAGCCGCAACGCCATCCGCATGGCCGCGTTGATGAAGCAGCGGGTCATCCACGTCATGACGCACGACTCGATTGGCCTGGGCGAAGACGGGCCGACCCACCAGAGCGTCGAGCAGGTGCCCAGCCTGCGCCTGATTCCGAACCTCGATGTCTGGCGACCGGCCGATGCGCTGGAGACGGCAGTGGCCTGGGCCTGCGCCGTGGAGCGCCACGATGGTCCGAGCCTGCTGGCCCTGTCGCGTCAGAATCTGCCGCAGGTGCTGCTGCAGGCCAGCGATGCCGACAAGGTCCGCCGTGGCGGCTATGTCGTCTCGGACATGCCGGATGCCCGGGTGGTGCTGATCGGCACCGGCTCTGAGTTGTCGCTGGCACTTCAAGCCCAGCAGACGCTCGCGAGTCAAGGTCTGGCCAGTCGTGTGGTGTCCATGCCCTGTACCCATCTTTTCGATCGCCAGAGCCAGGCCTACCAGGACAGCGTGCTGCCCCTGCACCTGCCCGCGGTCGCCATCGAGGCCGCGCATCCCGATTTCTGGCGCAAGTACGTGGGCCGCGACGGCGTGGTCATCGGCATGGCCACGTTTGGCGAGTCGGCGCCGGCGGCCGTGCTCTACCCGCACTTTCGCATCACGGCCGAACGCGTGGTCGAGGCCGCGCGCACTCTGGCGCACCGCCACGCCCAGCGCCTCGAAGCCCCCTTGCCCGAGCACATCGTGCCCGCCATCGACTGAACAGCAGGCCCAAGCCCATGAACTGGAAAGCCATCTTCTTTGACCTCGACGGCACCCTGGTTGAGACCGCGCCCGAGATCGCCGATGCGGTCAACGACACCTTGCGTTACTTCGACTGGCCGGCGGTTTACCAGAGCGAGGTGGACCGCTGGATCGGCCACGGCACCCGCGAACTGCTGATCCAGGCCCTGGCCAAGGTCAACGCCCAGAGCGTGGCCGAGGTGCGCCAGGGCGATCTGCTGCGCGAGGCCCTGCCGATCTTTGACCGCTATTACCAGCAGCGCTGCGGCACCCGCAGCACGCTCTACCCGCATGTGCGCGACACGCTCAAGCGCCTGCGCGAAAGCGGCTGTCGCCTGGCGGTGGTCACCAACAAGGAGAGCCGCTACACCGACACCGTGCTGCGCGCCCATCAGCTCACCGGCGCGTTTGATCTGGTGGTCAGTGGCGACACCTTCAGCGCCAAGAAGCCCGACCCGGTCGGTGTGCTGCACGGCCTGCGCTTGTGGCAGGTCGACAAGGCCCATGCGCTGTTTGTGGGGGATTCGTCCATCGACGCCGCCACGGCCCGCCAGGCCGGCATCGCGGTCTGGCTCCTGCCCTATGGCTACAACATGGGGGAGCCGGTCACGGCCTGCCGGCCGGACCGGGTGATTGCCAACTTTTCGGAACTGCGCTGAGCGCAAGGGGAAAGACATGACGATTCGACTGGGCATCAACGGTTTTGGACGCATCGGGCGCATGGTGTTCCGCGCCGCGGTGCAGCACTTTGACGACATCGAGGTGGTGGGCATCAACGACCTGCTCGAACCCGAGTACCTGGCCTACATGCTCGAATACGACAGCGTGCACGGCCGCTTTGGGGGCTCGATTGCCGTCGAGGGCAGCACCTTGATCGTCAATGGCCGGCGCATCCGCCTGACTCAGGAGCGTGACCCGGCCCACCTGAAATGGAACGAGGTCAACGCCGACGTGGTGATCGAATCCACCGGCCTCTTCCTGGACCAGGACAGCGCCGGCCAGCACTTGGCCGCGGGCGCGAAAAAAGTCATCCTGTCCGCGCCGTCCAAGGACGACACGCCGATGTTTGTCTACGGCGTCAACCATG
>Ga0255165_1000559_pt1 | contig 11697 bp, 13 predicted proteins | sample Atl_Cont_RepB_8d_FD_183182 | JGI IMG/M metagenome (GOLD analysis project Ga0255165, IMG submission 183182) | Freshwater microbial communities from Altamaha River, Georgia, United States - Atl_Cont_RepB_8d | ecosystem: Environmental > Aquatic > Freshwater > River | place: USA: Georgia | collected... | reverse complement strand
GTCGGCGGCCTTCTGGTGGTCGGCCAGCGTGATCGTCTGCGCATAGGCCTGCGGCACCGCCTCACGGTGCGCGGCCACATGCCGCACCTGGCGGGCGTTGAGCCAGAGCTTGAGCGCCACATGGGCCAGCAGGCCCGCGGCCAGCAGCAGAGTCAAAGTCAGGGAAGGGTTCATGCGCAGGCATTGTAGGAGCGATCCCCCGATCGCGATCGCAAATGGTTCGTGCGACGCCGTCTCTGCCAGCGAGGCCCATCAGCGACAATCTCCCCATGACCCAAGCGAATGCCTCCCCCGCCCCCGACACCCTGGCCAAGTCGGACCAGAACCTGGTCTGGCTGGACTGTGAAATGACCGGGCTCGACCCCGAAAAGGAACGCCTGCTCGAGATCGCCATCATCGTCACCGGCCCGCACCTGACGCCGCGCATTGAAGGCCCGGTGCTGGTCATCCACCAGAGCGATGAGCAGCTGAACAAGATGGACGCCTGGAACAAGGGCACGCACGGCAGGAGTGGCCTGATCGACAAGGTCAAGGCCTCCACCCTGACCGAGGCCGAGGCCGAGCAGCAGTTGCTGGACTTCATCAAGCAGTACGTGCCCAAGAGCGCCTCGCCCATGTGCGGCAACACCATCAGCCAGGACCGGCGCTTTCTGGTCAAGTTCATGCCCAAGCTGGAAGCGTACTTCCACTACCGCAACCTGGACGTGAGCACCCTCAAGGAGCTCTCGCGACGCTGGAAACCCGAGGTGTATTCGGCCTTCAAGAAGCAGCAGCGTCACACCGCGCTGGCCGACGTGCACGAATCCATCGACGAGCTCGCGCATTACCGCGAGCATTTCATCCGGCTCTGAGAGGTTTTGCCATTCAAGGCAAGATGCTGCACCGAACCCAGATGCAAAGGACGCGACCATGCCCTTGACCTCCGCCCCCGCACACCTGCACCGTCGCGCGCTGCTGTTGGCCGCCACAGCGCTGGGCGCCAGTCCGCTGCTGGCCCGCACCGCGACCGACAAACCGCTGGTGGAAGTCTGGAAGGACCCCAACTGTGGCTGCTGCCACCTCTGGGTCGAGCACCTGCAGGCCAACGGCTTTGCTGTGCAGGTTCACGATGTGGGCAATACCGCCGCACGCAAGCGGCTGGGCATGCCCGAAAAGCTCGGCTCATGCCACACCGCGCGTGTGGCCGGCTACGTCATCGAAGGGCATGTGCCGGCCAGCGACATCCAGCGCCTGCTCAAGGACAAGCCCCAGGCCCTGGGTCTGGCCGTCCCCGGCATGCCGATCGGCAGCCCAGGCATGGACGGCCCCGAATACAAGGGCCGCAAGGACCCGTATGCCGTGCTGCTGGTGCAGCGCGACGGCAGCACCCGCACCTTCAGTCGTTACCCAGGCGACCGGCCGATGGCCCTGCGCGGCCACAGCCCGTCGGTCTGAACGGCCTCAGGCGTTCAGGCGGAGGCGATGTCGATGACAACGTTGCCGATCGCCTGCCCCGCCTCGACCGCCAGATGCGCCTGGACCGTCTGATCCAGCGCAAAACGCGGACCGATGCTGTGCTGCAGGGCGCCGCGCTCGAGCAGGCCCGTCAGGCGCGCAATCGCAGCCACGCGGTCGGCGGGGCTCAGGTCATAGACCAGGAAAAACTTCACGCCCAGCGAAGCGAACAGCCAGGGCCGGTACTGGAAGTTCTGTTCCAGCGCGTTGGAGCCATAGCAGACCACGGTGCCATGCGGCCTGAGGGCCTCGGGCGCCCAGCTAGCGGTGCTCGAGAAATCCATGTCGATGATGACGTCCACACCCTGGCCCTGGGTGAGCTCACGCACCCGTGCCGCCACGTTCTCGCGCTTGTAAAAGATGGGGGCATGCAGGCCGGCCGCCTGCGCATGCGCCGCACGCTCGGCCGAGCCCACGGTGCCCAGCACTTCGGCGCCGGCCTGGTGCACCAGCTGCGTGATGTAGTGGCCCACCGAAGAGGCGGCACCCACCACCAGCACCCGCTGGCCGCGCAGGTCACCGGCCAGGCGTTCGGCCCAGACCACCGCCTGCACGGCGGTCAGCGCCGGAATGCCCAGGCAGGCACCTGCGGCAAAGTCGGTGGCTTCGGGCAGCCGCACCGCCTGGTCCTGCGGCAGCACCACGTATTCGGCGGCCGTGCCCATGGCCCGCTGCCACTGCGCGTTCCAGGTCCACACGCGCTGACCCAGCCGCGAAGCATCGACACCCTCGCCCACCTGATCGATCACGCCGGCACCATCGCTGTGCGGCACGATCAGCGGATCGGTCACCGGCCGGGCGCGCCGCGACTTGACATCGGACGGGTTGACGCCGGAAGTGCACAAACGCACACGCACTTCGCCAGGACCGGCCTGGGGCGTGGGCAAGTCCCCCCGTTGCAGCACGTCCTGTGCAAGACCGTTCTGGCTGTACCAGACTGCTTTCATTGGCATCGCTCCTTGTTTGCGACCTGTGTTTCGGGAGGAAATCTTAGGCCGTGCCAGCCCGGGCCTGCGACACGGACGGGACATCGGTGCCGGCCTGCCATGCTGCGCCGCAGCACGTTTGCCGTGGCTGTGCGATAATCCTGGCTTCGCTGCTGTGCTGTAGCGTTTCTTGCATCTCCCCTCATGCCTTGGCCCAGGACTGCTGTCCACAATCGGGCCACTCCCCTGAAACCGGAACCCTCAGGTTCTGCGTCCCCGGCGAGCACCGTTTGAAGGTTGATGTCTTTTTCAACCTGACGGTGCCTGCGGCTGCCTGCTGCAGTGCCGTGCGAGTGATTTCATGACTGAACTACTGAACGACCTGCAGGCCGAACTGTCGCCTGCGCAAGACCTTTCCATTGACACGACCATTGACGCGACGGAAACGGTCGAAACCCTTGAGGCAGCCGCGCCTGAAGCACTGAACGAACCCAACGGCTTTGTGCAGCTGGGCCTGGCCGACGAGCTGGTCAAGGCCGTGGCCGACCTGGGCTACACCCAGCCCACCGCCGTGCAATCGCGCACCATCCCACTGGCCCTGCCCAGCGACGACCCGCAACACCACGGCTACAACGACCTGATGGTCTCCAGCCAGACCGGCAGCGGCAAGACCGCCGCCTTCCTGCTGCCCGTGCTGCACACCCTGATCCAGCAACTGGCTGCCGCCGAAGCCCAGGCCAAGGCCGATTACGACCAGGCCTGCGCCGAGGCCATCGCACGTGGCGAAGAGCCCCCGAAGCGCGCCCGCCGCAAGGACCCGACCAACCCGCGCAACTTCAAGGCCGCCGTGCCCGGCGCCCTGATCCTGTGCCCCACGCGCGAGCTGGCCCAGCAGGTGGCGCACGACGCCATCGAGCTGGTCAAGCATTGCCGCGGCATCCGCGTCGCCAACGTGGTGGGGGGCATCCCCTACCAGATCCAGATCGCCAAACTGCAAAACGCCAACCTGGTGGTGGCCACCCCCGGCCGCCTGCTGGACCTGCAGCGCTCGATGCAGATCAAGCTCAATGAAGTGCAGTTCCTGGTCGTCGACGAAGCCGACCGCATGCTGGACCTGGGTTTCTCCGACGACCTGGCCGAGATCAACCAGCTCACCAGCCAGCGCCGCCAGACCATGATGTTCAGCGCCACCTTTGCGCCGCGCATCCAGCAGCTGGCCATGCGCGTGATGCACGACGGCGGCTCGGGCGTGCACAAGGTGCAGATCGACAGCCCGCAGGAAAAGCACGCCAACATCCAGCAGGTGCTGTTCTGGGCCGACAACGCCGAGCACAAGCGCCAGCTGCTCGACCACTGGCTGCGCGATGCGAGCATCGACCAGGCCATCGTGTTTGCGAGCACCCAGATCGAGTGTGACGGCCTGGCCACCGAACTGCAGCAGGCCGGCTTTGCCGCCGTGGCACTGCACGGCGCCCTGAGCCAGGGCCTGCGCAACCGCCGGCTGATGGCGCTGCGCAACGGCCAGGTGCAGATCCTGGTGGCCACCGACGTGGCCGCCCGCGGCATTGACGTGCCCACCATCACCCACGTCTTCAACTTCGGCCTGCCGATGAAGGCCGAGGACTACACCCACCGCATCGGCCGCACCGGCCGCGCCGGCCGCTCCGGCCTGGCCGTGACCTTTGCCGAAATCCGCGACCGCCGCAAGATTGGTGACATCGAGTTCTACACCAAGCAGCCCTTCAAGGCCGAAGTGATTCCGGGCCTGGAGCCCAAGCAGCGCTTTGACTACCCCGCACGCAAGCCTTTTGGCGGCAAGGGGGGCAAGGGCGGCCGCAGCAACGACCGTGGTGACCGCGGCTTTGGCGGCCAGGCCCGTGGCTTTGGCAACCGTGGCAACGACCGCTTTGAAGGCCAGGGCCGTGGCGGCGACTTCCGCGGCGGTGAACGCTTCGAGCCCCGTTTCGATGCCCGCAAGGACGGCGGACGTCAGGAGCCCCGGTTTGAAGTCCGTCACGACCCCCGTTTCGAACAAGGCCCGGCCCGTGAGGGCTGGTCCGGCCCGCGTGGTGGCCAACACCCCCGCGGTGAACAGGACCGTGCACCGCGCGGCTTCGGTCACCCCAACGAACGTTTCGAACGCCGCGACGACCGCGCCCCGCGCAGCTTTGACAAGGCGCACGCCCCACGAGGCCAGACCAGCCATGCCGGCAACGACCGCTTTGACCGCGCACCCCGTGGCCCCAAGGTCGTGGGTGGCGGCTTCAAGCCCCACGCACCCAAGCGCCGGGGTTGATCAAGGGGATGGATCCTCGGGTCTAGCCCGAGGATGACATTCCGGCACGCCCGAGGATGACATTCAAGCGTGCCTGAGGGTGACATTCACTTTTTGTCATGCTCCGACTTGATCGGAGCATCCACCGCCCCGCTGTCATTGCACGACTTGAACCTGTGTTGTCATGCTCCGACTTGATCGGAGCATCCACCCCCCGCTGTCATTCCATGGCTCGACCATGGAATCCATGGATCCCCGGGTCGAGCCCGAGGATGACATTCAAGCGTGCCTGAGGGTGACATTCACTCTTTGTCATGCTCCGACTTGATCGGAGCATCCACCGCCCCGCTGTCATTGCACGACTTGAACCTGTGTTGTCATTGCCCGGCTTGACCGGGCAATCCACATCCCGCGATCAGGCATAAAAAAACCGCCAGAGTTTTCACTCTGGCGGTTTTGTTTTGCGCAGTACCCGGATTACTGGGCAGCCACAGCCGCTTTGCGCTGGGGCAACTTTTCCTTGATGCGGGCCGACTTGCCGCTACGCTCACGCAGGTAGTACAGCTTGGCACGACGCACATCACCGCGACGCTTGACTTCGATGCTGGCGATCAGGGGGCTGTAGGTCTGGAACGTACGCTCCACGCCTTCGCCGCTGGAGATCTTGCGCACGATGAAGGCGCTGTTGAGGCCGCGGTTGCGCTTGGCAATCACGACGCCTTCGTAGGCCTGCACACGCTTGCGGTTACCTTCCACGACGTTCACGTTCACGATGACGGTGTCACCGGGAGCGAACTCGGGGATGGTCTTGCCAAGGCGAGCCATTTCTTCTTGCTCGAGTGTCTGGATCAGGTTCATGTTGAACTCCACATTCTCTCGTTCATGCCCGCTGCACTGGGGGCGTTCCTGGCGCTCCTGTTTTTGGAGACTGTCGGCTGCACGCTTGTTTGGACAGGGTTGCAGCAGGCCGGACCGCGGCGGGTAGAGGACCGAAAAGCCTTGGATTATAGCTTTTTTGGGCTCTGGGCCGGATCTGGTGTGGCCAGGCTGCTCAAAAAGGACTCGTCGGTCTTGTCGAGTCGTCCGGCTGCGCGGGCGTGCTCGATCAGCTCCGGACGGTGCAAAGCGGTGAGCCGCAGGCTTTGCTCGCGCCGCCAGCGCTCGATGCGGGCGTGGTGCCCGGAGAGCAGGGCTTCGGGCGCCGCCTCGCCTTGCCAGACCTCGGGACGGGTGTAATGCGGGCTGTCCAGCAGCCCATCCAGGGCGGGGTTGAAGCTGTCGAACTGGTGGCTGCCCTCGTCGTTGAGCACGCCCGGCTGCAGTCTGGCCACGGCATCGAGCAAGGCCATCGCGGCAATCTCGCCGCCCGAGAGGACAAAGTCGCCCAGGCTGATCTGGTGGGTGATGTGGCGGTCGATGAAGCGCTGGTCCACGCCCTCGTAACGGCCGCACAGCAAGATGGCCCCCTGCCCTTCGGCCCAGCCTTGGACGGCAGTGTGGTTGAGCGTCTGGCCGATGGGCGAGAAGAGGACCACGGGAACGGCCGATGGCCTGGCAGCGCTCTGGTCTTCGCCACGGTCTGCACGGATGGCCTGCAGGCATTGCGCCAGCGGCTCGGCCAGCATCACCATGCCGGGGCCGCCGCCGAAGGGACGGTCATCGACACGGCGGTAGTTGCCTTCGGCAAAGTCGCGCGGGTTCCACAGGCGCACGTCGACCTGCTGCGTTTCGTAGGCGCGGCGTGTCACGCCGGCCTTGAGGAAAGGCTCGAACAGTTCGGGGAAAAGGGTGATGACGTCAAAGCGCATGGCGCGCCGGTCCATCAGTAGTCGGGCTGCCAGTCCACGGTGATGCACCGCGCCGCAGTGTCCACCTGGTCGACGAAGGCCGAGACGAAGGGAATCAGGCGCTCGATGGTCTTGCCGCCCTCCTCGGCCTGCAACACCAGCACGGTCTGCGGGCCGGTGGCCATGAGGTCGCGCACTTCGCCAAGGACCAGGCCTTCGCGGTTGACCACCTGCAGGCCGATCAGGTCGACCCAGTAGTACTCCCCCTCTTGCGGGGCCGGAAAGCTCGAGCGGGGCACGAAGATGCGGGCGCCCTTGAGGCTTTCGGCGGCATTGCGGTCGGCAATGGCCTCGCTGCAGGCGACGACACTGTCGGAATGGTCCTTGGCATCGCGCACCGGCAGCAGAAGGGGCTGTGTCCAGTCAGAGGCTGGAGTGGCCGCCGCAGTGGGGCGACGGGGTTGGATGCTGCGCTCGGGCGGCAGCAGAAACCAGTGTCTGGAAGAAAAAAGCGCCTCGGGTGAGGCGCTGTGGGGCAGGACCTTGAACCAGCCCTTGATGCCCCAGGCATCGAGGATGCGCCCGACTTCGACAGCGTCGGCCGGCAATTCGGCCGTTTCGAGCGGTGGACGCATCCGGCGATCCCGGTCGATCAGGCGGCGGCCTTGGCGGCTTGCTTGATCAGACGCTCCACGGTAGGAGAGGCCTGGGCGCCCACGCTCTTCCAGTAGGTCAGGCGGTCCTGGGCAATACGCAAACCCTGCTCGCCTTCGACGGCGGTCGGGTTATAAAAACCGATGCGCTCGATGAAGCGACCGTCGCGACGCACGCGCTTGTCGGCAACGACGATGTTGAAGAAGGGACGGCCTTTGGAGCCGCCGCGGTTCAGACGAATAACGACCATGATTGAATCCTTGGGTGGTTGGCAGCTGGCAAGAAAAAGCCGCTCACCGATCCTTCAGCGTTTGAGACACGCAACTGGCCACCCGGCCAGTGACACACTGAAAAGCCCTGGATTATAGCCCGTCACCGCCGGCCAGCCGGCTCTGACCCATAATCGCGGCCATGAAAAACAAGACGCTGGCCACCTGGCTGACTTTTTTTGGGGGCCCGCTGGGATTGCACCGGTTTTATCTGCGTGGCCTGGGGGACTTGTGGGGCTGGCTGCTGCCCTTGCCCACGGCCCTGGGCCTGTACGGCATCGAGCGGGTGATGCAGTTCGGCCAGGACGACCAGATGAGCTGGTGGCTGATTCCCTTGCTGGGCTTCAACATTGCCGCCAACGGCCTGAACGCCATCATCTATGGCCTGATGAGCCGGGAAAAATGGAACGCGCTCTATAACCCGCAAGCCGCACCGGATGCAGCGGCGGGCCAGACCAGCTGGATCACCATCGGCGGGGTGGCCGTGTCCCTGCTGATCGGTACGGCCATCCTGATGTCGAGCATCGTGTTCAGCTTCCAGCGGTATTTTGAGTACCAGATCGAGGAAGCCAAGAAGATCAGTCAGTAAAGCTGCAGACTGATCCAGTAAGCGACCGCGGCCACAAAGGCGCTGGCTGGAATGGTCAGCACCCAGGCCCAGACGATGTTGCCGGCCACACCCCAGCGCACGGCGCTGGCGCGCTGTGTGGAGCCCACCCCCACAATGGCGCCGGTGATGGTGTGGGTGGTCGAGACCGGAATGCCCAGACCGGTGGCAATGAACAGCGTCATGGCCCCACCGGTTTCGGCGCAGAAACCACCCACCGGCTTGAGCTTGGTGATTTTCTGGCCCATGGTCTTGACGATGCGCCAGCCACCGAACATGGTGCCCACGCCAATGGCCACGTAGCAGCTGACAATGACCCACAGGGGTGGCGAGCTGTCGGATGCGCTCACATAGCCGGTGGCGATCAGCAGCATCCAGATGATGCCAATGGTTTTCTGGGCATCGTTGCCGCCGTGACCGAGACTGTAGGCTCCGGCCGAGACCAGCTGCAATCGCCTGAACCATTTGTCGACCTTGAGCGGACGGGTGCGCCTGAAAAGGTGGGCCACCGCCACCATCATCAGCGAGCCGAGCAGGAAGCCGAGCAAGGGCGAGACCAGAATGAACGCCACCGTCTTGAGGATACCGGCCGACAGCAGCGCACCGGTGCCGGCCTTGGCGATCACTGCGCCCACAATGCCACCGATCAGCGCATGCGAGGAGCTGCTGGGAATGCCGTAGTACCAGGTGATCACGTTCCAGGTGATCGCCCCAACCAAGGCACCGAACACCACATGGGTGTCCACCACCCCGGGCTGGACAATGCCCTTGCCCACGGTGGCCGCCACGCTCAGGTGAAACACGAAGATGGCAATGAAGTTGAAGAAGGCGGCAAACACCACCGCATGGGTGGGCTTGAGCACGCCGGTGGACACCACGGTGGCAATCGAGTTGGCCGCATCATGAAAGCCATTCATGAAGTCGAAGGCCAGGGCCAGCGCGACCAGCAGCATCACCACCCACAGTGCAGCTTGTGCGGTTTCCATCAGTCAGGACTCCGCGCGATCAGGAGTTTTCGAGGACGATGCCCTCGATCTGGTTGGCCACGTCCTCGCACTTGTCGGTGATCGTCTCGAGCAGCTGGTAGATGGCCTTGAGCTTGATGATTTCGCGCACATCGGGCTCGTCGCGGAAAAGCTTGCTCATGGCGCTGCGCATGACGCGGTCGGCGTCCGATTCCAGACGGTCGATTTCCTCGCAGGTCTTGAGGGCCGATTCGGCCACAGCCGCATCGCCAATGCGCGCCAGCAGCTTGACGGTGTCCTGCAGGCGCTCGCAGCAACGCACCGACAGATCGGTCAGGCGATGAATCTCTTCCGTCATGTGCTTGACGTCGTAGAGCGCCATGGTTTCGGCGGTGTCCTGGATCAGGTCGGCCACATCGTCCATCAGGTTGATCAGCGCGTGGATCTGCTCGCGGTCGATCGGCGTGATGAAGGTGGTGTGGATCAGGCGGTTGACCTCCTGGGTCACGCGATCGGCCGCATGCTCGGCATTGTCGACATCGCGGTTGTATTTTTCGCGCAGGTGCGGATCGTTGTAGTGATTGACCAGGTTGGCGAAGGCGCGGGCGGCTTCAACAATGCGTTCGGCATGCTGGTTGAAGAGTTCAAAGAAATTGCCTTCCTTGGGCAGCAGCTTGCCAAACAACATGGGCGGTACTCCTGGGGTCCTTGACCAAATGGTGACGTTTTTATGACAAACGCAAGTTTAACCGCGGGCACAGCCGGGTCATGCGCTGCGAAAGATGAAATACACCGCCCCCACCATGCACAGCGCGGCCCAGACGTAGTCAAGCTTGAACGGCTCTTTGAGGTACAGCATGGCAAAGGGCACGAACACGGTCAGTGTGATGACCTCCTGCATGATTTTGAGTTGTCCGACGCTGAACTGGGTATGACCGATGCGGTTGGCCGGCACCTGCAGCATGTATTCAAAGAAGGCGATGCCCCAGCTGACCATGGCAGCGGCGTACCACGGTGCCGCCGACAGGCTGCGCAGGTGGCCGTACCAGGCAAAGGTCATGAAGACGTTGCTGGCCAGCAGAAGCAGCAGGGTCTGCGCCGTCACCGGCCAGGACTGGAAGGTCGCGATCAGGTTCATGGCTGTTCATCCTCCACAGGTGCGACGGGCTGGTCCTGCACCGCCAGCAGATCTGCCTGGGACACACGCCCCGGCGCCACATCGGCCAGCGGACAAAGCACGAACGCCCTGCCCTGCATGCGCGGGTGCGGTACGGTCAGGGTGGGGCTGTCGATGCGGGCATCGCCGTAAAGCAGGAGGTCCAGATCCAGCGTGCGCGGGGCATTCGGATAGGGGCGCTCGCGACCGGCGAGCTGCTCGAGTGCCTGCAAGGCCAGCAGCAGGTCCGGCGCGCTCAGGCCGGTGTCGATGCGGGCCACCGCATTGATGTAGTCCGGGCCACTGGCCTCGTGGGGCGCGGTGCAGTAAAGCCGCGATCGGGCCTGCAGGCGTGTCTGGGGCAAAGTGGCCAGGTCGTTCAGTGCACGCAGGACTGTGGCGCGTGCATCGCCCAGGTTGGCACCCAGGGCGACAAAGGCCGTGACCGGATCACGGCGCAAGATTTACTCCGCGGCAGGCGCGGCACCACCTGCCGCAGGCTTGCGGCGACGGCGGCGGCGTTTTTTGGGTGCGGCTTCGCCGTCTGCGGGCAGGTCGGCGTGTTCTGCATCGCCATCGGCCGCAGAAGGCTGGGCAGAAGCCGCCTCGGCCTTGGGCGCGCGGCGCACCCGCGGGCTGCGCGGCTTGGCCTGCTGTTCGGCCTTGGCCTGCTGCACCAGGTCTTCACGCGTGGCGTCGTCGGCGAGGCTGAATTCCTGCCACCAGTCGGCCAGGGTTTCGTCGACTTCCTGCACATCGGCGCGCAGGCGCAGAAAGTCGAAACCGGCGCGAAAGCGCGGCTGCTCGGCCAGGCTGAACGGGGTGCTGCCCACACGCTTTTCAAAGCGCGGCTGCATCATCCAGATCTCGCGCATGTCGGCGCCGAGCTTGCCGCGGCCCGATACATCGCCGATGCGGCTGTCAAAGACTTCGTCAATGGCCTCCTGCAGCGCCGGGAAGGGATGCGCCTTGCGCGCGATGCGCTGGGCCCAGCCCTCGCGCACGTCCGACCACAGCACGCAGGCCAGCAAAAAGCTGGGCGCCACCGGCTTGCCCTCGCCCACGCGGCGGTCGGTGTCGGCCAGCGCGGCCTTGACGAACGGGGTGTCGGCACGCTCGACCACGATGTCGAGCAGCGGGTAGATGCCCTTGGCCAGGCCCAGCGCCTTGAGCTGCGCGATCGAGGCCAGTGCATGTCCGGTCTGCAGCAGCTTGAGCATTTCATCGAACAGGCGGCTTTGCGGCACATCGGCCAGCAGGGCCTTGGCCTCGTTCAGGGGCTTGGCGGTCTTGGCTTCGAGCTTGAACCCCAGACCGCTGAGCTTGGCCGCAAAGCGCACCGCGCGGATGATGCGCACCGGGTCTTCGCGGTAACGCGCGGCCGGGTCGCCGATCATGCGCAAGGTGTGCTTTTTCGCGTCCTGGATGCCGCCGTGGTAGTCCACCACGGTCTGCGTCTCGGGGTCGTAATACATGGCATTGACAGTGAAGTCGCGGCGGGTGGCGTCTTCGTCCTGCGGGCCCCAGACGTTGTCGCGCAGCACGCGGCCGCTCGAATCGACGG
>Ga0255165_1000556_pt1 | contig 11711 bp, 12 predicted proteins | sample Atl_Cont_RepB_8d_FD_183182 | JGI IMG/M metagenome (GOLD analysis project Ga0255165, IMG submission 183182) | Freshwater microbial communities from Altamaha River, Georgia, United States - Atl_Cont_RepB_8d | ecosystem: Environmental > Aquatic > Freshwater > River | place: USA: Georgia | collected... | reverse complement strand
AAATGCTTTGCGGCCATTGCCGTGCTGGTTACGCTGGTCTATGCCCGCCCTTACGCTGCTGACCGCGACATGCTGCGCGGTGGCGAGCTCTTCAGCATGAGCCTGCTGGCCTTGCTGGGCATGAGCGTGATGATTTCGGCACAAAACTTCCTGATCATCTACCTGGGTCTGGAGCTGCTGACCCTCTCGAGCTATGCCCTGGTGGCCCTGCGCCGCGACCATACCCAGGCCGTGGAGGCCGCCATGAAGTATTTTGTGCTCGGCGCCATGGCCTCGGGTTTCCTGCTGTACGGCATGTCCATGATGTACGGCGCCACCGGCAGCCTGCAACTCGACGAAGTGCTCAAGGCGATCGCCTCGGGTCAGATCAAGCACCAGGTGCTGGTCTTCGGTCTCGTCTTCATCGTGGCTGGTCTGGCGTTCAAGATCGGCGCCGTACCTTTCCACATGTGGATTCCCGACGTTTACCAGGGCGCGCCCACCGCGGCTACGCTGCTCATTGGCGGTGCCCCCAAGCTTGCGGCCTTCGCCATCATCGTGCGCCTGCTGGTGGAGGGGCTGATGCCACTGGCGTTCGACTGGCAGCAGATGCTGTCGCTGCTGGCGATTGCCTCCTTGCTGGTGGGTAACCTGGCCGCCATCGCCCAGACCAACCTCAAGCGCATGCTGGCTTTTTCGACCATCGCGCAGATGGGCTTTGTGCTGCTCGGCTTTGTGGCCGGTGTCGTCAATGGCCAGACCACGTTGGCTGCCAATGCCTACAGCTCGGCCATGTTCTACATCGTGGGCTATGTGCTGACCACGCTGGCGAGTTTCGGCATCATCATGCTGCTGGCCCGCCAAGGTTTCGAGAGCGAGGAAATCAGTGACCTCGCTGGCCTGAACCAGCGCAGCCCGCTGTATGCCGGTGTCATGGCTGTCTGCCTTTTCTCACTGGCCGGCATTCCGCCCATGATCGGCTTCTACGCCAAGCTGGCCGTGCTGCAGTCGCTGATCGCTTCGGGTCAGGGTTTCTACATCGGCCTGGCGATCTACGCCGTGATCATGTCGCTGATCGGTGCCTTCTATTACCTGCGTGTCGTCAAGGTCATGTACTTCGATGATCCGGTCACGGCCACCACGGTGTCCGCACCGCTGGACGTGCGTGCGGTACTGTCGCTCAACGGCCTGCTGGTTCTGGTCCTGGGCATCGTGCCGGGCGCCCTGATGGCGCTTTGTGCGCAGGCCGTCAAGAGCATGCTGGTGCTCTGAGTCCGCCATGTCGCAGTCCCTCGAAATCGCTTTCCTGATCCTGCTGGCGCTGCTCGCAGCCAATCTGCCCTTTGTGAGCCGGCGCCTCTTGATCGTTGGGCCTGTACGCGATCCCAAGTCCCTGGCCTGGCGTCTGCTGGAGCTGCTGCTGCTGTATTTTGTGGTGGGTGGTGTGGGCCTGTGGCTTGAAAAGAGCGCCGGTCAGATTGCTCCCCAGGGCTGGGAGTTTTATGCCGTCACGGGCACCATGTTCCTGACGCTGGCGTTTCCTGGCTTCGTCTACCGTTACCTGATGCAGCGACGCAGCTGATGGTGCGCGCCTGGCCTTTGTAGGAGCGCCCCCCTGTGCGCGAAAGGCTTCGGCTGCAGGGGCAACCCCCTACAGGGACCAGGTCATGTCCATCCATCTGTCACTGAATCATGTCTGACGAGCACCTGATCGAACACCTGCTGGAACGGCAGGAGCTGTTCAAGGGCCACTTTCTTCATGCTTTTCGTGACACGGTGCGCCTGCCCGATGGTGGAAAGGCCACGCGTGAATATGTGGTGCATCCGGGGGCGGTGGTCGTGGTGCCTCTGCTGCAGGGACCGGACGGACAAACCCGCATCGTGCTCGAGCGCCAGTACCGTTACCCGGTGGGCCGGGTGATGGTCGAGTTGCCTGCCGGCAAGCTGGATGCGCGCGAAGATCCCTTGTTTTGCGGTCAGCGAGAATTGCTCGAGGAAACCGGTTACCAGGCCCGCGAATGGGCCAGGGCAGGGCAGATGCATCTGGCCATTGCCTATTCGACAGAGGTCATCCACATCTACTTTGCGCGTGGTCTGACCCAGGGTGAGCGCCAGCTCGATGCCGGCGAGTTCCTCGATGTGTTCACCGCCACGCCCGATGAGTTGCTCAACTGGTGCCGGGATGGGCAAGTGACCGATGCCAAAACCCTCACCTGCATGGTCTGGGTGCACAATGTGCTTTCGGGTGCCTGGCCCTTGAACTGGCAGGCCTGCGAACCCATATCCTGACCATGAAAGTCCTCAACCTCCAGTGCAGCCACGGTCACGCCTTTGAAGGCTGGTTCGCCTCGCATGAGGACTTTGAATCCCAGCGTGAGCGCGGTCTGCTGACCTGTCCGGTGTGCAACAACGCCGAGATCAGCAAACTGCCCTCGGCGCCGCGCCTGAATCTGGGTGCGCAGCAGGGCGCTGTGCCCGCCGCGGTGCCGAGCACCCAGGAGGTCGCCCAGGTCAATCCCCAGCAGTTGCAGGCCGCCTGGATGCAGATGGTGCGCCATGTCATGGCCCATACTGAAGACGTGGGCACGAAGTTCGCCGAGGAAGCCCGCAAGATCCACTACGGCGAAACCGACCACCGCAACATCCGCGGTCAGGCCAGCCGCGAAGAAACCGAAGCCCTGCTCGACGAAGGCATCGAGATCCTGCCGCTGCCCATCCCGGCCGGACTCAAAGAGCCGTTGCAATAAGCGTGGCAGATTGTGGGAGCGATCTACTGATCGCGAATGTCCGAACATGACCCGCCCCCATATCCCTGAATCCGAGGTCGAACTGACCGCCATCCGCGCACAAGGTCCCGGCGGGCAAAACGTCAACAAGGTCTCCAGCGCCATCCAGCTGCGCTTTGATGTGCGGGCTTCATCCCTGCCCGAGGACATCAAGCAACGCTGGCTGCAGGCACCCGGCAATCAGCTGACGGTCGATGGGGTGTTGATCCTCAAGGCACAGCGTTACCGCACGCAGGAGGCCAACCGCCAGGACGCATGGGCACGGCTTTACGAATTGCTGGAGCGCTATGTTCGAGCGCCGAGGATTCGCAAACCGACCCGGCCCACGCGGGCTTCGGTGCAGCGGCGCCTGCAGAGCAAGACCATGCACGCGAAGCTCAAGGCTTCGCGGCAGGGCAGGGACTGAACCACGGGTCATTGCGACACCTGCTGGGGCGCGGCAATTTCGGCATCACTCAGTCCGCTCCGAAATCACCACCAGAATCTGCTGACCACCCGCTATCAGAATCACCTGAAGCGGGAACGCACCATCGGGTACAGCGGCGGCCTCGAACCTTTGTGTCTGCGGCTCAAATTTGAGCCAGGCGGGCAGGGCGGTGCCATTGCTCTGCTGAACCTGTACCTGCTGGCTTTCGTCGATCTTGGCAATGGAGCTCAGATCTCCATGGGCCATACTGGGCGGACGCTACGCGCCTTGCCATCGCGCATTCGTGTCATTGCCAGCGAAGAGCGGAAAACTCAGTGATGGCTACAGTGCTGGCAGCACCGGCGATTCGGCGCTGACCACCATGCGATCGGGCATGCCCCGCAACCAGGTCAGTTGCCGCTTGGCCAGTTGCCGGGTCGCGAAGACGCCACGGTCACGGATGTCCCCTTCACTCCACCCTTCATCCAGTCCTTGCCAGGCCTGGCGGTAGCCCACACACCGCATGGAGGGCAGGTCGGGGTGCAGGTCGCCGCGATCGCGCAAGGCGCGCACCTCGTCCAGAAAGCCAGCAGCCATCATTTCCTCGAAGCGCTGTGCGATGCGTTCGTGCAGCCAGGCGCGGTCCTGCGGTTCGAGGCTGATGACCGGGATGTGCCAGTTGGGTGCACCAGGCTTGGCGCTGCCGTGAAAGGCGGATAGAGGCTGGCCGGTGATCGTCCAGACTTCGAGGGCGCGGCCAATGCGCTGGCTGTCGCCTGGCGCCAGGCGCTGGGCGGTTGCCTGGTCGACCGCCTGCAGTTGCGCATGCATGGCGGGCCAGCCCAGGGTTGCGGCTTGCGCCTGGATGTCGGCGCGCACCTGCGGGTCCGAAGGCGGCATGTCACTCAGCCCTTCGCGCAGGGCCTTGAGGTAGAGCAGGGTGCCGCCCACGATCAAGGGCATACGGCCACGGGCGCGGATCTCGCCGATCAGCCTGCCTGCATCCCGTGCGAACTCGGCCGCGCTGTAGCTTTGCAGTGGATCCAGGATGTCGATCAGGTGGTGCGGCACTTGCGCGAGTTCTTCGCGGCTGGGTTTGGCGGTGCCAATGTCCATCCCGCGATACACCAGAGCCGAGTCCATGCTGATGATTTCGGCGCCGCCGCGCGCTTGCAGTGTCTGCGCCAGTGCCAGCGCCGCTGCGGTCTTGCCGCTGGCGGTGGGGCCGACCAATGCAATCGCGTCCAGTGGTGTCTTCATGCCGGCCGGGCCTGAATCGGTCGGCCGTGACGCTGTACCGCAGTCCAGGCCAGCGTGGCGATGACCACACACCACAGCAGCATGCCATGGGCCAAGGCCAACAGGGGCACATCCATGTTCCCCCCCAGCCAGCCGCCCATGAAGAAGGCGCCCAGCATCATCAGAAAACCGTTCAGTGCCGAGGCTGTTCCGGCCTGGGTGGGGAAGGGCGCCACAGCGGCGCTTTGGCCGCATGGCTGGTGCACGCCATGGCCCACCATGAAGAGGTAGACCGGGACCATCACCGCCCAGGCCCCGTACCAGGGCTGATCTGCTCCGGCATGGACCAGCAGCGTCAGCAGCAGGCCGCCGCTGAGTGTCAGGATGGCGGCCATGCCCACGGTGCGGTGCATGCTGGTGCGCCTGAGCATCCAGCGGCCCCAGAACGTACCGATGATGTAGGAAAGGGACATGGTGAACATCAGCAGGCCATAGACCGTTTTGCTGTAGCCCAGTTGCCGCGTGAACACAAAGGACGAGGTCGCCAGAAAGGTGAAGAGTCCCAGGTAGGACGCCGACGAAAGCGCGCACCAGGTACGAAACCCCGGGTGGCGGATGATTTGCAGGTTCGAGCGCCACAGCGAGCCCCATTGCAAGGCGTTGAGCCGCTTGTGCATGAGACTTTCTCTGTATCCCCACCACAGCAAGGCCAGGGTCACCAGGCCAAACAGAGTCACGGAGAGCAGGGCCATGCGCCAGCCCAACCAGTCGCTGAGCAGACCCCCGACGGGTGCGCATGTGCAGGCGATGATGCCCAGCCCGGTCAGCGCTTGCGACATCACATGGGCACCTTCGTGTGGCTCGAACAGGTCGCGCACGATGGCGCGCGCGGCCATGACGGCCGCCCCCATCGCGATACCCTGGACCGTGCGGGCTGCGATCAACCAGTCGATGCTGGGCGCAGCCACGCAGGCCAGCGACGCAAGCACATAGGCGCTCATGCCCGTCAGCAGGATGGGGCGGCGGCCAAAGCGGTCAGACAGGGGCCCCCAGAACAGCTGTGAAATGCCAAAGGCCAGCAGCAGGGCGGTGAGGGTGAGCTGGATCTGACCCATGCTGGCACCCAGGCTTTCGCGAATGGCGGGCAAAGCGGGCAGGTACAGATCGGTGGTGACGGCCTGCAAACCCAGCAGCAGGGCCAGCAGCAGCACAACAAGGTGACGCGGCATCAGTGGTTGCGACATCAGCGGCCCCGAAGGAACAGGGCATCCAGATCGCGAATCGTCATCTGGCGCCAGGTGGGGCGGCCGTGGTTGCATTGGTCGGAACGTTCGGTCGCTTCCATCTGGCGCAGCAGCGCGTTCATCTCGGTGAGCGTGAGCTGGCGGTTGGCGCGCACGGCGCCGTGGCAGGCCATGGTGGCCAGGATCTCGTTTTGCGCCCGCTGCACCACGGTGCTGGCGTCGTGCTGGGCGAGTTCGGCCAGCACGCTGCGCGCGAGTTCGACCGCATCGCCCTGCGTCAGGCTGGTGGGCACGGCGCGCACGGCCAGGGTTTTAGCCGACAGGGGGGAGATTTCGAGCCCGAGTTGAGAGAGTGCGTCGGCGCAGCTTTCTGCCGTGGCGACTTCGGTCGGTGTGGCGGCAAAGGTGGCGGGTATCAGCAGCGGCTGGCTGGCGATGCCACCTGTGAATCCGTCAGGTTTTGGCCCCAGCTGCCGCTTGAGCTTTTCGTAGACGATGCGCTCGTGCGCTGCATGCATGTCGACCACCACCAGGCCCTGGGCGTTTTCGGCCAGGATGTAGACGCCGTGCAGCTGGGCAATCGCCCGGCCCAGCGGCCAGGTCTGTCCTTCATCTGCGTGGGAGCGATCCCCCGATCGCGAAGGTATTTCGGCCACAGGGGTGGCCTCCCACAAGGCGGAGGCTTCCCGCGCAGACTGAGCTGCTTCAGTGTGGATGCCAACCCCTGATTCTGAGGTATGAAAGCGATCCCCTGACCCTGGGGTGTGAGAGCGATCCCCTGATCGCGAATCCGTAGAGCTTGCCGAATCCGGCGCCCACAAGGCTTTCAGATCCGCCATGGCGCGTTCGGCATCGACACGCGGCGACTCGAAGCGGGCAGGCTCCGGCAACGAAGTCAGCCCGATGCTGCGCTGTCGCCAGCTGGCCGATGCAGGCAAGGCTTTGGGCGAGGGGCCGGGCTGCAGTTTCAAGCCGTCATCGTTCGTCTCGGCCAAAGCCTGCGAGCGTGGCGTGGCCAAAGCCTGTTCGATCGCGTGGCGCACCGCCTGGTGTACCTCGCGGCTGTCCCGAAAGCGCACCTCGATCTTGGTCGGGTGCACGTTCACGTCCACCAGCGTCGGGTCGATCTGGATGAACAGCGCATAGGCCGGCTGCTTCTGGCCGTGCAGCACGTCTTCGTAGGCGCTGCGCGCGCCGTGCATGACCACCTTGTCGCGCACAAAGCGGCCGTTCACATAGGCGAACTGGTGGTCCGGGCGCGAGCGTGCGGCATCGGGCGTGCCGGCGCGGCCGAGGATGTGCATCGGCCCGATGTGAAAGTCCACCGGAATCGATTGCGCCACGAACTCGTTGCTCAGCACGTCGGCCAGCCGCTGCTCCAGCCCGGTGGGGCCAGGGTGTACGCGCCACTGCTCGACCAGCTTGCCTTCGTGCCAGATGGCAAAGCTCACGTCCGGCCGCGCCAGCGCGTGGCGGCGCACGGCCTCGATGCAGTGGGCCAGCTCGGTGCTGTCGCTCTTGAGGAATTTGCGCCGGGCCGGGGTGGAGAAGAACAACTCCTTGACCTCCACCGTGGTGCCCACGGCGCGGGGGGCCGGACGCACTTCGCCGGTGCGGCCGTCGAGGGCAAATGCACTGGGCTGGCCGTCCATGCGCGAGAGCAGGGTCAGCTCGGACACCGAGTTGATCGCCGCCAGTGCCTCGCCCCTGAACCCCATGGTCATGACCGATTCGAGTTCATCGAGGTTGCCGATCTTGCTGGTGGCGTGGCGCTTGAGCGCGGTGGCCAGCTCGTCCGGGGCAATGCCGCCGCCGTCGTCTTCAACGGCAATGAGGCGGGTGCCACCCCCGAGCAGGCGCAGGGTGATGTTCTGCGCGCCCGCGTCCAGGGCGTTGTCCACCAGTTCGCGTACGACAGATGCCGGCCGCTCGACCACCTCGCCAGCAGCGATCTGGCTGATGAGTTCATCGGGGAGTTCGCGGATCGGGCGGCGGGGGGCGGTGTTCGGGGCAGTCACACAGCCATTTTAGGCGGTGGGCACAGGGATAATCGGCACATGGACATCGTGATGCAACTGGTCGACTTCATCCTCCACGTCGACCGCTATCTGGAGGCGTTTGTGGCGCAGCATGGGGCGTGGGTGTACGCGCTGCTGTTCCTGATCATTTTTGTCGAGACCGGGGTGGTGATCATGCCTTTTTTGCCGGGCGACTCGCTGCTCTTCATCGTCGGCGCCTTGTGCGGCGCCGAGCTGCTGAGCCTGCCGTTGACCATGGTGCTGCTTCTGATTGCGGCGATTGCAGGCGATCAGATGAACTACAGCATCGGGCGCTACTTTGGCCCCAAGGTGTTCCAGTGGGAAAACTCGCGTTTTTTCAACCGCACGGCCTTTGACCAGGCGCATGCCTTCTACGAAAAGTACGGCGGTATCACCATCATCCTGGCGCGCTTCATGCCGTTTGTGCGCACCTTTGTGCCCTTTGTGGCCGGCGTGGCCGAGATGACGCGCAGCAAGTTCACCGCCTACAACGTGATCGGTGGCTTCATCTGGGTGGTGGGCCTGACGCTGGCGGGCTACCTGTTTGGCAATCTGCCCTGGGTGCAGGCCAATCTGTCCAAGATCATCTGGGCGCTGATCCTGGTGCCGGGCCTGATCGCCATTTTGGGTGCCTGGCGCGCACGCTCGGTCCGATAAGGCGCGGTCCTTGCAGCGCATGCAAGGACCACAGACAGCTGGACAATCCAGCCTCAGACGCCGCGGTTGCGCGCCAGCGGCGGATTGCGTGAGAAATACTGCTCGATGCCGCGCAGCAGTGCGTCCACCAGCTGGTCCTGATAGGCTTCGCTGCGCAGTTTCCGCTCTTCTTCGGGGTTGCTGATGAAGGCCGTTTCCACGAGCACGCTCGGGATATCCGGGGCCTTGAGGACGGCAAAGCCCGCCTGTTCCACACGCGGCTTGTGCAGCCGGCCCACGCCACCGATCTGCCGGAGCAGGGCGTTGCCGAGTTGCAGGCTGTCCTTGATCTGGGCACTGGTGCTCATGTCCAGCAAGGTCCGCTGGACCTGCGCATCCTGCCCGCCGAGATTGATGCCGCCGATCAGGTCGGCCTTGTTTTCCTTCTGGGCCATCCAGCGCGCTGCGCTGCTCGACGCTGCGCCCTGGCTGAGCGCAAACACGCTGGCGCCACGTGCTTCAGGGGTGAAGAAGGCATCGGCATGGATGCTCACGAACAGGTCGGCCTGCACCCGCCGGGCTTTTTGTACACGCACGTGCAGCGGCACAAAGTAATCGCCGTCGCGGGTGAGGAAGGCACGCATCGGGTTGCCGCCGACCCGGGTGGTGTTGATGCGGTCGCGCAATTTGTGGGCGATGCGCAGCACCACGTCTTTTTCGCGGGTGCCGCCAGGGCCGATGGCTCCCGGGTCTTCGCCACCATGCCCGGCATCGAGCGCCACCACGATCAGCCGGTCGGTGACCGCCGTTCCGGTCTGCGGGCGTGGCGGGTGGTCCGGGGCTTCCATGACGGCAGTGCCCGGCGGCAGCATGTCCTGGCGCCGTGTTGAGGGAGACAGGGCCGGGGGCGTCGCAGCGCTGGCCTGGCTCTGGCGTGCAATCAGCTCGCCCAGTGGGTCGCCCGCCATCGGTGGCTGGGGAGTCGTCGGGGCATAGGCTTCCGGGGGCTTGCCCAGACGCTGAGCGATCAGCTGTTCCAGAGGGTCAGGCGGTGTGCTGGGATAAAGGTCGAACACCAGGCGGTGCTGGTAGGAGGCGATGGGCGGCAAGGTGAAAACCTGCGGCGCGATGGCTTGCTTGAGGTCGAATACGAGGCGCACCACGCCCGGGCTGAGCTGGCCGACCCGCACGCCGGCAATATTGGGGTCATCGGCGCGCACCTTGCCCACCAGTTCGCGCAGGGCGGGGTTGAGCTCCAGGCCTTCAATGTCGACCGCCAGCCGGGGCGGTGAGGGCACCAGGGTCTGGCGGGCCTTCAGCGGGACATCCGATTCGAGGGTGACGCGGCTGTAATCGGCGGCGGGCCAGACCCGCACCGCCAGCAGCGTGGCGCCATGCGCCAGTTCGTGCATGCCCAGCGCCAGTACCAGCGTGCCCGAGGGCAGTAGACCCAGAAAACGGCGGCGTTCAGTCTGCACGCAGCGCCTCCACTTGAGCGGCGCTGGCGAGCCAGCCGGCTCCGCGAGGCGTACCTGCCTGCACCTGAACACGGCGCTCGGACTCGTCCAGTGCCTCGATGGCGATCACCCAGTCCGGCGGCGGCAGCTGGCCGGCCACCTTGTCGGGCCACTCCATGAGTTTGAGGCCCGGGCCTGCAAAAATGTCGCGAAAACCGGCATCTTCCCACTCACGCGGATCGCTGAAACGGTAGAAGTCGAAATGCCAGATGGGCCAGGGCTGGCCGTGGATCAGGCCCTGGTGCGGCTCAACCACCGCATAGGTCGGGCTCTTGATGCGCCCCTGCACACCGCAGGCGCGCAGCAGATGGCGCACCAGGGTGGTCTTGCCGGCACCCAGATCGCCGCGCAGCTCGATGCAGGCGTCATGCCCGCCGGGCCAGACGACCAGCTGCCGGGCCAGCGCGGTGGCCCAGGCCTGCGTGGCCGCTTCATCCGCCCAGGCCAGCGTCAGCGCGGTCGTGCTTTCTACAATCGGTGCGTGTCGTTCACTCATCAGACCATCGATCCTTCGGCCCTCTGGTTCCGCATTCAGGACTGGGCGCAAGAGCTTGGATTGTCGCAAATAGGCGTGAGCGGCATTGATTTGCACACGGCAGAGCCGGGATTGCAGGACTGGCTGGCGGCCGGCTTTCACGGCAGCATGGCCTACATGGCCAGTCACGGCATGAAACGCGCACGCCCCGCAGAGCTGGTGCCGGGCACGGTCAGCGTCATCACCGCCCGCATGGATTACTTGCCGCAGGGCACGCCTGCCGACTGGAGCGGGCAGGAGCTGGCCCGGCTGAACCGTCCTGGCGAAGCGGTGGTGTCGCTCTATGCCCGAGGGCGCGATTACCACAAGGTGCTGCGCAGCCGCCTGCAAAAGCTGGCCGAGCGCATCGCTGACGACATCGGGCCGTTTGGCCACCGGGTCTTCACCGATTCTGCGCCTGTGCTCGAGGCCGAGCTGGCCAGCCGCAGCGGCCTGGGCTGGCGCGGCAAGCACACGCTGGTGCTCTCGCGCGAGGCCGGCTCGATGTTCTTTCTGGGTGAGTTGTTCGTGGACCTGGCGTTGCCGCCGACCGCGGCGGTCAGCGCGCATTGCGGCCAGTGCAGCGCTTGTTTGCAGGCCTGCCCGACGCAGGCGATTGTGGCGCCCTACCGGCTGGATGCGCGGCGCTGTATTTCTTACCTGACCATCGAACACGAAGGGCCAATCCCGCATGAACTGCGGCCCCTGATCGGCAACCGGGTGTACGGTTGCGACGATTGCCAGCTGGTGTGCCCCTGGAACAAGTTCGCCCAGGTGCATACGCTGGCCGACTGGCTGCCACGCGCAGGGCTGGCGGGCAGTGCGGTGGCCGATTTGTTGATCTGGCGCGAAGACGAGTTCCTGCGCCGCACCGAAGGCAGTGCCATTCGGCGCATTGGCCATGCGCGTTGGGTGCGCAACCTGGCGCTGGCGGCGGGCAATGCCTTGCGCTCAGACGCACTCAAGCCCCATGAGGCGCAGCGTCTGCGTCAGGCGCTGACGGCGTGGATGGCGCACCCCGACGAGGCGGTGCGTGAGCAGGTGCAGTGGTCCTTGGCTGGCGGCTGACTCAGCCTGGGCTCACCGCAACATGCCCAGCGCAAACGGCAGGCTGAGCATGCCCGAGAGGGTGGAGAGCGTGACCAGACCCGCCACATAGGGGCCGTTGTAGCCCATGCGGCTGGCCAGCACATAGCAGGTCGAGGCGGTGGGCAGGGCCGAGAAGGCCAGCAGCACGGTGGTCTGCGTGGCGTCGAGCTGCCACGCGCGGGCCCAGACCCAGGCCAGCAGCGGCAAGGCCAGGTGCTTGCACAGCAACACGCTCATGCCCAGCACCTTGCCCTGGCGCAGC
>Ga0255165_1000552_pt1 | contig 11746 bp, 12 predicted proteins | sample Atl_Cont_RepB_8d_FD_183182 | JGI IMG/M metagenome (GOLD analysis project Ga0255165, IMG submission 183182) | Freshwater microbial communities from Altamaha River, Georgia, United States - Atl_Cont_RepB_8d | ecosystem: Environmental > Aquatic > Freshwater > River | place: USA: Georgia | collected... | reverse complement strand
AGACGGGCTATCGGTGCGCGAGGCATCCAAGAAGCTTGGAATTGCTCGAAATACAGCGGCTCGTTGGCTGGCCATGGATGAGATGGTCGAGCCCAAGTACCCCAAACGGGTGCCTGTTGAGTCCATTCTTGATCCGTACAAAGAGCAGTTGATCAACTGGCTCAAGGCCGATAGCCACCGAGGCAAACGTGAGCGGCGAACGACCAAGGCATTGTTCGAGGCGATCCGAGCATTGGGCTATGGCGGCTCACGAGGGCCGGTGTACGAATTTTGTAAGCACTGGCAAGACGAGCGCAACAAACCTAGACATGCTGGATTTGTCCCGATGAGCTACGAGCTTGGGGAGGCATTCCAGTTTGACTGGAGTTGTGAGTATGCTTTTGTCGAGGGCCTACGCAGGAGGCTGGAAGTTGCACACGTCAAGCTCGCGGCCAGTCGGGCATTTGTGATGGTGGCGTACTACACCCAGTCACATGAAATGCTGTTTGACGCTCATGCACGAGCCTTCGAGGTCTTTGGAGGGATTCCAAAGCGAGGCATCTATGACAACATGAAGACTGCCGTCGATAAGGTTGGGGCTGGCAAGCAGCGCAGCGTCAATGCTCGCTTTGAGTCGATGACAGGCCACTATCTGTTCGAGGCGGAGTTTTGCAACAGGGCGGCGGGGTGGGAGAAAGGCATTGTTGAGAAGAACGTCCAGGACCGACGTCGAGGCATTTGGCGCGAGGTCAGCGAACGCCGCTGGGCCAACCTGGATGAGTTGAACGTTTGGGTGCGACAGGCTTGTCTGAAGACATGGCAAGAAACGAAGCATCCAGAGTGGCCAGAATTGACAGTGGCCGATGTTTGGCAAGACGAACAAGTACGGCTGATGCCTTGCCCGACACCGTTCAACGGGTACATCGAACAACCAGTATTGGTCTCGCCGACATCTTTGATCCATTACCAACGCAACCGCTACAGCGTTCCCTGCGAATGGATAAACAGCACGGTCAGTCTGCGAGCCTATCCGGCACATTTGCTGGTGGTCGCAGCCGATGGGGAGTGTGTGACGCTCAAAAGAAGTTTTGAGCGTGACCAGACAATTTACGACTGGACGCATTACATCAGCTTGATAGAAAGAAAGCCCGGTGCACTACGCAACGGAGCTCCCTTCAAGGCGATGCCAGAGCCTTTGTTGGAGCTACAGCGTCAGCTTTTGAAGAACCTGGGCGGTGATCGCGTCATGGCCAAAGTACTCAGTGCCGTTACTTTGCATGGGCTAGAGCCAGTTCTAGTTGCAGTGGAATTGGCTTTACAAGGGGGGCGAGTGAGTGCAGACCATGTTCTTAACATCCTGTCCCGCTTACAAGAACCGGCCAAGCAGGTTCAAGAACTGCCGATGGTCATTGAGCTGATTGAGCCATCACAGCCGGATGTCCATCGCTACGACACTTTGCGTCTGAACAAGGGAGGCGATCATGTCGAATGACGTTGTTGCAGCTCTTAAAGGGTTAAGTTTGCATGGAATGGCTGGAGCATGGCCTGAAGTGCTGGGTACTGCGCGCATGAAGTCTCTCGACCATGAGACATTGATGCACCAGTTGCTCAAGGCAGAGAGTGCGTATCGGGACGTACGCTCGATGGCTTATCAGATGCGTGCAGCCAGATTCCCTGCACATCGAGATTTGACAGGCTTTACCTTTGATGAGGCTCAGGTTGATGAGGCGCTGGTGCGAGATCTGCACAAGATGAAGTTCATCGAATCAGCGCACAACGTGGTCTTCGTTGGAGGCCCAGGAACTGGCAAAACGCACCTGGCAACCAGCATTGGCATAGAGGCAATCCGAGTGCATGGCAAACGGGTTCGATTCTTCTCGACAGTCGAATTGGTCAACGCACTTGAACTGGAGAAATCGCAGGGAAAGGCTGGACAGCTGGCCCACAAGCTCATGTATGTGGACCTGGTGATTCTGGACGAGATGGGCTATCTGCCATTCACGCAGTCAGGAGGTGCGCTGCTCTTCCATCTGCTATCCAAACTGTACGAGAGGACCAGCGTGGTGATCACAACCAACCTGAACTTCTCCGAGTGGGCCAGCGTGTTTGGTGATGCCAAGATGACGACCGCGTTGTTGGATCGGCTCACTCACCACTGTCACATCGTAGAAACAGGTAATCAAAGCTGGAGGTTTAGAAATTCCAGCGCCCAAATGAAAACCACAACCCGAAGCAAAACCAAGAAAGGAGCCCCTGAACCGTCGATACCCTTAGACTTATCCACAACTGAGTAAAGAAAAAACCATCAACCAAGTGGCTCAATCTTCAACGTGAAAGTTGGCTCAGTTTGCTAGATGCATCAACACCGTGTCTTCATAAGTTATGGCTCCACTGAGCTGGCGAGCCCCGCCTTGGTGGGCCTCATTGACAATTTGCAAGAGATGCATTGGTTGAAAATCCCCGAAGGTCGCTGTGTGCAAATCGTGGACGAACTCGGTGGCATTTGTGAGGCGGATCAAGAGGGGCTTTTGAGGGTGCGGATCGAGGCATTGGATGCCACTGAGTATGTCCATGACCCCGAGGCTAGCCAAAAAGTATTCAAAGGTGGGTATTTTTACCCTGGTGACATGGCGGTCCGACGCGAAGACGGGCGCATTCGTGTGCTCGGCCGCAGCAGCGATGTTTTGAACGTGCAGGGACGCAAGTTGGCGGTGGCACCGCTGGAGCAAGCGCTGATGGATCGCTTGGGCTTGTCGGCCGTGTGTTTGTTCAATGAGCTCGATCAAGGCGGCGCCGACGTCATTTGGGTGGTGTTGGAAACGGCAACACCACCGGCCCAGTCGCATGTGGCGTGGTTGCGCACTCAGTTGTCGGGTTTTGAGCGCATCAGGATGATTTGCTGTCCTGATTTTCCTCGAACCAAGACTGGCACTCATAAGGTCAATCGTGTGGCATTGCGCCAGATGGTTGCAGAACTTTAGCCTTGACATGCGACACCCATGCGCTGGAGCTTTCAAATGGTCAGTTGCTTGACGCAAGCCCGTTCACTTTTCATTCAACCCATCCGAACAATGTTGAAAAACTTCGATGCCGTCGGGGATGTGTCAAAGTTCTTGTGCAAGCTCTTGCTTGTGCTTCTTGGGTGCGCTCAATCGGCCTTTGCTCAGAGCAGCACTTTTGCGTGGATTTACGACAAGCCTGGCCCTCAGCTCATCGAACTCAGTGCAGACAGTCTTTTGAGTCGGTATGCCGCGGCATTGCGCTGGGGTGGCTATGAGTTGGCAGGGGGGCAATTTCAAAGCTTTGACGCGTGGTACGGTGTTCGTGGTCTTCCAGACATTCACATGAGTTGGTTGGTGCCTGTTTCTGCGAATTGGGGCTGGATCTGGGGTTTCAGAACGGGCGAACGCGGTGCCAAGTACAGCATTGCACCCGGTTTGAAACTCGGTTGGGTGTATGACACTGCGGTTTCGAGTCAAAGCCGCTTGTCTGTTAAAGCGACAACGGTCTTGGGGGGGCGCATGGTCGAGCGGCCGTGTTCGGCGGACTTCGGCGAGATCGGCGGCCTTCGCCTGGTCAATTGCCGTTTGGCAGCATCCACTTTGACGCCAGAACAAAGCCTGGGTTATTTGATCAATTTGCCACCGCCGGACCGCTATCAGGTTTCGGTGCAATACCAGTATTCATTTTGAAAGGAAAAACCATGAAGCAAATTCGATGGTCCCGTGCGTTGGTGCACGTGGCATGCCTTTGTGGCGCCTCACTGTCCATGGCGCAACCAAGCTCCGGCAATGGTTTGGGTGTGCCGCAGGCATGGATGAGTCCCGATGTGAGTGCAGCTTGGGAAATGGGCTTCAAAGGGGCTGGCGCGACGATGATTTTTGTCGATGACTTCAACAGCCGTTCGCGCTTCAATGGCAATTTGGGCGAAGGGCTGAAACGTCTGCGCCATGGCGAATGGACGCTGCGCGAAGCCAGCCTCATCGCCCCTGAAGCCAACGCCCGAGGCCAAGACTTCAACTCGGGCAGGGCGGTGACGCTCAGCTCGGGTTTGAATGTGATCAACATGAGCTACGGCATTTATGGGCGGAGCAATGGGCGCAGCAATTTCAACCGCCAAGAGCAGTCGATCATCGGCTACGCCACAAACGGCCAAGCCGTGGTGTCCAAGGCTGCCGGTAACGATGGCGTTCACCTGGACAGGCCCAATGCCCGAGGTCAGGTTGACACACTGAACTTGGCTTTGCGAGACAAACCCACGGTGATTTTTGTTGGAGCTTTGAGCACCAACGGCAGCACGCAGGCTCCGGCTGATTTGGCCTCTTACTCCAACAAAGCTGGGACGGATACTCGCTTGCAAAACCATTTTTTGGTGGTGGGCACAGAGGGCAGCAAAACCATGTTGAATGGCACTTCATTTGCAGCGCCCATCGTTACTGGGTATGCGGCCATTGTTGGCAGCAAGTTCACTACGGCCACCCCTGTGCAAATCACCAATCAATTGCTCAACACTGCGCGAACGGACACCATCAGGCGGTACGATCCCGTTTTGCACGGTCGTGGAGAAGCCAGCTTGTCTCGCGCTTTAGCGCCCGTGGGCATCCAATGACCACTCACAGCCCATTCCATGGGTTTTTGGGGCTCCGCCCTTTTTTCTTGGTTCCAAGTTTTTTTCTGCCGTCACGCAACCTATATCGTGGGTTGCATGCAGTTGGTTATTGGCGTTGTTCTTGCTCCGTAGCAAACCCCGCTTGGCGACAGCGCTGCTTTGGGATAAGCGTCCGGCGACCACCCTTGTTGCCTGAAGCGTGGCAAGCGAGCATCGTGTCCACGATTGGAGGATCGTGGAGACGATGGAATATTTTGCAAACGAGAGTCGGCCGCGGCGACGCGAATACAGCAAGGCTTTGAAGGCCCTGGTGGTAGGCGAGTGTGCGCAGCCTAGCACCAGTGTGTGCGGTGTGGCCCTGTCGTATGGCCTGCATGCCACCAAGCATGATTGAGCGTGAATAGAAAATTGGTCAGTGGCCAGCCGCCCACTACCATTTAAATCCTTCAAGCCACTTTGTAAAACGCTGCAAAGTGGCTTTTTTACAGGTGTGCCTCAAACGGAGGCACACCCGCCGCGCAGATTTCCGCGCGGGAAGAGGGGGCATGATGATTAAACAGTTCAGGCCACCGATGATGAGCTTGTGACGTTTTTCAGGGCAGTGACCCAGAATACGCACAGCAATCAAAGTCGCAACTGTTGAACGGCCCTGATTTCATAGTCGTTGATCATCTTGCTGAAGTACTTATAGATTCCATCCATCTTGACATTCAAATGGATGCTGGAAAACCCCTCGTCGTCTTTGTCCAGCGCGATGACGCCGGTGACCACACTCTTGAAGTGCTCGGGATCTTTATTTCTGCTGGGCTGGTAGGCATCAATGGCCGAAAAAATGTCGTCGAGGGTATAGCCATGGTCTCTCGTGAGGACCATCAAATCGTAGATGTCGCGTGATTTCACGCGGTCATAGACGACGATGCTTTTCATGACAAGAAGCCCATCGATGCCCAGTACATCAAAGCATCCCTTGGAAACTATCACTCTGGGGGCTGACTTCAGGAAATCAATTTGCGCCCTGGGTCGATCACCTTCATTGCGCGAATGAAACGTCACTTTGGCACCATCGATCAGGTAGTCCTGAATGTAGTGGTCCAGGTTCTCTGACGTATTGATTTTGAATCCCAGCTTTTGTTCCGAAGTGATCAGGCTTTCAATGGTGGCACCACCTGCAGCCAACTCATCCAGGAGACCATCGATGGCTCTGATGGGCAATTTCTGGCCAAAGATATTGAAGTCCAGGTCTTCGCTGATTCGATGTCCAATTTGCAATGCCAAGGCCGTGCCCCCGACCAAGGTAAAGCCAGCCAGTCTGGGGTCATCCTTGAGGCGTGCAAAGTTCTTTTGCGTCGCCTCAGGCATGAATTCCAGCTTGAGCTTATGCATGGGCTAGTTCCGGTGATGCCCGAAGGCCTTTGCTGATGTTGCTCAGCATCCGGGTCACACTGGCACTGGTCATGGGTTCAAACGTACCCCGCTTGAACACGCGCTTGACCTTGGGGACACCGTAGTAAAAGCACAGCCGCGCCACATCCTCGAATTTGTGCTTTTCGAGCACCTTGCCGATCAACACATCGTCCCTGATGTTCGGGTTGGACCAGTCATACGCACCCGACAAACCGATCTTGACTGACTTGCGTGGTGCATTGGCTTGCCCGATGGCGGTGCGCAGCCAAGCTGGGATCAGTGCTGCATAGCTGTCGATTTCACCTTCGGCCCAGTCACCTGTGGCGCGCTGGATTTCCAGCGTGGTGAGGTTTTTCATGCCCCGGGTCCACAGCTCAAGCAAAACCCGGCCCTTGGGGCTGGCGGCAAGCTGGACTTTCCTTTGACTCATGCGGCGGAACTGCACGGTATGCCCCGCAGCCCTGACGGTGCGTGACAGGCCCGAGGTTGGCACCACCAGCACATCACCGTGTCCTTCGGCTGGTGCAAGCCCCACGCGCTCGCCGGTCTTGTGCGCAAGGGCGCTGGCCACAGTTTGCGCATCCACCTGCTGTCCAGCGGCGGCGTACAGCCCTCTGGCCACCCGTACGATGGTCCCGGCCTTCATCAACCGAAAGAGCGCCTGATCAACGGCTGCACGCGTTCCGGTCGACAAGAAGTCGGCACTGGAGAACACCGCCCCCTGGGGCTTGTCTGCAATGGCTTGCCGGATCATTTCAGAAGTGTGCATGTCAGAAATTATGAATATATTTCAAATATTGTCAATATTCCGTGATGGATGCATGCGCAGGGTCAAAATCTTATCGCGCTTGAAAAACCTGAGACCTGATAGGCATCGTTTCAGCATTGGATTCAGACCTCGGTCAATATCATCACCGCTCATTCACGCTCAATCGCTACCCAGCATGATTGAGCGTGAATAGAAAGTTGGTCAGTGGCCCGCCGCCCGCTACCAGACACCGGGTGTGCACAGTCGGGTTAGCCCCAAAACCTGTGCTACAATAGCGGTCTTGCGCGGCTGTAGCTCAGTTGGATAGAGTACTTGGCTACGAACCAAGGGGTCGTGGGTTCGAATCCTGCCAGCCGCGCCATCTTTTTGCTATGCAAATCAACAGCTTAGAGGCTTACCCCCTCTAAGCTGTTTTCTTTTGCGCGGGGACTTTGCGGGGAGTGGCCCCCCGCGCCTCCTCTTGCTCTCGCCTGATCGTCGCCAGGCTCTTGTTCCAGCGACCCGCGTCATCCCTGGCCTTTTCCAGCGCCGCGTGCAGCTCGACGATCTGCCCCATGCTGTAGTGCTGGGTCATGGTCTTCGTGCTGTGCCACAGGATGTCCGCAATCGCCCCCTCCGAAACCCCGGCCTCTCGCAGCCGCATGCCCAGCGTGTGGCGCAGGTCATGCACGTGCAGATCGCCCAGCCCAGCCGCCTTGCGTGCCGTCTGCCAGGCCGTGTTGTTCATGGTCTGGATCGGCCTATAGGGCATCTTGGGGGCGCGGTCAGTGTTCTTGACTCGCTCGCGGCGGTACACGAAGACGAACTCCTCATGCTGGCCACGGCAGGCCTCGATCACAGACTGCGCCACGCTGTTGCATATCAGCACCCGCGAGCGCTGACGGCCCTTCACGTGGGCGCGGGGCACCTCGAACACCGAGATCCCCAGCTCGGGGATCTGGATCTCCCACTCCCACCGCAGGCTGCAGACCACATCGTCCCGGGCGCCCGTGTTCAAGGTGAACAAGGCCATTCGAGCCAGGTGATCAGGCAGCCTGGGCAGCAGGGCTCGCTGCTCGCCCCAGGTGATGGGCCTGGGTTCGCGCTGGTGGCCCACAAGCGGCAGCATCGAGATCTTCGGCGCCTGCTCCAGCCACGTCTTGCCGCCCTCATCCCGCCAGCTTGTGGCCGCCAGGTTGAGGATGCGCCGCACCACCCCAAGCGCCAGATTGACGGTCTTGTGAGACCGCCCCTCTTCCAGGCGCTTGGACTTGTACGGCGCCAAGGTGCCGTCATGAACCTGGCGCAGCTCAAGCGTGCCGATGTAGGGCATGACGCTGTTCAGCATGAAAATCTCGGTCTCCAACGAGGCCTTGTCCTCGTGCAAGGTGATGTAGTGAGCCGCTGCCTGGTCAAACGTGCGCCCGATGCGCGTGCCGTGGATCACGGCCTCGCGCTTCTCGTTCAGACGCCTGATCAGCCAGCTTTCCGCTTCTGCATAACTCTGGAAGCCGCACTGGCGAAATCGAGTGCCCCACTTCCATTTATCGACTTGCCAGAGTCCGTTTTTTTCGGGGTAGATCCCCCTGGTTGACTGGCCCATGTTCTTACTCCTTCCGTTTGAATGGGCCGCTCGTTCCGGGCGCCATTGTGCGCCTGGTGGACCACCTCCGTCGAATCGTTGGCACTGCCCAGCTGGCCGGCCGCCTCCTGCTTGAACCTGTCAAAGAGCCGGTCAAGATCCTGGCGGTCAAAGACGATGCAGGCACCCTGGCGCATGGCCACCAGGTTTGGGCGCCACACCTCATCAAATGTGCGGCGCTTGACGCCAACGTAGGCCATGGCCTCCTGGTGGGTCAGGCCGCGTTTCATGAGCCACCCCCCAGCGTGAAATCGCCTAGCTGGACAATGAGGTATCCATCGTCCGTTTCCCAGCTGGCAGCCTCGCCATTGCACACCAGGTGCTCGATGCAGTCGCGCATATGGCCATCCACCTGGCACTGGGGGATCGAGAACCCATCCGCAGCGCTATCTGGCTCACCCTCCGAACGGATCAGCTCCTCCGCTGCGACCGAGGCGATCCGGTTCGCACGCTTTTGCTGCTCCTCCTTGTGGGCCTCGACATAACCGTAGCGGGCCAGCGTGGCGTGGTAGTCGTCGCCAGCACGGATGGCATCGGCCATGGCATCAAAGACCTTGGCGGGGCCACCAAGGGGGTTTGACCTGCGGTACTCCTCCCGCTGGGTCATGTTCGCCGTCTCACCCCGCTCCATCGAAAGCACCAAGATAGCGCCCTCTTCGGGATATTCAGTCATGTGTGCATAGACACCGTAACCCGCATGCCCATCTGAGACAGTCAGCTCCCAGCCATCACTGATTGGGCTGTCGGTGTCGTCTCCAAGTTCTTGTTTTTTGCCAGTCATCTCTGAATCTCCGTCCGTCTGAAATCAACAACCCAGACCCACGGGTTTGCTTCCCAGGAGCCATCGCCATTGATCGTCCACCACAGGTGAGCAAAGTTCTCTCTGGCGAACCTGCCGCCTGGCAAATGCAGGCTGTTATTGACGCCTTCCGCTATGGCGTCTGCCTCGCTGATTTCATGAAGGCGCTCCACGCGCACGCCAGTGACCTCCAGGGCGATGCGGCTGGCCCAGCGGGGCATGTGAATTGCGGGCCTCCATGGGCCGGGGAAGTGCGGTCGGTCGGCCCGGTAGATGGTTTCCGGGTCATGCGAATCCATGAGCCCGCCTGCCGCGTCGTACACGGCGCCGCCCTCAATGTGGCACCACGTCTCCCGCACCCAGAGCCGGTCGCCGGGCTGGCCGTATCGGCATGCCAGTCGCGCATCGAAGTCGGCCGTATGCCATCGGCGGTGCCCGCCCGGTTCCTTGACGTAGCCGTTGGCAGTCAGCTTTGCCACCCGCCGCGTCTGTGTCTTGCTGCCGTTGAGGATCGCCCGAACCATCGGGCCGCTGAAAAGGATCGGCCGCTCTTTCATACCAGCCCCTTCTCGGTGGCCAGCCACACGGGGATGAAGATGCTGGTGACCTTGCGCCCGAACAGGCCGGCCTCTTCCATGTAGTCCGTGATCTGAGAGCGGGCCACCCAGACCTCTCGGGCGCCGTCATAGATCAACCAGGCCTTGTCGGTTTCGCGCCTCACTTCGCACGCGATCTCGATGGTCTCGGTGGGGTTGAGCCTCATGCCGCTATCCTTTCGATGTCGCGCACAAGCGTGACCTGGTGGCCCTGCGCAATCGTCTCCTTTGCGGCCGCATCGATGGCCGCCAGAAGCTCTCCGCGCCCGAGCTGCTCCACCTGGAAGGCATGCAGTTCGTAGAGCAGCTGCAGCGCCTCCACCTCCTGGAAACTCAGGGTGGGGCGAAGCCACATCTTGGGCAGATAGCAGCGGTCATAGATCGCCTGCAGCACCGCCTCGGCGCTCACCAGGTGAGCCTGCAGGCCCCTGACCATGCCCTGGCGCTCGATGGCCAGCGCCACCGACACCGCCCCCACCGCCACCGACCAATCCAGCTCGGTGGCCACACCCGTGCACAGCGCCTTGATCGCTTCCTGCAGCTTGGCAAGCACCTCGGCGCGGTCCTCGGGCGCCGGCTTGGCAGCCCGGTGCAGCACAATCTCCAGGGTGTTGACCACGATCTGACGCGGCCGGTACCTGACCATGGCCATTGCAAAGTTCACCATTGAGATGGCGGCCGATCTGAGCCAGCTCAGGCGCGATGTGCAGAACATCAACGCCGTGGTGAGCCAGATGGGCGGCCAGATCGCCAAGAGCTACGCGCCCAGCAAGGCGGCGATGGACGAGGTGGCTAAGGCCCACGGCAAGATGGCCGACCAGGCTCAGCTGAGCGCCCTGGCCCAGCAAAAGGCCGCCAAGCAGACCTCCTACCAGAATGTCCAGCTGGCCAACCAGCTTCAGGACTTTGCCATTCAGGTCGCAGGCGGCGCCAATCCGCTCCTGGCCTTTGCGCAGCAGGGCTCGCAGCTGTCTGCCGTTTATGGCGGCGCTGGGGCCGCCCTGCGTGCCGTGACGGCCCTGATCACCCCGCTGAACGTGGCCATCGCAGCGGGCGCCGCCGCCGTGGGCGGGCTGGTCTATGCCTTCATCAAGGGCGACGAGCAGTCGGCCGAGTTTCGCAAGAGCCTGGTGCTCACCGGCAATGCGGCAGGCATGACCGCTGGCCGCTTCGAGGCCTCGGTGCAAAAGATCAGCGAGTCGGCCGACATCGGCAGCGGCAAGGCGCGTGAGATCGCCCAAGCACTGGTGGCCACCGGCCGATTTGGGCGTCAGGGCTTCGAGCAGCTGGCCCAGTCCGCCGCCGCCCTGTCCAAGCTCACCGGCAAGACGGCCACGGAGGTGGCGCAAGAGTTCACGCGCATGGCCGACTCTCCGTCGCAGTTCGCCGCGTCCATGAACCGGACGATGAACTTCCTGACGGACAAGCAGCTGCAGTACATCAAGACGCTGGAGGCCAACGGGCAGCGTCAGGAGGCCATGTTCGCCCTGCAGGAGGCCCTGGCCAGCCGCCTTGGTCAACAGGTGCCACAGAGCTTGGGCTACATCGAGAGCGCCCTGGCCAAAAGCAAAAAGGCCTGGAACGACTTCTGGGACGCGGCATTCAACGTGGGCCGCACCGAGCCCATCGAGAAGCAGCTGGAGCGCCTGTCCCGAATCATCGAGCAAAAGCGTGCAGGCCTGGCCGCAGTCAACCCTGACAGTCGCGCGGCTCGCGTTCTACAGCAGGAACTCAATGTCGCCCTTCAGGAGCAGGCCGGCATCCAGAAAACGATCCGCCTGCAGCGCGGCTCTGCCGATGCCGAATCCACCAAGGCGGCGACTGAGCGTGCTGCGACGGAAAAGCGCGAGCTGGAAGAGCGACTGCGCAACCAGAACCTGGCCCTCGCTGCGGCGCGGCAGCAGCTCTCCAGCAAAGACAGCATCCTGGCCGCCGACAAGGAGATGGTCTGCCACAGCGCACGGTGGTC
>Ga0255165_1000550_pt1 | contig 11754 bp, 21 predicted proteins | sample Atl_Cont_RepB_8d_FD_183182 | JGI IMG/M metagenome (GOLD analysis project Ga0255165, IMG submission 183182) | Freshwater microbial communities from Altamaha River, Georgia, United States - Atl_Cont_RepB_8d | ecosystem: Environmental > Aquatic > Freshwater > River | place: USA: Georgia | collected... | reverse complement strand
CCGCTCCAGCAGATGTACTAACCTTGAAGCTCATCACGGTGAGAATCCAGCGACCAACTCTCGTATAGTAGCCATCAGAGGTTCCACCAGTACCCATAGTGGCGGCTACGCCTCCGCTATATAAAACGGGGGTATAGGTAGCCCATGTTCCGTTAGCCTGACCGGCTGTATTTGAGAAATCTGTGTTAATAATGCTGTTTGAAAGAGCAAGTTTGCTATAAGCAATAGCAGCACCTGTGTTGATATCTGCGTTGACAATTGTGTTGTCAGTGATCTTTGCTGCAGTGACTGAGCTATCTGCAAGTTCAGTCGTAGATATTACTTGCCTTGCAAAAGCGGGTGTAGAAACATTTAGATAACGTATCATACATAAATTGTATCATCAATACAATTATGCTAAAACAAGCGGGTCAATGATAATGGTAGGCACATTTGCCTGTTGAGCTATAGATATCATATGTTCAGTTCCACCTTTTGAGAAAGAATGATCAAATCCTTCCTTAAAGGCAACAACTAATTGCGGGGTTAAAGATAGCATACGCCTATTTCTCTCAGGCCCTGCATATTTACCATATCTATTCCAGTCTGCAGGATAAGCTTCTGTGGCTATCCCGATTTCTTTACATATATAGTCAGCCATGCGATCAGCGCCAGCCGCATCGCCATGAACCACCACTATTTGTGATGGGAGAACATGTATAGTATTTTCAAGGTTCGCCACTATTTGCATTATATGTTCTCTCATGAGAGAGAAGTTATTCCAATTTCTGGAACCACATATGATTATTCTATAGGACAAATCAAATCAAATTTCTTTGAGCCTTTACACATTGGTCATGACTATAGCTATCTGAACCATCTGATAGAATCATGTGCCAACGATTAACACTTGTTGCTGCAGTCATTACTTGATGACAAATGCTACAACGATGGCGTGGTTTATACTCACGCTTCTTTGGAAATTTACTGGGCATTGTAAAATATATCCTCTTTGTGATTAATACAAACCATCTCTGTAATAAAACTTTCATCCATAAAGCCATAAACTACACTAGCGACGGCAGGTAAACCACACCCTGTTATGCAATATGATTCACCATCCCATTCTAATAAAACATTATCCACGGTCGGCCTCCTCCGCAGTATCCCAGCGAATACTATTCAGCGAAGTATCCCAGCGAATACTTATGTCAGTCACGGTCGGCCTCCAAGAACTCTTCGACTTCTTCGGCTGTTACCCCATCAACGCCATCATCGAACAATGTAGTAGGGCGTAGTGTCATCGCATCTGGATTTAGCATCATCCCAACTGGGTACAGGTAGGACACAAGGAGAGCATTCTCAGTACGCAACCGAACAATCTCATGGATTGCATCATGCAAAGCAAGATGATAACGACGAGGAACACGACCCTGCATCATCTCATACGCCTTGTTCAAACCATCAATAATCGAATCGTTAGTCACGGCGGTTCATCCCCCAATAAGCGAGTGTTACGACAACGACCCCAAGAAACCATCCACTAGCGAACGCGATCCATGTGTCAGCCACGGTCGGCCTCCTCGGCAGCCGAACTATACCTGTTTTGGTATAGTTGCGCGCTCTCGTCAGCCACGGTGGTCGTCGCGGCTGCCGCGTTCGCAGGTGTTGCTGCGACGCGCAGCCGGGCGGCCCGTTGAGCGCGGCGCACACCGGCCGCTGCGGCTTCACCACCGGTCTTTCGAGCCTGATGCAATGCCTCGCGATACGCGGCATCATCAAGCACCGGGCCTGCCATCTCAGCAGCCTCCGCCAGTCGGTCGGCACTCGCTCGGCCGTCGGCGGCATCGGGGTGGTTGAGTGCCAGCAGTCGGGTCACAATGTCGGACGATTGTGCAAGTTGAGTTGGGACGTTCATGTCGTCAGCCACGGTCGGCCTCCTCGGGGTGCAGCAGGGCTTTCACTCGCTTCATCGCCTGCTCCCACCCCAGACCCTTGCCGATGCCGAAGTCGTCGTATCCGTCGTATGGTTCGTCGGGGCACTTGTCGGGCAATGCGTCGATGGCGTTGAGCACGGCACGCAGCCGTTCGATCTCAGCCTTTGCCAGACAGAACGTGCAGAGTTCGCAATCGGTGGTGCCGTGTCTCGGGAAGGCGCAGCCCAGTCGGGTCACAATGTCATCACCCACGGCGGGCCTCCTTCCAGCTCAAGAGGGCGTTGTCCATCTGTGTGCCCCAGTGCAGGGATTCCAAGCGGAGGATTTCTTCCTTCTGCTTGGCGTTCTCGGCACGCAGCCGTTCGATCTCGTCGGCAGCATCACCGAACACTCTGCCCGACAACATCACAACGACCGCCCTGCCCTTGCTCTCGTCCACAATGTGTTGCCAGTCGTGAAGTTCTTGCACAATGTCGTCAGCCATGGCGGGCCTCCTCTGCGATTTCTTTGACAACAGACGAATGAAATGAGCAGGTTTGCCACGGACTCACCAGTCGCTTGTGCTGGGGAACGTCCGCACCGACCCATGGGGGCATCGCAAACGTGCAGAGGTAAAGATCCGTGTACCTGTGATCCTCAGTCTTTGTTGCCCACAGACAATCGACGCACTGCTCGTAGTTTGTGTAAGCATGGTTCCTAGCCACGACGGGCCTCCTCTAGTTCTGCGATAATGGCGTGGCCGTAGCAGTAGACTGGCTGCCCTGACTTCTTGAAAATGTCCCAACACATCGGGCAGTCGTCGCCCATGTCGGTGAGTGTTTGAAACGCTGATGACAGTTCATCGACAGCATGTTGCAACCGTTCGATCTGGTCTGCTGCATCGCAATTGATGCACGCTGTGCGTGCAACGTGATAGTGATGCGACCGAAGTCGGGTAAGGATATCATCAATCATGCAATGCTACCTGAATTCTTTGTTCTGCCATACTGCAGAACGATGAAGACTTTTCTATACATACAAATCTACGATTGTTTTTGATGGCGGCTACCGCAGTAGTTCCGCTTCCTGCAAACGGATCAAGAACAATATCCGCTGTGGTAGAAGATACCACACGATCCGCCAATTCAACTGGGAAAGATGCTGGATGGGGATTCCCTCTGTCCTGAGCGATATCCCAAACATCACCCAGAGCATTTGCTTTAGGGGCTAACTTAAAATGTTTTTTGGCAATAAGATATATGACTTCATATGTTGGAAGAAAATATCCATCATTAAAATTTATTCCGCCTTTTCTCTTCCAAATAATAATTTGTCGCACAGGGAAACCTGAGACTATATCTGATCTATCTTGCATCAGACCAGCCTGCACTCTCCACTTATGATTATAAAAAATAGCTCCAGTATCTGCAATAAGCCTAAGCATTTCTGATAGACAGTCTCTTTGCCATTTTACATATTCATCATGAGGCATATTGTCATCGTATTCTTCGTAACCACTTTCTCTGAGCGTAGAGGAGGCCCATTTAGAACCACGACTATCCTTAACCCAGTTACCAGTTGAATTACGAAGATTATATGGTGGAGATGTAAATATTAATTCAAAAGAATTTGACGGCAAATGACTCATTACTTCTAATGAATCACCACACACAACCGTTCCTTTAGATAAATTATCAATTACATCAAGAATTTGTTTACTCATTTATCCTCAATTCATTGGGACTAAGAATTTACAACCATACTCAGAATCAAAATCTTCAAGCATCAAGCCAATTGTGCAATATCCAATTATGTCCATTAGAGTATCTAAAAATGTTTCATTTGGTACTTCATTTGCAGTTTGAATATTTTGATTCTTTGTAAGAAGATTTCTTAATCTTGCTACCTTGTCAAACATTCTAATAACGATTCCAATACTGCCAAACTCAGTAATATTCAATGGGCCATAATCTTTTTGTTTTCTTACTAAGAGTTCATATACGTCGCCAATTCCAGCCTTTAGCTTGAATTGATCAATCATTGCCATTGTATATGCTGCAATTTGAAAGTAAACAAATTCATTGTTTACACGAATATCATAATTATTATTATTAATCTTATGGGATAGATCAGAGAATATATCTTCAAGAATTTCTAATGGCTCTTCATTCTTAGGAATCGTAGGAATAAAGTTAAGAGCGAAAATAGAAATATCGTTCAACTGCATTTGACAGTAGTTTTCCCAAGTGTATTCGTAGGTGTTTGTTTTCATGGGCACAGTATACACAGAATAATCAGTTTTTCTTCTTAGCTTTCGATCTTTCTTCCGAAGAATCAAGGATTTCATACAGGCCCCGACCGACTTTTTTGAAAGCACCTCTATTAGCATTGATATAGTTATACAATGTTGGATTTGTAATATCACAAATCGTCAAAATTTCATTTGACTTAAATGTTTTACCAACATTTTCTTTTACAAAAGACTCAAGCGCAAGACTTTTAGATCCCTTTTTGGCTCTGTTTTCATCTCCAAATGCTGCATGGAAACCAAAAAATTCCCACCAATTCTTTGCAATTAACGAGTCTAGTGAATAGTATCTAATAGTTTCTAATAAAGACTTATTTGAATAATATCCAGAAATTATACTTGCTGCTACTCTATAATCTTCTTGAGAAGATTTCTTAGGAATCATTTTGATCATTCTATTTACATTTGAAATGTAATTATGATCTTCTTCTAAATTTGATGGCGCTGGATTTGGTTGCTCTGGTTTCTGTTTCATCCTCATACTCTGAGTACCGTATCACACAACTCTTGAGAACGGCGGTTCCGGCCTGATAATTTTCTGTTTTTGGCTCATATGTGTTTACTACATAATAATATTTGTCATCCTCTTTGACTAGAAAGCCAGCTACTGCCAAAATGCACACTTCATGCTCATCACCGACTACATGCCATGTGTCTCCTAGGCTGTAGTGGTCTTCAAATAAGATTTCAACTTTCTTTGGGGTTTTCATTTTTCTCCTAAAATGAAAAGCGGCCCCTGCATTCTGAACAGACTTTCGTAATATCCAGAACCAAGGGCCGCTTTAGATTTTTGATTACTCCTTTATTTCAAGATGCCAGCTGATATGTTCGTCAAGTTTTTCTTCAACATGATGAATATCTTCTGACAAGTGAATAAGAAGCTCTCTCACTGCGTTATGATCATCTCTATTTTCTTTTCTAAGTTTTTCAATTATAGACACTATTATTCCACCTAAAGCAGCAATTGCTGCTACTAGGATGGAGGCGATAGCCGCCGACAATTTCAGCCGCCAAATGCTTCATCGGCATACTTTTCAAGAGATACGCCTAAATCACCAAACAGCTCCGAATGGTCCTTTAGAATTTCAATAAATTCAGCAAATTCAGACTTGTTCAACTTCTTCATTGGATCAAGGGGTACTTCTTTTGCTGGTGGCCGAGGGCCTGCTGGACTAGGAGCGGGAGCACCGCGCTCTGGAGCGACTGGCCGCACTGTTTTAGCGGGGTCCAGAGGCACTTCCTGCATAGCCTTTGAAAGTGCCATTGATTGCTCAGCATGCCAAGCGGCAACCTTCTCATGAGATTCCGCCATGCTTTGATGCCATGCTGTCATAGATTCATGCTCTTTCTTGATCTTTTGAGCATCATCATATGAAAAATTGATTTCCATTTTTTCCTCCTTAAAGTTATTTTTTAGATCTGACTTTTCAGTCCAGCCAGAAGCTCTAGCAGCTATTTCTTGCAGCCTAGCTTTTGCTTTAGCTTTTTTCTTTGAAGACTCATTTCCTGCTTTATATGTGTAGCAGAATCCACTTTCTCCAAACCTATAACCGGGTTTTCCGTTGTCACTACATGGCTGAACTGGCATAGTAAGATAATTTTATCACAATTTACATTTATTTGTAATAACTATAGAGATCCTCTTGGGACCATCTTTGAACCGGAATACTCACATTTCCAAAATACCAATAAGCTTCTTCAGATGAATAATAAATTCTAGCGTAGGCTTTTCTTGTGCCTTCATCATAAACAGGGCATCTTGGATTTGGGTCTAAATATAATGCTTTATAATGATAAACATCATTTTCATAGTGAATGGCATTCACTACTGTCAGGACTTTAAAACAATATGGACACGTTTTTGTAGGATATGGAAAGTCCTCTATAAGTCTGCCCATTAACATTATTCAAATTCTCCAAATGTTTTTGTGTTAATTATATAATTAATTACTTCTCCAACTTTTTCTTCTGCAATTTCTAATCCATCAATTAGACAATTTAATTCATCTAAAGTTAGAGGATAATCATCGTCTGGGGAAACAATAACTACTGCTGGCGCAAACCCATTCTCAATAGGAACCGCTTTTACAATTATATATAAAGATTCTATATCTTCCAAATCTAAATTGGATAAATATGGAGTTATTTTCATATTGCTTCTCTTCCATTATTTAGCCAGCAATTAAATGTTTCTGGTAAAAGATCAGCAAAAATAGACTCTAATATTTCAGCATACTTATTGATTTCTAATTGAGCATGAGAACTATTTCTGAGAGACAAGAAATTGATTAAACTTCTAAGATTCACAGTCCAAACAAATTCAGTATATTGCCCAACAGGCAAAACTGATCTAGCAATTTCTTTAGCTACACCAGCATCAAGTAAATCTTTATATACCTGATAGGCAATATCATAAACTGCATTCATTCTTTGAATTGTAAATTGTTTAATTTCTGGGTCTGTTATTTCTTCAAAAGTATAACTGCCCGGTTTACCAACTTGTTTACGAATATTTTCAGGATCTGGAATATAGAAATCTATACTTTCTGGTACATGATATCTCATACTCATTTCATTAAATGATGACCATCTATGCCTAAACCATTCTCTAGCTACAAAAATAGGACACTTAATATGAAACTTAAAAACAACATGTTCAAATGGAGTAGAATGTTTATTCTTAATTAAGAAGTTAATGAGTCCCTTGCTTTTTTCATCCAATTCTTCAGAGTAAGATGAAAAAGATACTCTTGCTGCATTGACAATATCTAAATCAGAACCTAAATATGAAATTAAATCTATTTCACCAGCGGACAACACTTTATACGAATGATCTGTCATGGCGTTCATCTTACCATGGGTTTTAGAAAAAACTGAAATTTCTTGAACTTCTTGGCGAGTTTCTTCAGTCGTTATGCTAGTGTGTAAAATGAGTTAAATAAATACTCTAAGTATCGGCACGCTGAGCATGCTTAAGCATAATAAGAAAGCATATATAATTATATTATGAGAGTCATCGCAATAGCAGAATCAGATGACTGCGGGCCTTTCGCAATTGTTGATTCTGATGTTATATCCATTATAAAAATGGAGACTTTGTATTTAGCTGCTACAAGATGTGCCTTTAGAAATACACCAATAACATGTGAAATTTCTGAAGAAGATGCGTCGGAATTAATGAAGCATGGTGTAGAATGCATAGACATGCTTCAGGAGAACACAAGCAGCATATATGAAGAAGATTAGTTGGTTCACACCAAGCGCAATTGATTCTAGCGGTGCAAGATGGTATAGCCAAGGCTACCAGAACGCTGCTGTTAGCACTATTAATTCATTAGTTGCTAAGCAAATAGCTGTATTCTATAACAGAATAGAAATACCTTTTCATGTTAACTTCTGCCCGCCAGTTTATTATCAATTAAACAATAAAATAAATATTGGCTATACTCCTTGGGAATCTACTGTTCTTCCTAATAGCTGGAAACATAATATGACCATGTGTGATGAAATTTGGGCTACATCAAATTTTGTCAAAGATATTTATATAAAGAATCAAATTCATACAAATGTTCATGTTATACCTCACGGTATATCAGATGAATTTTCAATTTATGAAAGAGAATTAACTGGTAAGTTTAATTTCCTTCATATCGGTGGAGATTCAAAGAGAAAAAATGCACAGCTAGTTGTAGATGCCTTTTTAGACCTCTATGACGGTGATGAAGATTATCAATTAATTCTTAAATATAATAAGTTTTGTTATGCTGATGTTTATTACAATGGCAGCATTGTGCCAGCATATAATCATCCTCAAATAATTGGTATTCCAGATTTCTTTTCAACAGAGGATATGGTAAATCTACTTCACAAGTGTCATTGTTTGGTTTATCCAACTAATGGTGAAGGATTTGGAATGATACCATTTGAAGCAATAGCTACTGGATTGCCAACAATTTGTACAAATTTAACAGGCTGTGCAGATTTTGCTAGTATGTCTATTCCGCTAGATGCTTCTTGGGGCGATGCTGACTTCCACAGCCATCTTTATGGTTCAGATGTTGGTGAGTGGGCAATTCCTAATTACGATAATTTATTAGACCTTATGACTCATGTCGTAAATGAGTTTGATGAATTCAAAAAATATACGATTCAATCCGCAAGAATAATTCATTCCGAGATGACTTGGGCCGGTGTCGCTGATAAGATCATGGCCCGGTATGAATTTTTTGAAGATTCTTTTAATTAGCCTAAGTATTCTTTCTTTCGCTTGATAAAAGAAATTGATACCATAGATATACACGTTTTGGAGGGTGTATGAGTGATATTTCTATTTATGACGGTCCTATTATCACAAAGGACTTTTCCTCAAAGTATGAGGGCAAACAAGCCCCTTGGGGATTCAATGGTCTTGGAGAAATTGTGTATATGCGCACATATTCTAGAGACATTGAAGAGCTAGGAAGAAAAGAAAAATGGCATGAGACTATTGCTAGATGTATTAATGGCGCTCAAAAGATTGGCGCTGGTTATACAAAAGAAGAAGCAGAAAGACTCTTTGATTACATATTTAATCTAAAGGGAATATTTGCTGGTAGATGTTTATGGCAGTTAGGTACTCCATTAGTTGAAAAGATGAGCGGAGTGTCTTTAGTTAATTGCTGGATGACTAGTATTTCTAAAATTGAAGATTTTCAATTTTTGATGGATCATTTAATGGTTGGCGGTGGTGTTGGCTTCACTGTCGAAAGAGCAGTCGTTCATGACTTTCCAAAGGTTAGAGAGGTAAAGAGTATTCGTCATGAAAAGACCAACGATGCTGACTTCATCGTCCCAGATTCTAGGCATGGCTGGTCATCTCTTATTTCTAAAGTATTGAAAAGCTATTTTGAGACAGGAGAGTCTTTTACATATAGCACACTCTTAGTTAGAGGCTTTGGTGCGCCTCTCAAAACGTTCGGCGGCACAGCATCTGGCCCAGAGGTTCTTATTGAAGGCATTTCTGATATTTGCAATATTCTTAACAATCGCACTGGTAAGAAGATTAGATCAGTTGATGCCCTTGATATTGCCAATATTATCGGCAAGATAGTCGTAGCTGGCTCAGCTCGTAGATCTGCTCAAATTGCAATTGGTGACCCTGATGACTTTTTATTCCTTCGTGCAAAGAATTGGGGCAAAGGCGATATTCCCGGTTGGAGAGCTAATTCAAACAACTCTATTTACGCAGATGAATTTGAAGAAATTATTGAAGAATTCTGGAAAGGCTACGACGGTTCAGGAGAGCCTTATGGATTGATCAATAGAGCATTGATTCGTAAATTTGGTCGTTTAAATGAAAAAGTAAATGACAGTAAAGTCATTGGTACAAATCCATGTGGAGAAATTGGTTTGGAAGATGGCGAGCCGTGCAACTTGGCTGAGATTTTCTTACCAAATATTTCTTCAAAAGAAGAGTTAATTGATATATCAATTCTTTTATATAAGACACAAAAAGCAATTACAACTCTTTCATATCCATATAAGAAAAGCCAAGACGTTATTTATAGAAATAGAAGGCTAGGTCAGGGCATAACTGGCTGGCTGCAAGCGACTGAGGAGCAATTGTCTTGGGTTGATTCTTCATATGGTCATTTGAGAGAATTTGATATTGAATGGTCTAATCACCTTGGTATTAATCCATCTATTAAGCTTACAACTGTAAAGCCAAGTGGTACATTAAGCCTACTTGCTGGTGTTACTCCCGGTATTCACCCAGCATATGCAAAATATTACATAAGAAGAATCAGAATGGGTAGCAATGATCCTCTTGTTAACTATTGTCGCAATAAGGGTTATGATGTTCAATTTGATATTGGTATAGATGGAAAAGAAAATCATTCAATATGCGTTGTTTCTTTCCCTTGTGTTTCGCCAGATCATGCAACTTTGGCAGAAGAATTAACTGCTATTGAACAGCTTGAATGGGTTGTAAAGGCCCAAACAATCTGGGCAGACAACAATGTTTCTGTAACTGTTTACTATAGAAAAGAAGAACTGCCAGAAATAAAAGAATGGATGAGCAAGAATTACAAAAATAATGTAAAGTCTGTTTCATTCTTATTACATAATGATCATGGCTTTGCAATGGCCCCCTATGAAAAGATTTCAGAAGCAGAGTATTTAAGAATTAAGAATAAGATTAAATCTAATATAAACTTTATTGATAATATAAATACTCTTTCATTAGATAATCTTGAATGCGAAGGCGGCGCTTGTCCCATAAAGTAAACATATATAGTTCTATTAATATATGATAATCATCAAAACCGTACCAAAAATGGTACGGTTTTGGTGTTTATTAGAAGTTTATAATGCAAAATCGTGTATGATTATTTAGATGACCAACGATATTATCAAGAACAAGAAACTCTGGCTACCAGAAAGGGCATATGGCATCTGTCTATGGATTATGCCAGATGGCCTTCCTCTTATGGACGCTGATAAAAATGTCCTTTGCGCAGAAGGATTTATAAATGATGAGAAAGTAGAGGCTCAAGTTCTTGAGGCTGTTAAGTATTGGACTGGTGATGATCAAGGCTATGCTGCTTGGATACCGGGGGCTAGAAAAGTTTCTGATTCCGAAAGAGAAGATCAGCAAGAGAGACTTAGCCTTGGGTACACCCCAGATCCATACGAAGATGTTTTAGATACTTATTTAAGGAGAAATAAATGACTTTGACTCATATAGATGATCAAGATATTTCTGAAGGCGTTGAAATAGATGAACTTACTTATCATCAAATAATTTCTAAATTAGAATCATCTGATCCATTTAGCAATATTAAATTGAATAGTCTTTCTCCCAAGATGAAGCGTAAATATTATTCGCTTCAAAAGAAGATGACTGGAAATCCAGATAGTGTTGGAACTAAATATATAGATCCAGAGCAAATTGTTGGATATTCATTATTTGATGTTGTTTATCCGCCATACGATCAAGAGAATTTAGCTAGTCTTTTTGATCAAAGCGCAATTCAAAATGCCGCTGTTAATGCCAGAGTTATGAACACTGTTGGTCTTGGATTTGAATTTGTAGAAACTACAAAAGCCAGAAGAAAGATTGAGAAATCTCAAGATAATGAAGAAAAGCTGGCAAGAGTAAGAAAATCTCTTCATGATGAAAAAGATAGATTAGAAGATATATTTGAAAATCTAAATGATGAAGAGACTTTTATTGAAACAATGGTACGTGTTTGGCTAGATGTTCTATGCACAGGAAACGGATATCTTGAAATAGGTAGAACTGTATCTGGTGAAATTGGATATATCGGCCATGTTCCCTCAGTCCTTGTTCGTGTTCGCAGAAAGCGTGATGGATTTGTTCAAATGGCTAGAAGCAACAAGATCCAAGCTGTTTTCTTTAGGAACTTTCAGGATAAAGAAACCCCTGACCCAATCAATAATGATCCTAATCCTAATGAGATGATACATTTCAAACTGTATTCACCAAATAATACATACTATGGTATATCTCCAGCAGTTTCTGCTGCTGCAGCAATTATTGGTGATAAG
>Ga0255165_1000546_pt1 | contig 11789 bp, 10 predicted proteins | sample Atl_Cont_RepB_8d_FD_183182 | JGI IMG/M metagenome (GOLD analysis project Ga0255165, IMG submission 183182) | Freshwater microbial communities from Altamaha River, Georgia, United States - Atl_Cont_RepB_8d | ecosystem: Environmental > Aquatic > Freshwater > River | place: USA: Georgia | collected... | reverse complement strand
AGGTCTCTCTCTCACCGCTGACCTACCACTGGCAGCACCAGGTGGCCATCGAACTATTTATAGCTGATGCAGACGTCAGTGTTCGTGACGCCCGCATGGATGGTCTGCTCACAGAGTTGGCTGGCCTGATCGAAGCCGACCGCACGTTGGGGGGCGTCATTGAGTACGTCGAGATCGGTCCCCCCAAGTTTGACGAACTGGCGCCCGACGGCAGCAGCGGCATCAAGGCCTGCTTGCTGCCCGTGGTCCTGCACTACAGCAGCAGTGGCCCGCTGAACTGAAATCTATCTCACAAGGAGAATCCTATGGCCCGTGCCTATGGCGCAAACGCCAGCCTCTTGGCTGCGTTCGAATCTTCCTATGGCAGCACCCCGGTCGATGGCTACTGGCAGCTGCCCTTTGTCTCGACCTCGCTCGGTTCCGAGCAAGGACTGATCGCCAATGACCTGATCGGCTTGGGGCGTGATCCCAGTGCGCCGATCCGCGATGTCATCAAGGTCGAGGGCGATATGACAGTGCCGCTCGATGTGCGGCACATTGGTCTGTGGCTCAAGGCCTTGATGGGTGACCCGGTATCCGCTGGCATGGGTGTAGTCACCCACACCTTTGGCTCTGGCAAACCCAGCTTGCCTAGTCTCACGCTGGAAACCGGTCTGCCCGATATCCCAGCCTGGTTCGTCGCCTCCGGTGTCATGGTCAACAGCCTGCAGGTGGGCTTTGCGCGTTCCGGCGCAGCAAATGCCACAGTCGGGCTGATCGCGCAGAGCGAGGTGCGACGCACCGCCACGCTGGATGACACCCCGAGCACTCGGGAGCTGCAGCGCTTCAACCAGTTCCAGGGGCAGATCCTGCGCGATGGCCAGGCGCTGGGCAATGTGGTCTCGGCCCAGCTCACGTACTCCAACAACCTGGAGCGCATCGAAACCATCCGCTCGGATGGCAAGATCGACGGCGCGGACCCGACGGTGGCCAGTCTTACCGGCAATCTGGAGGTGCGCTTTGCCGACACCACGCTGATCGATGCCGCCACCAACAACACGCCGCTGGAACTGACCTTCGGCTACGCCATCGATGCCGATCGGCGCCTGACCTTCATCGCCCATGAGGTCTATCTACCGAAACCCAAGCTGTCCATCTCCGGCCCCGGCGGCATCCAGGCCACCTTCGAATGGCAAGCCGCCAAGGCCAACAGCGTGGCGCGCATGTTCACCGTCGAACTGGTGAACGACGTCTCTTCCTACTGATGACTCCGAGGTCCCTCATGATCAAACTGAACCTTCCGCGTGAACCGCACTGGATCACGCTGGCCGCCGGCGTGCGCCTGCAGGTCCGACCCGCCACCACTGCTTTGGTGATGGCCGCGCGCCATGCCGCCTCCAAAGTGGCTGGTACCGACACTGCTGCGGCCGGCGAGCGCACCGCCACCCTCATCACCGAACTGGCCAAACTCGCCGTGCTGGCCTGGGAAGGCGTGGCCGACGACAAAGGCAAACCCGCCACCGCCACCCCCGAGGGCGTGGCCGCTCTGATGGAGCACTGGCTGCTGGCCGACGCCTTCGAGCGTGAATACCTCGCCGGCCTCTACGCCCTCGATTCAGAAAAAAACGCCTGAAGGCCCGCACCGCATGGCACTTCGGGGGCGGGCCGAGTTACTGCAGTGCCTGTCCTGAGCCATGCCCCGAGTGCCCCTACACCATGCACGCCCCTCAAAGCCTGGACGGCTGGCAAGCCGCCAGCGCGATTGAAGTCTGCGCCAGCCAGTTGCGCATGGCGCAGGGACGGGTGGTCGGGCTGGACCTGAACGCCTGGATGCTGGCCTGTGAGAGCACCGGGCTGGATAAAGCCACCGCAATCGATCTGTTTCCGGCGGTCGAGGCGGGCCTGATGAGCACATTTCAACAAGACGAATAACCGCGACAACTGATTTCTTCCATGGCTGAACGCAACCTCTCCATCCGCCTGTCCGTGGTCGACGGCGGCAAGGTCAAGGCCGAGCTGTCCGAGATTGGTGAGAAGGGGGAGCGCTCGCTCAAAAAAATCGAGGCGGCCGCCACCCCGGCCTCCAGCGGTTTGAAACTGCTGTCGTCCGCTGCCAACGACGCCAAGTTCCAGTTGCAAGCGGCCACCGACCGGCTCGGCCTATTGGGATCGGTGCTGGGCAAACTCGGTCCTGCCGGTCTGATCGCTGGTGCCGGTATCGCCGCCGCAGGCGTCGGTATCACTGCTTTGGTGCTGCCGGTGGCCAATACTGCCGATGAGCTGGCCAATTTGGCCCAAAAAACCGGAGTCTCGGTCGAAGCCTTGTCGGCACTGACCTATGTGGCCCAGATGTCCGACACTGATTTGCAGGGCCTGGTCAAAGGCCTGCAGCGCTTGTCGGTCGCCATGTTCGACACCCAGGTTCAGGGCGAAGAGGGGAGCGCGGCCTTGAAGGCGCTTGGCGTTTCTGCCGTTGATGCGTCGGGCCAGATCCGTCCGACCGAGCAGGTCCTGCTCGATTTGGCTGACCAATTCGCCAACATGCCCGATGGCGCGGACAAGGCAGCCCTGGCGATCAAGCTCTTCGGCAAGGAAGGCATGAGCCTGATCCCGCTGCTCAACCAAGGGCGTGCGGGCATCACTGCATTGATGGAAGAGGCTGAGCGTTTTGGTTTGGTGATCAATAGCCAGACCGCGCAGGCGGCCGAACTCCTGAATGACAACCTGGACCGGCTGCGCGGCATGCTCGAAGGCGTGCAGCGCCAGATTGGTGCCGCTGTCATCCCGGTGCTGGCCGACTTCACCGAGGAGGTGATCCTGGCGCAGACCGAGACGGGCAGCTTCAGCAATGAGCTGCAGCGCATCACGGCCAACCGGGAAGCCACGCTCGCGTTCCTGGAGTCCATCGCCTCGGGCCTGGCCTTTATCGCCGAGTCGGCGGTGCTCTTGAAGCGCGTCATCGCCCAGCCCTTCGACAGCCTGTCGGTGGTGGGCAAGGACATCGAGACTTGGTTCAAGACCGAGCTGCTGACCTTCTACAAGAACTATGGGTTCGATGCGCAGGCGATCGATGCGGAAATCGCCAAGCTGCAGGGCGCACGCGACGAGTATGTGCGCGCGGCCAACGACCGGCTCTTCAATATCAACCAGAACCCGGGCTATGCCGATCGCGTGGCCCGGTTCTTCGATGAGCAGCGCCGCACCGTGCGCGTCATGGGCCAGCGCTTTGTGCTGGACACCGAGGCGCAAGCGCGGGAAGTGCAGGCCATCTACGACCGGTTTCTGCCGACCGTACCCCGGCCGCCACGCCCACCGGCCAACCTCGACCTGGGTGCGTTTGCCAGGCCAGCCGCCGCCAAGCCTGACGAGGGCGAAGCCTTTCTGAATCAGCTGCGCACGCGGCTCTTGCGCACGCAGGAGGGCGAAGCGGCCGAGTTGCGGGCCCGCGCCTTGCAGATCGAGGCCAAGGGCTACCAAGGGGTGGCCGCGCAAGCCGAGCGCTACATCCAGGTGCTCGAAGCCATCGAGCGGCAGAAGGCATCCGACAAGGCCTTTGACGCCTATGAGAAAGAAGAGGCGGCCGGTCGCAAGATCACCGAAGGCCTGATCGGCGGCAACCGCCAGCGCATCGAAGCCTTGCAGTTGCAGCGCGAGATGCTGGATCTCTCCGCCAACGAGCGTGCCGTTCTGCAAGCCCGCACCGACCTGGAAAAGTCCGCCACCGCCGCACGCAAGGAAGCCAGCCAACTCCAGGACGCCGATCTGCGGGCCCAGACCATCGAGGCCATCAACGACGCCCTGGCGCGCCAGCTTCCCATCGTGGAGAACCTCATCCGCGCCAATGCCGAGTACCAGCGCAGCACCGAGTTCGGTGCCAAGGCGGCGCTGCGCACCTATATCGAGGACGCCACCAACGCGGCCAAGCAGGCCGAGCGGGCGGTGACCGGGGCCTTCAAGTCGATGGAGGATGCGCTGACACAGTTCGTGATGACCGGCAAGCTGGACTTCAACAGCCTGGCCAATTCCATCATCAGCGACTTGATCCGTATCCAGATCCAGCGCGCGATCACCTTGCCGCTGGCGAACTTTGCGATGAGCCTGTTCGCACCGGCGGCCAGTGCCGCGCTGCCCCTGGGATCCGGTGACCTGATGGGCGTGAACGCCAACATCGCCCACAGCGGTGGTCTGCTCGGGTCTGATGGGCTGCCTTCTCGTAACGCGGATCCCGGTCTCTTTGCCGGTGCTCGGCGCTTCCACACCGGCGGTCTGGTCTCGGGCGAAGTGCCCATCATCGCCCGCCAAGGCGAGGCCGTCTTCACGCCCGGTCAGTTGCGTGCCTTGGGCGGCGCGGTGGCTGCCAAACCGCAGGTGAATGTGGAAGTGAATGTGATCAATCGTGCCAACGGGGTGGAGACCCGGGTCGAGCAGCAACAGCAGCCCGATGGCAGCACGCGGCTGGACGTGATCGTCGAGCAGATGGAAGCGCGCATGGCTCGCTCCATCTCCCAAGGTTCCGGATTGGCGCCGACCCTGGAGCGCCGCTATGGGCTGAACCCGGCGGCCGGAGTCATGCGATGAACATCACCTGGCCCACCACGCTGCCGCTGCCCTCGGTCGAGGGCTATGGCCTCACACCCCAGGAAGCCGTGCTGCGCACCGACATGGAATCCGGCCCGGCACGACAGCGTCGCCGGTTTCGGCAAACGCCCACGCGCATCACCGTGCGCTGGCTCTTCAGCGAGTTCGAGTTTGCCCTGTTCGAGGCTTGGTACAAGTACCACGCCGACGAGGGCGGGCAATGGTTCGAGATCACCTTGCTCGGCGGTCTCGGTTTGCTGCCGCACGAAGCACGCTTCACCCGCCAGTTCGAAGCCCAGTTGCGTTCGGCCCGGCGCTGGGACGTCAAGGGCGAGCTGGAAATCCGCGAGCGGCCCACGCTCGACGAGGGCGCGCTCAACCTGATGCTGGAACTCTCGGCGGACGACCTCTTTGCCATGGGCCGCGATCTGCACCAACTGGTACACGGCACCCTGCCGGCTCGCTGGCCGGCTTGAGCCATACCTGATTCACCCATTCATCCCATTTCGGAATCATCCCCATGAGTCTGCAAACCGATCTGCACCAGGCGGTCACACAGGTCACGGCCGACAGCGCGCTGCTGCACACCGTCGTGCACGGCACGGCGCTGCAAACCGTGACCACCGAGGGCGGCGATGTCGCCACCGTCGCCAAGCTGCTGTCCGATGCCCATGCCCGCATCAACCTCGCCGCCGATGGCATCCTCGCCCAAAGTCAGACCGCTGCCCAGGACGCGCTGACCTCCGCCGAACTCGCGTCCAGCGAAGCCGACCGGGCGCAAACCACGGCCGATCAAGGCGTGGCCGACACCACGGCGGTGCTGAACCAGGTGCAGACGAGTGGCAACCAGATCCTGGTGGACGCGGAGGCCGTGCTGCAGCAAGTCATCGCCCGGCTGCTCGCCGTGGGCCTGCCCGATGCGCTAACCGGTGCACAAGGCATGCTGCTCAGGGTCAAGGCTGATGAAACCGGCTACGAACTCGTGCCCACTGTGGCCACGCCCCGTTTCTACGGCTTTGCGCTGTCGGCCGATGGCAGTGAACTGCTGCTGACCGAAGGGCGCGATTCAACATTCGAAGTCGATGCGTTCGATGCCTGGACCGTCGCCGAGGGCGTGCACTTCGCTATTCAAAACAACGCCCTGGTGATGGAGTTGGAGATGGCATCGGAGGCGCAGCCATGAATCTTGACATCTCCACCCTGGGCTACCGTTGGCAGGGCATCCACTCACCGTATCTCTCCTATCGCGATGGCGACGTCGTCTTCAGAGAGGGCGGCGCCTGGGTCATCCGCCATGGCCAGCCGCAGCCCTTCGCGCTCGGCCAGCAGGATGCCGTGCTCAAAGGCCACCTGCTCACCGGTGGCGTCTCGGTGGGCGGCATCGGCAGCATGGTGCTGCACTCTAACGGTACGGATGGCGTGGAGTTTCGCTTCATGGCCGATCGCAACGGCACGGTGGCCACGGCCCTCATGAACACCGACCGCGCGGCAGCGGACTACCACAGTGCCAACTTCTTCATGGCCGCGCTCATGAACGACGGTTCGGTGCGCGTCTGGGGCCGTGCGCTCACCGGGCAGCAGGGCACCGGCAGCACGGGCGACATCAGCCGAACCTTCCCGGCGCGGGTCGCGTTTCCCCCGGGCACGCCGCGCATCGCGTCCATCACCTGCATGTGGGACGAGACCTTCTTCATCGATGCCAGCGGCGGCCTGTGGCACGCCGGGGCCAACAGCGATGGGGGCTCGCCCACGGCCACCGCCAATCCGGTGCCCCGGCGGGTCAATGGCGTCGGCCAGTTGCCCGCCAACGCGGTGGTCAAACGCGTCTTCACGGGCCACGACTGGCATGGCTATCGCATGTTCGCCTGCCTCGACGATGCCGGTCGCGTCTATGTCTGGGGCAACAACCGCTACGGCAGCCTAGGACTCGGGCACAGCACCAACGTCTCCACACCCACCCTGGTGCCTTTCACGGCCGACACGCCCATTCGGGACGTGTTTCTGTCCGGGGGCTTTCATGCGGCCAGTTACCTGGTGGACACCCAAGGCAAGCTGTGGGTGGCCGGCGAAGCGAACACCTGTGGCTATGGCAGCGACCAATCCACCCACCGCCTGCTCATGCCCTGGGGCACGGAGAAGCGCGTCAAAAAAGTCTTCTGCTCCGAGTCCGACGGACATTGGGTGGCAGGCGCCCAGTACTACCGCGCCTACGGCGTGGTGCTCGAAGACGGGTCGCTCTACCGCTGGGGGCATGACAGCGGCCAGGTCGGCGGCAGCTGGGGCACGGGGTTCACGGGCGACATCTGGACCGGGCATGCGCTGTTTCCGTACAAGGTGCTCGACGGCGTGGTCGACGCGTATGCCATCGCCGGCGGCTACGGCAGGACGTTGGCACTCATGCAGGACGGCAGCGTGCGCCACACCGGGTACAACGGCTACAGCATCGGTGGCGGCGGCAGCGACCGCACCACCTGGGCCACCATCGGCGGCGAGTTCCTGACCCAAGTCACCAAGCTGCGCATGTACGGCAGCAGCTATGGCTCATCGGCCATGGCGCTGCGATCCGACGGCAAGGCGGTGGGCTGGGGCATGGGCGCGGCCGGGCAGTGCGGAAACGGTTATGCGGACAGCGCTAACGCGCCGTCGCGTTTCGTGTTGATCGACCGGCCCATCGTGGACTTCTCGCGCTCTGGGACCATGGGCTGCGGCGAGGGTGGCGAATACCACAACGGTGCTTACCACTTCCTCACGGTCGACGGCCAGGTCATGAGCACCGGCAACGGCACCTATGCGCAGACGGGTGATGACGATCACGACCACCGCTACGCCCCGTCGCCCATCCTGTTCTAACCCCCCGCTTCAATCCCCACTCTTCAAGGACTGTTCATGGGAACCGTTACTCTGGGCAAGATTGCCTTTACCTGGCGCGGCGCGTATGACGCGAGCGCCATCTATGCCCGCCAGGACGTGGTGGGACACAACGGCGACAGCTTTGTCTGCCTGGCGGATGCCACCACGGGCGTGGCGCCGCATCTGAATTCCCCGGTCTGGGATCTGTTCGCGCAAGGCACGCAAGGGGTGTCGAATCTGCCCGGCGAAGTCATCTACTTCGATGGCAATCAGCTCGTCGCCTTGCCCGTGGGCCAATCCGGCCAAGTACTGACCATCGGCGCGCAGGGCGTCCCGGTCTGGGCCACGCCCGACGTGCGCTCGGGCACCAAAGCATTGAAGCTGCCCGAAAACGCCAGCAACACGCAACCCAACAGTTACCGCCAGTTCGGCCTCATCATGACCGACGGCAGCATCCGGGCCTGGGGGCGCAACGTCAACTTCAAGCTGGGGGACGGCACCACCTTCGCGCGCTCTTATCCGGCACGCACGGCCTTCCCACCGGGCTTCCCAGGGGCGGACAAGCTCTATTACAGCCACGACACCAACGGCTACTGCATCGACAAGAACGGCCAGCTCTGGGGTTGGGGGTTCAATGGCTATGGCCAGCTCGGTACCGGCAACACCGCCAACCAGCCGGTGCCCTACAACATGAGCGCGAACGCCAGCAATTCGATTGCCGGCAAAACCGTGGTCCAGGTCGCACAGAACTGTGGCGTCGAGGGGTTCAACAGCACCCTGGTGCTGTGCAGCGACGGCACGGTGCACGCCTGCGGCTACAACGCCCACGGCCAGCTGGGACTGGGCGACACCACCCAGCGCAACAACTTCGTGCAGTTGCCCGTGCTCTCCGGCATCACCCAGATTGCCGCCGGCCGCGAGCGCTACACCGCCTGTTACGCGGTCAAGAACGACGGCACGCTGTACTCGTGGGGTTACAACGGCAACGGGCAGTTGGGCGACGGCACTGCCAACCAGGCCAACGTCGCCATGCCACGCGCCGGTGGCAGCCTCGCCGGCAAAACCATCGTCAAGGTGTTCGGGGCTTATGTTCATGCTTTCGCACTGGATAGCACCGGTGCCCTGCATGCCTGGGGCACCAACGACTTCGGCCAACTGGGTAATGGGAATCTGGCCAACCAGTTCACCCCGGTGCAGGTGGCAACCAACGTGACCGATGTTTACGCCGGCAGCTACGACTACCCGCTCACCTTTCTCAAGAAAACCGACAAAACCCTGTGGGCCTGTGGCGCCGGCGCCTATTGGGGCAATGCCAACGGCAGCAACAGCGGCAATTTCGTGCAAGTGCTGGTGGGCAATACCGTGGTCAAGGCCGTGCATGGAGGCACCGGTTCCTACAACTACGGCGCGGCCTTACTGGAAAACGGCACCGTCTATGCCTGGGGCTACAACGGCAACGGCGCGCTGGGCCTGGGCGACGCCACCAACCGCAGCAGCGTAGAGCTGGTGCGCATCGCCCAGCGCCGCGTGGTGGACATCTCGTCCTACGGGTCGAGCTCCGAGCAGGGTCTGGTGTTCCTGCTGGATGACGGTCAGGTGCTGGCCAGTGGTTATGCCGGCGAGGCACAGTTGCCCGAGGACGACAGCGAAACCAGCTACGTCCCGTACCCCGTCATTCTGTAAACGGTGACTTGATGCCCAACGCCGCTTTGTCTGAAGCGATCAAGGAAGCCTACGCCAGCGCCCCGGCCGAGCAGATCATTTTGCACACGCTGGAATTGCGCCATCCGGCGTTTGTGGATGACGCGGGTGAGTCGGTCGCCATTCGTGTCGTGCGCGACACAGGTGACCTGTGGGCGCGGCTGGAGTCGCAGGCGCCGGTGCAAGCCGGTGAGCGCGTGCAGTTCGTGGCCATGGGCTTTGAGCTGGATTTGCCCCCAGTCGACACCATGCCCGTGCCAGAAATCACCGTCACCTTGGACAACGTTTCGCGTGAAATCGTGCGTCATCTGGATGCGGCGGCCGAATCGCAGTCGGTGATCGAAGTGACCTATCGGCCGTATCTGTCCACCGATCTGGAAGGCCCGCAGATGGATCCGCCCATCCACCTGGTGTTAACCGAGGTGGAAGCCGACATCTTCCGGGTGACCGGTCGGGCGCGCATGCTCGATGTCGGTAACAAGGCCTTCCCTGGCATCAGCTACACCGCCAAGACCTTCCCCGGGCTCACGCGATGAATACCTCTCCCCACTGGGCGACCGAGCTCATCGGTCGGCCCTGGTTCGGCGGTGCGCGTGGGCCGGATGCGTTTGACTGCTGGGGCTTGTTCCTAGCCATCCAGCGTGAGTACTTTGGCCGGGACCTTCCAGAAATCCCCGTTGACGCCAACGACCTCCGTACTGTGATGACCACCTTCCGCGACCACACGGAGCGGCAACGTTGGTCCGTGGTGCCGCAACCCGCCGAAGGCGATGCCGTGCTGCTGCGCCAATCCCGCCACCCGGTGCATGTCGGGGTCTGGCTCGCCGTCGATGGCGGCGGTGTGCTGCACGCGGTCAAGGACGCGGGCGTCGTCTTCCAAAAACTGCCCGAACTCCTGCTGCACGGCTGGCGTGTGGAAGGCTATTACCGATTTGTGGAGTCGTTGTGATTGAGGGCGATCCAAGCGCAGTGATCATGCTGCGCAATCCGTTCCAGCCCAGCCAGCGCGAGGTGATGGTGGCCCACCCGAGCCAGACCATCCGACAGTGGCTCGGCACACAGGGCATTGCTGAATTCGATCAGCCGACCGTCTGCATCAAGAACGGCACGCCGGTGCTGCGCGCCGATTGGGCGGTCACGCCTATCGATGGCGTCGTGCTCTTCATCGCCTTACCACAAGGCGGAGGGGGTGGCGGCGGTGGCAAGAACCCATTGCGCACGGTCCTGATGATCGCCGTGATGGTGGTGGCCACCGTCTATGGCGGCCCCTTGGGCGCGAGCCTCGGGTTCAGCGGCAACCTGGCCACAGCCGTCGGTTCGGCCATCATCATGACAGCAGGTTCCGCTTTGGTCAGTGCGCTGGTGCCACTGCCCACGCCCAACATGCCGTCCTTTGCCGCCGGTGGGGGCAACCTGGCGCAGCCGTCCCCGACCTACAGCCTGCAAGGGCAGGGCAACTACGCACGACTGGCCCAACCCATCCCGGTCGTCTACGGTCGCCATCTGGTCTATCCGGATCTGGCCGCCACGCCCTATGGCGAATACCAGGGTAACGAACAATACCTGCACCAACTGCATTGCATCGGCTTGGGCGAATTCGACATCGAGCAGCTGCGCATCGAAGACACGCCCATCGCGTCGTTTGAAGAAGTTAGCTATCAGATCGTGCCGCCGGGCAGTCCGGTCACGCTGTTCAACCCGGACGTGGTGACTGCGCCTGAGGTCGCTGGGCAAGAACTGCTGGCCGGTACCTGGACCGGAGGCTTTGCCATCAACACGGCTGACAGCGAGGTGACGCAGATTGGCATCGACATTCTGCTGCCACGTGGGCTGTATTTCGCCAACGATGCGGGTGGACTGGACAGCCGCAGTGCCAGCTGGCGAGTCGAAGCCCGGGCGATTGACGCGGAGGGTGATCCGCTGAATGACTGGTTCACGCTGGGCAGTGAAATCCTGACGGCCGCGACCACCACGCCGCAGCGCCTGTCCTACAAATACCCGGTTGCCGCAGGTCGCTATGAAGTCCGCGCCACGCGCCTGGATGGCAAGGACACCAACTCACGCGCCGGCCACGAAGTGCGCTGGGGCGAGGCCCGTGGCCACCTGGCTGGTGGCATCACCTTCCCTGACACCGTGACGCTGCTCGCGGTCCGCATGCGTGCCACCGACAACCTGTCGCAGCGCTCGAGCCGCCTGATCAACTGCATCGTCACGCGCAAGCTGCCGGTCTGGTCTTCCGAATCGGGGTGGTCAACGCCAGTACCCACGCGCTCGATCGCCTGGGCCTTTGCCGACATCCTGCGCGCAAGCTACGGCGCCAAACTGGCAGATGCCCGGATCGATCTCGCCGCCTTGGCCCAGCTGGATCAGATCTGGGCCAGCCGGGGCGATCAGTTCGATGGCGTGTTCGACCAGCAGGTCACGGTCTGGGAGGCGCTGACCCGGGTGGCACGCTGTGGCCGGGCCGTGCCGTTTCTCCAAGGGGGCATTGTGCGCCTGGTGCGCGATGAAGCCCGGCAACTACCGGTCGCACTCTTCAGCCCGCGCAACATCGTCAAGAACAGTCTCAAGATCCAGTACGTGATGCCCGGCGAGGAAACGGCGGATGCGGTGACAGTGGAATTTTTCAGCAGTCGCACCTGGAAACCGGATGAAGTGACCGTGAGCCTGCCAGGCTCCAG
>Ga0255165_1000538_pt1 | contig 11991 bp, 9 predicted proteins | sample Atl_Cont_RepB_8d_FD_183182 | JGI IMG/M metagenome (GOLD analysis project Ga0255165, IMG submission 183182) | Freshwater microbial communities from Altamaha River, Georgia, United States - Atl_Cont_RepB_8d | ecosystem: Environmental > Aquatic > Freshwater > River | place: USA: Georgia | collected... | reverse complement strand
TGGTCCGGCCACTCTCGCTGTCGCTGCTCATCTTGAGCAAGCCGGAAACCACACCGAACCAGTAGGTCACAGGCCGACCGACGCGACAGACGTAATCACCCGGTTGCGGATCGCTGACCGCGATCTGGGGACCGACCTGCTCACGCTCCTCGGGCGTGAGGAGCGCCAGCCAGGGAATCTGCGCCAGCTCTCGCGCTGTGGGCGCGCGGCGGCGCTGGTGAACGGTGGGGACGTGGCGCATGCGTGTCTCTCGTCAGACAGGTGTCAGTCGTGCTAGGGGTCTTCCCTGAATTGTCGTTGCAACGACAACTTGACGTCAAACAGGGGCCTAGCATGCACACAAATTCGGCAAAACCTGCCTCGGCAAGTCATTTTGGAGACTGCAGAAGTGACAGCAAGTACCTTTCCCCAACTGCTGCTCAAGCACGCCAAGGAGCGCCCCAACGCCCCGGCCCTGCGCGAGAAGGAATATGGCATCTGGCAAACCACGAACTGGGCCGATCTGGCCCGGCTGGTGGAACACGTGGCCTGCGGCCTGCACCAGGCCGGCCTGCACCGCGGCGAACATTTGGTGGTGGTCGGTGCCAACCGCCCGCGCCTGTACGCCACCATGCTGGCCGCCCAGTCCCTGGGCGCCATCCCCGTGCCGCTGTACCAGGACGCGGTGGCCGCCGAGTGTGTCTTCCCGATCAACAACGCCGAAGTGCGCTTTGCCGTGGTCGAGGACCAGGAGCAAGTCGACAAGATGCTGGAGGTGCGCGAGCAGTGCCCGCAGCTGCAGCACATCGTCTACGATGACCCGCGCGGCCTGCGCAACTACACCGAAGAAGGTCTGGGTTCGCTCGACGAACTCATCGCTGCTGGCGAAGTCTTTGCCAAGCAGCATCCGCAGTTTTTCCATGGTGAGGCCGAAAAAGCCGTGCCGGCCGACGTGGCCGCCATGTTCTTCACCTCGGGCACGACCGGCAACCCCAAGGGCGTGGTGCACACGCACAGCTCGCTGACCGACCGCGCCCGGGCCGGTGCCGAGTTCGACAGACTCACCAGTGCCGAAGACGTGCTGGCCTACCTGCCACCGGCCTGGATCGGCCAGAACATCTTCAGCTATGCGCAATGGCTGGTGTGCGGCTATGTGGTCAACTGCCCCGAGTCGGGCGCCACGGTGACCATCGACCTCAAGGAAATCGGCCCGACCTATTACTTCGCACCGCCCCGCGTGTTCGAAGGCATGCTCACCAGTGTGATGATCCGCATGGAGGACGCAGGCAGCTTCAAGCGCAAGATGTTCCACCACTTCATGAACGTGGCCAAGCGGGTCGGCCCCGCCCTGATGGACGGCAAGTCGGTGGGCCTGATCGACCGGCTGAGCTACGCCCTGGGGGACTGGATGGTTTACGGCCCGCTGCGCAACAACATGGGCTTTTCGCGTGTGCGTGTGGCCTACACCGCCGGTGAAGCCATCGGCCCGGACCTGTTCACTTTCTACCGTTCGATCGGCATCAACATCAAGCAGCTCTACGGTTCCACCGAAACGGCGGTGTTCGTCTGCCTGCAGCCCGACCACGAAGCACGCGCCGACACCGTGGGCGTGCCCTGCCAGGGCGTGGAGATCAAGCTGGCCGACAACGGCGAGATCCTGGTCAAGTCACCCGGCCTGCTCAAGGAGTACTACAAGAACCCCAAGGCCACCGAGGAGGTACTGACAGCCGATGGTTGGTACCACACCAGCGATGCCGGCTTCATCGACAGCCACGGCCACCTCAAGATCATCGACCGTGTGAAAGACGTGGGCCGGATCCAGGGCGGTGTCAACGACGGCGCCATGTTCGCGCCCAAGTACGTCGAGAACAAGCTCAAGTTTTTCCCGCACATCAAGGAAGTCGTGGCCTACGGCGACGGCCGCGAAAAAGTCTGCGTGATGATCAACATCGACTTTGACGCGGTGGGCAACTGGGCCGAGCGCCGCAACCTGCCCTACGCCGGCTACACCGACCTGGCCCAAAAACCCGAAGTCTACGAACTGATCAGGGAATGCGTGGAAAAGGTCAACGCCGACCTGGCCGAAGACGCGATGCTCGCCGGCAGCCAGGTCAGTCGTTTCCTGGTGCTGCACAAGGAACTCGATGCCGACGACGGCGAACTCACCCGCACGAACAAGGTCCGCCGCGGCTTCATCGCCGAGAAGTACCAGCCCCTGATCGATGGCCTGTATGGCGGCAAGACCGAGCAGTTCATCGAGACGGTGGTCAAGTTCGAAGACGGCCGTACCGGCAGCGTCAGCGCGACCCTCAAGATCATGGACGCCAGGACGTTCACCCCTGTGAAGGCAGCAGCATGAGCAAAGTCATTGGTGACGTCATCCTCGACGTCAAGAACATCAGCCTGCGGTTCGGCGGCGTCAAGGCGCTGACCGACATCTCGTTCAACGTGAAGGAACACGAGATCCGCGCCATCATCGGCCCCAACGGCGCCGGCAAGAGCTCCATGCTCAACTGCATCAATGGTGTTTACATCCCTCAGGAAGGCAACATTACCTTCCGGGGTCAGACCTTCGACCACATGAACAGCCGCCAGGTGGCCGAGATGGGCATTGCCCGGACCTTCCAGAACCTGGCGCTGTTCAAGGGCATGAGCGTGATCGACAACATCATGTCGGGCCGCAACCTCAAGATCAAAAGCAACCTGTTCCTGCAGGCGCTGCGCATTGGTCCGGCACAGCGCGAAGAGGAAGAACACCGCGAGAAGGTCGAGCACATCATCGACTTCCTCGAAATCCAGGCTTTCCGCAAGACGCCCGTGGGTCAACTGCCCTACGGTCTGCAAAAACGCGTTGACTTGGGTCGCGCCCTGGCCATGGAGCCACAGGTGCTGTTGCTCGACGAGCCGATGGCTGGCATGAACCTGGAAGAAAAACAGGACATGAGCCGCTTCATCCTCGATGTGAATGACGAATTCGGCACCACCATCGTGCTGATCGAACACGACATGGGGGTGGTGATGGACATCTCGGACCGTGTCGTGGTTCTGGATTACGGCAAGAAAATCGGCGACGGCACCCCGAACGAAGTGCGCAACAACGAAGACGTGATCCGGGCCTACCTGGGCACCTCCCACTGAACGCGCGAAGGACAAGCAAATGGCATTCTTTCTGGAAACCCTGTTTGGCGGCCTGATGGCCGGCATGCTGTATTCGCTGGTGGCGCTTGGTTTTGTGCTGATCTTCAAGGCTTCGGGCGTCTTCAACTTCGCGCAAGGCGCGATGGTGCTGGTGGCGGCACTGTCCATGGCCCGCTTTGCTGAATGGATTCCCGCCTGGACAGGCATCGAGAGCAAACTGCTGGCCAACATCCTGGCCTTTGTCGTGTCGGTGAGCTTCATGTTCATTCTGGCCTGGCTGGTCGAGCGTCTCGTGCTGCGTCATTTGGTCAATCAGGAGGGCGTGACACTGCTGATGGCCACATTGGGCATCACGTATTTCATCGACGGTTTTGGCCAAACTCTCTTCGGGAGCGATATCTACAAAATCGACGTGGGCATGCCCAAAGACCCGATGTTTATCCTCGAAGGGGTTTTCGAGGGTGGTGTCTTGATCAATCAGGAAGATGTGATCGCTGCCGTAGTGGCTGCCGTGCTGGTGGCTGCGCTGTCGCTGTTCTTCCAGAAAACCGGCACGGGTCGTGCTCTGCGTGCGGTGGCCGACGACCACCAGGCCGCGCAGTCCATCGGCATACCGCTCAACCGCATCTGGGTCATCGTCTGGTGCGTGGCCGGCATCACTGCACTCGTGGCCGGCATCATCTGGGGCTCCAAGCTGGGTGTGCAGTTCTCGCTGACCACGGTGGCCCTGCGTGCGCTGCCCGTGATCATCCTGGGCGGTCTGACCTCGGTGCCCGGCGCCATCATTGGGGGTCTGATCATCGGTGTGGGCGAGAAGCTCTCCGAGGTCTACCTCGGCCCGCTGGTCGGTGGCGGTATTGAAATCTGGTTTGCCTACATGCTGGCCCTGGTGTTCCTGCTGTTCCGTCCGCAGGGCCTCTTCGGTGAAAAAATCATCGACCGCGTCTAAGGAGTCATTGAAATGTTCTACAGGGAAAACGGTCAGTTCAAGACCTCCTACCGCGCCGATCAGCAGATCTTTGCGATCACCCAGGACCGCTGGGCCATCCTGGCCATCATCGCGTTTGCCGCGATCGGCGTGCCCATGCTGGTCGACGAATACTTGTTCCGCGCCATCCTGATTCCTTTCCTGATCCTGTCTCTGGCGGCACTGGGCGTGAACATCCTGGTGGGTTACTGCGGCCAGATTTCTCTTGGCTCGGGCGCCTTCATGGCTGTGGGCGCCTACATGGCCTACAACACCTACGTCCGGATTGAAGGCATGCCCCTGATCGTGGCCCTGCTGGCGGGTGGCTTTTTTGCCACGCTCGTGGGCATGATCTTTGGCATACCCAGTTTGCGCGTCAAAGGCCTGTACCTGGCGGTGGCCACGCTGGCCGCACAGTTTTTCTGTGACTGGGCGTTCCTGCGCGTGGGCTGGTTCACCAACAACAATCCTTCGGGCTCGGTGTCTGTGTCCGATCTGAACGTGCTGGGCTGGACCATCAACACCCCGATGGAGAAGTACTGGTTCTGCCTCGGCTTCCTGGTGGTCTTCGGTCTGCTGGCCAAAAACCTCGTGCGCAGCGCCATTGGCCGCGAGTGGATGGCAATTCGCGACATGGACGTGGCTGCTGCCGTGATCGGCATTCGCCCCATGTACGCCAAGTTGAGCGCTTTCGCCGTCAGTTCTTTCATTGTCGGCGTCGCCGGCGCACTGTGGGGTTTCGTGCACCTGGGCTCCTGGGAGCCTGCGGCCTTTTCGATCGACCGCTCCTTCCAGCTGCTCTTCATGGTCATCATCGGCGGCATGGGCTCGATCATGGGCAGCTTCTTTGGTGCTGCCTTCATTGTGGTCCTGCCCATCTTCCTCAACCAGTTCCTGCCCTGGGCAGGCAGTCTGGTGGGCGTGGACATCTCCACGGCCACCGTGGCCCACACCGAATACATGATCTTCGGTGCCCTGATCGTCTGGTTCCTGATCGTCGAGCCTCATGGCCTGGCCAAACTCTGGTCGATCGGCAAGCAGAAACTGCGTCTGTGGCCATTCCCGCACTGATGGCCTCTGTTCCATCGTCTGATTTTTTCCCGTGCTTCAACCAACCTCTAGGAGACAACTCATGAAGCTTCGCCAACTCGTCCTCGCCGCTTCGGTGGCTGCTGCCGGCCTGTCCAGCGCCCTGGTGCCGTCCATTGCGACAGCACAGGCCAAGGAACAGTTCTTCCCGGCCCTGGTGTACCGCACCGGCGCTTACGCTCCCAATGGCATTCCCTTTGCCAATGGCTTCATCGACTACCTCAAGCTCACCAATCTGCGCGGTGGCATCAATGGCGTCAAGGTCAGCTGGGAAGAATGCGAAACCGGCTACGCAACCGACCGCGGCGTGGAATGCTATGAACGCCTGAAGGGCAAAAACGGGGGCGCCACTGTGTTCCAGCCGCTGTCAACCGGCATCACCTTTGCCTTGACCGAAAAAGCCCCGATCGACAAGATTCCGCTGCTGACACCGGGTCTGGGCCGCAGCGAGTCGCAGGACGGTGGCGTGTTCAAGTGGAACTTCCCGCTGGCCGGTACTTACTGGGTGGCTGCCGACACCATCATGCAGGACATCATCAAGAAGGAAGGTGGCGGCGACAAGCTCAAGGGCAAGAAGATTGCCCTGATGTACCACGACAGCCCCTTCGGCAAGGAAGCCATCCCGATGATGCAGGAGCGTGCAGCCATGCACGGCTTCAACCTGATCCTGCTGCCGGTCACACACCCCGGCGTGGAGCAGAAGTCCACCTGGCTGCAGATCCGCCAGCAGCGTCCTGACTATGTGGTCAACTGGGGCTGGGGGGTGATGAACTCCACCGCCCTGAAAGAAGCGCAGGCCACCGGCTATCCCCGCGAGAAGATGTATGGCGTGTGGTGGGCTGGCGCTGAGCCTGATGTCAAGGACGTAGGCGCAGGTGCCAAGGGCTACAACGCGATCATGCTGCAGCACGGCACCGAGAAGAATGCCGATGTGGTCAAGGAAATCCTGACCAAGCTGCACGCCAAGGGCCAGGGCACCGGACCGAAGGAAGAAGTGGGCGATGTGCTCTACATGCGTGGTCTGCAAGCCGCCATGTACGGCATTGAAGGCGTTCGCGCAGCACAGGAGCGCTTCGGCAAAGGCAAGGTCATGACCGGCGAGCAGGCTCGCTGGGGTTACGAGAACCTGAACCTGACCCAGGCCAAGCTGGATGCGCTGGGCTTCAAGGGCGTGCTGCGTCCCTTGTCCACCAGCTGCATGGACCACATGGGCGCTGCCTGGACCCGCGTTCACACCTGGGACGGCAGCAAGTTTGTCTGGTCTTCTGACTGGTACCAGGCCGATGAGTCCATTCTCAAGCCGATGGTGAAAGCCGCCGCCGACAAGTACGCTGCCGAGAAGAAGATCCAGCGCCGTACACCGGCCGACTGCCAATCCTGATCGCACCCTCCCCACCCCCCTCCCGCCAAGCGGGAGGGGCAGCGGCCCTAACGGGCCGCCAGATGAAAAGGCCTTTCGGGTCTTTTCATCTGGTCACAAAAGACAAGGTTCACCATGGACACGAAAAATATCGTTCTGAACGTCAACGGCATCGAGGTCATCTACAACCACGTGATTCTTGTGCTCAAGGGCGTGTCGCTGCAGGTGCCCGAGCAAGGCATTGTGGCCATCCTCGGCGGCAACGGCGCCGGCAAGACCACCACATTGCGTGCGGTCTCCAACCTGCTCAAGGGTGAGCGCGGGGAGGTCACCAAAGGTTCGATCGAGCTGCGCGGCGAGCGCATCGAAAACCTTTCACCGGCCGACCTGGTCAACCGCGGCGTGGTGCAGGTCATGGAAGGCCGGCACTGCTTTGCCCACCTGACCATCGAGGAAAACCTGCTGACAGGCAGCTACACACGCAAGGACAAGGGTGAGATTGCGGCCAACCTCGACAAGGTCTACACCTACTTCCCGCGCCTGAAAACACGTCGCACCTCGCAGGCCGCTTACACCTCGGGTGGCGAGCAGCAGATGTGCGCCATCGGCCGCGCCCTGATGACCAACCCCAACATGGTGCTGCTCGACGAGCCGTCGATGGGCCTGGCGCCGCAGATCGTGGAAGAGGTGTTCAACATCGTCAAGGACCTCAACGAGAAGGAAAAAGTCACCTTCCTGATCGCCGAGCAGAACACCAACATGGCGCTCAAGTACGCCGACTACGGCTACATCATGGAAAGTGGCCGCATCGTGATGGATGGCGAAGCCGAGTACCTGCGCACCAACGAAGACGTCAAGGAGTTCTACCTGGGCGTGGGTGGTGGCGAGCGCAAGAGCTTCAAGGACGTCAAGAGCTACAAGCGCCGCAAGCGCTGGCTGGCCTGACCACCCCCGATGCGGCTGCGCCGCTTCCCCCTCAAGGGGGCCGTTCCACTGGCCCGGCCGAGCCGGGCCAGGGAACGCTGACCTCATACCGTAACCCTCTGACCCAACACCCATGAGCCAGCACTACGACGCCCTCGAAACCCGCAGTCCCCAGGAACGAGAAGCCGCTTTGATGGCTGCCCTTCCGGCGCAGATTGCCCACGCGCAAAAACACAGCGCGGCCTTCGCCGAGGTCCTCCAAGGTGTGGATGCCGCCAGCGTGAACAGCCGAGCGGCATTGGCGAAGCTGCCGGTCACGCGCAAGTACGAACTGCTGGCACGCCAGCAGGCGCAGCGCGCCAGCGATCCGTTTGGCGGTTTTGCCACCATTGGCTGGAAAGGCATGCTGCGCCCCAGCGGCGCCCGCCGTGTCTACCAGTCCCCCGGCCCGATTTACGAACCCGAAGGTGCTGCCACCGATTACTGGCGCGCTGGTCGCGCCATGGCCGCCGCCGGCTTTGAGGCCGGCGACCTGGTGCACAACTGCTTCAGCTACCACCTGACGCCGGGCGCCTGGATCATGGAAAGCGGCGCGCATGCGCTGGGCTGCACCGTGATTCCTGGTGGCGTGGGCAATACCGAGCAGCAGCTCGCCGCCGTGGCCGACCTGCGTCCCGTGGGCTATTCGGGTACGCCCAGCTTCCTCAAGATCCTGATTGAGAAGGCGGCCGAAGCCGGCCAGAAGCTGTCCATCACCAAGGCGTTGGTCTCCGGTGAAGCCTGCCCCCCATCGCTGCGCGACTGGTTCACTGCGCAAGGCCTGAATGCCTACCAGTGCTACGCCACGGCCGATGTGGGCCTGATCGCCTACGAAACTTCGGCGCGTGAAGGTCTGGTGCTCGATGAAGGCGTGATCGTCGAGATCGTACGCCCCGGCACCGGCGACCCGGTCGCAGAAGGCGAAGTCGGTGAAGTGGTGGTCACGGTGCTCAACCCCGACTACCCGCTGATCCGCTTTGGCACGGGCGACCTCTCGGCGGTGCTGCCTGGCCACTGCCCCACCGGCCGCACCAACACCCGCATCAAGGGCTGGATGGGCCGTGCCGACCAGACCACCAAGGTGCGCGGCATGTTCGTACACCCGGGGCAGATCGCCGAGATCGTCAAGCGCTTTCCAGAAGTCGGCAAGGCCCGCCTGGTGGTGACCGGCGAGATGGCCAACGACCAGATGGCGTTGCAGGTGGAAACCGCCAGTCCGTCCGAAGCCCTGCAGCTCAAGGTGGCGGAAGCGGTGCGCGATGTCACCAAGCTGCGCGGCCATGTGCAATGCGTGGCCCCGGGCAGCCTGCCCAACGATGGCAAGGTCATCGAGGACGCCCGCAGCTACGCCTGAGCCCGCAGCCAGACGGGACATCCGTTTCATGCAGCCCCGGTCGTAACCGCATGAAAACCCCTGCATGCTGCAGGCCAATCTCAGGGCTTTCCTCGATAGCATTGTGAACAAGGCACCATTAAACTTGTAGCACCTATGGAGATCTGCATGAAACATGTGTTTGCCCTTGCCGCCGTTGCCGCTGTTTCCTTTAATGTGTCAGCACAAAACTTCCCCGGCTCCAAACCGGTGACTTTTGTCGTACCTTTTGCTGCAGGCGGCCCCACCGACCGCGTGGCCCGTGATCTGGCAGAAGCCATGCGCAAGGCCGTACCCGGTGCCAACTTCGTGGTTGAAAACACCACGGGTGCCGGCGGAACCATTGCTGCCACCAAGGTGGCCAAGGCCAACCCGGACGGTCATACCCTGATGGTCTGGCACATTGGCATGGCCGCCACCCCGGCCCTGTATCGCAAGCTCGGCTACAAGGCACTCGAGGATTTCGAGTACCTCGGCATGATCAATGAAGTGCCCATGACCCTGGTCGGCAAGCCTCAATTGCCTGCCAACACCTACCGCGATTTCGAGAACTACATCCGTGCCAACGCCGGCAAGCTCAACATCGCCCACGCAGGTCTGGGCTCGGCCTCGCACATCTGCGGCCTGCTGTGGCAATCGAACCTGCAGACCAAGGATGCGATGACCACCATTCCGTTCGGCGGTACCGCACCGGCCATGACCGCTCTCATGGGAGGCCAGGTGGATGTCATGTGTGACCAGACCACCAACACCACCAGCCAGATCGAGTCCGGCCGCATCAAGGCGTTCGCTGTGACCACGGCCAAACCCTTGAGCAACCATCCGGTGCTCAAGCACTATCCCTCGTTGCAGGAGATGGGCCTGAAGGGTTTTAACCTGACCATCTGGCATGGACTGTATGCCCCCAAAGGCATTCCGGCCGAGGCTGTGAAAGTGCTCAACGAAGGCCTGAAGAAAGCACTCAAGGACCCCGAGTTCATCAAGCGCCAGGAAGGTCTGGGGGCCATCGTGGTGAACGACAAGCGTGTGGAACCCGAAGAGCACAAGAAGTTCGTGGCAGCTGAAATGCAGAAAATCAAGGTGGCCGTTGACGCCGCCGGCAAGTACGCTGACTGATCAGCGATCGCACATCGCCCCAAAAGGCCGCCCTCGGGCGGCCTTTTGCGTTGAGGCCCCTCCAAACGTCACGGAAGATACGCGCTGTGCGCTGGACAGAAATTAAACTCTGGACACCGACTGCAGCGATTGAGGAGCCACCATGAACCTGAACGACCTCCCGATGGACAGCCAGTGGCTGCCCTTCACGCCCAACCGCCACTTCAAGAAGGACCCGCGGGTGTTCGTGGCCGCCGAAGGCATGCACTTCACCACCCACGATGGTCGGCAAGTCCTCGACGGCATCTCCAGCCTGTGGTGCGTCGGCGCAGGCCATAACCGCAAGCCGATCAACGAGGCGATCAAGCGACAGCTCGACACGCTGGACTACGCCACCGCCTTTCAGGCCAGCAACGATCAGGCCTTCAAGGCCGCGCAGATGATCGCCGAGATGGCGCCGGGTGACCTCAACAAGGTGCTGTTCTGCAACTCCGGCTCCGAGGCGGCTGACACCGCGCTCAAGGTGGCCCTGGCCTACCACCGCGCCCGCGGCGAAGGCCACCGCAACGTCTTCATTGGCCGCGAAAAGGGCTACCACGGCGTCAATTTCGGCGGCATGAGCGTGGGCGGCCTGCCGGCCAACCGCAAGGTCTATGGCGCGCAGCTGCTGCCGCGCGTGGACCACATGCGCTTCATCCACGACCCGGTGAACCACGCCTACATCCACCACGAGGAACCCGTGTGGACCGAAGACCCGCTGGTCGAGCTGGAGACCCGCATCCTCGCCCTGCACGACCCGAGCAATGTGGCGGCCATCATCGTCGAGCCGATCGCGGGCAGCGCGGGCTGGTACATCCCGCCAAAGGGCTACCTGCAGCGTCTGCGCCAAATCTGCGATAAGCACGGCATCCTGCTGATCTTTGACGAGGTCATCACCGGCTTTGGCCGCCTGGGCGTGAATTTCGGGGCCGACTTTTATGGCGTAGTGCCCGACATGCTCAACTTCGCCAAGGCGGTCACCAACGGCGTGATTCCGCTGGGCGGGGTGATCTGCCGCGACTTCATCTACGACACCATGATGAACGCCGGCGCGCCCGAGCACGTGATCGAGTTCTTGCACGGCTACACCTATTCGGGCCACCCGGTGGCCTGCGCGGCCGCCGTGGCCACGCTGCAGCTGATGAAGGACGAAGACCTGTTCGCCCGCGCCGGCACACAAGGCCGCGTGCTGGGTGACGCGATGCACAGCGCGCTCAAGGGCTTGCCCAACGTGGTCAGCATCCGCACCCTCGGCTTGGCCGGTGCGGTGGAACTGGCGCCGGCGGCAGCGGGTCCGGGCAAGCGCGCCTACGACATCATGCTCGACTGCTTCCACCATGGCGTGTGGCTGCGTGCGGCCGGAGACAACATCGTGATCTGCCCGCCCTACATCGTCACCCACGTACAGATCGAGCAAATGGTACAGACGCTGGCCGACAGCATCCGCCGCCACGCCTGATCTGCACGTCCGACACACCGACCACCCACATCGCCCGGGCAGGACCCGGGCGATTTTTTGTCCGCATGAACCTCTCTGTCCTGCTGCGCACCGGCCTGACCCTGCTGGGCGCCCTGCTCTCCGCACTCCTGTGCGAGCGGCTGCACACCCCCATCCCCTGGATGCTGGGGCCGCTGGTGTCAACAGCCCTGGCCTCGATGGCGGGGGCGCCAACGCGCAGCTCGGCACGTTTGCGCAACCTGGGCCAGTGGGTCATTGGGGCGGCACTGGGGCTGTACTTCACCCCGCAGGTGGGCGCACTGGTGCTCCAGCTGTGGTGGGCCATTGCGCTGGGCATCGTCTGGGCACTGGGCATGGGCTGGGGGTTCGGGCTGTGGCTGCAGCGCCGACACACCGCCGACCTCGCGCATCTGGGCGCCCACCGGTTGCGGGCCACCAGCTACTTTGCCGGAGCCATTGGCGGGGCATCCGAAATGACGCTGCTGGCCGAGCGCAGCGGCGCCCGCACCGATCTGGTGGCCGCCGCCCAC
>Ga0255165_1000536_pt1 | contig 12022 bp, 10 predicted proteins | sample Atl_Cont_RepB_8d_FD_183182 | JGI IMG/M metagenome (GOLD analysis project Ga0255165, IMG submission 183182) | Freshwater microbial communities from Altamaha River, Georgia, United States - Atl_Cont_RepB_8d | ecosystem: Environmental > Aquatic > Freshwater > River | place: USA: Georgia | collected... | reverse complement strand
AAGCATGGCAAGCTCTATCGCTACTACGTCTGCCAGGCCGTCTTGAAGGGCGAGGCAGAGCCGTCCCCCATCCGCCGAGTTTCGGCAGCTGCCATCGAGGCGGCGGTCATCGACCAGCTGCGGGCGCTCCTTCGGTCCCCTGAAGTCGTGATGGCGACCTGGCGCGCGGCGGGGCCGCAGATCGAGGGGCTGTCGGAGGGCGCAGTCCGGGAGGCCCTGGAGCGACTCGATCCGCTATGGGAGGAGCTCTTCCCCGCCGAGCAGACCCGCATCGTCCAGCTGCTGGTCCAGCGCATCGACCTCCAGACGGACGGACTCGAGCTCCAGCTGCGAACCCAGGGGCTCGGCCACGTGGTCCAGCAACTGGGCGATCTCCGGAGGGCTGCCTGATGCCGCGGCAAGAACCCGCTGTCGTCACCATCAAGGTCCCCTTCGCCGTGCGCAAGCGAGGCGGGCGGAAGCTGGTCCTGGCGCCAAACGGTGCGCCGGTGCCTCCTGTGGCGCCGCACATCGACAGCACGCTCGTGAAGGCCATCGCCCGGGCGTTCCGATGGCAGAAGATGCTGGAGACTGGCCGGTACGCGACCATCAGGGAGATCGCCAGGGTCGAGAGGATCAACCCGTCCTATGTCTCACGCGTGCTCCGGCTGACGCTGCTCGCGCCGGCGACCGTAGAGGCGATTCTGGATGGGCGCGCTGAACAAGTGCCGACGCTCGCGGAGGCTATGGGGGTGTTTCCGGTGGAGTGGGCGAGGCAGCGAAGGTGGCTAGAAAGCCGCGCCATTGCCCGTCAATACTGATGCACCGGAAGGAACAAGTAGTGCGCCTGACAGTTGGTTGATTGCATTGCAATCAACGCCTAATATTGCGGGATCAAGAGGTACCCCATGGCCAGTATCACGATCCGCAACCTTGAAGACGACTTGAAGCGTCGCCTTCGTATCCGCGCGGCCGAACACGGGCGTTCCATGGAAGAGGAAGCACGAGCCATTCTTCGACTGGTCGTGACTGAAACCGCCCCGCCCCGCAATCTGGCCGCTGCTATTCGTTCGCGCATGGCGCCGCTGGGCGGCGTAGAAATCGAACTGCCGCCGCGAGACAAGATGCGGGCCCCGCCCCGCCTCTCCGGAAAGCGCGCATGATCGTCCTCGACACAAACGTGCTGTCCGAACTGTTGCGACCGATACCGGCGCCCCGAGTCGAGGCGTGGCTCGCCGCCCAGGAGGGAGCGAGCGTATACTTCACGAGCGTTGGCGAGGCCGAACTCCGCTACGGCGTGGCGATCCTTCCGGCCGGTCGCCGCCGCACGACAATCGGCGCCGCCATCGACGACATTCTGGACGAGGATTTTCGCGACCGTATCCTGCCCTTCGATCGCGAAGCCGCACGCGCTTATGCCGCCATCGCCGCCGAGCGCCGCGCCGCGGGCCGCCCCATCAGCCAGTTCGACTGCCAGATCGCCGCTATCGCCCGCGCTAATGGCGCAAGCGTGGCCACGCGAAACACTGGCGACTACGAAGGCTGCGGCGTTCCGGTGATCGACCCGTGGGAACAGACGAAGGCGTAATGATAAAGTAGCTACGTAGGAATTCCTTGATGCAATGGATCGCTCCTTCCGAGAAAGACGCCGCCTCCACCTCGCTCGAAAAGCGCCTCTGGGACGCCGCGGATCAGTTCCGCGCCAACTCCGGCCTCAAGGCCCAGGAATACTCCGGCCCAATCCTGGGCCTAATTTTCTTGCGTTTTGCCGAGGTGCGATTCGCCACCCAGCGAGCCAAGCTCGAAATGGCTGGCACTTCCTCCCGTCGCGGCAGTCGCGTTGATGAACCGGCCGCTTACCATGCCAATAACGTGCTCTACCTCGCCCCTGAGGCGCGCTTCGACTACCTGCTGACGCTACCCGAGGCGGCCGATGTCGGCGGCAAGGTCAACGCGGCCATGCGCGAGGTCGAAAAGCACAACCCGACGCTTGCCGGCGTGCTGCCGAAAACCTTCAACCTCTTTACCGGCACCTTGCTCAAGGAGCTCTTGAAGAAGATCTCCGAAATCCCGGCAACGCTCGACTTCGACGCCTTCGGCCGCATCTACGAATACTTTCTGGGCGAGTTCGCGATGAGCGAGGGCCAGGGCGGCGGCGAATTCTACACCCCCGCCAGCATCGTCCAGCTACTCGCACAGGTGATCGAACCCTACCACGGCCGCATCCTTGACCCCGCCTGCGGCTCGGGCGGCATGTTCGTGCAGTCGGCCCGGTTCGTGGCGGAGCATCACAAGAACCCCGCTGCCGAGCTGGCTATCTGTGGTGTCGAGAAGACCGACGAGACCGGCCGCCTCGCCCGCCTGAACCTCGCTGTGCATGGCCTTGAGGGCGACATCCGTCACGGCGGCAACGTCAACAGCTACTACGACGACCCGCACGCCGCGACTGGCCAGTTCGACTTTGTGATGGCTAATCCGCCCTTCAACGTCAACGCGGTGGACAAGGAGCGGCTCAAGGACATGGTCGGCGTCGGCCGCCGCCTCCCCTTCGGCCTGCCGCGGACCGACAACGCCAACTACCTCTGGATCCAGCTTTTCTACTCGGCCCTCAACGCCAAGGGCCGGGCCGGCTTCGTCATGGCCAACTCGGCCTCCGACGCCCGCTCAAGTGAGCAGGAGCTGCGGCAGAAGCTGATCGAAGCGCGCGCGGTAGATGTTATGGTCGCCGTCGGCCCCAACATGTTCTACACGGTGACGCTGCCCTGTACGCTTTGGTTCCTCGACCGGGGCAAGGCCAAGACCAAGCGCGCCGACACGGTGCTCTTCATCGATGCCCGCCACATCTACCGGCAGGTGGACCGCGCCCATCGCGACTGGACTGCCGCGCAGATCGGCTTCATTGCGAACTTGGTGCGGCTCTATCGCGGCGAAGCGCCTGACCTGACCGTGGGTGGCGATGAGACAGCAGTCAAGCTCTCGGAGATCTTCGGCAAGAAGCCCGCCTACGCCGACGTGCCCGGTCTGTGCAGGGCGGCGACGCTCAAGGAGATCGAAGCGCAGGCCTGGTCGCTCAACCCCGGCCGCTATGTCGGCGTCGCGCCAGGCGAAGAGGTGAGCGATGAGGACTTCAAGGCGAAGCTCGAAACGCTCAACGAGGAACTAGAAACCTTCAACGCCCAGGCGCGGATGCTGGAGCAGACCATCGCTGCCAATGTAGCGGGGATTCTGGAGGCGCTATGATGGCAACGTGGCGCAAAACAAAGCTCGTTGATGTTGCCGCGAAGAAACGCTGGGCGCTGAACGGTGGCCCGTTCGGCTCAAAGCTCTCTAGAAAGCACTACAGCGAATCGGGCGTGCCGGTGATTCGCGGAACAAATTTGTCCGGCTCTTATGGCTTTTCCTATGATGACTTTGTTTACGTCTCCGAGGAAAAGGCCGACGAGCTGCGCGCGAACAACGCGCATCCGGGTGATTTGATTTTCACGCAGCGAGGGACAATCGGCCAGGTCGGGATGATCCCGCTCAATTCGCCAATTTCTCGGTTCGTGATTTCACAAAGCCAGATGAAGCTGACGCCCGCCCAAGATCAGGTCGATGTTTTCTTCCTCTACTACTTCTTCTCAGCGGCCGATACCGTTCTGGCAATCCAGAATCTCGCGTTCGCGGCGGGCGTTCCACACATCAACTTGGACATTCTACGGAACTTCGAAGTCCCTGTACCGCCAATACCTATCCAGCGCCGCATCGCGGGCATCCTGTCAGCGTACGACGAGCTGATCGAGAACAGCCAGCGGCGCATCAAGATTCTGGAGGCGATGGCCCGCGCCCTCTACCGCGAATGGTTCGTCCACTTCCGCTTCCCCGGCCACGAATCAGGCCTCCGCGTCCAGTCGCCGCTCGGCGAGATCCCACAAGGGTGGGAAGTGGGCCGATTGGATGATGTTCTCGTGCTTCAACGTGGATTCGATCTACCGAAAGCCGATCGATCCGGTGGTGACGTTCCGATCTACGCAGCAACCGGTGTCACCGGCTTTCACAACGAAGCGAAAGTCAAAGCCCCCGGCGTTGTGACTGGCCGCTCTGGCACGATCGGCGAGGTGGTCTATGTGCAAGAGGACTTCTGGCCACTGAATACTGCGCTTTGGGCAAAGGGGTTTCCAAAAGCGGAGCCGCTTTACGCTTACTATCTGCTCTCGTCGATCGACTTAAGGCAGTTCAATTCCGGCGCTGCCGTTCCCACACTTAACCGCAATAATGTTCACTGCCTGAATGTCATCATTCCGCCGCGACCGTTGCAGAAGCAGTTCCAGGAAATTGCGGGTGCGATGCTGAAGCAGAGCCGCGTGCTGGCGCTTCAGATCCAGAATCTCCGCCGCACGCGCGACCTGCTGCTACCGCGCTTGCTCTCCGGCCAGATTGACGTGGAGACCCTTGCCGCATGAGTTCCCACGCCTACACCGAAGATCAGCTCGTCGAACAACCCGCCATCGGGCTGTTTTCGGCGCTCGGCTGGAAGACGGTGTCGGCTCACGACGAAACCTTCGGCGCAGGCGGGACGCTCGGGCGCGAGACAAAGGGCGAGGTGGTGCTGATAGACCGCCTGCGGGCGGCGCTCACGAAGCTCAACCCCGCCGCGCCCGCCGAGGCGATCCAGACCGCCATCGACGACCTTGCCCGCGACCGCTCGGCTATGAGCCTGGAGGCTGCCAACCGCGAGATCTATCGGCTGCTCAAGGAGGGCATTCCGGTCTCCATCCCCGATCGCGAGCACGGCGGGCAGAAGACAGAGCGCCTGCGCGTGGTGGACTGGGAGCGGCCGGAGCAGAACGACTTCCTCCTGGTCAGCCAGTTCAGCGTAGTGGGCAGCCTCTACACCTGCCGGCCCGACCTGGTGAGCTTCGTCAACGGCCTGCCCTGGGTGGTTATTGAACTCAAGAAGCCCGGCGTGCCGGCGCGGGCGGCCTTCGACGAGAACCTGACCCACTACAAGCAGCAGATCCCCCAGCTTTTCTGGTTCAACGCGCTGCTGATCGCCAGCAACGGCACCGACAGCCGCGTCGGCTCTCTCACCGCCGACTGGGAGCGGTTCTTCGAGTGGAAGCGCATCGAGCGCGAGGACGAGCCGCGCCGCGTGTCGCTGGAGGTGATGCTGCGCGGCACCTGCGACCCGACCCGCCTGCTCGACCTCGTGGAGAACTTCACGCTGTTTTCCGAGCACAAGGCCGGACTGGTTAAGATCCTCGGCCAGAACCACCAGTTCTTGGGCGTCAACAACGCCATCGCCTCGATGCTGGAGGCCCGCAAGCTCGGCCACGGGCGCGGCGGCGTATTCTGGCAGACCCAGGGCAGTGGCAAGAGCTTCTCGATGGTGTTCTTTGCGCAGAAGGTACTGAGGAAGCTCGCAGGCAACTGGACCTTCGTGGTCGTCACCGACCGGGTGGAACTCGACGAGCAGATCGCCAAGACCTTCAAGACCGTGGGCGCCGTGAGCCAGGCCGAGGGTGACCAGTGCCATGCCGCCAACGGGGCGCATCTGCGCGAACTGTTGCGTGGCAACCACCGCTACGTCTTCACGCTCGTGCATAAGTTCCGGACGCCCGAGGCCCTGACCGACCGCTCGGATGTGATCGTGCTAACCGACGAAGCGCACCGCAGCCAATACGACACGCTGGCGCTGAACATGCGCGCCGCGTTGCCCAAAGCGATGTTCCTTGCCTTTACAGGCACGCCGCTGATCGCAGGCGAAGAGCGCACCAAGGAGGTCTTCGGCGATTACGTGTCGATCTATGACTTCCAGCAGTCGGTGGAGGACGGCGCGACGGTACCTCTGTTCTACGAGAACCGCACGCCAGAGCTGGAACTGATCAACCCCGACCTCAACGACGACATCTACCGCCTGATCGAGGAGGCCGACCTCGACGCCGACCAGGAGGAGAAGCTCGAAAAGGTGCTGGGGCGGCAATACCACTTGATCACCCGCGATGACCGGCTGGAGACGGTGGCGCAGGACATCGTGCGGCACTTCCTCGGGCGTGGGTTCGTGGGCAAGGCGATGGTGGTGTCCATCGACAAGGCCACCGCGCTCAAAATGCACGACAAGGTGAAGAAGCACTGGGCGACAGAGATAGCGCGGGTGGAGAAGGAGCTGGGACGCCACGACCTGGCCAAGGCCGAGCGGGCGGTATTGCGACAGAGGCTGGATGTGCTGACCGCGACCGACATGGCGGTCATCGTCTCGCCCGGCCAGAACGAGATCGAGCAGATGAAAAAGCTCGGCCTCGACATCGAGCCGCACCGCAAGCGAATGAACGAGTCCCAGCCGGGGTTAGATGAGAAATTCAAGGACACGACTGACTCGCTGCGCCTGGTCTTCGTCTGCGCCATGTGGCTGACGGGCTTCGACGCGCCGAGCTGTTCGACGGTCTACCTCGACAAGCCGATGCGCAACCACACGCTGATGCAGACCATCGCCCGCGCCAACCGCGTCTTTCCCGGCAAGCACAGCGGCGTGATCGTAGACTACGCCAACGTGTTCGCCTCGCTGGAAAAGGCGCTGGCCATCTACGGTGCGGGCAAGGGCGGAACGAACCCGGTCAAGGACAAGGCGCAGCTGGCCGTGGAACTGCGGGAGGCGATCGCGACAGCGACGGCATTCTGTGCAAGCCACGGCGTCGATCTCGCGGCGATGGAGGCCCTGCCTATCGGCGGTATGGAGCGCCTCTCGGCCATCGAAAACGCCATCGATGCGCTGATCGGCCCCGATTCCCTGCGGCGGGAGTTCTTCGGCCATGAGAAGTTCGTCGGCACGCTCTACCGCGCCGTGAAGCCGGACTCTGCGGCGATCGAGTTCTCGCTGCGCGTCGCGGGCATCGCCACGCTCGCCAGCGTAATCCGCGCCAAGCTCAGCCCGAACCCGCCGGACATCGCCACCATCCTGAAGCAGATCGGAGAATTACTCGACGATTCCATCACAGGCCTGCAGATCCGCGAAGGCGGCCCGCCGGCGATCGACCTGTCGAAGATCAACTTCGAGGCACTGGCCGAGCGGTTCAAGAAATCCAAGCACAAGAACACAGACCTCGAGGCCCTCAAGGCGGCTATCGCGGCGAAACTGGAGAAGCTCGTTCGCCTGAACCGCACCCGCGCCGACTTCGCCGAGAAGTTCGAGGCGCTGATCGAGAGCTACAACAACGGCAGCCGAAATATCGAGCAACTCTTCGAGGAACTGCTCAAGCTGTCGAACAGCCTGGACGACGAGCAGGAGCGCCACGTGCGCGAGAATCTCAGCGAAGAAGAGCTGGTGATCTTCGACATCCTGACGCGGCCCGCGCCGAAGTTGACCACCGCCGAGCGCGGCGAGGTCAAGAAGGTCGCCAAAGAGCTGCTCGCGCGGCTGAAGGACCTGCTGGTGCTTAATTGGCGCCAGAAGTCGGCGGCGCGATCGACGTTGAAGCTGGCGATCGAGGATACACTCGACACGCTACCCGCAGCCTATGACCGCCCGTTGTTCGCACAGAAATGTTCCGCGCTTTTCGAACATGTGTACGAGAGCTACCCTGAAAGGAACGCAGGCACTTATGCTTGAAGGCAGTTCGCTCCGCCTTCGCGCGCACGATTGGTATCGACTAGCCCCCTCTCGGAGGCCAATCTCTTCAGCTAATCGATGATCCGAAAACCTAAGGAACTGTCAGTACGGCCAGCTGGTTCGACCGCCAGCCGCACCCGTTCCAATAATTAGTCGGGTACAGCTCACGCGTTGGCGCGCGCCGTGACGAGCGCGCCGACCGCCTCGGCCGTCGCGGCCGAGAGTGTCCAGCCGAGGTGTCCGTGGCCGGTATTGTAGAAGACGCGTGGGCTTCTGCCGCGGGCAACGCGCGGCAACATGTCGGGCATCATCGGGCGTAAGCCCGTCCACGGCACAGACTGGCGGGTGCTCATGCCAGGAAAATGGGCCCGGCACCAGCGGATCAGCGGGTCGATACGTTCGGCCCGGATGTCACGGTTGTAGCCGTTGTACTCGGCGGTACCAGCGACGCGGAAGCGGTTAGGGCCGAGACGGCTGGTGACGATCTTGGCGGCGTCGTCGAGCAGGCTCACCCAGGGTGCGGCTTCCACGTCGGACTTATCCTGCAATTGGACCGTGATGGAATACCCTTTTACGGGGTAGATGTTCACCCGGTCGTTGAGCATTCGCGCGAGGCTTCGCGACATCACGCCACCGCAGACCACGACCCGGTCGAAGACATGCACTTCGGTCGCCGGCGCGGTATTTTCCAGATGCGGCTCGGTCGACTGGCTGATGACCGTCACGCCGTGGTCGCTTGCCTTGGCCGAGAGTACCTCGTCGGACAGGCGCATCGTCACGCCAAGGCGCTGGCAGGCCTTGGCCAGGCCATTAGTGAACTTGTGGATGTCGCCGGTGAAATCGCTTTCGGTATAGAACCCACCGTGATAGGTTCCGCGAAGCGCCGGCTCGATCGACTTGATCTCCGATGGCGTCACCGCGCGCCGCTCCAGCCCGCCCTTCGCGAGGAGCGCGGTCACGCGGGCAGCCGCCTCGAAGTCCTTCCTGTTCTCGTAGAAATGAAGGATGCCCCGCTTCTCACAGTCAAAGTCGATGCCTTCGTCGGCCGCCATGCGAAGCAGGTGGGCGCGGGCCTCGATCGCCAGCCGCACGGTGGTGACGGTGTTCTCCTCGTACTTCGGGATCGAGCCGATGAACTCCAGCATCCACGAGATCTTGTGCCACGAGGGGCGCGGATTGACGAGCAGCGGTGCGCCAGGCGTGGTCATCCACTTCAGGCCCTTCCACACGGTCGCCCAGCTGTTCCAGACTTCGGCATTGGAGGCCGAGAGCTGCCCGCCGTTGGCGAAGGAGGTCTCCATCGCCGTGTAGGGGTGACGGTCGAACAGCGTGACCCGGGCACCGCGCTTGACCAGGTTGTAAGCGGTGGTCACGCCAGTGATGCCGCCGCCGATGACGGCGACGTTGAGGTTTTCGGAAACGGACATACGGCTTCTCCTTCCGCCTGCGGCGGATCAGAAGCCCCCTCTGTCATTGGCCTGAGAGCATCGCGCCCAGCCGCTCACCGGCCGGATCCGCTTACACCATCGGCGGGAGCCTGTGGGCTCCGCTTTTCAGAGACGTACACAAAGGCGCGGTTTTGGTGCCTGAGAGTTTCCGGGGCGGTTGCTCCTTCGGCGTCGCATGGCATTCAGCCCGCGAACTCTTCCGCGTGGAGTGGAACGTACTGGAACACCCTATTCTGTCAAGATGATGCCCTTGTCCAACATACGCGTGCGGGCTCCGGGACTGCCGCGCTCCGGCGCGCCTCAGCATTGTCAGGTGCAAAGTCGCTGGCTACCCGAAGACCATAGGCTGGGCGTGCGGCGTCGCAGCCAAATCTTTCCCGGTCACTCCAGCTTATATCCATAGTGGTTGCGTCTGGGGCTTGTATGTCCAAACGTTCCGCATCGTAATCAGGGTGCTGGGCAGTGTTTCGTCCCGGTCCAGTCTCTGTTCTGCCATGCCCCGGGCAAGGGACTGGAAGAGAGCGTCCAGGAATGGCCAGCGGCGATATCACAAATCTCTCCGCTCGGGCTGCTGGCCATTCTATCCCTGATGCGCAGCCTAGCAGGCGATTTTGATAGCTACTAATCAAGATGATTGCCTCCGGCCACTTGGGCCATCTCCAACTAGCCATTGTGAATGCCGAAGTTAGTGGCGCCTGTACATGCTGACTGAGCACGACCTGCGGACCTGGCAAGGGCAATACCTTCCCCATTTCCACGCCCGGGAAACGCAGGTGGTCGTTTGCTGGTTAGTGCAGGATCGCGGTAGGCCCAAGCGACTAGCGGAGCTGTACGAAACGCCAGGATTCGACACCGGTACCTTGAGAGGCGTCATCTCATTGTTATCGCTACATGGACTGGTGGAAGTAAGTCGAGACAATCGTGACCACCGGCGCTTCCTCGCCCAGCCGACCATCAAGCTTCAGCGCCGCATGAAAAGATACGCGCGGATGCTGGCTGATCTTCTTGGGCGGGAGCGTAAGGAGGTCGTACGCTAATTGAAAAGCAGGAGCTATCGTGCCAGCAGCCACCGATCGGAACGAGATCAATATGGCAACCAGCGGCAAGATTAACATGGTGGGCGTTTTGAAGGTCACACGTTTCTTGTCAGACCTTACAGCCACACCGTCCATATTCGGTTCTCGGAGAATGCGCACCTGAATGTTCTCTGAGATCAGACAAGGAATTCTCCCGCTTGCTCTGCGCAGCATTTGGCGCCTGGGCGACCTGGAGCGTGCCGGTCTGCTGATCGAGTCGCTGTCCAAGCACTGGCGCGACAGCAAGCCCTTCGAACTGTTGATCATCGCACCCAATGGCGATGCAGACCTTTTGCGGTCCAATCTTCCGCGTTTTCCCAACATCGAAGTGACCGTGCGCCGCGAAAGCGATTTCTTTCCGGCATTCAGTTCGTTCTATTGGATGACCGGTTGGTACCGGCAGCAGATCGTGAAGCTACACGTGCCGGCGGTGCTGGGCTTTGCCGGCTACTTCACCCTCGATTCCGACGTCTGCTGCGTCGGCGATTTCGATTCTCGGACCTTCATTCAATATGACCGGGCCCTGTCCCGCTGGGAGCCTAAGCAGCATCACCCGTGGTGGCAGAGTGCGTCGGAGGTGATCGGCATTCCATACGACGCGAGGTCCCACGGCCTCTCCGTCACGCCGAACATCCTGCATGGCGACCTCGCCCGGATGACCCTCGACCAATTGCGCGGTCGTTACCTGAACGCGATGACCTCGCTGGTGCTCTGGAAGGCCCGCAAGCCGTTCCATGTGCCGTGGACCGAGTACTCGCTTTACACCAGCGTCGCGGAGATCAGCGGCACGCTGTTCGACTATCACGCCGAGTGGGACACCTGTTACACGTCGGATGTGCAACTGTTCTCGGAACAGTCCTGTGTCTGGGGCGCCGACGATTTCGAGCGCCTGGTGAGGCTGCCGAATGGCACCGACCCCGGCGGCAAGTTCATCATCGTGCAGAGCCACGCCCGCATCCCGCTGCAGCAGGTGCGCGACTACTGCCTGAGCTTCGCCGGTTAGTCCATCGCGTGCCATGTCCCATCTTATAGCGGCCGGACAGGCCGCTTGTCGGCCTCGCGATAACGACACGCTTCCGTTCGATGTCCTCGGGGAAGGACTTGCGCATCGCCCACCGGCGCTGGAACGAACGTACCATCTGCGTTCTGCGGGCCGCTTCCTCGGCCGCCAGCTAATCCTCCGTGACCGCCGCCTTGAACTGATCCAGCAGGCACTCCGAGCGGTGGCCGTATCCATCGCCGACTGAGACGGACGCCTTGCTGCTCTTCTAGATCCCGGACTGACCGCGGACGAACGCTCGGTGGCGCAGGTCGAGGGCTGGATCCTGGGCGTCGGCGGTACGATCACCGCTACGATCAAGAATCACTTCGAGGGAGCGAGCACGACACGGCATTGAAGCCGCCAAGGCCTTGCCCCGAGCACACATAGTTGGCTCTCAGTTCGTGCTACCGACCGCCTGCGCATTCGAAACACGCAAGGCTACGCTCCAAATTCGCCAGTTATTTCAGCGCTTTACAAGAAGCGTACTAAATCCCGCAGTCATCAGCTTTGGAGAGAATGAGCCATAGAGAGAGCCAAACGACCCCTAGGACGCTGAGGCCAGTCAACAGGTCGAACTCGGAATGCCCTCGGTTATTGGGCTTTCGAGGGGTCCGCCGAAGCGGGAGAGACTGTCAGCTCGACGGTGGATGGCGGAGGAAGCGAATCCCAAATCCAACGGTCTCTGCGCCGCGGCCGCCCACGTCGCCAGCATGCTGGTCAAGGCGATCGCCCCCGCGTTCCGGTATCGAACGGCGCGCTGCGCGGGGCGGAGAAACGGCCCCTGGACAGGGAGCCGGCCTCCAAGCGCTCAGCCGTAGAGGCGAACCCCGCCCAGGGCGAGGTCGGCCCTGAAGGCGCGTCCGATGGCCACTATTCCCAGCCGGCGCAGACG
>Ga0255165_1000533_pt1 | contig 12076 bp, 11 predicted proteins | sample Atl_Cont_RepB_8d_FD_183182 | JGI IMG/M metagenome (GOLD analysis project Ga0255165, IMG submission 183182) | Freshwater microbial communities from Altamaha River, Georgia, United States - Atl_Cont_RepB_8d | ecosystem: Environmental > Aquatic > Freshwater > River | place: USA: Georgia | collected... | reverse complement strand
CTTCCGGCCGGGTCCCTGAACATCGTCACCGGTCTGGGCGAGGAGGTCGGCGCCGCGCTGTCGGGCCACCCCGGCATTGATTTCGTCTCCTTCACCGGCTCCAACGAAGTCGGCACCCTGGTGCAGCAGGCCGCGGCCAAGAATGCCGTCAAGTGCGTGCTCGAACTCGGTGGCAAGTCACCGCAGATCGTGTTCGACGATGTGGACGTCGAGCGTGCCGTGCCGATCATTGTGCGCGCCATCGTGCAGAACGCCGGCCAGACCTGCACCGCGGGCAGCCGCCTGCTCGTGCAGCGCTCCATTTACGACACCTTCGTCGCCAAGGTGGCCGAGGCCTTCGCCAAGGTGCGCGTGGGCACGCCCGAGATGGACTTCGACTGCGGTCCGGTCATGAACCCATCGCAGCACAAGCGCGTGCAGCGCTACATCGACCAGGCGCGCGCGCAGGGCATCCCGGTGCTCGCTGAAGGCCAGATTGCAGCCGATGCACCTGCCGGTGGCTACTTCGTCAAGCCCACCCTGTTCGGCCCGGTGCCGCGCACCGCCGCACTGGCCTGCGAAGAAGTCTTTGGCCCGGTGCTCGCCGCCATGCCCTTTGAAGACGAAGCCGATGCGATCGCGCTGGCCAACGGCACCGACTACGGCCTGCTGGCCGCCGTCTGGACCGAGAACGCCGGTCGCCTGCACCGCGTGGCCAAGTCGGTCAAGGCCGGTCAGGTCTTCATGAACTGCTATGGCGCCGGCGGCGGTGTGGAGCTGCCCTTTGGCGGTACCAAGCGCAGCGGCCACGGCCGCGAAAAAGGCTTCCTCGCGCTCGAAGAAGTCAGCACTACCAAGACCCTGGTGCACTACCACGGTTGATGGGCAGGACCATGGCACAACTCCAGGACAAGATCGCCATCGTTACCGGTGGCGCGGCCGGCTTCGGTGAGGCCATTGTTCGCCTCTACGTGCAGCAAGGCGCAAGGGTCGTGATTGCAGATCTGGCCGAAGACAAGGGCCAGACGTTGGTCCGTGAACTGGGTGCCGACAAAGCCTGCTTTGTGGCCTGCGACGTGGCCGATGGCGCTGCCGTGCGCCATCTGGTGCAGTCCTGCGTCTCTGCCTTTGGCACGCCGGACATCGTTGTTAACAACGCCGGCACCACACACGCCAACCAACCCATGCTGCAGGTGGACGAGGCGACTTACGACCGCATGTTCAACGTCAACGTCAAGTCCATCTTCCACATGGCCCACGCCGTGGTGCCGCTGATGCGCGAGAGGGGTGCAGGCGTGATCCTGAACGTGGGTTCCACTGCGGGCCTGCGTCCGCGGCCAGGGCTGACCTGGTACAACGCTTCGAAGGGCGCGGTCAACCTGCTGTCCAAGTCGATGGCGGTGGAGCTGGGCCCCGATGGCATCCGTGTCAACGCGATCTGTCCGGTGATCGGCGAGACGGCCCTGCTGGAGAAGTTCATGGGCGTGCCCGACACGCCCGAGAACCGCGCTAAGTTCATCGCCACCATCCCACTGGGCCGCCTCTCGCGCCCGGCCGATGTGGCCAACGCCGCGCTCTTCCTGGCCAGCGACGCGGCCGAGTTCATCAGCGGTGTGGAGTTCCCGGTGGACGGCGGCCGCACGGTCTGATCGGTCGGCCACTTCAGGGCCCGTGGCCTTGTCGCTTGCGACAGGCCCGGGCCTTTTTCTTTGCGTTCAGCGCACGCGCTCGAGCAGGCGCTGCGCCTGCAGCACCACCGGCAAGTCCACCATCTTGCCGTCGAGCTGAACGGCAGAACCGGCGGAGGCGGCCATCGCGGACAGCACACGCTGTGCCCAGTCGATCTGCGCGGGCGTGGGCGCGAAAGTGGCGTGTACCACCGGTACCTGTTTCGGGTGGATGCACAGCTTGCCGCCCATGCCAAAACGGATCGCGCGCTCGGTGTCGGTGCGGATCGCTGCCTCGTCTTCCACCGCTACCGTCACGCCGTCCACCGCCGGGGCCAGCTGGCCGGCGCGTGTGCACATCGCCACCTCGAAACGCAATGCATCGAGTTCGCGCTGGTCCGGCGAGCAGCTGATGCCGGTGTCGGCCAGAAAGTCCACATGCCCCACCACCAGCCGGCATACCTGCGGCGTCAGCGCGATCTGGCGCAGGGCCAGATAGCCGGCCGCGCTTTCGATGATGGGCAGTAGCGGCAGGCCTGACAGGGTGTCGGTCGCCAGTTGCAGGTCGGCCGGCGACTCGCACTTGGGCACCATCAGCCCGGCCAGGCCCTGCAAGCCGGCCAGGGCCTGCACGTCCTGCACACCGGCCGGGGTTTGCGGGCTGTTGATGCGCACGACGACAAGCGCCTCGGGCGGTAAGCCCGGCAGCGCCTGGCGTACGGTTTCTCGTGCCGTACCCTTATCCTGCAGCGGCACGCTGTCCTCCAGGTCGAGGATCACCGCGTCAGCGCCGCTGGCGATGGCTTTCACAAAGCGTTCGGGACGGTTGGCTGGGACAAAGAGGAAGCTGCGGGCGCGGGCGAGTGGTTGGGGGTTCATGAAGGGCAATCAGAAAGAACGTGGCAGGCCCAGCACATGCTCGGCCACGTAAGAAAAGACCATGTTGGTCGACACCGGCGCCACCTGGTACAGGCGCGTTTCGCGGAACTTGCGCTCGATGTCGTATTCGCAGGCAAAGCCGAAACCGCCGTGCGTCTGCAGGCAGACGTTGGCCGCCTCCCAGCTGGCCTTGGCCGCGAGGTACTTGGCCATGTTGGCTTCGGCGCCGGCGTTTTGCATCGCATCGATCTTCTCGCAGGCCTTCCAGCGCATCAGGTTGGCGGCTTCGAGTTCGATGAAGGCGTCGGCAATCGGGAACTGCACGCCCTGGTTCTGGCCAATGGGGCGGCCGAACACCACGCGCTCGTTCGCATACTTCGTCGCGCGGTCGATGAACCAGTAGCCGTCGCCGATGCACTCGGCCGCGATCAGCGTGCGCTCGGCGTTCAGGCCGTCGAGCAGGGTCCTGAAGCCTTGGCCCTCTTCGCCCAGCAGCGCGTCTTCGGGGATTTCCAGATTGTCGAAAAACAGCTCGTTGGTCTCGTGGTTGACCATGTTCAGGATCGGGCGCACCGTCAGGCCGTGGCCTATCGCTTGCTTGAGGTCGATGAGGAAGCACGAGAGGCCTTCGGAGCGTTTCTTCACCTGGTCGACTGGCGCGGTGCGCGCCAGCAGGATCATCAGGTCGCTGTGCTGGATGCGCGAGATCCACACCTTCTGGCCGTTGACCACCCAGCGGCCGTCCTTGCGCACGGCGGTGGTCTTGAGCTGTGTGGTGTCGCTGCCGGTGGTCGGCTCGGTCACGCCCATGGACTGGATGCGCAGCTCGCCGCTGGCGATGCGGGGCAGGAATTTGTCCTTCTGCGCCTGCGAACCGCCGCGCACGATGGCGTTCATCACGTACATCTGGCCGTGGCAGGCGCCCGAGTTGCCGCCCGAACGGTTGATCTCTTCCATGATGACCGAGGCCTCGGCCATGGACAGGCCCGAGCCACCGTATGCCTGCGGAATCAGTGCGGCCATCCATCCGGCCTGGGTCAAGGCGTCGACGAAGGCTTCCGGGTAGGTGCGCTGTTCGTCGATCTTGCGGTGGTACTCATCGGGAAATTGCGCGCAGAGGTCGCGCACGGCATCGCGGATGTCCTGGTAGCGGTCGGGTTCTTGGCGCATACGGGTACAGGTGAGTGCAAAGTCGATGGGGAGCTCAAGCCAGCCGGGCGCGGGCGTCCATGGCCAGGTGGCCTTCAGGCGTGATGGCCCAGAGCCGGACGGTCTTGTCGTCTTGCAGCCGACCGCAGACCCGGAAGGGGGCAATGTCAAAAACCGGCTTCATCGCCTTGAATTCGAAGTGGCGGACCTGTGCATCGGGCAGTTCGCGTCGCAGCAGGTCCAGCAGCAAGGTGGCGATCAGCGGGCCGTGCACGATCAGCCCAGGATAGCCTTCGATCTCGGTGACGTAGCGCCGGTCGTAATGGATGCGGTGGCCGTTGAAGGTCAGGGCCGAATAGCGGAACAGCAGCACATCGTCGGGCACGATCTCCCGCGTCCAGGTGGCGTCCATTGGTGCCGGCAAGCCGGGCGGCACAGCTTCACCTGGCTGCTGCAGGCCGCGGTAGACGATGTCGTGTTCTTCATGGATGGCGTGCTGGCCATCGGCATGGATCTCGTGGTGCACATGGACGAATACCAGCGGCCCGGTGCGGCCTTCTTTCATGCGCACATCGACGATGCGCGAATCGCGCCTCAGTGCCTGTCCGGCATGCACGGGCGACAGGAATTCGATGCGGCTGCCGGCCCACATGCGCCGCGGCAGCGGCACCGGTGGCAGGAAGCCACCACGTTGCGCATGGCCATCCGGCCCGAGTTCGGACTGGCGGTGCACAGGCAAAAAGTACAGCCAGTGCCAGCAGGGCGGGACGGCACCGCCGGCCCCGAAGGCGGGTTCATCGCGGTCGAGGGTGGCGCTCAGCGCGCGCAAAGGCACCAGGGTGGCCAGGTCGTGGACCGATTCGGTGCGGCCAATCCAGGTGCGCAGGTGGTCAATGTCGAGGTTCATGGTGCCGGTGGACAAAGGCAGGCTTCCCGGCTGATTGCCGGGCACCAGCGCATTGTCCACGCGAACCGGTCCCCATTGGAATTGCCGATGCGCAAAGCAAGTCTTGATCGTTGCTGAATGCAGGATCGATCAGAGGGATGGTCGCCGGCCCGGCGTCACTCGCTCCGAACCGTCAGCACCGGCACGGTGGCCATGCGCACGATCTGCTCGGCACCGCTGCCCATGAGCACCCGGCCCACACCACGACGGCCGTGCGTGCCGACCACGATCAGGTCAGCGCCCCAGTTGGCCGCCTCGTCGGCCACGGTCTGACCCAGGCGCTGGCCCGGCTGGTCCACCAGCTTGGTGTCGGCAGGCACGTCCTTGGCCTGGGCTGCGATCACGGCATTCTGCAGGACTTGCGAGCCGTTCTTGCGGGCCGTGGCCATCAGTTCGCCTGAGTATTCGTAGCTGCTCAGGTAACCGAGCTCGTCAACAGCGTGCAAGACGCGTACCTGGCCGTGATCTTCCTTGGCGAGTGCAAGCGCATAGTCGAGCGCCTGGTTGGACGTGCTGCTGCCATCGACCGGGACGAGGATTTTCTGGAAGGGCATGGACTTCTCCGCAAGAGGGGTTCAGGCAACCCATGCTAGGCCGTGGGCAGGCGTTTGGCCATCCATCCAAGGGTGTAGAAGCTGGTGCCTGTGTCAGCTGCCGATCACACCGCCATCGCGCTTGCGGATGACCACCGTGGCCGAGCGAGGGCGGCCATCGGGTGCATGGTCCGGCCAGCTCGAGTAGCGCTGCGGGTCCATCGGGTCGCTGCGGTCGGATGGCGTCTCGCCCGGGTGCTGGACGCTGATGAACAGGCTTTTGCCATCGGGCGTGAAGGCGATGCCGGTGATCTCGCTGTGGACCGGGCCGGTCAGAAAGCGCCGCACCTCGCCGGTGGCCGGGTCGCAGGCCAGCATCTGGTTGTTGCCGATGCGCGCGAACTCGCCCTTGTACATCTGGGTGGCATGGGCATCGGTCTGGATCCACAGCAGGCCGTTGGGTGCAAAGCCCAGGCCGTCGGGGCAGCCGAAAAAGTCGCCGCGCACATTGCCGCGGGCGTCGGCACGTGCGTTGGCCGGGTCACCGGCGAGCAGCAGATGGTTCCACTCGAAAGTGGCGCCATCGTGGTCGCCGTCTTCGCGCCAACGGATGATCTGGCCCATGGTGTTGTGGGTGCGCGGGTTGGCGGCGTCCACACTGGGCTTGCCGGCTTCGCCACGCTGGGTATTGTTGGTCAGCGTGCAATAGACCCAGCGCGAGCCCTCATCGATGGCCAGCCATTCGGGCCGGTCCATCTTCGTGCCGCCCAGCAGGTCGCTGGCCTGGCGCGCCTTGATCAGCACCTCGCCCTGGTCGGCAAAGCCGTTGGCGGCCGTCAGTGGCCCTTGCCCGTGCACCAGCGGCAGCCACACGCCACGGCCGTTGGCGTCAAAGCGTGCCAGATACAGCGTGCCGTGGTCGAGCAGTTCGCGGTTGGCCTTGGCGCCACCCGGTTGCATGCGGTCGCGGCTGACGAATTTGTAGATGTATTCAAAGCGGGCGTCTTCGCCCGAATACACCACCGCGCGCTGGTTGCGCGTGAGCGCCACCCAGGCACCTTCGTGTGCGGCGCGGCCGAGCGCAGTGCGCTTGATGGGCGTGCTGTCCGGGTCCATCGGGTCGACCTCGACCACCCAGCCGAAGCGGTTGGGTTCGTTGGGTGTCTTTTGCACGTCAAAGCGCGCATCGCTGTTTTCCCAGGCGTAAAAGCTTTTCTCGCGCAGGCCCCAGCGCTGCTGGTGCGCGTCGAGGTTTTTGCCCGCACCGAAATAAAAGGCAAAGTTTTCCTCGCCCGAGAGGTAGGTGCCCCAAGGCGTGCGGCTGCTCGCGCAGTTGTTGAGCGTGCCCAGCACGGTGCGCCCGGCCGGGTCGGCGGCGGTGCGCATCAGCGGGTGTCCGGCTGCGGGGCCGCCCACGGCGAAGGGCGTGTCCATGTTGAAACGGCGGGCGAAGCGCGAAGGCCGTACCACCTCCCACTGTTGCCCGTTGAACTTCACTTCGTACACCGACAGGCCATGTGCGTTCTGCGACTTTTTCACCTTGGCGGGGGTCATCGGCACAAAGCCGTCAGGGTGCAGCAGGCCGTCGTCGGTGTATTCGTGGTTGAGCGCGATCAGGCCATGGGTGGACGAGCCGTCGAAGGGGAAGAAAGCCACGCCGTCGTGGTGCATGCCCAGCTGCACGGCCTGGTCTTCGGCGCTGTTGCTGGCGTCCTGGCGGAAGACCGGCATGCGGCCCGGGATCCCCACCGGGTCGCCCCATGCGGCCAGCACCTGGGCCAGGTAGCCGGGCGGCACCACCAGGCGGTCGGCGGCATCGGGCGGCACAGCGGTGAACCCTAGGCGAGGACGGCTGCCCAGGCTGGCGCAACCGGCCAGTGGCTGCAGCAGCGCGCCGAGCCCGGCAATCGCTCCGATCCTGAGCGCCTCGCGCCGGCTGGCACGCAGCACCTCGTGGATGCTCGGGTTGGCCGAGCGGTTGCTGTCTTCCAGGGTCGAAAAATCCTTGCCCATCGGGCACCTCCTCATGCTTGTCTGGCGTCCATGCTCACGCAAAACCGGTAGTGGACCCCATTTTCATGTCGCTGGTGTGTCCACGCACCGATGGCCGCCTGTGCTTTGGCGAGGATCTCGGACACCCCACAGGAGACCTTCATGAAAAAACCTTTTGTCCAGACCAGCGTCATCGCCAGCGTGCTTGCCGTCACCGCCCATGCCTGGGCCGTTCCTGCGATCGAGCGCGGCCGCGTTGAATATGCCAACCAGTGCGCCAGCTGCCACGGCACCACAGGCAAGGGCGACGGGCCGCTGCAGCCTTTCCTAGTCAAGCAGCCCTCCGATCTGACCACGCTCGCCCAGCGTCATGGGGGCAAACTGCCCGAGCAGTACCTGCGCGAGATGATCGATGGCCGCAGCATGAATGAGCCGGGTCCGCACGGCAGCCGGGAGATGCCGGTCTGGGGTCAGCGCTTTCGCGCGGAGGCCCGCCAGTCCACCACCGGGCGGTGGATGCCCGAGCGGCATGTGCGCCAGCGCATCGATGGATTGGTCCAGTACCTCGACAGCCTGCAAGCCCGGTGATGTTCAGACCACGATGGGGCTGGCTGCACCGTCCATGGTCATGCAGATGCCACTGACATAACTGGCCGCATCCGAAGCCAGGAACAGCACCACCCGCGCGATCTCTTCGGGTTCGGCCATCCGGCCCAGCGGGATACGGGCCACTGCGCGTTGCATGGCCTCGTCGGTGGCGATGCCCTGCAGCCGCGCATCGGCCGCCATGCCTTCCTGCAGCCGGTCGGTCAGGGTCAGGCCCGGGTTGATTGCGTTCACGCGGATGCCTTGCGGGCCATAGGCAGCGGCAAGACCTGCCGTGGCCAGCATCAGCGCTGCATTGGCCGCACCGCCGGGCAGGTGGATCGGGCTGGCCACCTTGCCGCCATTGCCCACCACATTGACGATGCTGCCCGCCCCGCGCTGCGCCATGCGCTTGATGGTCGGGTCGATCATGTGGATGTAGCTGAAGTACTTGGCCTGCATTGCGTCCTGCCAGGCCTGGGGTGTGAGTTCGGGCGGCGGTGTGCGCTTGGCCGCACCCGCCGAGTTGACCAGCACCTCCACCGGGCCGAGCGCGGCCTCGGCGGCATCGAGTGCGGCCTGAGCGGCACTGGCATCGCGCAGGTCGGCGGCGTGGGTGTGGATGCGGGCCGCCTCGTGCGCGGCCAGCCGATCGCGGGCGCGGGCCAGGTTGGCGGTATCGCGCGAGATGAGGGTCACGCGGGCACCTTCGGCCAGAAAGGCCTGAGCGCAGGCCAGGCCGATGCCCTTGCTGCCGCCGGTGATCAGGATGTGCTTGTCGTGAAGGTGAAGGTCCATGGGTACTGCTCCGTGAGGGTGAGTGCGGTTTTCAGCGTGGGCGGCGCGCCTGCACCAGCGCCTGCGCCAGCCGCTCGCCTTCCTGTGCCCAGAACGCCGGGTCGGCGCTGCGGATGCGGACGATGGCGTTGTCCATGTGGCCGGCTGCGGCCGCGCGGGCGGCTTGTGCATCGCCGGCCTGCAGGGCTTCCACGATGGCCGCATGTTCGTCCTGCACCTGCTGGGCAAAGTCCAGGCGTCGGGCTTCGTTGGCGCGTGTGACCTGGGTCGCGCCGTGCAGGAACTGGCCGAGGTACTGCAGCGTTTCCAGCAAGAACGGGTTATTCGCTGCTTCGGCGATCGCGCGATGAAACTGCACGTCCTCGTTCACGCCATCGCCGCCGCGCCGCACGGCAGCGTCCAGCGCCTTGACGGCCGTCTGGATACGGCGCAAGTCAGCAGCGCTGCGGCGCTGTGCGGCCAGCGCGGCCACTTCGGCCTCGAGCGCACGGCGCACCTCCACCATCTGGATCACTGCCGCCTGGGAGGCCGCCTGCTGCACCTCGAAGTTCAGCGGCGCGAAGGAGGAGGGCTGCCGCACGAACACGCCGCTGCCCTGGCGCGAGTCCACCAGACCCAGCGATTTGAGACGTGAAACCGCCTCGCGCACCACGGTGCGGCTCACGCCGAACTGCTCGACCAGCTGCGCCTCGGTCGGCAGCTTGTCGCCCGGGGCCAGGCCACCGCGACGGATTTCAGTGGCCAGCTGATCGGCCACCTGGTCGGACAGGCGGGCGCCGCTGGTGACGGGCGTAAAGGGCTGGCTCATTCAGTTGTCATACAAAAAACAGCCTGAGGATAACGGGCCCGACGCCTGGTGCACATCTCGTCAACCCGTAGAAAAACCAAGCGCAGAGGTCAAATTACGATTAGGTAAATACGTTTATCTATAGTAAATTACGGCTTTCGCCAGCCGGGTCAGGCCCGGTACGGCTTTTCCGAACCGACAGGAGACACCCGATGGGGGCTTACGTCAACCCGATTTATCCGTACAAGGCGCCGACCGACCTCAAGGCCACGCCGTCGCTGCGCAAGCCGCTGATCGTCATTGGCGCGGGCCCGGTGGGCCTGGCCGCGGCTGTGGATGCCCGTCTGCAAGGGCTCGACGTGCTCGTGCTCGACGACGACAAGACCGTCTCCGTCGGTTCGCGCGCGGTCTGCTATGCCAAGCGTTCGCTCGAAATCCTGGACCGCCTGGGCATCGCCGAGCCGGCCTGTCAGCTGGGCGTGAGCTGGAACATCGGCCGCACCTTCCTCGAACAAGACGAGGTCTACCAGTTCAACCTGGTGCCCGACGCCGGCCACAAGCGCCCCGGCATGATCAATCTGCAGCAGTACCACATCGAGGAAATGCTGATCGCCCGCGCGCTGGAACTGGGCGCCGACATCCGCTGGCAGCACAAAGTGACTGCGGTAAAACGCCATGATGATGGCCACGACGACCACGCCACGCTCACGGTCGAAACGCCCGACGGTGCGTTTGATATCGAAGCCGACTGGCTGGTGGTGGCCGACGGCGCGCGCAGCCCGATCCGCCGTCATCTGGGCCTGGACATCGAAGGCCGCGTGTTCCAGGACCGCTTTTTGATCGCCGATGTGATCATGAAAGCCGACTACCCGGCCGAGCGCTGGTTCTGGTTCGACCCGCCGTTCCACCCCAACCAGAGCGTGCTGCTGCACAAGCAAAGCAACAACGTCTGGCGCATCGACTTCCAGCTCGGCTGGGACGCCGACCCCGAAGAAGAAAAGAAGCCCGAAAAAGTCATCCCGCGGCTGCAGGCCATGCTGGGCGACGACCGGCCGTTCGAGCTGGAATGGGTGAGCATCTACACCTTCCAGTGCCGACGCATGACCGACTTCCGCCACGGCCGTGTGCTGTTCGTGGGCGACGCTGCGCACCAGGTCTCGCCCTTTGGCGCGCGCGGCGCCAACTCCGGCTTTCAGGACGTGGACGACCTGATGTGGAAGCTGGCGCTGGTCATGAAAGGCCAGGCCAGCGACAAGCTGCTCGACACCTACGCGCTGGACCGTCAGTTCGCCGCCGACGAGAACATCATGAACTCGACGCGCTCGACCGACTTCATCACGCCCAAGAGCCGCACCAGCAAGACCTTCCGCAACCAGGTGCTGGCACTGGCCAGGCACTACCCGTTTGCGCGCAAGCTGGTGAACTCGGGCCGCCTGTCGATGCCATCCTTTCTGACTTCGTCGCTGCTCAACACGCCCGACGCGGATGCGTTCGAAGGGAACATGGTCCCCGGTGCGCCGATGGACGATGCGCCGGTGCAGGTGGCGGGCCAGGACGCATGGCTGCTCGATCAGGTCGGCAACCGCTTTGCCTGTCTGCTGTTTGCCGACGCAGTACCCTCGGCCGAAGTGCTCGCACAGCTCAATGCGCTGCAGGCCCCTCGTGAGAGCGCGCCCCCGCGCGCGAATGTCCCGCCTGTGCCCGTCACGCCGCTGATCGTCGCCCCACGCGCTTTCGAGGTGCCGGGCGTCAAAGTGCTCGTGGACACGCAGGGCTGGGTTGCGAAACGCTATGACGGTCAGGACGGCACGACTTACCTGCTGCGCCCCGATCAACATGTGGCCGCGCGTTGGCGCCAGCTTGACAGCGCCAAGGTGCAGCAAGCCCTGGTCCTGGCCACTTGCCAAGCCGATGCCCTGCTGTGACTAGCCTTCAGCCCTGTCACATCCTGCTTGAGAGTCGAAAATGCAAACCACTCTGCTCCAAACCGATCCGAACTTCCACGAACCCGGTCGCCGCTTCTTCCGTGACTTCTCGCCCGGGGACGATTTCTACGAAGCCCTGATCGACGCGCACAACGGCCTGAGCGATGAACAGAGCGAAGCCCTCAACGCCCGCCTGATCCTGCTGCTGGCCAACCACATCGGCGACCTGCGCGTGCTGCGCGAGGCACTGGCGGCGGCCAAAAGCGCTGCCGCCTGAGGGCTCATGGATCCCCGGGTCAAGCCCGGGGATGACAACCACAGCGGCGCAGTCGTCGGCCCCTTGGTGCTGCCGCTGTCGAGCTCCACTGCCGTCTCCTGCACCCCCAAGCGGTGTGCTGATCCCCAAAGCTGTGTGCTGGTCCCCACAGCTGTTGGCTGATCCCTCCCTGATGTCGTCCTCGGGCTTGACCCGAGGACCCATCTCCATCCCGCTGTCAGTCCCCGTCAGAGCAGGCTTCTAAAATCGAGAGGTTTTTGATCTGCAAGCCCCATCCCCATGAAAGTCATCCGTTTCTCCGACCTCTGTGCCAACGGCCAGGCCACTGGCCAGCGCGTGTTCATCCGTGCCGACCTCAACGTGCCGCAAAACGAAGCGGGCGAGATCACCGAAGACACCCGCATCCGTGCCAGCGTGCCCTGCATCGAGATGGCCTTGAAGGCGGGTGCGGCGGTGATGGTCACCTCCCACCTGGGTCGCCCGACCGAGGGTGAGTTCAAGCCCGAAGACTCGCTGGCCCCGGTGGCCCAGCGTCTGGGCGAGCTGCTGGGTCGCGAAG
>Ga0255165_1000529_pt1 | contig 12121 bp, 8 predicted proteins | sample Atl_Cont_RepB_8d_FD_183182 | JGI IMG/M metagenome (GOLD analysis project Ga0255165, IMG submission 183182) | Freshwater microbial communities from Altamaha River, Georgia, United States - Atl_Cont_RepB_8d | ecosystem: Environmental > Aquatic > Freshwater > River | place: USA: Georgia | collected... | reverse complement strand
AAGAGCTTAAACAAGTTGAAACTGATTTACTTAATAAGGCGAATGTTGTGCCGGTTGATGATATTTCAAATGGTAAAAATGATTTGATTAATAATTCAATAGCTAATGCTAATCCGACTTTTCGTATGTCTAAAAATGAAGAGTTCAAATATGGAGCTTCTTATATTGGTGATTTAGATTTACCTGAGCGAGATCCATTTAGAAAACCTGAAGATTTGCTGAGACGTGAAGAGGACATAGCTAGACCAAAGACCCCAGTCACAAATTTAGATGAAATTATTGACGACAAAATGGAAGCCATTCGCAGATGGCCTCTAAGTGAATACAAATTGATAGGTGTTATTTGGGATGTTAAAAATCCTAAAGCTATGGTCGAGGATCAGAAAAAAACGAAACATCTATTGAAAAAAAACTATAGAATAGGTAACAAAAATGGACTCGTCTCTGAAATCGGAGAAGGATCTATGACTGTACTTCAAGAGGGAGTACCTATAGTTATTACTTTGAGTGGCCGCGATGAAGTTCGTCCAGCTGGCAAAGCTGATTAACTATAGTGTTTTCAATCAGGAGGATTGAATGAAAAAAAGCAAACTGTTGGCAACAACCTTAATATTAGTTAGCTTTATAGCTTCGTCTTGTGTGACGAAAAAGAAAATATCTGATGATGATTTTGCAATGGAAGATGAACCTTCAGCTGTCGAGAATTTATCTCTAGACTCGAGTTCTGACACATCTACTGATGCCAGCGCTGTATCTACTACGACTAATGCAAATAAAGTTGAATCATCTAATAAAGATGAATTTGCTGATTTTGCAGAAGAAGCTGCAAGTACAAATAACAGTGAGCAACAGGTCAGTACGCAAACAACTGAAAATGTAAGCGCTGATGAGCTGACTTTGGATGAGGCTCCTTCTGAAAAAGTAGAGGATTCAGACTTACAGGCAAATAATGGAACTACAGATTCTCAGTCAAATGAAGCAAATCCTCCTGAACCAGAAGTTTTGTCCCTTGATGAATCACAAGCAACTCAGTCACAAGATACAAATACTTTACTACCAACAGAAGTAAAACCTGAGGTAGTGCAAGAACCTGTGCAGATTCCACAACCGCCGATTGAACAAGTGCCTGTTGAAACTCAAATGGTGGCTCCAAGTGTAGCTCAAATTAACGATTTAAAGTTTTTAGCTAATGATAGTGGTGGAACATTAGTAATATCATCTGATAAATCTTTGCAGTTTAGAACTAGAATGAATACAGCAAACAATCAATTAATTGTAGAGGTGCAAGACGCAATTGTTCCAGATCGTCTTAAGAGACCTTTAAATACAAAAGACATGACATCGACTATTGGTGGAATCGATATTTATCAGAACAGAGGTTCTAAAATAGCGCGTTTTGTGATTCAACTCAGAGCTAACTCTCCAGAACCTGTTGTTCAGCCAGAAGGAAATTCGATTTTGGTTGTTGGATCTCTAAATTCAGCTGTGGTCAAAAACTCAATGTCTGAAGCGATTAGTGATGACGCTGAACTATCAAAAACAGCTCAAAATAATGAAGATGGTTTAGGGATTTTAGGCTCTGAATCTTTGGATGATTTTTTAGCTAATAATAATAAGTATTATGGGCGCAAGATTAACTTCGAAGTTAACAATATGGATGTTGATAGTGCCATTAAATTTATTGCTGAAGAATCAGGGATTAATTTAATAATGGATAATGGTATTGGCGCTGGTACAGTGACAATGAAACTTAGAAACGTTCCATGGGATCAGGTGTTTGTTGCGATTTTGAAAAGCAATCAGCTCGCGTATCGTCGTCAAGGCGATGTTATTCGAATTGGAACGCAAAAAACTTTAATTGACGAAGAAGATAGTGCTATTCAGCTTAAACGTAGTCGTGAAGAGCTTGAGCCACTTGTCGTTAAAAACTTCCTTATTAATTACGCCAAAATTGATGAACTAGAAACAAAAATTAGAGATTTTATTTCTCAGTCCGCATCGGGTGGCGGAGCAGGTGGCGCACCGCCAGCTCCAGCAGCTGGTGCCTCTGGGGCCGGCGCATCGCGAGCTTCTTCGGCTTCGGCTGCTGGCGGTAGTCGTGGGCGCGTTACATCAGATCCTCGGACAAACATCATCATTGTAACTGAAACAGCATCTAAACTTAAAGAAGTAGAAAAGCTTATTAACTTACTTGATCGTCAACCACAGCAGGTTCTTGTTGAGGCTCGAGTAGTTGAGGCAACTGAGTCTTATGGTAAAGCTGTTGGAGTTAATTTTTGTACTAATGGTTTTGATGGGCTAGGTTGCAATATAGCTGGTTCTAGCCGAATAAACTCTGCTGTTAATGGAGTGGGTGTAAATGGTCAAACGTTAACGGCGAGTCCGGCTATGCAATTTGCTCCCGATACTGGGGGATCGTTCGGTGCTAGTCTCTGGTTAGGAACTTTAGGTTCGTTTGGTGATATTGCAACTTCATTGAGTTTAGATGAAACGGATAATAAAGTTAAGATCTTATCTTCGCCTAGATTGTACTTAATACATAGCACGCCTGGTGAAATTAAACAGACAACTAATATACAGCAACCAAGACTAGAACAGTCTGCTGTAGCTACTGGAGCAGTTGCTACATCATTTGAAGCAGTTCCCGTGGGTTTGACATTAAAAGTAACGCCATTTATTTCAAGTATCGGTACTGTCAGGCTTAACCTTAATTTAGATCGAGGTGCTGTTGGTCAAAATAATGCTATTTCTAATCGATCAATTACGAATGAGATTATTGTTAGAAGTGGTGAAACCGCTGTTGTTGGGGGGATTTACACTTCTGATGTGACAGATCAAAATACAGGTATTCCTGGATTGAGAAATATTCCAATATTAGGTTGGCTGTTTAGATCTGAATCTTTATCGAAACTCAAAACTGAATTGATGTTTTTTGTTTCGCCTAGAATATTAAACGATTTAAACACAACAACGCAGGCAGCTGCTGAGCAACAGGCTTCTAAGTTCTAAAGATTTAAATTTTATTTGCTACGAAAAACGAGCTATTCAGTTCTTTTAGATTGCTAAAGGAGTAGTTCGTATTTGCTGGAATCTCAACTTTATCTCCTGGGCGCAATACAAACTGTGTACCTGATAGGTTAAAAATGAGCTCGCCTTCAACAACTTGAATGACTTCAGTCATGTATGTTTTTTGATTTGTAAACTTACTGCCTGATTTAACAGGTATGAGTTTAGGTTCTAGCCCTGCTAATTCAAATAATTTATAAACGATCTCTTTTGATGCACTAATTTCAGCATTCCAACGTGTAATTTTCATTTTACCTCAAAAATATTTCAAAAATCTTAAATTGGAACGAAAAAAATTTAAAGAGTTAAAATCAAATAGTCGATAATTTTTTAGTTGGAGGCCACCTTGAAAAAGCCAAATGAAACAACTGTAGCTCAGTCTGTAAATGAAATCGTGAATTTCCTTGAAACGACCACCCAATTATCATTTAGACTTGAGAAAAGCTATATTGAGATAAAGCAGACTGAGGATGGAAAAACATTATCATTTGACTTAGACGTCGTTGACAAAGTGTTATTACGAACAGATTTTGATGGTTCAGGCTTCATACAAGTGAATTTTAGCGATAAAACTAAGGTTTTAATTACAAAATCACTGGTTGGCTTTAAACCTTTCGAAATAACTGGCTTTGATGCTGGTAAAATTCCAAAGGTTGTGACGACAGTCGATCTAAATAGTGTGTATAAAGCTATTGAAGATCTTTTGGACTCGGAAGATACGTATCAAACGGCCACTGAATTAGAGGTTTTGAAAAAAGTATATCAAAGTATAATGCTCGGCGCCGAACAGGTCGGGTTCGAAATGCGGGCAGAAAAGATATGGTTTTCATCATTTTTGCTGAATACTAACGCAGCAACAGCTTAATAATAAATCAACAGTCCAGAAAAATCGTAAAAAACGAATTAATTTAAAAAAAAGTATTGCCATTTTTCCCGGGTTGAGCGACAAACACCGAACAGCAAACGACATCGGGGGCATAGCTCAGCTGGGAGAGCATCTGATTTGCATTCAGAAGGTCGCAGGTTCGATCCCTGTTGCCTCCACCAAATCAAAACTGATTTAAAATTTTTAATAAAATTTTGAAAAAAGTTGTTGACGAGGTAAAGAAGCTGAATTAAAACTGACGTCCTTGTTGTGGTTCTTTGAAAACTAAATAGCTAAAAGATTTTGGGCTAACGTCATAATGACGTTATCAATTTCTAGAATTCTTTAATAAAGAATTCAATTTAAATACTAACGTATTTATCTCAATAAATAAGCATTATTAAGCTTTACAGTTTATAACTGGAGAGTTTGATTCTGGCTCAGAACAAACGCTGGCGGCGTGCCTAATACATGCAAGTCGAACGGGGAAAGTAGCAATATGAGTACTAGTGGCGCACGGGTGAGGAATACATGGGTAATCTGCCTTCAAGTCGGGGATAACCAGTCGAAAGATTGGCTAATACCGGATAAGACCACGATATCTGCGGATATTGAGGTTAAAGGTTTTTCGCTTGAAGATGAGCCCATGCGAGATTAGCTAGTTGGTGAGGTAATGGCTCACCAAGGCGACGATCTCTAACTGGTCTTAGAGGATGATCAGTCACACTGGAACTGAGACACGGTCCAGACTCCTACGGGAGGCAGCAGTAGGGAATATTGCGCAATGGGGGAAACCCTGACGCAGCGACGCCGCGTGAGTGATGAAGGCCTTCGGGTCGTAAAGCTCTGTCGTATGGGACTAACACAATGAAGGTACCATGCAAGAAAGGATCGGCTAACTTCGTGCCAGCAGCCGCGGTAAGACGAGGGATCCTAGCGTTGTTCGGAATCATTGGGCGTAAAGCGGGTGTAGGCGGATTTCTAAGTCAGGTGTGAAATCCCAGGGCTCAACCCTGGAAGTGCATTTGATACTGGAAATCTTGAGTGTGGTAGAGGCTACTGGAATTGTTGGTGTAGTGGTGAAATACGTAGATATCAACAGGAATACCGGAGGCGAAGGCGAGTAGCTGGGCCAACACTGACGCTGAGACCCGAAAGCGTGGGGATCAAACAGGATTAGATACCCTGGTAGTCCACGCTGTAAACGATGGATACTTGTTGTTAGAGGTATTGACCCCTCTAGTGACGTAGCTAACGCGTTAAGTATCCCGCCTGGGGAGTACGGTCGCAAGATTAAAACTCAAAGAAATTGACGGGGGCCCGCACAAGCGGTGGAGCATGTGGTTTAATTCGATGCAACGCGAAGAACCTTACCTAGGCTTGACATGGACTGGAAGAGTGGCAGAAATGTCCTCGCTCGCAAGAGTCGGTTCACAGGTGCTGCATGGCTGTCGTCAGCTCGTGTCGTGAGATGTTGGGTTAAGTCCCGCAACGAGCGCAACCCTTACCTTTAGTTGCCAGCATTTAGTTGGGCACTCTAGAGGGACTGCCTGCGTTAAGCAGGAGGAAGGTGGGGATGACGTCAAGTCCTCATGGCCCTTATGCCTAGGGCTACACACGTGCTACAATGGTGGTCACAAAGGGAAGCCAAACCGTGAGGTGGAGCTAATCCCATAAAAGCCATCTAAGTTCAGATTGCAGTCTGCAACTCGACTGCATGAAGTTGGAATCGCTAGTAATCGCGGATCAGAATGCCGCGGTGAATACGTTCCCGGGCCTTGTACACACCGCCCGTCACACCATGAAAGTTGGTCGTACCAGAAGTCGCTGAGCTAACCGCAAGGAGGCAGGCGCCCAAGGTATGGTCGATGATTGGGGTGAAGTCGTAACAAGGTAGCCGTAGGGGAACCTGCGGCTGGATCACCTCCTTTCTAAGGATTTTATCCTAGGTCAGACCAAAATCTTTTAAGCTATTTAGTTTTGAACGAACTACGGGTATGGGCCTGTAGCTCAGTTGGTTAGAGCACACGCTTGATAAGCGTGGGGTCGGAAGTTCAAGTCTTCCCAGGCCCACCAACAATTGTTCTTTGAAAATTGAATATTATACTATCTAAATGATAGAGTTATTAAATTTACGTAAATGTATATTTACAGTAGATTGTATTAATTGATTTTTAGCGAGGTTAGATTCATATTTTAAAGCTACTAAGGGTATGCGGTGAATGCCTTGGCACTTTTAGGCGATGAAAGACGTGGTAAGCTGCGATAAGCTTCGGGGAGTGGCACACACACTTTGATCCGGAGATTTCTGAATGGGGAAACCCTCCTTAAATGGAACTTTAAACAAAATAAATATGTTTAAAGAGCAAACGATGGGAAGTGAAACATCTCAGTACCATCAGGACAATAAATCAAACGAGATTACCCTAGTAGTGGCGAGCGAAAGGGTAATAGCCCAAACCTAGTTCATTTTTGAATTAGGGGTTGTGGGACCTCAACATGGGACTTGTAAATCTTAAATGAACAATCTGGAAAGTTTGGCGAAACAGGGTGATAGCCCCGTAATTGAAAAGATTTGCAGCCCTAGAGGTATCCCGAGTACCAACGGACACGTGAAATCCGCTGGGAATCAGGGGGGACCACCCTCCAAGGCTAAATACTAAAAAGTGACCGATAGAGGACAAGTACCGTGAGGGAAAGGTGAAAAGAACCCCGAGAGGGGAGTGAAATAGAACCTGAAACCGCATATCTACAAGCAGTAGAAGCGCTTTACATGCGCGACTGCGTACCTTTTGCATAATGAGTCAGCGAGTTATCTTTGCAGGCAAGGTTAAGCCGTTGAAGGTGGAGCCGTAGCGAAAGCGAGTCTGAATAGGGCGCAAGTCTGTAGGGATAGACCCGAAACCCAGTGATCTAATCATGGCCAGGCTGAAGCGAGGGTAACACCTCGTGGAGGGCCGAACTAGTTGGTGTTGAAAAACCTTTGGATGAGCTGTGATTAGGGGTGAAAGGCCAATCAAACTGGGTGATAGCTGGTTCTCCCCGAAATATATTTAGGTATAGCTTCAGGTAAATTGTATCACGGAGGTAGAGCACTGAATGGGCTAGGGGTCTTTACCAGATTACCAAACCCAAATAAACTCCGAATGCCGTTGATATTTACCCTGGAAGGCAGACGTAGGGTGATAAGGTCATACGTCGAGAGGGAAAGAGCCCAGACCACCGGCTAAGGTCCCTAAATGCATGCTAAGTGGAAAACGTTGTAGAGTTACTGTGACAACTAGGAGGTTGGCTTAGAAGCAGCAATCCTTTAAAGAAAGCGTAATAGCTCACTAGTCTAGTGACTCCGCGCGGAAGATATAACGGGGCTAAGCATGTTACCGAAGCCGTGGCTTGTCGTAAGACAGGGGTAGGGGAGCGTTCGAGTGTAGGCTGAAGGTTGACCGTGAGGACAGCTGGACGAACTCGAAGTGATCATGCTGACATAAGTAGCGTTGAACTCAGGTGAAAAACCTGGGCGCCGAAAACTCAAGGGTTCCTGGGCAAGGATAATCCTCCCAGGGTTAGTCAGGACCTAAGGCGAGGCCAATTGGCGTAGTCGATGGACATACGGTTAATATTCCGTAACTAATATATGATTGTTATAGCAATGACAGAGTAGGTATATCCAGCCACTTATTGGATTGTGGTGTAAGGCCGTAGGAGGTCAAGTAGGTAAGTCCGCTTGGCAACTCTGAGAGCTGAATGCGAGGGATTTATCCCGGAAGTGGATTGAGCCATGCTTTCAAGAAAAGTTGCGATAGTTTAATATGTTACCTGTACCGTAAACCGACTCAGGTGAGTGGGATGAATAATCTAAGGCGATGAGGTGAATCTTGGTTAAGGAACTCGGCAACTTAACACCGTAACTTCGGGAAAAGGTGTGCCTTTGAATGTGTAAAGATTTACTCTTGAAGCATTTAAGGGTCGCAGAGAGTTGGGAGTAGCGACTGTTTATCAAAAACACAGGCATGTGCAAAGTCACAAGACGAAGTATACGTGCTGACGCCTGCCCGGTGCTGGAAGGTTAAGAGGATTTGTCAGCGCAAGCGAAGCAGAGAATCGAAGCCCCAGTAAACGGCGGCCGTAACTATAACGGTCCTAAGGTAGCGAAATTCCTTGTCGGGTAAGTTCCGACCTGCACGAATGGCGTAACGACTTCTCCGGTGTCTCAACCAAGGGCCTCGCGAAATTGAATTCTCGGTGAAAATGCCGGGTACCCGCAGAAAGACGGAAAGACCCCGTGAACCTTTACTGTAGCTTGACAGTGATTTTAGAGTTTTTATGTGTAGGATAGGTGGGAGCCTTTGAAGCCAGGTCGCTAGACTTGGTGGAGGCGTCCTTGAAATACCACCCTTGAAAACTTTGAAATCTAACCTGCTCCTTTTATCGAGGAGAGGGACACTGTCTGGTGGGCAGTTTGACTGGGGCGGTCGCCTCCCAAAAAGTAACGGAGGCGCGCGATGGTCCCCTCAGCCTGATTGGAAACCAGGCGTCGAGTGCATTGGCATAAGGGGGCTTGACTGCGAGACCTACAAGTCGAGCAGGTGCGAAAGCAGGCCAAAGTGATCCGGTGGTCCCGCGTGGAAGGGCCATCGCTCAACGGATAAAAGGTACTCCGGGGATAACAGGCTTATTCCATCCAAGAGTCCATATCGACGATGGAGTTTGGCACCTCGATGTCGGCTCATCACATCCTGGGGCTGGAGCAGGTCCCAAGGGTTTGGCTGTTCGCCAATTAAAGTGGTACGCGAGCTGGGTTCAGAACGTCGTGAGACAGTTTGGTCCTTATCTTCTGTGGGCGTAAGAAATTTGAGCAGACCTGTCCTTAGTACGAGAGGACCGGGATGGACAAACCTCTGGTGTTTCTGTTGTCGCGCCAGCGGCAATGCAGAGTAGCTATGTTTGGAATGGATAACCGCTGAAAGCATCTAAGCGGGAAGCCAACTGCAAGATTAGATTTCTCTGGGACTTCGGTCCCCTAAAGATTCCTCGGAGACTACGAGGTTGATAGGCATAAAGTGTACGCACAGCAATGTGTTTAGCTTATATGTACTAATAGATCGTGCGGCTTTTTTAAAATCAATTCTAACTTACTTCGCTAAAAATCAATTAATACAATTTGCTGGTGTCTATAGCAGAGAGGTCACACCTGATCCCATTCCGAACTCAGAAGTTAAGCTCTCTTGCGGCGATGGTATTGCACGCGCGAGCGTGTGAGAGAGTAGCACGATGCCAGCTCTATTTTTAAAGCTCCCTCTGGGAGCTTTTTTTTTGCCTTTTTTTGTTTCGTGTATGTTTTTTGTACACTCACTTAATTTTTAAATCAAATATAGAATATGTAAGATCAAGTTAAGGTATTCTCTAATCGGTACGGATTTTGATGACAATGTGCATTGAGGTATCTATGTGGTTATTTAAATCTGCTCTGGTTGTGTTATTTTTTCTTGCTGGGTCATTGATTGCTTGTTCCCCAACGCGATTTAGTTCTTCAAACTTAGGTGAATCTCAGTGTGATAGCAAGGCGTTTAGTTGCGTCAGAGAAAATGATTATTTGATTAAAACTTATAATCAGCCATTTAAGGTAGGTCAAGGTAAGACGGATATACTCTTCGTTAATGACAATTCTGCATCTATGTCTGTTATTCAGGCTAGATTGGCCCATGCATTTAATGGTTTTATTGCCAATCTTTATGCTAAAAATGTGGATTTTAGAATAGCTATGACTACAACAGATGCAAATAAGTTTCAAACTAATCCATTATTAGCTATCAGTCAGGGTGGAGGTGAATATATAGATTCATCTTTAGGCCAATCTACAGTTAACTCATTATTTGTGAGTGCTTTAGTAAGAAAAGAAACATTAGACTGTGAAGATTTTATTAAAAGTACGTATTACACTTACGGTCCAAATTTTCGAACAAGTAATTATTATTACAACAATTATTCTAAATATTGCCCGTCGGGCGATGAAAGAGGAGTATTAGCTGCTTATACTGCATTGGATAAAGCGCAAGGATTTATAAGAGCAGATGCTAATTTAAATATAATATTGATATCGAATGAGGATGCTAGAAGTGGTTTATATTCAACAAACTCTGCATTCTCACTAGGTGTGGGTGACAAGGCGGAGGATTTAATTAGTTTAATTAATAACAAGTATCCTCAGAAATTCTGGCAGTTCAATTCGATAGTTACAAAGGATTTGTCATGTGCAAATCAACAAAGAAATGAGTTTAAAGATAAAAATGGTAATACGATCATTGATAGTAGCGGCAATACCGTTGTCGACTCTAACATTGGATATGAGTATTTAAAGTTGTCTAATTCAAGTTCATTTGATATCGATGGAAACAGTAGTACTCGTGGAATCTCAACAAGTATTTGTGAAAGCAATTATTCTAATTACTTTAGCAATGTTGCTACACTAATAGCAGACTCAGCTAGATCAATGAAATTAAACTGTGTTCCTTATGAGCCACCAGTTGTATCTAGTTCGGTAGCGAACATTCCATATCAGTGGTCTCAGGGTAGCTCGAATATTATTTTTAAAAAAGGATCTGAGGGGCTAGATATTCAGGTTACGTACAAGTGTAGAACTGCTTTAGTGCAATAATGTGAATATAATGAGTAGCATTTTGCAATTTCCGTTTTTAATCTGAATCATTCGAGACGCTATTTGCTATCACATCAGTATTTATTAGCTTGGAAAATAAATGCTATCTGAATTCAACACGGCAAATATATATTCTCAATTTGATACAGATAAGTTGATTAAGATATCTGTGCGACACATTTAGCAGATTTGTATGTACTATAAATTCTACCTCGATTAAGGGCCTAAGAAATACTTAAATTAAAATTTAAAGTTATCAATGCTAAACTTTAAAAATAAAAAGACCGATTTATACAGTATATGGCAATGGTAGATAGATACAAAAAAGCTGGTGGATTTATTCAACTTCTTCAAGTCATTGAAACTTGCGGTCCTAAAAAGCGCGAACAATTGATGACGATAATTCAACAAGAAACACCAAAATGGGCTGATGCACTTACTTTAAAAATGCTAAGTTTTTCAAAAATTCTCTCGTGGCCGTCAGAGGCATTGATGGAAATAACGGCATCTGTGAATTTGCTAGCTCTAAGTACGGCATTAAAATCATTATCTGATGAGGATTTAAATATTTTTCTAAACAAATTAGGAACAAATGAAAAGCGAAAAATTGACCAGCAGATGAAGGAAATTACCCCTTCTACTAACGAGATTTCAGCCTGTTTGATGAAGGTTATCAATGAAACTAGATTATTAATCGCAAGTGGCGCGCTAAAGATGGATAAAGTAGATCCATCTTTAGTTATTCCTGATGACTATGAAAATATACTGGAAAAAGCATCGGTTAAAAGTGCTACAACGAAACCCGTAGAATCTCTAGCGCAGCAAAATTTAGCGAACGATATCGATGATTCATTAAAGTTGGATTCTTCGTTTGCTGCAGTATCAAATGGAGCGGGATCACCTAATGAACTTGACTCTTTACGGAGAAAAATAGTCGAATTGACACTTCAATTGCAAAGTGTAAAAAAAGAAAACATGGTGATGAAAGATAAATTAGATAAAATCAAGAAAATTGCCTAATTCTTAGATTTATTAACTAAAAATAGGCAACAATTTCGTTAATGTTTGACTTTTAACCCCCTATCAGAATAATTTAGCTCAACATATTTAGTTCGGGGAGTAGCGCAGTCTGGTAGCGCATCTGGTTTGGGACCAGAGGGTCGTAGGTTCGAATCCTATCTCCCCGACCAATTAATTTGACAAAATTTCCACAAAATCCCAAAAAATCAAAAAATTATAAGTACTTGAAAACACTGGATTTAGTCGTACAAGAAAAACTGAACATTTCGTGAAATTTCGCGAAATTTGGCTGGTTATCTACTTTTGACTACTTGGTTGACTACTTGCTTTTGATTATTTTAATAGGGAATTACTCCCGATTTAGAAAAAATCGGGAGTTTATAAGGTAGTGCGTGCAAAATGAAACATTGAAAATATAAATTTTAGTAATTATTACATTCTTTTCAAAAAACAACTGTCAGTTTTATTCATTTGGGGTACTGACAGAAAATAATATAAGGAGTATTTATGTATAA
>Ga0255165_1000522_pt1 | contig 12267 bp, 14 predicted proteins | sample Atl_Cont_RepB_8d_FD_183182 | JGI IMG/M metagenome (GOLD analysis project Ga0255165, IMG submission 183182) | Freshwater microbial communities from Altamaha River, Georgia, United States - Atl_Cont_RepB_8d | ecosystem: Environmental > Aquatic > Freshwater > River | place: USA: Georgia | collected... | reverse complement strand
CTCGGGCACGGCCGAAGCGTCGCCATATCCGGCATCAAAGATCACGTTCACGGCCCCGATCTGAGGCAGGGAAATCGGCCAGATCCGCCCGAACACGGGGGTGATGCGGGCAGGCTCGCAGGCGCTGTCAACGGTGTAGTTCACTGCTGGCATGACCTGCCAGGCACCCGCCATGTCCAGATAGCGGATTTCCACCACCGACTGCACGGGCGACTTGGGCAGCAGAACAGCATGTCCAGGGAGCGTGAATGTCTGCCCTGCGGGCACACCCATCAGGCTCGGTCCAGGAAAGCTGTCGAGCACCATCCGCCAGCGCGCCGTGACAAGTTGCCGATTGGTCAGCGTCTCGGACGCCTGTCGGGCGGCTGAGATCAGGACCTGAATCAGGCTGTCGTCGTCATCGAAGTCCACCCGCAGGTGGAGCTTGGCTTCGGCAAGCGAAACCGGCTCTCCTGCAGGCGGGGTGATCAACTGCATAGGCATGCATTGCTCTCCCCGATGCCTTAGACCACCTGGACCACAGCGGCCTGGTTATTGGCGTCACCTGGCGCAAACCGGGGGTTGACGCCAAGCACCTGGGCTGCCGTCAGACTGGCAGCCACGCCCACGGTCACCGACAGGCGCACGAAGGCATAGCCGTTGGTCACATCCAGGTCATCCGGGCGCAGGTTGATCAGCGCCTGCTTGGCCGAGCCACTGGCAGCCTGGGTGAGCTGCGAGATGGCCTTGCCCGTCAGGTCCTTGGCACCGGTGCCCGAGGCATCCTGGGCCTGCTGGAGCTTGGCATCCAGCGTGGCGTTGGTGCCCAGAACGCCGCTTTGGATGAGCGCCAGCAGGTTGTGGTGGTTACCGGCCGCGATCCAGCCGGTAGAGGTGATGCCGACGGCCTGGCTGGCCGGGTCGATGGTGGCCAGAACCGAGAACAGCTCGCTGCCTTTTGCATTGGGAAACATGTGTGTCTTCTTTCAATGTGGGTAACTTTGTGGAAAACCTGCTTGCAACTTCCCCATTGACGGTGGATAACGCTGGCAGGTCAGCGCTTTAACGTGCGCCCAGTTGGACAAAGGGCGACATGGTCGTGTTGCCCTTGGCGGGGGTGATCGGAGCGGCGATCTTGGATTGGCCATCCATGCGGAACGTGGTGCGGAAAGCAGTGAGGTCCGCATCGAAGTACAGGTGCATGGACGTGGCCGTCTGCATGCCACCCGCCTTGGTGATGGTCTGGTAGTACGAGAGGTCCGCCAGCAGCACATCGCCTGCAGAGGAAAAGGTGTTGGCGTGCTGGGAAACGATCACCGGGCGGCCGAGCAGCGTTCCGTAGGGCGAGACCTGAATGCCGCCTGGGTTCATGCCAGTGGGCAGATAGATCGGGTAGTTGCCCAGGGTCAGCGTGAAAAGCGCTGGGAGCACGTCGTTGTTGACGATCCAGACCGACTTGCCAAACGAGCCCGGGGGCAAGCGCGAGATCATCTTGGCCAGGTTTTGGGCCAACAGCGTCTGAGTGGCCTGACCTGATTCCTTGGCCACGGTCACCGTGGTGGCGTTGCTCATGCAACCCACCGGCAGACCAGTGCCCGAGCCAAACAGGATCGACTCGTTGGTCTTCCAGCGAATGGAGGTGGCGATCTTGTCAGGCAGGTAGGTCGACAGGGCATTGGTGTCGTCCAGCAACTCGTCGGTCACCGGCACCAGGGCCATGAGCTTTTTGAGGCGCAGGGTCGACAGGCCCAGCACCGGCTTGGTACCGATGGCAGAAGCCGCTTCACCTTGCCAGTAGGCACGGATGCCGTTGGTGCCCCAGGGCGTGGTCTCGTCCTTGGGGAAAGCCATGGTGTTGCCCGTGATCTCGACGTTGTCGGTCATGGGCAGCAGGGAGTCCTCGCCCAAAGACAACTGGAAGATTTCCTGAGCGAACTGAGGCGGCACCAGAAAGCCACCGTCCTGGGCCGAGCCTTCGCTGCCGAAGGAGGCAGGCGCCACTGCGTTTCGGCCCGAGCCGATCAACAGGCGCTCATCGATGGAGGCGCCGGGGTTTTGGGCCTGGCGCACGGTCTTGAGGAAGTCACCCACGCTCTTGAAGCCGTGCTTGGGGTCGAAGGCAGTGTTGTCCACCACCGTGATCACGGAGGCCGTGGTCAGTTGAGAGGGGTGGTTCATCTGCGCCTCTTCGGCAATCAAGGCAGCCTCTCGATCGATGGCGGCTGAAGTTGCTTCAATCTTGGCCTTGAGGGCTTCGAAGTCTGCAACCTCTTCATCGTTCATGTCGCGCTGCTCAGCGGCAGCGATGTCGGTCAGGGCGCGTGCGTCCTTGACCAGGGTGGCTTTGCGAGCTTGAAGCTCGCGCAATTGCTTGCTCATTGGTTTATCTCCAGAAATGAAAAAGCCGCCCAGGCGGCAAGCACGGGGCGGCGGTTTGAGGCGCGACAACGGGTCGTACCAAAGGAAAAGGCCTCAACGGAGGCCTTTAAGAATCAGCGAGTGGGACGAGTCAGGTGCGCTTGAGGTCCCGGTAAAAATTTTCGTGCGGTCCGATGGCCTCGAGATAGACAAGCCGAACGCTCTCATCCAAGGTGTAACCGAGGAGGTACAGCTGGCCCTGGCTCTTGAATTTGTGAACCCACAAATCCGAGAGGTCGCCCTTCTTACGCTCACCCGCACGAGGGGCATCGCACACCATCACCACGGCAGCATCCACATCAGTTGCGACGTTGTCGTGCAGCTTCTTGTACTGGCGTGCGAAGCGACGGGTCTGAAGGGCCGAAAACGTCATGAGCGGCACTGGCTTACTGCTTGCGGGTGCGTGGAATAAACGGGATCGCCTGCTCGCGAGGCTCGGCCATGGAAGCCAGAGACTCGGCAACGAAGGTCACGGGCAGATCCGGATTGTCCAGCGCTGCGCGGCCCACCATGGCCCAGTACTCGATCTGACCCGCGATGGTGCGTTTTTCGACCGCAGCCTCACTGCGGGCGAGCTCGTACAAATGAGATTCGATTCGAACGGGCATGCCCATAAGCACCTCCAAAAATGCTTTTGCTACAAAAGTAGCGAGATTGTAGGGAATTTCTAAAGGCGTGGCAAGTCAAGAAGATGGCGGGCTTAAACCATGGGCAATGGCCCCTCAAACCAGCGCGAGGGCTGCACGGGCCTGGCCAAGCCGGGAAGCACCTAGTGGCTTTTGAGAGATGGACGACTTTTGCATCTTGGCCAGAACATCGTCAAAGGATGCGATGCCATCGACCATGCGTTGCGCCAGGGCAGCATCAGATCCCAGCACTCGGCCTTCGCCCATGCCGTTTCGGACATCGTCGACCGACACGCCCCGGCCAACAGCCACAGCCTGGATGAAGGCGTTGTAGTAGTCGTCCACACGAGACTGCATGAAGGCCTGGGCCTGCGGGTCCAGCGGCACGTAGGGGTTGCCCTCGACCTTGAACTTGCCAGCCGAGACCAGGGTGGTTTTGACGCCCTCTTCTTCCAGCGCTTTGGAATAGTCAAAGTGCGCCTGCCACACGCCAATGGAGCCCACCTCACCTCCTGGGGTGACGTAGAACTCACTGGCCGAGCAGCCAATCCAGTAAGCCGCCGAGGCTGCCAGGCTGTTGGCCACGGCCACCACGGGCTTCTGGGCCCGGGCCTTGACGATCTCAGAGGCCAGTTCGGCCACGCCATAAACGCTGCCGCCGGGGCTGTCGATGTCGATCAGGATCTGGCCCACCGTGTCGTCGGCCACGACCTGGCGCAAGGCCGAGGTGAATTGCTGAGTGCTGGTGCTGCCGGGGCCGGAGATGTCATCGACCATGTTGCCCCGCTGGGTGACCACGCCATACAGAGGCAGCACGGCAATGCCAGAGCCCGCATTGGCCGCAGCCATCTGTTTACGGGTATCGCGCAGAACCCGCTCCGACTGGATCTGGAACATGGCTTCGTCAGTTGGTGGCTCGCCCACCGACCAGCGGGTCAAGACCCCGGCCATGGCCTGCAGGCGCTCGGGCATCAGGGCCCACGGTGTGGTCAAAAATTCGGAGAGCAGAAGTTGTCTGTTCATTTGTGTATTCCCAATTGAATGAGGGACCGGGACAGCGCCGGTTCATCCTCGAGTGATGGAGCCCCCTGCGCCCAGTCCTCTACTACCGATGGAGGCAGGCTGAAGGTCTGGGCGATCAGGTTGATTTCGTTGGTGCCCAGAGCACCTTTTTTGCAGATGCGACGGGCCAGTCGCTGGGCGTTGGACTCGACCAGCTTTCGCAGGCGTAAGCTCAACTGCTGGTCTGGTTCAGGACTGACATCGGTGTCGGAATCCTGGGATTCGATTTGCGCGTCCTCGGCGTCTTCTGCGTCATCTTCTTCGACCATGTTCAGCGGCCGCAGCGGTTGATCGAGCCCTGCGATCGGGTTGAGGTTTTCCGAGATGCGGGCTTCGTTGCGGGTGAGCCAGCCGTTTTGGATCCCGCTTTGGTAGTAAGCAGAGCGACTGGCCGCATCCCCTCGCATCAAGTTGGCAAAGTCAAACTCGATCTCCAAGGCGTCACCATCGGGGAGCAGATCCGCTTCGATGGAAGCCTCCCAGCGCTCTGCCCAGGGCGTCATGGTGTGCATGACGAATTCCAGGCTTTGCTGCTCGATGTTGGAAAACGTTGCCCGGTCCAGGTCCGCAATCATGTGTGGCGGCACTCTGAACAATCGGGCGATGTCCGTGATCTGGAACTTGCGCAGCTCCAGGAACTGGGCGTCCTTGTTCGTGACGCCCACCTCGTGAAACTTCATGCCGTTCTCAAGCACCAGGACCTTGCCACGGTTCGAGCCGGACTGCGCCGCTTGGTAGGACTCCCGGAACACCCGCTTGGCTTCTGCATCCTTGAAGTTGCCCGGGAACTCGATCCAGCCCCCTGTGGGTTTGGCATCGTTGGAGAAGAACCGAGCCCCGTAGTCCTGCGCAGCCAGGGCCATGCCCAGGCTTTCTCGCGAGAGATCAATGGGGCTCAGGCCAATCAGCCCATCCGAGGACAGGCCCCTCAGATGCCAGACCTCACCCCGGGGCAGGACGATCTCGGAGCCTGCTTGATCCCGGATGCGGTATCGGTAGTCGCCAGAGGGCAGCAGCTCCATCCGCACCCGGTCAGGGTGAATCGGGATCAGCTCGGTGATTTCTCCCCGGCTGTTGGCCAGGATCTGACAGAAAGCGTTACCCCTCAGAGCCAGATGACCCTGAAGCATTTCGCGCCACTCGAATGGGTTCTGGTAACGGTTGGGACGTTTGCCCAGCAACTGGTAGAGCCAGTGGTCTGTCACCCGGTCCTTGCCGCCGTCCTTCCGGGGCCGATAGACCACCAGGGGGAGCGATGCCATGGTCTCCGAGAGGATGCGCACGCAAGCGTAGACCGCAGCCAGGCGCATGGCCGAATCGGCCGAGACACGCATGCCCGAGATGCTTCGGGCCGAAACCGGCTCGAAATAGAAGTCTCCCCAGGGTGAGCGATCACTTTGGGCTCCAATCCTCGAAGCTCTGAATCGGTCAAAGAAGTTAAAAATTCCCATGACGTCAGAGCACCATCAACTCGTAGTCGGATCCCAGCACCACCGATTCACCCGGTTTGATCGCCCGAGACAGGGCCATGATCAGTGCAACGATGCCGTCTATCTTGTTTTCTGGTCTTTCCTTCCTTGGATAGATGTTGTCTTTGACGTCCGTGTGGGCGACCACGTTGCTGGCCATCCAGGCAAGGACCGGGTCACCGTCATGAACGAGCTTCTTTTGCAGGACCAGGGCTTCGAGCGTCTTCATCGGCTCGCTGAAGTTCAGCACCGTGGGACGAACTTCGATCATGGGAAGGCCCTCGGACAACATGCGCGTGGACAACTGCGTAGCCTGGAACGGGTCAAAGGCCACGGCTTGCACTGAAAACCGCGACGAGATGTCCAGCAAATCGGCTTCGATCCAGCTGAAATCGATCACGTTGCCCGGCGTCACCGAGAGGCGTCCTGTATGGGCCCAACCCTCGTATTGGCTGTTGCCTGCCGCCTGGACTGTGTCCTCTGGCAGGTAGTACTTGCCAAACACCGCATATGCGTCTGGTGTGTCAGGGTGCTCGAACACCATGACGAGCGCCGCGATGTCCGTCTTGCTGGCCAGATCCAGACCGAGCCAGCAGGGCTGACCCAGGAACTGATCGAGCTCGAGATCGGGGTTGGCACTGGCATCCCAGGACCTCATATCCATCCAGGCCGTATCTGCACTCACCCATTCGTTGAGGTGCTTGGTCTTGAAGTTGTTGACCGCGCTGGGCAACTGCATGGCCTTGGCCTGCAGGGGGACCAGGATCTCCTCGCGCACCGAGATGCCCCAGTTGGGGTTGGCTTTGATGAGAGAGTCCTTGGCGGCCCAGTCATCCCCTTCGTCGAGCCCGTAGATGATTCCGAACTGGGAGTCGTCTTCGAACACCCGGTTGAGCAGCTTGGTGACAAAGCTTCGAACCTCGTAGCAGATGCCCGATCGGTTGCTGCCAGCCGTGGTGATCACCCACAGCAGTGAGTTGTCCCGCTTGCCGGTACCGGTCTCCACCACGTCATAGACCGTTCGGGTCTTGTGAGCATGCAACTCGTCAATGCAGCCGAAATGGATGTTCAAGCCGTCGAGCGTCGAGCCTTCTGCCGAGAGCGCCTCGAACTTGGATCCGGTTTGCAAGACATGCATGTTGTGCGCCCCGACGTTCACGGCAAAACGATTCCGAAATCCCGGGCTCAGGCGCGCCATGGTCTGGGCATCGCCAAAGACGATGCGGGCCTGATCCCTTGTGGTGGCCAGCGAATACACCTCAGCGCCGCCCTCGCGGTCGGCTGCCAGCATGTACAGGCCAACTGCCGAGGACAGGGTGGACTTGGCATTGCCCCGAGGCACCTCGATGTAGGAACGCCTGAAGCGGCGCTTGCCATCTGATTTGACCCACCCGAAGACCGTGGACAGGATGAACACCTGCCAGGGCTCCAGAACAATCATCTTGCTGGCCAGAGGGCCTTTGACGTGGGGAAGTCGTTCAATAAAGGCGCACAGGTTGTCCGCTGGCCTGTAGGGCCTGCCGTAGCGGTCAAGCAGTTCCGGGTTGAACTGGTAGAGGCTGCTCTTGCGTTTGAAGCGGATCAGGTCATCGAGCTGGCGTTTGCAGGCTTTCTGGACCCACTCACAGGTCAGGATTTCATGTGAGACAACGCGCTCAGCATATTGTTTGGCGCTTGCGGCGTATGTGCTCATCCTGTATTCCTTTGGGTCAACCCACGATGTCCTCCCAGAGATCGAGCTCCTCGCCCGGGCGTTCGTTTGGAATGGAGATGCGCGAGCGAGATGCCGGGGTGAATCCCAGCTCGATCGCTGCTTTGGTCATGATTTGGGCCTGCTTGTTGGCAATGGCCAGGTAAGGCGACTGCATGGGCACGCCGCTGTGGGGCGCCTTCACCAGGAGCCCGGTCTTGCCGATGCCCGCCTGGGCCTGCCGATACAGATCAGCCGCACAGGCCCAGATCTCCAGCACGGACATGTCCAGCTTGCGGATCAGCGTGGGCGGGGCACATTCAAGCGCGTAGCGCCAGGCGGCTTTGGCACCCTCTGGCATGTAGTCCGGAGGCTCCACCAGCAAGCCCTCTGGGATGGGCTCGTGGTAGTTGGTCCGGCATGGCTGCAAGGTCCCTTTGATCTGCTTGACTTGAGTCGGCAGTGGCTTGCGTCCACCCATAAATCACCCGCTTGGTTTGATGTTCATCTGATGCACTGCCTTTGCTGCAGGCTTTGGGGGATACCCCCCCTTGTTCAATTTGCACGCACAAAAATTTGCGCAGGCCAACGCATCTTGGGCGGCCGTCTGTAGAGATTCATCCCCCCTACCCCCTCAGGACGGGGTCACTGGCGCGAGGACGCGGTCTCTGAGGCGGTCTTGGCGTTGTGACAGGGCACGCACAGGCTCTGCAGGTTCGCTCGCTCAAAGCGCTCACCGCCTTCCTTGACTGGAACGATGTGGTCAACGACCTTGGCCGGTTGCAACAGCCCCTTGGCCTGGCACCTGCAGCAAAGCGGGTTATCCCTTAACACCGCTGCACGGGTGTTGCGCCACCTGGCCGATTGATAGAAGCCGAGCTCGGTGTCGAACCCACGCCGCGCACGCCCGTACTCACGATGCACTTTCGACTGGTGATTGGCGCAGTAACCAGGCACGTTGAGCACTTGCGCACAACCTGGATATCGGCATGGAGTGGGCGCACTTCGCGGCATCTCAATCGTCTTTCAAGGAATAAGCGACAGCTTCAAAAATTGACTTGGCTTCACCTTGATTCAGAGCGTCAATCCATCACATTGGATGAACGAAAGGAACCAAGCCAATGAAACAAAACAAGGACCTGAACAAGCTGCTGGAGCAGATCGCTCTGAAGCATTTCTTTATCGAAACGCTGGAGACACAGCACAGCGATCGCCTGGACTTCCACGACGTCTCGGTCTGGGCCGTCAAGAGCGCACTGGAGGCTGCTTACGCCGCAGGGATCGAAGCAGGAAAAAACACATCAACAACATCGAAAGGCAAACAATGAAACTCACGGACACCCAACGCGCGCTGCTTGAAGCGGCTGCGCAGCATCCACAAAAGAAATTGACCAACTTCCCCGACACCCTCAAGGGCGGGGCTCGCATCAAGGTGCTGACCTCGATGCACAACGCCGAGCTCATCGAGCCAAGCGCCGCAGAGCCTGAGGTGTACGTGGCCACAGCCACAGGGCTGCAGGCGATTGGCATCACGGTCCAGGCGCCGCGCGCCAAACGCGAAGGCACCAAGCAAGCCGTACTGATTGAGCTGCTCACACGCGCAGAAGGCGCCACGCTGCCCCAAATGACCGAGGCCACTGGCTGGCAGGTCCATTACGCCGATGTCCTGGTTATGCCGACCAACATCAGCAACTCGGCCTGTGTGGTGGAGCACGCTGCTTTGCGGTCGGCATAATCACAGAGCATCCAAGAAGGTGAGCAGTTTGTCACTCGGGCGGAAGCGACCGGGTTTTGTTTCTATTGGTGCTGTCTTGGCCAAAGCTCGTTCTTTGATCCCCAAATCTGCATGCAGGTAAATTTGCGTCGTCTCGACCTGTTCGTGACCAAGCCAGAGCGCTATCACTGATGTGTCGATACCTGCCTGCAACAGACGCATGGCAGCAGAATGTCGCAGCACATGCAAGGTCACCCGCTTACACGTCAGGGATGGACAAACAGCAGTGGCATCCGCGACATATCCTGCAAGTCGGCGTTCAAGCGCATCTCGACTGAGCGTGCGTCCACTTTGTGTTGGGAACAGTGGTTCACCAGGCTGACCTGAACGCTCGGCCAGCCAGACCCGCAAGACGGCCACAGTACTCGAAGTCAGTGGTGTGACCCTCTCCTTACGTCCCTTGCCATTACAACCCACATGTGCGCCTGCGCCAAGATGCACATCGCTGCAGCGCAGTCCGATGAGTTCGGATGCTCGAAGTCCAGTCTGGACCGCGAGGCTGAACAGGGCCATGTCGCGCCGCCCGGTCCAGGTTGCCCGATTTGGCGTGGCCAGTAGGGCCTTGATTTCCCCCTCACTCAGGTAGGTCACGAGCCGTCGCTCGAAGCGTTTCGGTGGGATAGCGAGAACACGATCGATGGTGGCAGCATGTTCGGGATGGCGAAGAGCCGCATAACGGAATAGAGAGCGAATCGCCGCCAACCGCGCATTGCGGGTGCGCACACTGTTCTTTCTGTCGCGCTCCAGATGGTCAAGGAAGGCACCGATCAATGGCGAATCGAGATCGTCGATGTCGAGTTTGGCTGGCACCTTACTGTATCGTTCCGAAGCGAAGACCAACAGCAGCCGCAGTGTGTCGCGATACGCCTGAAGAGTGTTCGGACTCACCTGGCGCTGGCGGATGAGCCGATCACTGAAGAATAGTTGTAGTGTTGTGGCGAGGGTGGTCATACGTCACCTCGCAGGTGACGATCGAGTCTTTCGCCTGCCAGCCCCAGTAACTCCGGCGCGGCTGACAGGTACCAATAGGTACCGCCAGGATCGGTATGACCAAGATAGGTGGACAGGATCGCAAGGCGAGAGCCGGGAGCGGCTGTCCTGTAGTCATCGGCGATGGTGCTGACAGCAAAGCTGTGCCGAAGATCATGAATCCGTGGTCGACATCTCGTCGAGCGCGCAACGATGCCGCAATGGTGCAGCAGTTTTTGGAAGATCGGCTGCACGCCCGTATAGCGCAGTCGTTTGGCGGTCGAACTGATCAGCAGGGGCGACGTGTTCCGCGCACCGGGGCGATCATCTCGGCACAGGTATTCGTTCAGCGCCGCGACGGTGCTCGGATGCAGTGGCAAGGCGCGCGCCTTGTCGAACTTGCCGTGCCGGATGGTAACCATGCCGCTGCCCGCATCGAAGTCATCTCGGTCGAGTCCTATCGCTTCTCCGATCCGCATGCCGCTCACCGCCAGCAAGCCGATCAGCGTGCGATAGGTTGCCTGCACATGCGATCCACGCAGGATCGCTGTGGCTCGCATCAAATCCGCAATTTCCTGCGCGGTGTAGAGATATGGCGTTGCGCGACGCCCTCGTGCCGGCAGAAGTTCTCTGGGCGGCACCTCGGTCATTGGATCGAGTGTTTGCATGTGCCGAGCAAACAGACGAACATCGGCCAGACGTCTGGAGGTCCAAATCACGTCTGCACCGCAAGGGAGATCCGCCCAGGCTAGCGCCGTTTCGGTCCGAACATGGGTCTCACCGCGATCTTCGGCGAAGGTGACGAACTGGCCGAGAAGCCGCTCTGCCTTGTCCATCTTGTAGCCGAGGGCGCGCCTCATGCTCAAATAATCAACAAGGTAATTTCGTAAGTTGCTCATAGCGCGCCCTCCGGCCAAGGGCGTGCGATCAGACGTAAGTTGTCACGGTCCACCTTGGCGTAAATCGCCGTGGTCGCGGTGCGGCGGTGGCGCAAGAGCTGACCGATCTCCGGCAAGGATGCACCGGCTCGTAAAAGCTCTGTTGCTGCGGTGTGGCGCAGGCGATGCGCATGCACTCGCCCAAGGCCAGCGCGCCGAGCGACGTCCGCTACGATGGTGCTCACACGGGTCGTGCTGAGCGCGTGATGTGGTGCCAAGTGCCTGACGAACACGGTCCGCTCTTTGGCATGCGTCGGTCGGCCGTGTTGCAAATATTCGGCGACTCTATACCCAACATCGGGGGGCAGGGGCACTTGTTCATAACAATTGCCCTTGCCGTGAACACTGATCGTACCTGCGCGCCAGTCAATATCGTCAAGCCTGAGCCTAGCAACCTCTCCGCGCCGCAAACCGAACCGGACCAATAAGGTCAAGATTGCCAGATCACGGCAACCGACAGCGGTGTCGACATCGCAGGCGGCAAGCAAGCGACGCACCTGATCGGGCTCAAGCCCCTTGGGCAGACCGGCCAGCCGACGGCGGAGCACCTTTGGTGCAGCGTGGACGAGCGATCGCTCCGTGACGCCATCGAGATGCAGGAAGCCAAGGAACGAACGCAGCGCTGTGACCGTCAGTTTTGCCACGCCAGCGTTCAGTTGCGGACACCTCGCAACCACGAAGGCGGTGACATCGGCCGATTTCAGATTCCGGAGATCGAGACCACCTTCAAGTACCCTTTGGGACAGGAATGGACGCAGGCAATCGATATACCGCGCGGCCGTTACCATGGCCAAGCTGCGTTCTGCCGTCAGGAAGATTCGGTATCGATCGAGAATTGCGCTTGCGGGGTTTGGGGATACTGGCGCCTCAAGAGGAGGCGTGATCTTCAGCCGACAGAGATAGTCCAGGATCGGACGCAGTGTTTCATGCGTCTTGTGTCTAGAGTAGCCAGCAGAGCGGCGATCAAATAAGAAACGATCCACCAGTTGGAACGATAGATCACCTGCGGATAGTTCGTGGACCTGCAGCCAATCGTTCAGATCAGCAAACAACTTCTTCTTTTTGGCAACGGTACTTGGTTTGTATCCTTGCCGAAGTAACTCAACTTCAAAATCCCGCAAAAGATCATCGCGGGCGCATACAGCTTGGGCTTCTAGGGGTTTGATCGACATGAGAACTCCTTGAAATAGGGGCTCTCATCATGCGCGTGACATCTTTTTTATGCCGACTTCATCGCAACTCTTTCCGCTACACAGGCCGGATTTCCGACGCAGGTCGGCATAACCAGGACATCGGCGTAATGCTGTTTATGCCGATGTCGGCATAAGGTCCACACGGTACG
>Ga0255165_1000519_pt1 | contig 12345 bp, 6 predicted proteins | sample Atl_Cont_RepB_8d_FD_183182 | JGI IMG/M metagenome (GOLD analysis project Ga0255165, IMG submission 183182) | Freshwater microbial communities from Altamaha River, Georgia, United States - Atl_Cont_RepB_8d | ecosystem: Environmental > Aquatic > Freshwater > River | place: USA: Georgia | collected... | reverse complement strand
CTGCTACGAACTGCCACAGGTGGCAGAACGTCTGGCCATTCTGTCCCTGCATGAGGGGCGACGTTGGATTTCGGTCAACCTTTACCGCGGGCGGGAACATGGCTTGCTCAGAAAGCAAGAACTCGAGATCGTCGAGGCTTTAGCGCCCTTGATCGTGCAGGCAGTGCGCCTGCATTACACCGGCCAGGTGCTGGGCAGTGACCTGTTGAGCCTGATGCTCGACCGTCTGGCCCTGCGTGGTCCCGCCTTGACGCCTCGTGAAGAGGATGTGGTCCGGGGCCTCTTGCAGGGGCTGTCCAGCGCCGAACTGGCCGAGCGTCTGGGCTTGACTGTCGCCAGTGCCCAGACTTACACCAAGCGCTTGTACCGCAAGCTGGGCGTATCGGGGCACAAGGAAATGGTGGCCTGGTTGCTGTGGGATGCCCACCCGCATCCGGCGCCCATCACCTGAGCGAGAAGTCGACCCGATTTCGACTGGATTGGCCCGAGCTTTCGGGCGCGGCTCCCAACTGGACCGGGAGCAGGAATACCCGACTCAAGGGGATCTGCCCCTGTTCGACAAGCCAGTTCTGTACCGCCCGGGCGCGTCGTGTGGCGAGTGCGCGCAACTCTTCATCGCCTGCGGGCAGGCTGGCCAGCATCAGTTTCTCCATTTCCTCCGCTGGCAGTTCCTTGGTCAGACCCAGCAGATTACGTGGTTTGGGAAAGCGCGCTTGCTGGTAGGCGCGTTTGAGGTAAGTCGCATATTCCGCTGCTTCGATTGGCGGTGTCTCGGTGGATGCCGATGACTGCTGAGTCCCGGCCAGATCCTTGCGCTTTTCATTGAGGACAGCTCGCTCCAGCGCTGCACGCCTCAGGGCTTCAGGATCCAGCGCCAGATCGGCACCTGCGGTGATCTCCAGCCGCAGGCCTTCGCGTTCTCGCATGGCTTTGGCCAGGGTCTGCAGCTTGGCCTGAGCCTCATCGTTCAAATGGGCCAGACCTGGCGCAAAAACGATCTGGGAGAGCTCCTGACCGTCTCCGAACATGGAGCCCAGCAGGGCAAATGGCGAAGTCACAGCCTTGACCAGCAGGTTGCCAATGACCTTCAGGATCAATCCACCAATCGAGAACTGCGGGTCATCCAAAGAACCCGCGATCGGCAGATGGATGTCGATCTCCCCCTGGTTGTTCTTGAGCAAGGCAATGGCCAGCTGAAGGGGCAGTTGTGTGGCATCGGGACTCTCAACCTTGTCGCCAAAGGTCAGTTGATCGATGAAGAGCCGATTGTCAGCCGTCAGCTGGCGATCGGCCAGCTTGTAACGGGCATTGAGTGAGAGCTTGCCCTTGTCGATCTTGTAGCCCGCGTACTTTCCTGCGTAGGGCGAGAAATCGACCAGATCGACGCTGGAAACTTCGGCCTGCAGGTCCAGGAATTTTTTTTGTGCCAAGGGGTTCAGCCGGGCGGTGATCTGCACCGGGGCGTTGCCGGCGTAGTTCCCTCGCAGGTCCAGCTCGGCGAGGGTGTCCGGGGCCGAGGAAAGATGGCGCACGCTGCCCCCGAGCCTGGACACGCTGGCCGAGTAATTGGGACGCACAAAGCGGTCCGAAAAATCGACCCGTCCGTTCTGCAGCGTGACTTTGGCGATCTCGACAGGCCAGACTTGTTTTTCTTCGGCACTGGAGGCCGATCCAGATGGGGGACTTTCCAGCTGCGGTCGACGCAGGATGTCGACCAGATTGAGGCGGCCATCCTGGTTGAGGATCAGACGTGAATAAAAGTCGGACAAGGCGATTTCACCGATCTGCAGCCGGGCTGGCTCCAGCGCGAAATCGATGCCGCCAAAGTAGAGTGATTTCCAGCGCAGGAAGTCGGTGTTGTTGACGGGGTCCAAGGACAGAAACTGCCCCAGTGTCAAAGTGCCTTGGTAGCGGGCCTGCAGCGTGTCGTCTGGCGCCTCGAGGCGGAGTTGGCCCTGGCTGGAAATCAAGCCCTGAACGATGGACGCGTTCACGTAAGGTGCCAGGTAGCCTTGCATTGAGGCCATGGGCAAGGCTTGCGTGACCAGCTTGAGCTGCGCGGACAGGGGCTGCAACCTGAACGTCCCGCTGGCCTGTATCTTCCCCGACTGGTTGACGGTGGCTCCGAGCTCGAAGGTGTTTTCCTGGTCAGGACGCAAATTTACCTTGTCCATCTGCATGCGGATATGCGTCAGGTTTTGCACTGCTGCTGGAGAGAGCATGCGGTCTTCGAAGCGCAGCGCCATGTCCTGCATTTCCAGGCGCGCCATGAGGCCTGCCCAGCTGTGGACGCGGTCCTGAGAGGTGGATGCTTCAGGAGGATTGGAAGAGGGCTCGGCAGAAGACGTCTGTGGCAGGGTGATCCACTGCCACTGGCCCTCTTCGGTCCTGAGCATTCGGGCCTGCACGCCCTTTCCCAACACCTGGCCGGCCTCCCATCGGCGCGCATCGGCATCGACCAGGATTTGTTCCGCGCTCAGTTCTTGAACCGACAGGGGCTGCTTGGATGGGTGATGCTCGACCTCCAGACCAGCCAGTACCAGTCGATCGAACAGCCAACGGCCCTGCAAAGGCTCTGCCTTCCGGAGTTGCAGATCCAGCGACTGCAGGCCGAGCCAGGGCTGGTCAGAGGCATCGGTGAGCGAGAGACCGCGCAGCTGCATTTCGCCGCTCACCGTCAGGCTTGGCTCTGCATCCGGGGGCTGGCTGAACTGCAGCGACAGACGGGTGCCCAACTGACCTGACTTCAGCTGCAGAGGGAGGCTGGCGGGCCAGTAAGGCTTCAGACGGCCCAGTTCCAGGTCTTGCAGCTCAAGGTCGAGGCTGCTGGCATGGGAGGCGGTGAAAGGCTGGCTGCGGCCATGCAGCTCCACAGCAGCCCCATCCACGACCGCAGAAAAGCGGGGTTCGACATACACCTGTGCCTTGTAGGGCAGGCTGGAGATGAAGGGCAGGCTGAAAGCGAGAGATTCCACCGTGTGCCTCATACCCTTGGGTCGATCTTCGAAAATGAAGTGACCGTCGGTCACCTGAATGTTGTTGAGCGAAAACCGGGGCAGTGTGGTCTTGCCTTTTTGCCCTGGCTGTAGCCAGCGGTCGAGCCAATCCGAGATGTCGTACTGTCCTTCGCCCAGTCGGGCGATGGCGACCCGCGGCGCCTGAAGGAGCAACTCGTCCACCACGATACCGCCCTGGGCGATGGAGAGGCTCGAGAGGTTGATTCTGAGTTTGGTGAAGCCGATTTGTTCATGACCTCCCGGGGATTTGACCGAAAAGCCTTCTACCTCCAGGGCGCCGTTGAGCGGATTGATGGTGACGCCCTGGATGGAGACATCACGCTGGAGTGCCTGTCCCACTTGCTGAGTCAGAGCCCACCGCAGCAAGGCGGGACCTGCCAGCCAGGTCAGGGCTGCCAAACCGAGCCAGGCGACCAGCAAGCCAGCAAGGATCCTCCGAACGATCGGCGAGGCGATGCGCTGGCTTGTTGCGATCCAGCCGTGTTTGAACTGTTCAATCATGGTGGGCATTTTCCATGCTCGCTGACAGACCGTTGCACCGGTCAATGCGTTGTCCCCTAACGGTGACATTCATCCTGGGCCAGTGTTTTTACACTTGCCGCATTCAGGAGACCGCCATGCACCAACCCGTGACCGAGCCGCGCCGCTCGATTTACTACGACTACAAGATTCACCAGCCCTGGCTGGCCTCTAAAAACGTTCCACAGCCCCGGCACCGCGTGGTGATTGCCGGCGGTGGCCCCGTCGGCATGACCGCGGCGCTCGAACTGGCCCGGCATGGCGTGCCCTGCGTTCTGCTCGAATCGGAGCTGCAGGTCAGCGAAGGCAGCCGCGCCATCGTCTTCACCCGCCGCTCGATGGAGATCCTGCAGCAGGTGGGCGTGGCTGACCGCGTGACTCAGCACGGGCTGCCCTGGCGCTTTGGCAATTCCTTCTACCGCGGCCAGCGTGTGTTCCGCATGGAAGCGCCGCAGGACGACAACGACCGCTTCTGGCCGATGATCAACCTGCAGCAGCAGTACCTGGAGGAATTCCTGGTCGACGCCTGCGAGGCTCACCCCTTGATCGACCTGCGCTGGGGCAACCGCGTCACGGGCCTGATGCAACACGCCGACCACGCCGTGGTCGAGGTGGACACGCCCGAAGGCCCCTACAGGCTGGAGACCGAATGGCTGGTCGCGTCCGACGGCGCCCGCTCGGGCATCCGCACGCTGCTGGACCTCAAGCTTGAAGGCGCGTCCTACGAGGGCAAATTCGTCATCGCCGACATCCGCATCGACCTGCCGCTGCCCACCGAGCGTCTGGCGTTTTTTGACCCCGAATGGAACCCGCGCAACACGGTGCTGATGCACCGCGAGCCGCTCAACATCTGGCGCGTGGACTACCAGTTGCCCGAGGGTGAAACGCCTGAGCAGGCCCTGGACCCCGAATCGCTCAAGGCCCGCATCAACGCCCAGCTGGAACTGATCGGCCACGGCGGCAAGCCCTGGGAGATGGACTGGTGCTCGGTCTACTCGGCCCGCACGCTCACGCTGCCCGACTACCGCGCCGGCCGCACCCTGTTCATGGGCGACGCCGCGCACCTGCTGCCGATCTTTGGCGTGCGCGGCGCCAATACCGGCTTTCAGGACGCGCAGGCCCTGGCCTGGCGTCTGGGCCTGATCTGCTCGGGCCAGGCGAGCGAGAGCCTGCTGGCCAGCTACAGCGCCGAGCGTGTCGGCGCCGCCTGGGAAATCATCGACGAGGCGGGCAAAAGCACCCGCTTCATGACCCCGCCCAGCCGTGGTTTCCGCCTGCTGCGCGATGCGGTGCTGTCGCTTTCGCTGACTGAAGCGTTTGTGCGGCCGCTCTACCACTGGCGCACCTCGCGTCCGCACGAATACACCCACTCGGCGCTCAACAGTGCGGGTGACGACAACGCGTTGTTCCAGGGCGGCCCTGCCCACGGTGCGCCACCCGCCAATGTGCGCCTGGGGGCCGACGACTTCCTGCTCGACCATCTGGGCGGTGGTTTTGACCTGCTGGTGTTTGGCGCGTCCGTACCCGCCGATGTGCAGGCCACGGTCAAAGACTGGCAGTCCAAGGGCCTGAAACTGCGCGTGCTGTTGATTGGGCAGGGCGTCCCGGCCGAGGGAGCCGATGTCTGCCTTCCCGACACCGAAGGCCGCGCCCGCGCCCGCTGGGGCGTGAAAACCGACGGTGCCGCCTACCTGCTGCGCCCCGACCAGCACGTCTGCGCCCGCTGGATGACGCTGGACGCCCACCGCCTGAATGCCGCCCTGAAGCAAGCCACCACCGGAGTAGCCGCATGAATACCCAAACCGGACTGACCATCGGCGGCCTGGAAACCGCCTACGACCAGCTCGCCACCGCCATCGACGCTGTGGGCGAAGACAAATCAGAGCTGTTCCTCGTCAAACTGGCGCTGCTGGCCGCGCAGCAGCTGGGCGACGAGGTGGTCTTCGGCGACCTGATCCAGCGCGCGCAAAAAGATCTGTAAGAAGACCTGTAAATAAGCCAAGAGGCACAACAGCCGGTCTGGGCAGGGGATGCGCCGGCTGACGATTTCTGCGTACCCGCAGCATGAGGAAGCCGGCGCATCCCCTGCCCAGACCGGCCCCCACAGAGGCTAAAGGGCCAATAACCGCGTCCACCCCAAGCTCACCCCCAACCCCCTACACTACAGGGTGACCCCCAAGCCCTGTCCATGAACGCCTTTACCGACGTTTCCTTCTTCCCGCGCGACGCCAAACCGCTGACCAGTTACCGCAAGTTCTGGGCACACCGCTTTGGCACGGCCCCGTTTTTGCCGATGAGCCGCGAAGAAATGAACCAGCTCGGCTGGGACAGCTGCGACATCATCCTGGTCACCGGCGACGCCTACGTCGACCACCCCAGCTTCGGCATGGCCGTGATCGGCCGCATGCTCGAAAATCAGGGCTTTCGCGTCGGCATCATCGCCCAGCCCGACTGGCAAAGCGCCGATCCCTTCAAGGCGCTGGGCAAGCCCAACCTATTCTGGGGCGTGACCGCGGGGAACATGGATTCCATGATCAACCGCTACACGGCCGACCGCAAAATCCGCAGCGACGATGCCTACACCCCTGGCAACGTGGGCGGCAAACGTCCTGACCGCGCCGCCATCGTCTACAGCCAGCGCTGCCGCGAGGCCTACCCCGAAGTGCCCATCGTGCTCGGCGGTATTGAAGGCAGCCTGCGCCGCATCGCGCACTACGACTACTGGAGCGACAAGGTGCGCCGCTCCATCGTGGTCGACAGCAAATGCGACCTGCTGCTGTACGGCAACGCCGAGCGTGCGATTGTCGAAATCGCCCACCGCCTGGCCGCCCGCGAGCCGGTGCAGCAAATTACCGACGTGCGCGGCACGGCTTTCGTACGTCGAGAGACGCCAGAGGGCTGGTTCGAGGTCGACTCCACCACCGTGGACACCCCCGGTCACGTCGAGGCCCACATCAACCCCTATTTGATGATTTCGGACCAGGCGCGGGAACAGGGCGCCACGTGCGCCCGCGAGGAAGAGGCCAAAGAGGTGGCCGATGCGCAGAATGCGCAGAGCGCCTTGACCGGTGCGTCCGAGGCCATGGCGCAGGCCCGCAACGTGCAAGCGGTCATCCAACCCCTGAACTTCGTACCCAACCCGGCCCTGCGTGGCAAGGGCACCCACAGGGTGCCGCCCCGCGACAAAAGCGTCATCCGCCTGCCCAGCTATGAGCAGGTCAAATCCGACCCGGTGCTCTACGCCCACGCCAACCGCGTGCTGCACCTGGAAACCAACCCCGGCAACGCCCGCTGCCTGGTGCAGGCGCACGGCGAAGGCCACACCGCCCGCGATGTGTGGATCACGCCGCCGCCCATCCCGCTCACCACGGCCGAGATGGACCATGTGTTCGACCTGCCGTACGCCCGCAGCCCGCACCCGCGCTATGCCGACGAGAACGGCAGCCACGACCATGCCACCAAGATCCCGGCGTGGGAGATGATCCGCTTTAGCGTCAACATCATGCGCGGCTGCTTTGGCGGCTGCACTTTCTGCTCGATCACCGAGCACGAAGGCCGCATCATCCAGAGCCGGTCCGAAGCGTCCATCATCCGCGAGGTCGAAGACATCCGCGACAAGGTCAAGGGCTTCACCGGCGTGATTTCCGATCTGGGCGGCCCCACGGCCAACATGTACCGCCTGGGTTGCCGCAGCCCCGCGATCGAGGCCGCCTGCCGCAAACCCAGCTGCGTCTACCCCGGTATCTGCCAGAACCTGACCACCGACCACGGCCCGCTGATCCAGATCTACCGCCGCGCTCGCAGCCTCAAGGGGATCAAGAAGATCCTGATCGGCTCCGGCCTGCGCTATGACCTGGCGGTGCAGTCGCCCGAGTATGTCAAGGAACTGGTGCAGCACCATGTGGGTGGCTACCTCAAGATCGCGCCCGAGCACACCGAGCAGGGCCCGCTGTCGAAGATGATGAAGCCGGGCATTGGCACGTATGACCGCTTCAAGACGATGTTCGACAAGTACAGCGAAGAGGTCGGCAAGAAGCAGTTTTTGATTCCGTACTTCATCGCCGCCCACCCGGGCACCAGCGACGAAGACATGATGAACCTGGCCGTCTGGCTCAAGAAGAACGGCTTTCGCGCCGACCAGGTGCAGACCTTCTACCCCAGTCCCATGGCCACGGCCACGGCCATGTACCACACGCTGCGCAACCCGCTGCGCAAGATCACCCACGACAGCGAAAAGGTCGACATCGTCAAAGGCGAAAAACGCCGCCGTCTGCACAAGGCCTTCCTGCGCTACCACGACCCCAACAACTGGCCGCTCCTGCGTGAAGCCCTCAAAGCCATGGGCCGCGCCGACCTGATCGGCAACGGCAAGCAGCACCTGATTCCGAGCTGGCAGCCGCTCACCGATGGCGGCTACCAGAGCCCGCGCCGGGCCAACAGCACTCAGGTAGCCGCCAAAACCTCCGTCAGAGGCAAGCCTGCTTCGGGCCTCCAGAAGTCTAGCCAGCCACGCAAAGGTACTTTGCTGACGCAGCACACTGGCCTGCCACCGCGTAAAAAACGCTGATGCCGTCTGTGTCACTTGTCTGTCAAGGCTCAGCCCCCTGATGTCATTGCCCGACTTGATCGGGCAATCCAGTACCGCTGAACGCTGGATCCTCGGGTCGAGCCCGAGGATGACAGCAAGGGGGATAGCATCCTCACGTCATTGTTTGGAACTCCTATGTCCTTTTAGGGTACTTCTTTGTCATTGTCTGGCTTGACCGGACAATCCATCTCCTCCATGCCACGCCTCGTACAGACCTGCGCATAGAAGTGCACAGTGGTCTAATGACATCCTTTCCATCCGGGCCTGTTCAGCCCGATTGCCATGACCCACTCTCATACCGCCTCGCGCATCTTCACGCTCAGCGATTTTGACTTTGAGCTGCCCCCCGAACTGATTGCCCAGCACCCTGCGCCCGAGCGCAGCGCTTCGCGATTGCTCGACGGCAGCACGGCCACCGTGGTCGACCGCATCTTTCGGGAACTGCCTGGCCAGCTGAACCCCGGCGATTTACTGGTGTTCAACGACACCAAGGTCATCAAGGCCCGCATCTTTGGCGAGAAGGCCACAGGCGGCAAGCTGGAGCTGCTGATCGAGCGCGTCTTGCCCGGCCACCAGGTGGTGGCCCACATGAAGGTGAGCAAGAAGCCGCCGGTAGGGGGCAAGCTGTACATGATGGGCGGTGCCGGCCACGGCGGGTTTGACGCTGAATTGCTCGGCCGCTGGCCCGATGCGAACGGCCAGCTGTTCCATCTGCAGCTGAGCGATGAGCCTCATGCCCTGATGGAAAAGCACGGCCATGTGCCATTGCCGCCCTACATTGCACACACCGACACCGAAGAGGACGCCCAGCGTTACCAGACGGTGTTTGCCCGCGCGCCCGGCGCGGTGGCCGCGCCCACGGCGGCGCTGCATTTTGACGAAAAGGTACTCGCCGCCTTGCAGGACCGTGGCGTGCAGTCCGCCAGCGTGACCTTGCATGTGGGCGCGGGCACCTTCCAGCCCGTCAAGACCGAAAACATCGCCGAGCACACCATGCACAGCGAGTGGTATGAGGTGCCCGAGGCCACGCAGCAGGCGATTGCCGCGTGCAAGGCCCGTGGTGGTCAGGTGGTCGCCGTGGGCACGACCACGGTGCGTACGCTCGAGTCCTGGGCGCAGTCTGGTCAGGCCAGCGGCGACACCCAGATCTTCATCACCCCGGGGTTCGACTTCAAGGTGGTGGACCGCCTGATCACCAACTTTCACCTGCCCAAGAGCACGTTGATGATGCTGGTCAGCGCGTTTGCGGGCTACGAACACATCATGGGTCTGTACCGCCACGCAATTGCGCAGGGCTACCGTTTCTTCAGCTACGGCGACGCGATGCTGCTCAACCGCGTACACCCGCAAGCCTGAGGAAGCGCTCAGATCGGCTGCAGGGCTGCCAGCAGTTCGGTCTCGATCTCGATCTGCGCCTTGTTTTGCTGCAAGGCACTGCCGCTGACCAGGAAGGTGTCTTCCACCCGTTCGCCCAGGGTACTGATCTTGGCCAGTTGCAGATTGATGCCATGACGTGCAAGCACCAGGGCGATGCTGTAGAGCAGGCCGATGCGGTCGCTGGCCGAGACCGACAGCAGCCAGTTCTGGGCTTTTTCGTCCGGCTTGAGCGTCACGCGCGGCGTGACCGGAAAACTTTTGACCCGCCGCGACAGGCGCCCGCGCGTGGGGGCGGGCAGGGGGCCGCGCTGATCAATCGTCTGGGTCAATCCCGATTCGACCAGGCTCACCAGTTCGCGGTAGTGCTCGGACAGGGAGGGCGTGACGATCTGGAAGGTGTCCAGTGCCCAACCGGTGCGGGTCGTGTGCACCTTGGCGTCCTGGATCGAGAAGCCCGACTGGTCAAAGTGCCCACAGATCCGGGCAAAAAGATCGGGCTGGTCGGGCGTGTAGACCAGCACCTGCAGGCCCTCGCCCAGCGGCGAAAGGCGGGCACGCACCGTGGTTCTGGGCTCGGCGCCCCCCACCCGCGCCACCATGCGCGAGAGCTGGCGTGCATGCCAGGCGATGTCTGACGCGTCGTGCCGCATGAAGTAACTGATGTCCAGCGTGTCCCACAAGGCTTTCTGGCCCTCGTGGGGCTGAGCCTGGCGCGCCAGTTCGATCAGGGCTTCGCGTTTGCGGGATTCGACCAGGGCATCAGCATCCGGTGCTCGACCACCCAGCACGCGCAGCGTGGCGTTGTAGAGGTCTTCGAGCAGCTTGCCCTTCCAGGCATTCCAGACCTTGGGGCTGGTGCCGCGGATATCGGCCACCGTCAGCAGGTACAGCGCTGTCAGCCGGCGTTCATTGCCCACCCGCTGGGCAAAACGGGCAATGACTTCGGTGTCACCCAGGTCCTGCTTTTGGGCGACCTGGCTCATGGTCAGGTGCTCACTGACCAGAAAGCCGATGAGTTCGGCATCGGCTTTGGCCACCTGGTGCTGGCGACAGAAGGTGCGGACTTCGGCCAGGCCCAGCTGAGAATGGTCGCCGCCGCGGCCCTTGGCGATGTCGTGGAAGAGGGCCGCGGCATACAGGATCCAGGGCTTGTCCCAGCCACTGGCCAGTTGCGAGCAGAACGGGTACTCATGCGCGTGTTCGGCCATGAAGAAGCGCCGCACATTGCGCAGCACCATGAGGATGTGCTGATCGACCGTGTAGGCATGGAACAGGTCGTGCTGCATCTGGCCGACGATGCGGCGGAACACCCAGAGGTAGCGTCCCAGCACCGAGGTTTCATTCATCAGCCGCAGCGCATGGGTGATGCCTTGCGGCTGCTGCAGGATCTGCATGAAGGTCTGTCGGTTGAGCGGATCGGCACGAAAGTGCCCGTTCATGACGCCGCGGGCGTTATACAGCGCGCGCAGGGTGCGCGCAGACAGGCCCGTGATGCCGTGGGTCCGCTGGTAGAGCAGGAAGGTTTCGAGGATGGCGTGCGGCTGCTGGACATACAGCTCGTCACTCAGCACTTCGAGCAGGCCGGCCTTCTCGCCAAAGCGTTCGTTGAGCGGCCGGAAGGCATTGACCGATTCGCCGCCCTGGCAGCGCAGGTGGTCTTCCAGATTAAGCAGCAGGATCTGGTTGAGCTGGGCCACCGCCTTGGCGGCCCAGTAGTAGTCACGCATGAGCTTTTCGCTGGCCCGCAGTCTGAGCTTGCCCTCGGAGGTGGTATCCGCCTGGTGGCCAAAACTCTCGGCCACAGCGGTCTGCAAGTCAAACACCAGCCGGTCCTCGCGGCGGCGGGCCACCAGGTGCAACCGCGCGCGGACCAGACCGAGCAGTGCCTCGTTGCGCTTGATCTGCCGGGCCTCGTGTGCGGTGGCAATCCCCTGTCGCACCAGGTCGTCCCAGCGCCTGCCCAGCCCGGCGGCGCGGGTGAGCCAGAGGATGATCTGCAGGTCGCGCAGTCCGCCCGGCGACTCCTTGCAATTGGGTTCGAGCGCGTAGGGCGTGTCTTCAAAACGGGTGTGGCGCTGGCGCATTTCAAGCACCTTGGCCTGCATGAAGGCCAGTGGGTCCATGGCCGCATCGAACTGCGCCTGAAAGGCCTTGAACAGCTTGGTATTGCCGGTGATCCGCCGCGCTTCGAGCAGCGAGGTTTGCACCGTGACATCCTTGCCCGATTCGGTCAGACATTCGCTGACGGTCCGCACGCTGGAGCCGATCTCCAGCCCGCAGTCCCAGCAGCTGCCAATGAAGGCTTCGAGACGGTCCTTGAGGCCGGGGGCGGACTCGGGCGTCTGATCGTCAGGCAGCAGGACCAGCACATCAACATCGGAATACGGAAACAGCTCACCCCGCCCGAAGCCACCCACCGCCACCAGACAGGGCGAATTCGACAGACCTGCCTGACGCCAGAGCTGAGTGAGCAGCCGGTCCACCAGCCGCGCCAGCTGACGCAGGCTGCGCTGAAGCATTCGGGTGCTGGCGCCGCTGTTGGCCAGGCCATCGAGCAAGGCCGCCTTGTCGCGGCGGAAGGCTTCGCGCAGCGCGGCGGTCTCGTTCATAGGAAGCTCAGCAGGCGGTCGTGGTGACGAAGGAGGGCAGGGCCGGGCTGCCGTCGGAGAGGGTCAGAACCTCGTAGCCGGTTTCGGTGACCAGCACGGTGTGCTCCCACTGCGCCGAGAGCGAGTGGTCCTTGGTCACGATGGTCCAGCCGTCGCCCAGTTCCTTGATGTCTCGCTTGCCGGCGTTGATCATGGGCTCGATGGTGAAGATCATGCCGGGCACCAGCTCGGCCAG
>Ga0255165_1000508_pt1 | contig 12622 bp, 20 predicted proteins | sample Atl_Cont_RepB_8d_FD_183182 | JGI IMG/M metagenome (GOLD analysis project Ga0255165, IMG submission 183182) | Freshwater microbial communities from Altamaha River, Georgia, United States - Atl_Cont_RepB_8d | ecosystem: Environmental > Aquatic > Freshwater > River | place: USA: Georgia | collected... | reverse complement strand
CGCACACAGACCGCTGGTTCTCAGGGTGGGGCTATGGGTGCTGCGTGGGCGAAATGGCTCCATGTTGAAACCACGAAACAAGACTGGAAGGACGGTCGCCGTGTTGATGACAGATTGTCTCTGCCTACGCTCTAGCATCCCGAAGTCTCGGGATGTGTATTGCGACCAACTTGAGGACGAGGACGACGATTAGTCGTCTCGTCGGAGTGCCCGTTTCAGTTCACGCATAATCTTTGCGTACTCGTTCCAGCACATAGCCATAGACAGTTGGTCTCCGTGCATGGCTGCGTCGTACACGGCTACGATTTCTTTTGCGTCCGCTTTGGAGATTACGAACTCCATGACATAGCCTTGGTCTGCGTCACGGATTATGCCCGAGAACCGTTGAGCCATCTCCTGTAGGTCCTCGGGACGGAAACGGTCGTCGTCGGGCGTGGGTGTCACGAGTTTTTTGCCCTGTGTTTCCGCAAGGCGTTTATAGCCAACTTTGCATGTTCCAAGTCGGCGACCCTTGCCATAGGCAGCACGGGCTTTGCTTCGGCTATAATAGCGTCCAAAACTGCGGAGAACATGTCCAAGTCTGCCACGAAACATTCAGGAATGTCTATTTGTTTTCTGGATTTCTTCATAGATTCTCGCTGCGACTGTTGAGGTTTGTTCGTCAAATCTGGGGATGTGTTGAGTGAGGACACCCACGATTGCCAAGATGGTGGCGAGGATGAAGTCGTCATCAACTTTGATTTCCGTGTTCCCGACCGTGTACGGTTTGCCGTTCTGCCCATATTCAGACATCGTCCGTGCCCAGTTCTAGTTCCAACCTGAATGTGTCTGCGTCCAGCATCAGACCGATTACCGTGTAGCCGATGATGTCCTCGTAGGTGTCCAGAATCGTCTCGTTGGAGACGGCGTTGGAATCCTTGGTTTGCAGGTTCTCGGCTCGGGCTATCTTGTCGCACAGGCGGACGGCTACGCCGACCAGACCGAAGTTGTCAATGTTGCCGTGACCATAATCGTGCTGCTTCTTGCACAGCAGTCGGTGCAACTGTTCCCAGTCCACAACGACTCCTCGTGCCTCCAGTTCGTTTATAGCCAGATGTGACGCTACGACCATGTTGCCCAACGCTACGGATGAGTCACGGTCGTTGGAGCGAACGAACTCCCCTAGGCGGTCGCTGGCATCCGCCAGCAGGTCGGTGCGGTTCTTGTTTCTCGGGATGACATCCAGATACTTGTGTGTCAGCGCAATTTCCGCCAACGCCTGTCTGCATGCTTCATTCCATGTATTTGGTTCCATATTTCTCCCTGAAAGTGTGGTTCGCAGCCAACTGGCTGCGAAGGTTTCCCAATGCTCGTTGCGTTTTGCGCCAAGCGTGAGACTTTGCTTTGATGCCGATGTTTTCGGCTGTTTCCTCATAAGTGGACCTCGCATAGAAAACTTCGTGTAGAACCTGTTTGTCATCGTCATCCAGTTTATCATACGCTGCGGCGACAATGTCCACCAACTCCCAGTCGGTGTCGTCGTCCGCAATCGTGAACGGTTGCATCAACCGTTCCCAGAAGTCTTTGCCGACTGGTGCTACTGGTTCATACTTCATCGTAATCTGGGCTGGTCATCAGGTCGGCGACATCCGAAGGCTCCAGCAGGAAACCTCGGGCAGGATTCTGCGAACCCCGTGCGAACTCTTTATAATCCTTGGATGACAACTGTCGCTGCGCTATGTACCGTTTGATGCGGTCCACGGACACCATGATGAATGCGCCGTCCAGTGTGAAAACATAAACCCACCACTTCGCTTTGGTGACCTGAATACCTGACGGTATCCACTCGCCTTTACGGCGTGGATTCTGCTCCATCTCAATCACCATGCGACCATTCCTGTAGCGGTCGGTTTTCACCTCAAACGACCCAGACTCCATAGCGTCAAGGAAATCTGTCACCAGTTTCTCGCCCTTGTGCCCGTACTCTAGGTCTTTGCGAAAATCAAACCTTCGGGCTGGCAGGTCAAAGTCAGAAAACTTCTTGCTCATCGCTACTCTCCCTTCTCGGCGACCACATAGGTCACCTGTTTGTCGTCGTCCCAAGCGACACCGTTGAGACCATCCATAATCGTTTTCACATAGTTGTCAATATCGCCCCGCAGTTTCTGCGGTTCGGCTGCATGGGGAAACACCGTAATCAAAGTTCCGTCCGTGCCCAACAGCATTACGATGCCCACGGTGCCAGCGAACTTCGGGTTGTCGCCCCACGCTTCACGAACCAACGCTTCTGCGTCCAGTGTGCGTTTGGGGGTGAATACACGCCCACGGCGTGTCATTCTCGGGCGACCCTTGGGTACGGGTTTATGCGGTACGAATACCGTGACCCCGTCAGCGAACGCTGCTTGGTTTTTCTTTTTTCGCATGTCGTCTCCAGACGATGGCATTAGCCATGTTTATGGTTCCATACACGACAGAGCCGAGTATGAAACCGTGCTGTCGTGTGCTTACTGCGAATGCGACCCACAAGCATTCATTACCCCAAGCCAAAGCCCAACCGTACCATTTCTTGAGACCAATCAGCCATAAGGCTGTCACACCGATTATGCTGAGTATGTACGGCATCATCGGGAATACACCCTGACCACGAGTTTGTCAATCTCCAGTTCGCCGTTGCGCCGCAAATGGTATTTGCCCCAGCGACGGTCTGCGTCCATGAGTACGACCTTGCACTCGGATGGCGACATGCCCGACTTGGAGCATTCGTAAGCCAGTTTGGTCAGCGTGCTGGAGCGGTCACGCTCGGGGAGCGGACCGTCACGCCAGATGACCTTACCGAGCGGAGACAAACCACGCAGTGCATCAGCCAAAGATTCACTGATGGTCAGGTCTATGGGGATGCGTGGCGTGGGCGTGGGCGGTTTCCAGTAGCCTGCGAGACGCTCAATCGTAGCCGATGGTGTCTTGGTCGCATAGGCACGACCGACGAACTCAGCCAACGGCATTACGGTCAGGTCGTCACGCAACACTCGGCGATGTATCGCCGTGTCGTCGTTTGCGTTCCAATACGGCAGTCGGACATAATTGCCGAACTGACCCGTGGTCAACGATTCCTGTTTCGGATTGACCTCTCGGGCTGGGTACTCGGCAACCTGATGGGCGCACAGCAACATCCGACGCATCGCAGATGCGGTCACAGGTGACTCGGCGAAAACCCACACATGGTAGCCCTTGGAGCGTGAACGCTCAATGAACGCATAAACGCCCGCCGCAGCCAAAGCGTCCTTGATGGAGACGGCTGCGTTTATGTCGTCCACATCAATGTCCGAGCAACCCCACACGCACATCCATTCGTTGCGTGACTGGTACAGCGGATAGATGCCGATTGGGGCACCGCCGTTCAGATGGTTGGCGAACAACTCCACGGTGACGGACTGCTTGACGCAACCGCCCTCCTCGGAGCCATACGCATCAGTCCGCCCCCTGAACAGGGATGCGAACCGTGAATCCAATAATGTTTGTGTTTCAGTCATGTCACCAGTCCTCCATGTTTGCCATTTCTAGCCGAGGCTGGTCGGGAATAGTCACCTCGCCAGTGTTGTCTGCGCCAAAATTCGTGGGCAGATGATTGTCCTGAAGTCGCTTCAGCCGACCCGTGCCGAACTCAATTTCATAATCCATGTCATCAAGCAGCACGCTCGCAGGACGCTTGCACTTCACGAGGTTCACGGTCAGCGTATGCTGGTGGATGCGTTGCATCCAGCGCAGCGTGTCCAGACGCTCCAGCAGACGCTCGGAGTTCGTTGACCTGTCCAACTTCTCCTCAATCTCCCGAATCTGCGCCTCAATCTCAAACCGTTTACGACGCACACCGATTATGTGGGTCGCCTGCTGTTCGCCGCCGTATGCGCCAGACGAGATGGTTTGACGCTTACCGTCGGCACCCGATGAGCGTGACGACTGGTGCAACACCAGCAACGGCACATTATGACGCTTGCCGAACGCCTTGAGCGTGTTCGCCTTGGATGGAACATCCTCGCCACCGCCCGTGAGCAACTCCAGATAGTCAAACACCATCAACGATGGTTGACCCCACATTTCACGGACTTCAGCCAGCGCACGCTCCATGTCAGCCAGACTCATCGTCTGGTCAAACACCGCCAGATTCGGATAATCCTGAGTGGCGGTCTTGCGCAACAGTTCTATGGCGTGAGCCTTGTTGTTCGCAACCTCCTGCTCCAGCATGTTCGCATCAACGCCGTGCGTGACGCAAGCCAACTTGATGAGCGTCAATTGTCTCGGCTCATCGGGGCAGAAATAGATTACGGGCTTCTCTTTGTTGGTGTTGAGAATCTGCATCAGAAACAGGGTTTTGCCAGAATGGCTGTAGCCGTTTATGAGACACAGTTCCGATGGTGCGATGCCACGCATCTGCGCATCAATCTCGGGGAACCCGAGATACACACGCTCCTCGGGTGACTGCGCCCAGTGAACGAACTCGTCGGCAGCCGACACCAGAGGTTTATAATACTGGTGGGATGGCGGAACAGCATCAGGGACGGGGATTATGTCTCCCCGTCCCAGAGCCGTCCAGCGACCCGAATAATCGGGTGCCATGCGCTATTTCCTAGGTGCCCAGAATGCGTCGTCGCTGGTGGTTGACTTGAACCACGGACGCTTCGGATTCTCCTGCAAGCGGTCACGGTTGTCCCACACCTCGGTCACGCCCTTCGCCATGCAGGCACTAGCGAGCCACGCTGGCAGCGGACCGTGCTGCTTGCCCTTGACACGGACGGTGAAACCGCCCGACTGCGCTGGGGCTGGGGCTGGGGTCTCGGTGACCGTCGCCGTGGGGAATGCCTCCATAATCGCATTCACAACCTCGGGCTGGGTACCCAACTGGTTCATGCCGTGCGCCTTGAGCAGGGCTTCGGTCGTGACCTCAAACGCCACCAAAAAGTCGGCGAGATTTTTCTGAATGTCGTCCGTCTTTGGTGTCAGGTCGGCAGCGATTTTTGCTGCAACCTGCGTGATGATTGATTGGTCTTTGCTGATGGTATTCATGGTTTACACCTCCAAGGTGTGATTGTTGTTGTTGGTATTCGTATTGCGGTATTGCGGTATTACATGGTCGGCTCCCCGAGGGAGGTCGCCCACACCGCCACACAACCGAACGGCGTGGGGCACGGGGAGCCTTGACATCTGGATAAAACTTAGCATAGACATGGTCGCCAATGGTCAACTCAGCAGAGTGTCTTTGCTCAGGAACATGCCCTTGCACGAATCCCAGTGGTCGCACCACTTGGGCGAACACAAATTGTTTTGGTCATTCCTGAGCCACGGAGTGGCGGTGCCGATGGCGTGAGCCGTAATCACCGCCGACTGAACCTGAGACCGCAACCAAGCAGAATGCTCCCGATTACGAACCAAGTCCACAATCTGAGCCTTCGGGGAATCCTGACGCATCATCACACCGAACGAGAACTGAATGTTGTCGGGGTCGGGCACCAACCCGAGCATACTTGCTGCATGAGCATAGACAGATGCTTGCACTGAGTGGGCTTGCTTGTCGTTGCGATTATACGCCCGCTTCGCAGTTTTCCAGTCCCAAATTTTCCCGTTAGGGGAAACATAATCCATGGTGCCCTCAACCCAAACATCCCAACCGTCATAGTTGATGCCGATAGGGGCTTGGAACTTGTATTCGGTGGTGCCACCAAGTTCCACTTGGGGGCGAATCTGCTCGGTGAATGCCAGCAGCATGGACTCAATCAGACGGGGAGCCTCGGAGGGCATAATCCCACTGGACTGCTTGTGCGGTTGTTCCGCCAGCGCATTCCACTGCTTGACCGAAGTCGCCACCACCTCGGAGAAATCTGGTTTCTCCTGAGCCAAACTGAACTCAATCCCCGTGTGGACTGCCGTCCCCATAATCGTCGCATCCGACGCAGAGCGTCGTTCAGGATGAAGCAGAGACAACCGTGCCCTCTCGGGACACAGAAGCGCATCACCCAACCATGATTGACGCACATAAATGCGCCGTTCTTTGCCGTCGTATCTCATGTCATTACCTCCAGTTGTTGATGATTAGAACTATAGCATACCAGTATAACTGAATTGTCTCCGCTCATGGCTTTTTCTTTTTTCTTGGTAGCGGACGACAACGCAACTTGGACACATACGACTTAGAGAATTTCACACCAGTCTCCTGCTCAACTATACGCAGGCACTCGTTGTTCGTGTGACATCCCTCCGAGACCAGTTGCCTGAGACGCTCAGGGGCACGGTCGTACTTCAGCGCATCCTCGCCGTGTTTGACGATTCGCCGTTTGGCGAATTGGCGACGGAATGTCTCCAAAGTGGAACGAGTCAAACCTGTTTTCTCCATCAGCACGAACATGGAATACGGCGGTTCCACCGCCGTGAAATACTCCTCCATAATCCCGACTTTTTCCATCGTGATTGGCTTCATGCGTTCACGCCCCTTGTTGGCGCAGACAGAGTTCTGCCACTCCTCAGGTAAAACCCTGAGACGGTACAGAATCTCGGGCATCGTCTTGGTGTCGTACTTGTCGTAGCACTTCGCCACGAAATCACGAACCTTAGACCAAGCGTTTATACCAGTGGCGTTGCGCACATCGTCGGGCAGCACGAGGTCGTACCAGAAATCTGGCAGCGTCCAAGGCGACTGAGATTCCACCCAAGCGTCATAAACACGACACAAGTCCTCAAAGTAATCCAGCATCTGGTCGGTCGTCCAACCGTCCTCGCCGTACTTCTGAATCTCGCAGATTCGTTTGCCGAACTTCATCTCGTTCACACCGTCGCTAATGGCGATGGTCACCCCGATAGGGATGACATCGCTCAGGTCATCGTGCGGTTCCATAATCAACCTCCTTGGGTCGGCGGCTCATCACGGTCGCCTTGCGTTTCTTGGCGCACTGACGGCACACGAGCCACGGCTCCTGCACCACAATCAGCCTGTATTCCCGTTTGCAGCCACGCACGAGACACGGTCTCTTTTCGGTTTTCATTATGACTCCTCCCCTTGGGCAGTCGGTATCTCCACGGTTTCATCCTCGTCCAGATGAGTGAAGTATTCGTTGGAACAATCAACGCACATGCCGAGTTCCTCCTCGTGAATGTCCGAAGGAATCAGCACACCGCAATCGTCGCACGGAGTCATAGACTCCACCGAGAACCATTTGATTACGGTCTGCAACAGGTTGCAGTAGTCGCCCGAGGTCGCCTGAGCGTGGAACTCCTCCCACTCATCCTCAATCTCGTTTCGGCGCATAATGCGCTTCACACGAGCGAGAATGGCAAAAGCGTTGCCGTCCTCACCGAGCATCGGAACATTTATGTTCGGGTATTTCGGTTTCATGTCATGCCTCCAGCATGTGTGTAATCCCGCCCGCATGCCTTGTGCAAGCAGGTCGGAAAACTATTGGAATGTGGATTACGACCGAAGTGGAACACTTCGGGCATACGAATTTGGTATTCTTGCGGAATGGCTTGGGTTTCGTGGGGGACTTGCGCCCCCCACGAACCAGTGTCGTCACTCGTCACCGCCGAGGAATGTGTGGCGCAACGCCTTCTCCAGCAGTGCCTTGATGTCCTCAGGCAGGTCGCCCATCTGTGCGGCAGGTGCGCCGTTCTCGGCGTACTTCTCCCTCATAAACGAGTCAATCTTGTTCATCTCATCATCGGAGATGATGCCCTTGGCATTCGCCTGCCACACCGACTGAGCCAGCATCTTGCTGAACATCACCGACTCGGACACCGTGTCGTGAAACGACTCCATCAGGTAGCGAGTGAACTCAAACGGAATGTCGTAATTCTCTCCGTCGTATTCACCGCTCTCGGGATTCGTGCCGTTCGTAAGAACGACATCACCGAAAATGTGTTGCTCAAACAGGATGCTTGCCATCGGATTCAGTGGCAGATTCAGAATCCGACCCTCGTCGTGGACATAGCCCACGAGGATGAACGGCTTGGTCTGCCCAGTCTCATCGGCACAGCCACGCTTGACGCAGTCAAACGCACCTCCGACGAAGCCCTGAATTTCGGTGACACGGTCAGTGTCACCACCTCCGAGCAGAATCGGCTCGGGCTTCTTGCTTGGGTCGGCGTAAACGACAACCGACATGGTCATTTCCATCATAAAACACCTCCAGTGTTTTACAAGTCAATCTGGACTCATCAGCACCAGCATCTACTGGCGGACTCGGGGATGACCAGCCCCGAGTTTCGTCCTGCCGTCCACTATAGCGGAACGGTGTGACAGAATGGTGGACTAACGGCGTTTCGCCTTACGGCGTTTCCTCAGCCACACCTTCGTCTCAGCCTCGGCTTCGGCAACCGACACGGCGAACGGAAACCAACTCAACAGCATCGTGCAGATAGCCAGCAGAGCCACCCCATAATGCGTAGAGTCGGTCACATTCGTCAGCACCAGCCAACTCACGGAACCACCCGTGAACAGCGTGATAGCAGCCAAAACCCAATGGATGACGACATACTTCATAATCACTTCACCTCCCTTCGTCCATCCCGAACCCAACAGTGTTGGGCAAAATCCGTGATGTCAAAACCCAAATCATCCTTGATGATGTCTCGGGCACACTCAAGCAGAATGTCACGCAAATCCTCATCGCTAGCGATGGGCTTGTCGTCGCTGTCGTGTGGATGCGCCACATTCACGACGAATGTCGTGGCAGTGGTCGCAAAGGTCACCTCGTATTGGGGCACCAGTTTCACTTCGTGTCTCCTTCGTTGGCGTATTCGTTTCGGTAATGGTCTTGGACGGAGTCCAAAATGTCATCCCAAATAGCCGACTGCTCCCACTCCTGAAGGGCATAATCGGCGACGACCTCATTCCACACCTGCTTCGGGCACTCGGGCAACTCAATGCCCTCGGAATCCACCACCGCATCCGTGAACAGTTCTCGTGTCCAGAATGCGACGACAATCTCCTCGTCGGGTGGCAACTCTTGCAGTTGTTTGATTACTTCGGATGGCAACATAAACACCTCCAGTGTTTATAAGTCGGACTGGACTCATCAGGCACCGTTTCACGGTGCGACACGGGCACACACCACTGCACCCGTGTTTCGTCCTGAGACTCAGGCTAGGTCTATGACCTCAAGCCACTCGGTCAGCGTAGCATGGTCAAAGTTTTGACCATCAACACTGAGAGCAGCCATACCCTCGGGCGTGGTCTCGTCAATCACCCAATACACCTCGCCTGCTCGGTCGGTACCTTCACGGTACCGAACTAGTGTTCCTGAACGCATAATCAAACCTCCAAGGTTTGCGAATCAAACTGGACTCATCAGACACCGTGACACGGTGTGACTCGGGTAGCCAGCACGGTACCCGAGTTTCGTCCTACGGATTACAGCACCTGCAATCCCGACAGCGTGGACATCACCCAATCAACAGGCTTGTTGATTATGGCTTCGTTGCCAGACTGGAGCATCTCAACACGCACATCGGCACCGATACGGTCACCGCACTCCAAAGCGGACGGATAACCGTAGCCCGAACTCGTGGACTCTCGGGCATAATCGCAATCAGTCTGCTCCAGCACCGAGAACTGGATTCGGCGCAACATCGCAGGATGACAGAGCGCAAACATCAAGTTATTGATGTCCAGCATCTGTTGCGAATCATGCAACTTCACCAGCGCAGTGTGAACATTACCCTTCGGGTCGTTGATGTGCTTGTCGTTCGTCGGGAATTCCACATAAACCTCAACACCCATCCCGAGTTTGTGGATGCAATCCACAAGAGCGCACACCACGACACCACGCTTGATTATGTCGTTGCCGTCAATTCTTGACGATGCCGAACCGTTCACCAGAATCTTGACGACACGACCCATCCGAGAGGATGGCTCAGGGATGAAGTCAATCATGCACTCAGGCTCACCACCCAAGTAGCGACCCACATCCACGACCGCACCAGTGACAGCGAACTGAGTCTGGAATGCAACCTCCAGCCTATCGGCTAGTTGCGATTCCATCTCCGTAAACATGCGCTCCACCTGAGGACGAATCTTGTCGTACCCCTTGTGCCCCAAGTCCACCGCTTCACGAAGTGAATCGGTGCCACCTGCCCAAGTCTTGTCGCCACGATACTTGTCGGACGACTTCGGCGCAGAGTTAGCCCCCGCATAATTCAGGCACTCGGCGAGCGAGTCCCAAGTCTCAATCCACATCTTGCCTTTGGCATAGATGGATTTCGCATCCTTGATTACTTGCATGACAACACCTCCAGTGTTGTGATTGGTTGCCCCATGGGGCAAGTCGCCCCATGGGGTATTCATAATCCCGTCACTCAGAGAGTGACACCGCTCCGAATCTTGTCGGCTTGGTCGGGCTTGCAACCCTTGATGACCGTGGCATCAAACGCCTCAGTCATCGTGAACGCACCGCTTCGGATGAGTCGGGCACCGTTGAGAGTCGCTCTCGGCGACACAATCACCTTGAGACCAGAGGTCTCAACATTCTTGCGAGCCGTCCGAACCGCCGTCACCCACTTCGTGGCATCCGATTCTGGCAAGCCAACCGATGCAAGCATCGCATCCTCAACCTTCTCGTCAATTGGTACAACCAATTGAGCGAATCGGTCAATCGTGGCACCGTCAATCGGATTACGACCAACATACTCCATGGTAGCACCGCTACCAAAAGTGTTGCCAGTCGCAATAGCGACGAAGTCGGCATGCTTCTGAACCCTGCGGTCAGCGAACGCCATAAACCCGTTCGCAAGCGCACTGTTCAGGGCACCGAGGACATTCGGATTGGCGTTGTCAACTTCGTCAAAGACGAACACACCGCCACCCTCAAAAATGCGACGGAATTCCGTGGCAACATAGTTGCCATTCGCATCGTTGTAGCCCTTCAGGGCAACCTCGGTCATCGTTGAGGTGCAGTTCACTGCACTGAACGGCAACGACAACGCTTCGGCAACCTGCTCACCGATGGTGGACTTGCCCGTGCCTGCGGGACCCACCAACCAAAGGTTCACGCCCTGCGAGACAGCACCGAGAACCTTGGGGAACACGAAGTGTTGCACACCCTTCAGGACTTTGGCAGGACGGTCTTTGATGTGAATTTCATTCACAATCGGCTTGACCGACTTCACCAATTCCGTCACTTCGTGACGGAATCCCGACATAATCGGATTCACGATGTCCTTGACATCGTCGGCACTGACATTACCCTCGTAGCCGTCAAGAGCGGTCGTCACGACATCGCTAGCGATGTGGCGAACCATCTCCTCAAGCCCCATAGGGCTTGACGGCTTCGGCGTTGGCTTCGGCATTGGGTTCTCCTCCTTCGGAGTGGGTTGTGGCTTCGGAGTCGGCGACGGAGTCGGCGACGGCTTGTCGTCATAGACGACTTCGGTCTTGCCATTCACGATTGCATCGTGAATCTTGCCCAAGTCCATGGCAAGAGGATTCTTGCCAACGAACTTGGTGCCAAGGAACTTGGCAACGGCTATGACCTCCACCTTCGGCAAAGCCGAAAGCGGCAACTGAACCTTGCCACCGTGGTGACCCTCAAGGGTCACCATCTGTGTAGGTTTGTCGTATCCAAGGATACGACGGGCTGGCTGTGCTGGCATGGAATCAACCTCCTAGGTTGCGTTGTCTCCGCCGATTATGCCAATCGGCAGATACTGCTACGAATGTAGCATAGTGGATAGCGACGAACTTGCATCGTCACGGTGCCTCGCCCATAACCCCGAAGGGTTTATGGGACGCACGGCTACCCCTGCATCATGCCTCCACGCGGGTTCTCGCATAATGCTTGCATTCGGGGTGCAAGACTCCCCGAATCACACGACCATAACCGTAGGTTATGACATGCCGAATGGAACCGCTCAGACGACGGAATCTACGATTCCGCTAGCCATCCTATACTCTCCGACATGTCATAATTGTCCCCAATTATGACCGCAGGCAGGTCATCCCTGCCAACCATACGAGGGCACACTACCTCCGTAGTCTCCGACTCGCTCATAGCCACGGATTGACCGTATCGGTACCTAAGCACCTTGGCTACGCTACCCCTCCACACTCCAGTCGTGGGAGTGATTGCTTCGGGGCATTGGATGCTTACGAGGCGTAATCGCCATCGGCACCGCAACCGCTCCGCTATTCGGGAGCGTCCCATGTCGCCGAGAGTCCCGAGGGTATCGGGGATGAATCATCGGCGAGATGATGCCGAACACTATAAGCACACCGCCAAACCGATTGCAACTTCTGACTGTGTACGCACCTACGGCTAATCCCACGCATAATGCACAGGAATTAGCCTGAACAAAAAGTCAAAAAAAAATTTTTAGATTCCCTACGGGAATCCGTGCGCACCGCACAGTACCACACACGCATAATGCACGCACGGTACTTTACGCCCGCACACAGTCAGCAAAACGCCGAATTCACAAGCGCACGACGATTCGTTCGGTCGTCGTCGCTACGCACGCATGCGCTTGCGGGTGATAGCACACTTGTCAAGCACTATGCGAACGCTTGTTCGTTTTCCGAACACTTGTTTGCCTATAATTATGGCACGATTATGGCATCTGCTAGGCGCACGAGGGTGGGGGCATGGGGGGGCACGCCCCGTGCCTG
>Ga0255165_1000505_pt1 | contig 12692 bp, 37 predicted proteins | sample Atl_Cont_RepB_8d_FD_183182 | JGI IMG/M metagenome (GOLD analysis project Ga0255165, IMG submission 183182) | Freshwater microbial communities from Altamaha River, Georgia, United States - Atl_Cont_RepB_8d | ecosystem: Environmental > Aquatic > Freshwater > River | place: USA: Georgia | collected... | reverse complement strand
GCTTCAGGCTTCCGTCCAGATTTTTGGCGACCGACCAATCGTGCAACGTGTCACGGCACACACCGATATTAGTTGCAAATCGCGCAAGTGTCGGGAAAAAGCCAGGCAGGATTTGCGTGGTTTCGTTACCTTTGGCGTCCTTAACCACAACTTCCCTGGTGGGCGGCTGTTTAAAGAATTCGACAAGTTCATCGGCAAACTCGTCCCTGTACTTGGGCGGTCGGCCATGAGCATTCTTTTCGACTGGCAGTGCGGCTGGGGGCTGGTCAGCTTTAGGTCGCCCCCGCCGTTTGACGGTGGCTTCGGCGGTCATGTATTTCCCCTGTCTTGATTTGTTGACAATGATTTCAACATTTTTAAATGATCTGATCCAACAAAATAAACGCCCTCTGGTTGTTTCAACAACCATCTATCACGGTATTCATTTGCTTTATCTGCCATTTCTTTTGCAGCAGTGTCGCCTGACTCCCACATTAATTTTTCGCCTTCATCTACAAAAGACGCAACATTTTTTTTTGTCGCTTCTTTTTGACTTTTTTGCAAAAAATTACCGCCTATTTCTTTTAAAAAAGCAATTAACGTATCTGAATTAAATCTTTTGTTTTTAAAATAACCAATTTCTTTTTGGCTTCTTAAAATTCGGTCAAAAATATTTCCAGCACCTTTTAATATTTCTTTTTGTTTATTAACTGCTGTGTTCGTAAAAATTACAAACAAAAACTCTTTCGGGTATCCCCTAACTTCTTTTGCTAATTTATCATCCCATGACCCTTGGTATTTTATTCCTTCAATACGATCATCACCGTTTCCCTCATACCAAGCACCGTATTTATTTATGGCCTTTTTAATTTCTTCATTAATAACAATTTTCTTGCCATGCTCTTGACCAACAAACATCAATTTTGAGTTTGGTTGATAAATATTTGTTTGCTTAATTTTTTTACTATCTTGGCTTTTTGAAAGCCCAGAAAGCTCAGCCAACGTAATCATTTCTTACCCTTGGCTGGTTTCTTTGCGGCTTCGCGTTTGACCGAGTAAGCAATAGCAACAGCCTGTTTGACAGGCTTGCCAGCTTTTACTTCGGCCTTGATGTTCTTTTCAAACGCTTTGTTCGATGTCGATTTGGTCAGCGGCATTGTCGGCTCCTTTGGTTTGGCTTAGTTCAGCCAGTACACGGTTGTACTCTTGGATGGCGCCGCTGATCTGCAACAGGATGGATTCGTGTTGCTTCGCCAGTTCTTGCAGTTCAGCCAGGCGTTTAGCAATTTGGTCAGGTGTCATTTTTTCTTTGCCGTTTTGGCACTTTGTTTAAAGGCTTTGGTCGTAGGCGCCCCAGGCGAACCTGGTTGGCGCATACGTTCAGGGGTTTTGCCCGCGGCTTTCTGGCGCTCTATGCGCTCACGCTTGGCGTGGATGTTGGCATACAGTCCTTGTTTGGCCATCAGTCAGTCCCCCCAGGGTTTTCCACTATGTCGTCCGGTGTGTCTAGCTTGGCCAGCAACATCCGGTAAATTGCCAAGGAAGTTTCAGCCTGAATTACAAAAGTTTTGGCTTTCTGTAACTCAGACTGAACCTCGCTAATTTCAGCTTCGATAAACTCTCGGCTGATTTCCATTACGCAACCGTGCTGACCATAACGTAATAGGTCGTGCCGCCGCTGGTAACGGGAATGGTGTGCGTCACAACTGGCGAACCAACTTTGGCGCGGAATACACCGGTTGCGCTTACTGCGGGCATGGCAGCAAAGTTACCGACTTCGCCAGTGCCGCTGTTAGTTACGCGCAAGAATGATGCGTTGCTCCATGTGCCGCCAGATGCAAAGTCCGAATCCAGTTGCAGTGCAGCCAAGGTGCCGCCAGGGTTAGTGGACGAACCGCCGATGGTTGCGCGGATTGCGTTTGCAGCGCCGCTGATCGTGCCGCCGGTGTTTACCGACAGGCTGATGTGTGCGCCGTTGGTGGTCTGGCCAGCGCCTTGGGCGGCGGTCACTTGCGACAGCGCCCGCAGGGTTTCACCAGCGCCAGCGCCAGCAAAATTTACACGGGCATACAGGCCGCGCATATCGCCCGACGCATGAGTAGTGTTTGAATAAATCTGGTTCAGGTTGCCCGATGCGGTGTTTGCGATTGGCGCCGATGCGGTGCCAACTTCAAAACTATTCAGGGCTGGGTCAGCGTATGCAACGCCAATGGCTTGAGTATTAGACATGATGTTCCTTTCAACAATTCCAATTCTTTAGGGATGCCTTGGCTCGTTCGGCTGGGCCTTTGGCGTGTTTTACCACCCCTTCCATTCTCGCGCAAAAACTCGCCTTACGTCCAGCGTCGGCTTTAGTTTTCGGATGTGGTGCTGGTGGTTTTAAATTTGCGTCATTCTTGCGATTGTATTCGGCACGACCCTTGGCAGTCATCCCCGCACCCTTTTCTGTTGGGTTGTAGGTTTTGCCCTTGCCGGTCGTGGTTTTGGGTATCGGTTTGTCGTGTGCTTTAGCCATATTAGTCATCCACAACCATGCAAATGTCAGCTTCCTGAATAATCTGGTAATCCACGCCATCAATGTGCTGAATCGGCCAGTCCAAATAAGTGCCATTGCCGTATTTGATAAATTCGCCGACCCTGACATCACGCACTGCTGGGCCAACAGCGACAATTCTGCCTTCGTTCATTTTTTCATTATTGACAACGTACAGAATGTCAGACATTTTTCTGACGTGCGGTTTGACAATAACGCGGTCACTCAGCGGTTGCAGCGGGCAGGTCATTTTTTGGCTTCCTTCCTCGTTTTTTGGGTTCGACCATCTCATCAGTCATGATGTCGTAAACCGGCATGGTGACCACCGCGGTTAGTTGGTGTTCACCGCACCAGTCCATTTCATGTTTATTTTGTGTTTCGGGGAATCGGCGGCACAGTCCCATGACTTGGGCCTGGCTAAAAAATCGGCAGGATTTGCAGCGCACTTCCATTATCGGATCGGCTTTCCTGCGCGAACAGCGGCGTTTAGGGATGCGGCCATTTCTTCAGCAATAGTTCGCATGGCCCGTTCGTGCATCCGCTTCATGCGGTGTTCAACGGGGGTTGCCACGCGTTCCGCGGTAGATGGCTTGGCTGATCTTTCCAGTTCGGTATGCTTCTTCGAGTGCATCATCTAGCCCCTTTCTAACTGCATTGTGATTCAACTTGGGCAATTTGTCAAGACCGCTTACCACTGTTGCATTCCCAGGGCCGCGGCTGTTGTCAATTACCGTTAAATGAAATCTAGGGTCGCTGCCATATTTCGCTTGCAGCCGCTCCATCACGTCCCGAACACCAGCGTGGGTGCGGAAATGTTCTTCGATTGGTACGGTGCGGCCCGTGCCTAGTTCGGCTTCCATGCGGGATGCGCGGGACAAGTTGCCGTTTTTCAGGGCTTCCACAGGGTCGCGGTAAACGTAGGCAATACCGACCTTGCGGCCAGCAGCCAGGGCTTGCTTGACCTTTTTGTCAGCCGATTCAAACGTGTTCATGTTGGTGTCGTACACCATTTCAGCGTTTTGAATGCCTTTAGATTGCTGGGCTGCGGCTTGCAGACTGGTGGTCTTGCCCGCGCCGGTACCGCCCGCGGTAAACAACACCGTGTTGTCGCGCCCTGGTGGTGTCGGCTGCGATAGCTTTTCGGCATACATTTGCTTCACAAACGCCGACGACGGTTCATGTACGTCAGCCGACCTAGTGCGGTCGGCACGGTATTCGGGGGACATTTCACGGGCGTCGTCCGTGTTTAGAATGCGCCCGCCGTCGGTAGACGGAAGCGCCGCGTATTCCTGGGACAGCCCTTGGTAATCGTTCGCCAGGCGGTCGAAATACGCTTGTTCAATCGGATTGCCCGATTGACCTGGCATTTTGGGCTGCGGAACCATCCCTGCCAGGGCAGCTTGTGTGCCGCCCATGTCGGGGGGTTGTTGGCCCGCTGTGGCCAATTGCGACAGCGGGGTGGCCATTTATTTCTGGTACGACTTGCGGTCGTGGGTGTAGCAAACGCCCTTGGAACGGCCACCGTCATAATTGTGGTTGCTGCCAGTCGCATCAGCTTTGCCCATACCAACGCCGTTGACCAGCTTGCCGTGACGTTCACCAGTCATGTCGCTGCCAGATGCACCAGCCGGTGCCTTGCCGCCCGAACCGTAGCCCTTGGGAGTCATTTCTGCGTTGTCTTTCATGGTTTTCCCTTTCAGTTAAGGAATTTCAGTTTGTACAGCGTTGAATCAATCAACTGCGATATTTCGTCGATGATATTCTGAATCTCAGAATCCTGGGGCAAATCTTCGCGGGCATCGTCCACAAACTTTTGCATCGTTTTTAAGTATTTGACCGGATCGGTGCTGGCGTGGAATTCGGACGGGTATTTTTTGATCTTGTTGTATCGGCCTTGATAGGCTTCAGCAAAATCGTCAGCCAGTTCGATGATGTCCTCGTAGTAATGCCCAAGCGCCTTGTGCGCCGAATACGAATCGGTGGCCAAGTGCATAAAATGCGTCACCGTGCTGCTATGCAACAAGGTGGCTATAAATTCGGCGGCGTCATCATCCATAGGGCAATCATAGACGAAAAAAACGGGGGCGCACAGTCCCCCGCAAGCTGATGGCTACTGCAAAAATGAAAAAAGCCGCTGCCATTCTGTATCGTCAGGCACCGGTACGTCAATAGGCCAGCGGCCAGATTCGACTAATTCTTCGACTGTTTTTCGGTGGGCGTACCACCAGGCTTGCTGTCGCTCATGTTTTGACCATTTGCTGCCTTGGTCTATATCAAAATGGCAAGTGAAACATAGGGCTGCAATCAGGTTGTCGTCCGACTTAATCGACCGGCCTTTGCCGCCGCCCCAGTTGGTGTGCGACGCTTGGACGCCAACACCGCAGCCGCATAGCTGGCAATCCAGTTCGGCAACGATCTTAAGCAGTTTTTTGGAACGAATGTATTTTCTTTTTTGGATTTGCATAATCTGTCGCTTTCGCCACAACGTCACAACTCGATTCCTTGTTGCACCGACCAGGCATACAGCCATTCGATAAACTCGCTGGCGTCCTCAACGCTAAATTTGTGGCTCTGCCAGCCCAATTGCACCACCCGTTCGCCATCTAGGCTTGGCGCGACCTTCCCAATCTTGCGGTTGGTTTCATGCGCCCACTGGTCAATCAACAGCCGCTTCCAATCATCATCCGACCAGGTTGACCCAGCGGTTCGCATCATGGCGCCAATTTCAGCAATCATGGCATGGAATTTGGCGTTTTGATCCAGGCTGCGCGTGGCCTTTTTGAGTTCCAAACGCATCCGGCTCCCAGCCGACAAGGTGGTTTTGATGTCCGGCCAAATGCGTTCCATCAACATTTTGGCTTGCTGCGGGTTTTCCAGTTCAAAAATCATTTCAACACCCTTATTACGCGCAACGCTGCGTCAACAGAATCGACCACAGCCAATGGCCCGCCGCGCCAGGCACCGTGCCAAACCAATTGATCTTCAGTCAGCCGCCGTTCCGATGGCGGTTTTTGACCGTCCTTAACTTCGAGTAAAAAGGTTTGCCCTTGGTAACCCACCAGCAAATCAGGGACGCCCTTGCCAACTGCCGCCAAAGTCTGAACACTAGCACCAACGGCTCTAAGTGCTTTGACCACGTTTTCCTGGTTTTCATCAACTCTCGCCGCCCGTCGCATCTTTTTCCTTTTTGATGTCATCCAGCAACATGGCCAACTTGTCCTTGCCCCTGGCCCGTTCTATGTCCAGCTTGGTCATTGACCACCAACTGTCGGCAGCGCGTTTGCCCTTTTTCTTGACCTGATAGTTGTAGCGCTTGATCCAGTCCCGCGCTTCGCAGACGCGGCGCCATTCTTCGCCATAAGTGTGCGGTAGTTTCTGGTCAGTCATCGGAGTTGTTAATTTCCAAAAGTACAAACGACGCAACAAAAACGATGGCCAGCAAAACCCCAGCGCCAACTAACGCAGCGCCGATAAAAGTAATGATGTGATAGGCCATCATGTGTTCTTCTCCTTTAACTTGGCTTCAATGTGACGAAAAAATTCCAAACACCAAGATTCTGGATTTTGTTTCCAGTCGTTAAATGTTTCGTATTCAACATGGCAAAATGCTTCATGCACTTCTTCATCCGTCAGCCCCTGCCATTCGCGCTGTGGTGGGGCGTTGTAGAGTGGAGTGCCGCCGATAATGTTGTTCTTGCTTATTACATTTCCACTCATCCACGCCACCGGCTCAGGTTCAAGCTGCGCTTCGTAGTTTGCCCTCACAAGCACTACGCTTGCAGCATGGTCTGGCAGAAATTCAATGCGCCACAAGTCGCCAGCAATGACCACATCCCGATAGTCCGGTTCAGGCTGTGCGAGTCGGGCGCGGAGGGTTTTGATAACCGGAGTAAACGCAGGCCAATGTGGAACTCCACTGCACGACTCCAACGCATGCAGTACAGACTGCGCTTCCTCGCGTGTTAGTGTGATGGTCATAGCTTGTTCCCCCTTATCAATCGACATTTTTGGCGGTCAGCATGGGAATAGTCAGGACTGATTTCGGCCACCGAGCAATTTAATTCGGCTTTGGGTTTAGCATCAATCGCAAGCATAGCCATGTACAGCGCCAGTAACGCAACAATAGAAACATAAACGTAGATTAAAAGTTCTTTCATTTCATCCTCATTTTTTCCAGCATTTCGGAGAGCTTTTTCCTGGCTTCGTCACCGCGGCGCTTTTGCTCTGCCACTTCAGCTTGGGTCATTTGACGCGTTAGGTGAAAATCCGGTTTGTCAGGAATGCGCGGCCCCTCGTTCAGCAGCTTGGCAAACTGCAATGCCGACGGTGGCCGGTCTGGATTCATGTATTGCAGGGCATAATCCATCTTTGGCCGGTAGGTCAGGCCGATGCCGCAGGTTTCTTTCCAGGTCTGACGAATCAGGTCAGCATCGACGTTTTTCCAGTTGCTTTGAAACATCGCGCCATATACCCCGTTCATTTTGGAAAACACATAATCAAAACCCGTGTCGGCATTACAAAAGTCGCTTTGTTTCCACATGAATCACCTCGCTGGTTTCGTCGATTGTTTTTTCCCAAAAGTTTTTCGGTTTAGGGGTTGCCATGCCCCTGGTCAGTTCGGCCATGTGTTCACGGGCGCGTTGGGATTCAGTCTGGCGTTCAGCAACCCATTTGGATTTAAAACTAGCCCAGTTTCTCAAACAACATTCCTTAATTGCATCTTCAATCGAATAACCAGCCTTGGCAGCTTCGTTACAAAAAAGTTCCCAAGCTGATATGGTTAATAATGCGCCTTTTTTGTTTCTTATAATCAACCAATCATTCCAAAGTTGTTCATTAATAAAATCAGGCCGCACGGCCTGTTCTTTAGTTTTTTTCTTTGAAGATGAAGATGAAGATGAAGATGAAGGGGTTGGTTTTTGTTTAACCTCAACATTAACCTTATGGTTAACCTTCAAGGCTGGGTTGCCGCCCAATTTCCCGCCCTCTGCCCGCTTTTGCCGCAGTTTCTCGTCACGAATCATGCGGCGGGAACAAATGGCGCCATCGTCGACATCAAACACGTTGGCTTCCCGCAGTTCGGTCAACCAACCTTCGACAACCTCCAAAGGTTCACCAACCATACGGGCAAGGTTTGACGGATGGATAACCTTATCGCCAACCTTCAGATAACCATAGGGGTTGCCCTCGTGCATAAAGCAAATCATGTCAATCCACAAACCACGGGCGCCAGTTGAACATGACCGCAACGCTGTGTCGCGCAACCAGTCGGAAGGATAAAACTGGAATGATGGGCGCTTCATGGCTCCATCATCCCGTCATGCCATTTCAAAACCATTTCTTCGTTGCAATCTTGAACCATTTGGGCAATTTCCCACGCCATCGCTGGTGTCAAAACAACGCTTACTTCTTTTCCAAATTCAAGACATTGTTGCTTAATTACCAAGCAACCCGAATCACTAATGTACGCTTCGCATCCTTCCACGCTTTGAAATTTAATCATCGCTTTTTCCAATAAAAAAGCCCTAGGCGGAACTCTCATCCGGTTGGATGTTGGCGGACTGGCAGGTACCAGCAGAGTCCCGTCTAGGGCTTACCTGAACACGCCGCCAAGCGTGTAAAAATTATACTAACCAACGGGCATCGAGTAAACCCATACCGCTTTCATTCAAACCATTCAGGGCGCAAAGCCCGCAACTGCCAAACCCGCGCCTGGGGAATCCTTGGCCCCCACAAACTAATGGCTTGGCGCGTGATGCCCAGCAACCTGGCTAGTGCCACCTGCGACCCCGCTTTTTGAATTGCTTGCTGTTTGTCCATGCTCGCATGGTAAGCTACCTTTCGCCTTTTTGCAACACCCTAAAAATATTTTGAAAGTATGCTTGACATGGTGGTTAAGCTGGCTTAACATGGGAACCGTACTAGATGACAACGCCCTGACGGGTCTTTTTAAGGAGTTTCAAATGCCTGACTTCACTTTTCAGCCTTCTGATTTCACTGCTACTTTTATTGAAGTAGTTGCCAACACTGCTGCTGGCAAAGAATATCTTGCCAAATCATATGGCGGCATTCCTGTTGTTTCTATCAATGTGCGTAAGTCTTATGCGCCAAATCTTGTCGAAGCTTTTGAGTTTGAAGGTCTTACTTTTGAGTAAACCACGGGGCTTCGGCCCCTACTAATGCCTTAACGGGTCTTTTTAGGAGAATCAAAATGATCAAAATGATGAAGTTCTACGTCACCAACGGCACAGAAAAAGCCCGTGTGTGGTACAGCCGCAGCACCTTGGTTGATGGTCGTGACTGCGTAACGATCTACGCTAAAGACTACGACGGCGCACTTGGCCGCGTGTTTGCCGATCAAGCCGATTCCTACGAAAACAACACCGACAGCATGACTGACTACTTTGAAAAAGGTCGGGTACGCGTGTTTCCTGGCAGCGCTTTGTGGGAAGCTGCTTGCGCTAAAGCCGTAAGAATTTAAGGGGGCCGCATGAGATACACAGTCGAATACTACGACGACGAAGATCAGCGGCCCTGCTGGGCCGTTGTTCAGTGGGTTTGGGGTAGCGACGGCGAATATGGCACTACCGTTGAACGTTGCACAACTCAAACCGGCGCGGAAGCATTTGTCCGTGCTTATACGTTAGTCAACGCTTTTTCCGAATAGGGGGCAGCCATGGATTGGGAACCAAACGAATGGCAAATCATACTGATGACCATTATCGCAGCGCCGTGCATTTATGTGCTGCTGTGGGTTTTTATGGCTTTGTTTTAACGTGTTGACAGCCAACGTCAAGCTGGCTTACAATCAAACCATGCCGGAAACGGTCTATTACGAAAGGAAATTCTGATGAACGCAAATCAAATCGCCGCCTTCCCAAACGCCGAATATGGCGTTACTTCCCTGGTCACCAAAATTTCAAAAGGCTACGCCGTCACGCTGTTTGACGACGATGCCGAATTGGCTGTTGGTTATGTGACCATCTATCCGTTCAACATGATGGCCCAGGCTATCCAATACGCCAAACAAATTTCGGGGGTATCAGCATGAAAGTAAAACTCCACGCCATCAAACCGGTGGTGCAGCCGCCGGTTTACAGCATCCTCGACCCGCGGTTCAAGTACATCCCAGCGTCCAAAACCAACATCCTGAAACGCTTTCGCGCCATGGGTTGGGTGCCACCGTCCGAACGCAAAATCATCGCATAAACATTGAGAGACTAATTATGGAAAATTCATTTACTAAAGTTGCGGCGGCGTTTGTCAAAGCCCAAAAAGAATTTGGCCCTGCGCTCAAATCATCCAGCAATCCGCATTTCAAATCACGTTACGCCGACCTGGCTGCTTGCGTCGAAGCGGTGGTGGACGCGTTGAACAACAACGGTATCGGCCTGACCCAGCGCGTTAGCCCATGCGACAACGGCGTCATCATCGAAACGGTGTTTGTCCACGAATCCGGCGAAGTAATGACCAGCGGCCAGTTGCACGTTCCGGCCACCAAACAGGACGCCCAAGGCTACGGCAGCGCCCTGACCTATGCCCGCCGGTACAGCCTGATGGCGGCTTGCGGTATCGCCCCCGAAGATGACGACGGCAACGCGGCGACCAAACGCCCCACAGCGCCAGCGGCACCCGTGCCTGACATCACCGACCACCTGTCAGCCATTGAAGCCAGCGCCAACAGCGACGAACTGGCCGCCAGCTACACCGCGGCAATCAACGCTTGCCAAGGCAACCAGGCACTTCAGGCCAAAGTAATCGCAGCCAAAAAAGCCCGCATTGAACGCGCAAAAAAGGAAAAAGCAAATGAAAAACAAGGAAATTAAAGCCCTCGAAAAAGAATTTAACAACACGGTCGAACAAGGCCGCGAGTTATGGGATCAACTCCAGCCACTTGCAAAACGCTGCAATGAAATTTTGGACACGCTGCGTAGCAACAACGTTGAATTTGACGAAATTGCGTTGCTTTTTGGTGGCGAATTACAAATCGAAACCGCAGGAAACGATGAGGATAATTATTAATGGATAACATCGAACAACGCACCGACGACTGGTTTGCTGCCCGCCTGGGCAAAGTGACCGCCAGCAGCTTGTATAAAGTGCTGGCCAAAACCAAAACTGGCTACGGTGCCGACCGTGCCAATTACATGACCCAACTTGTGCTGGAACGCGTCACCGGCACTAAGGCCGAAGGCTACATTAACAGCGAAATGCAATGGGGCATTGACCAGGAACCGTTCGCCAGGGCTGCATACGAAGCCCACACGGGCGTTTTGGTCGATGAAATAGGGTTTATGCCGCACCCGACCATAGAAATGTCTGGTGCCTCGCCTGACGGCTTGGTGGGCATTTTTGGCATGGTCGAAATTAAATGCCCCAGCAGCAAAACCGCGCTGGAATGCTGGTTGTCTGACAATCCGGTCGAATCCAAGTATTTCGCCCAAATGCAGTGGCAAATGCGCTGCGCTGAACGCGCCTGGTGCGACTACGTTGTGTTTGATCCGCGGATGCCGCAAAAGGCCCAGCTATTCATTCACCGCGTTGAACGCGATGACAAATGGATCGAAGAAACGGAAAAGGAAGTCATAAAATTTTTGGCTGAAGTCGATGCCAAAGTTGCAGCCCTGAAAAAAATCATCGGAGAATAATTTATGTCCAAAATCGTCAAAGAAATTACTTGCATCGTCGGCACCTACGTCAACGCCCAGGGCCAAGACAAAAAACGCTACCAGCGCATTGGCTCAATCATCGACACCAAAAACGGCCCGATGTTGAAACTGGACGTAATACCGCTAAAGGAAGGGTCTTGGGATGGCTGGGCCTACATCAACGACCCGAAACCAAAAGACGACGCCAAACCGCACCGCCAGGCTGATGATTTCCCGCCTGACAGCGATTTCCCTGAATTTCCATAATGGGGGACATCATGGGTGCCATTATTGCAATTTTGTGTTTGCTTGCATGGTTTACGCATATCTTTACTTGCTTTGCTAACGCCATGTGGGGATTTTTGCTGGCCGGTGCAATATTCTTTCCTATCGGAATTTTGCACGGTTTTTACTTGTGGTTTAACTAGGGGGCGCAATGAATTCAGCAAACATTGAAAAGTCCGACCGGTTGCAGCGTGTCTATAAACTGCTGTCTAAGGGTGGAGAGTTCACCACCCTGGACATTATTTACAAGGCCGGTGTGTGCGCTGTAAACAGCATCGTCAGCGAATTGCGGGCTAACGGCTATAACATCAAATGTGAACGCCGTGCCAATAAGTGGTTTTACCGGCTGGTCAAGTAATCAGGACAACTCGAAATGCGGCCCGTCAATAAACGGACGACGTTTATTGGCGCGGCAGCGGTCAACGTAGTTGTTCATGGCCGATTCCATCGTACCCTGCCACTTGCGAATGTCCTTTACCGTCCACGCCCCGCCCCATCGAATAGCAACATCCATTTCGATGGCGGCGGCTTTCATGGCGTCGGCCAAGTCGTCATATAGGTTAAGTTCCCACGACGCCCTGGTGCCGATGTAGGCCATCAAATCCACTGCTTTGCCCTGAACGTGTTTGCTGTCCATGGTGTGACTGGCGCCCTTGTTGACCAACTCCCGCTGGCGCTCGACGGTTCGCAAACCCTCAATCACGGCAAAGTCGGTTTTGGTCAACTCGATGGCCCGCTTGACCACTCTGACCAACCGTTCGTCAACCCCTTCCAGGTTGCCCAGGGAACGCTGCGATAGCTTAAACGTCATTTGTCTTTAGTCACTACACCGATCAAGCCGGTGATAGCCAGGCCAGCAGAAATAATAGCTTCAGACAGGCCAGGCGCCATTGGGATGCCTAACGCGGTCAGAAACAGCGTGATGCCACGCCAAGTTGATGCTTCTTTCAGTCGGTCGAAAATGTAAGATTTCATGGTGTCCTCACTTATGCCACAGGCTCGTAAAATACCCAACTGCGCTTGATGCGGCTGAAACTAGCGCCATGCCAGCCCAAAAGCCGCCCCTTCCTTGGTTGGCCAATGCCACCAATTTTTCCAAATTGGATTCCATCTTATCCATTTTTTTTTCCATGTCATCGAACCGGCGCTCGTAGTCCTGTACCTTTTGCCACAGCACACCGTATTTGACTGGATCAATTTCTGGCACGGCCATTTCATTTCTTCCCTTCGCTAATGTCTTTTAGTGT
>Ga0255165_1000500_pt1 | contig 12783 bp, 16 predicted proteins | sample Atl_Cont_RepB_8d_FD_183182 | JGI IMG/M metagenome (GOLD analysis project Ga0255165, IMG submission 183182) | Freshwater microbial communities from Altamaha River, Georgia, United States - Atl_Cont_RepB_8d | ecosystem: Environmental > Aquatic > Freshwater > River | place: USA: Georgia | collected... | reverse complement strand
TTGTTCATCGCAAAACTCCTTTTCGCTGGCCTCAGGGGACCAGACTGTTTGCCCGGAGTCTGCTTTATCTCACCTGTTCAGATTTGTGGGGCCACTTCTAACCGCTGCTTTCCACGCCGATTCGCAAAAGGTTTTGCTGGCCGAGTTCATTGGGAGAATGTAGGACTGAGTCAGCGCTTCGACGATCACGCAATCCTCGCCGAAGTGGTTTTCCAATTGGTCGAGCAGATCTTCGTCCAGCAAGACTTCATCCGACCCGAAGCGGTAAGTGAAGTACTTGGACGTGCGGATCCGAGAGATCGCGCTTTCGCCGCGGGACATCATTGCGGCCAGCTCGACAACCAAGCCGTCTTCGAACTCCTCGTCGACGAAGGGGCTGATCTCGGGCGTTCCGTCTTGCTCGACATCGACCCGGTACAGACCATCATCTTCACTTTCGTTCTGCCGATATTGCTTGGCGGCGTGCAGTCGTTCGTTGTCGTTCTGGTATGGGCCCATAACGACCGGCTCGACGTCACCGCGAATGTAGAGCAGCCAGCACTTGGATGCAGCGTCATCGGTCTCGGGCGCATTGATGCGTTCGCACAGCGCGTCGATTTCCATCGCGTTCAGAGAGGGGAATTCCCCCTCATTCGTTGCGATTTCCTGTTCATGGCCACTGGAGTTGAGGCCTTCGCGTTGCCAGTAGCGCAGGGCCGCCAGCACGGTGGCCAACTCGCGTTGGTTGAGTGATTGTTTCATCTTGGTGTGGTTTCTCAAAATGGATGCCGGAGGGTCCAGGGGACGCGCCGGCATCGGGTTGGTTGGTTTGGCTTCCAGTCACCAGGGTTTGCCGGTGAACTGCGTCGATCAGGTCAGAACATGGGCCGCTTGCCCTGCTTGACCAGTCGGCGGCGACGGTTCCTGGTGATGGACTTCAAGGCTGGATTGTGGAATGGCCGCCAGGGCGACTCGAGTCCGGCCCGCCGGTTGATCCTCTCATCGATGGGTCCCCTGGCAATGTCGGCCAGCCATTTCAGGCGAACGTGTGTCGTGTTGATCATGCGTCCGCCATCGAAAGACCACCGCTTGGGCGCGCGCCTCAGGTAGTCCCGGATTTCGTTTGTATCGAGGTCCATGGGCGACACCTTCAGAGCTTGTAATGTCGCCGCACCAGACGACGACGTTCAGCGAACGGTCGGCCTTGCGTGACCTCGATCGGCGCGATGGCCGTCAAGACGCGCAGTGCTGCGGCGCGCAGCCTGGCTGAGTAGCCCTTGTCGGCGATGACACGCCTGAGATGGAACGGGGGTAGAACGTCGCAGGCCCGTATGTGCCCGAAAAACGTCTGCCTGCGCTCGCTTGCGAGCACTCGGTTCATCGTGGTTCTCCAAAAAAAGGGAACCACTTACCCAACCGGGTTTGAGGTTCCCAGGTGGTGGGGTGTGGACCAGTCCTGCCGCTGGCAGTCTTGGTCGTTGATGGCGCGGCACGAAAGTGCGCGCGAGGTCGCAACAAGTGCGAAATCGACCTCATTGTCGGCCGCGCCGTGTCGCATGGCAAGCGATGCAAGCTTGTTTTTGACGCAGTGACGCGCTTGGCGGCCTTGATTTTTTTGCGTGCCGTGAGAACCTGTATGCATGCGAAAGAAATCAAGCTCAAAACGCCGAAGCACCTTCTCCAGGCACGACCCGCTTCGGCTCGATATCTCCGGGCTCACAGCTACCGAGCAGGCCAAGGTTCTGGGCTGCATGACCGGCGACTGGATTGCTACAGCGATGTCGCTGGTTGAGGAAATCGACATTGCCCGGCGATGTTTATGGTTCGATGGCAGCAGTTTGAACCGCCCCGGGTTTCAAGGAGGCCGATTGGTTTAAGTTGATACCTCGGTCGAGGTGTTGCTGTTGGCGAGTTGCCTCCAGTAGTTTGCCTCAGCTTCTGCCGGAGGGATACCCCCAATCGGTTTAAGCAGTCGGATGTGGTTGAACCAGTGCACCCATTGCAGGGTGGCCAGTTCCACGGATTCCCTGGTCTTCCAGGGTCCCCGGCGGTGAATCAACTCGGCCTTGTACAGCCCGTTGATGGTTTCGGCCAGTGCGTTGTCATAGCTGTCGCCCCGGCTGCCCACCGACGGTTGTATGCCCGCCTGGTCCAGGCGTTCGGTGTAGCGAATGGAGACGTATTGACTGCCCCTGTCGGAATGGTGCGTCAAGGCATTGGCCGCAGGCTGCCGTTCGTACAGGGCCTGCTCTAGGGCGTCCAGAACGAAGTCGGTCTGCATGCTGCGGCTGACCCGCCAGCCCACGATGCGGCGGGCGTACACATCCACCACGAAGGCCACGTACAGCCAGCCTTGCCAGGTGGAGACGTAGGTGAAGTCCGACACCCACAGCTCGTTGGGACGGCTGGCCTTGAACTGGCGGTTGACATGGTCCAGCGGACACGGCGCCGAGGTGTCTGGCGTTGTGGTGCGCACCGTCTTGCCTCGGCGAACCCCTTGCAGCCCCATGGTACGCATGAGCCGCTCCACGGTGCAGCGCGCCACCCGGATGCCCTCGCGGTTCATCTGCAGCCAGACCTTGTCGGCACCGTAGACCTGCCAGTTGGCGTGCCACACGCGCTGGATATCGGCCTTCAAACCCTCATCACGCACGGCCCGTGCACTGCGCAGTTGCGGGTTGCGCTGGCGGGCGGCATGGCGCCAGTAGCACGACGGGGCCATCTGCAACACCCGGCAGATGGGCTCGACCCCGTAGTCATCGCGGTGACGGTCGATGTAGTCCTTCAAGACTTCAGTCGGCGGTCGAGCTCCGCCTGCGCGAAAAACGCGCTGGCCGTCTTCAGGATATCGTTGGCCCGGCGCAGCTCCTTGTTCTCTCGTTCGAGCTGCCTGAGGCGTTCTCGCTCGCTGCTGGTCAGGCCTTCACGGGTGCCGGTGTCGACTTCCTCGCGCTTGACCCATTCGAGCAGCGTATGCGAAGAGCAGCCAATCTTGGGGGCTATCGATTCAACGGCTGCCCACAGCGAGGGGTAGTCGCCTCGGTGCTCCTGCACCATGCGCACAGCGCGTTCGCGGACTTCGGGTGAGAACTTGTTTGACTTTGTCATGGCTCCATCTTCTCAGAGTCAGGAGCCTCCTCAATTCCCGGGGCGGTTCAGAACGCGGCGAGCCTTGGCATACGTGTGGGTCAGCAAGTCGCCGACGAAGACCACGAAGTCGGCCTTGCCCCGTCGCTCTGTGACCGAGACGGTCCGCTGCCCGGCTTTGGGCTCTACGGCCACGAACAGATTGGTCGTGCCGTTACGCGCCTACTCGTAGTCCACTTTTTCGGGGCTGCGCGAGTTCATCGGCAGTGGTGCACGACTGTGACCGATGAGTTGCAAGCTCTTCTCGTCGATGCAGATGACCGGCTCTGAGCGCGACATCGGCCGCGCGTACAGCTCAAGCAAGGCGTACATGCGACTGCGGTACTCCTCAGTCAACGCGCCAATGCACCACATCAGCTTGCGCCAGGGCTTGAGATGTTTTTTTGAGCATGCGCCGCACGGTTTCTCGGCTCACGTTGGCCATGCCGACTTCCTGCCGAGCCGCCCGTTCGAGTTCCACCATCGTCCAGCGCTGCCGGCCCGCAGGCGGCGTCGAACACGCCAGCGCCGTCACTCGCGCTTCGTCGTCTGTGTCGTACTGGCGTGGCCGCCCCCAGCGTGCTACGCCGAAGACCGCCAACTCCACACCGCCTTGAAGATACGCTGCGCGCGTATGCCACACAGCCGTGCGCCCTATTCCCAGTACCGCCATGATCTGGGCCTCTGGCACGCCCCTGTCCAGTGAGGCCAAAACATGAGCCCGATTGACCTCTCTCGCTTGGTGCGCCCCTTTGCTGCGAATCTCGTCCACCAGCGAGCGATCCTCGTCGGTCAAATGCAACTCCGTCTGCCTCATGACAACACCTCCAAGCATCAAGTAAATTGTCGGCCCTGATTTATTCAAATCCGATCCCAGACAGGGCGCTGTGCAGGTCGGGTGAGAGCTCGAGTGGACCAAGAGTCCAACGCGTGTTGCCATTTCAGTGACAAGCTCGCTACCGAGCACAGGCGCAAATAAAGGCTTTGCAAGAAGATGATGCCCTTGCGGGCGATCATGCGCAGCAGCCAGCGGATGTTGTAGCCCGCCGCACACAGCACCGAATGCAGCCGGTCGCCGGTTTCTCCCTTGAGGTGACAACGGTCCATGCGGTGATCGGCTTTGAGGTGGCCGATGATCGGCTCAATGGCCTGACGACGCCTGAGCTCGCGTCGCTCTTGCTCGCTGATCCGCTTGGCCTTGCCCCGGTGCACGATATGCACATCCGGGTTGTGCGTCCACACCCCGATAGCCCAGATCAACGAACGCCGTCGCTGGCTTTGACCGGCTGTCTTGCATCAGGATGCTCGCCTGCTCCAGTTGCTCGTTGAGGGTGTGGCCGTCGTAAGGGTTACCTTGGAAGGCTCGTGAGCCCACGATCAGGTTGCCCTGCAGCGTGCTGGCAATGCCCACCTTGACCCCGAACTCGTAGGGCGTTCGGGCCTTGCCCTTGCTGATGCAGTCCACCTCGGGCGCATGCCAGGCGTAGAGCTTGGGCTGTCCATCCACCGCTTTGCGCTGGCCGCTCTGGGCCACGATGCGATGGGCCTTGTTCAAGGTCTCGCCCAGTGCTTCGCGCACTGCCGCCCCGATGGCACTGGCCTTGCGGTCGATCTCGCGCTGCAGGCGAGCGACGATGGTTCTCTGGCGTTTGATGGTGCGGCGCATGCGCTTGAATTGCCGGGCATGGGCATAGCGCCCGGCCTAGCGGCTCAGGTCCCTGCCTTCCTTGGCAAAGGTCTGCTTCAGATCAATGCCCGTCTCCTTGGCCGCCTGGACCAAATTCAACCGGGCGGTCTCCAGCAAACGGCTGTCGGTGGGATGGGCAATCGCCTTGTGCTGCACCGTGCTGTCCACGATCACGCGGGAGGGCTCCTGCGGTTTGATCAGTTTGAGTTAGACGGCCACGTTGATGGTCTGCGCCAGCAGTTCTTCCACACCTTCCTCGCCCAACAACTGACGGAACTTGACCAGGGTGGTGCCGTCGCGGGGCTGGCGGTCTTCGTAATAAGCACAGCCCGAGAAGAACTGCCAGCGCGGCGTATCGGCCCAGCGGGCCACCACGCCCTCGTCGGAGTCGTTGAAGGCGTGTTTGAGGTAAAGCAGCGCAATCATGATGCGCAGCGGCACGCGAGGGCGCGCTGCGTTGCTGGAAACAGCAGCGCGCTGTACCTGTTCACCGAAGAGGTCCAGATCGGGCATGGCCACACCGGCGCGGCCTTTGTGAGAGAAGACCTGGGCCACCCACGCTTCGATCTCCTGCCAGGGCATGCGCGAGGCCAGCACGGCCAGCGGGAGGCGCAGGTCGATCATGTGGTCGATGCGCGAACGGAAAAATCGTCGGTGGCGGGGCAGGCAAACATCACTGCAGAACTCCCAGAAAACTGCCCCTATTGGAATTCAAACTGGGAGTTCTGGATATCTGCAATCACCCCACAAACCAAGTGTTCATGCGGGTTCTGGAGGTTATTCAGGGACGACTGAATCAAGTAAATCAAGTAATGGTGACGAGATTGTATTTATGTTCCGTTACTTACCTGTCAATGTACTAGTGACGAGGCCGGTCACCCGCTAACGTGATGCGGTGCATGACCCGGCGGAAGCCGTGGTAATCGTTGACCGGGTAGTGGTGCGTGCAGCGGTTATCCCAGAGCGCCAGGGAACCCACCAGCCAGCGGAAGCGGCAGGTGAACTCTTCCTTCTTCTGGTGCGTGAATAAAAATTGCAGCAGCGGCGCGCTCTCCTCTTCGGTCATGCCGGCGAAGCGCGCGGTATGGGCGCAGTTGACATACAAAGCCTTGCGACCGGTTTCCGGATGGGTGCGTACCACGGGATGTTCGGCCTCGTAATGGGTGTGCTGGTCAGCGCGACCGGCTTCGGCCAGACGGTCTTCGCGGGTGCGTGACACATCTGCCTTGGCCGAGGTGTTGACCGCCACCAAGCCGTCGAGCAGCCGCTGCATCCCCTCCGACAAGGCCTCATAGGCCAGCACCTGGTTGGCAAACAGCGTGTCACCGCCGTAAGGCGGCGCTTCGCGCGCCAGCAGCAGCGTGGCCATCGGAGGCTGCTCCAAGTAGGCAGTATCGCTGTGCCAGACACCGCCAAAGTTGACTATTTCGTGCGCCAGCTTCTTCACTTCGATGATGACCGGAAAGCCCGGGATGCCGCTGACAAATGGGTATTCCACCGGCGTGCCAATGGCCTGGGCGAAGGCCAGGAACTGCCCGGGCGTCAGCGGCTGGTCGCGGAAAAAGATGACGCCATGCGCCAGCCACGCACTACGCAGCGCCGCCAGGTCATCCTGGCGCAGCGACCGGGACAGGTCAAGCCCGGAGATTTCCGCACCCAGCGCGCCGGCCAGCCGGGTCACGGTCAATGCCGGGGCACTCATGCTGACAACTCCGCATCGGTGAGGAACGGAGCCGCTGCGCCACTGCCCAGCAAGGACGCCAGCGCGCTGGCATCAAAGCCGCATTCGCGCAGTACCGATTCGGTGTGCTCCCCCAGCCGCGGCGCGGGCGCCAGCTTGCTGACGTCGTAACCCACCCATCGCGCCGGCGCGCCAAAGGTGCGCATCACCCCTTCGCTCGGGTGCTCGACCTGGCGGAAGAAGCCCACCGCCGCCAAGTGCGGGTCATCCAACAGTGATTCGACGGTGTTCAGGGGCACCGCCGGCACATCGATTTGTTCGAACAGCGCCATCCAGTGCGCGGTGCTTTGCACGCGCAGCGTCTGGCCCAGAAAGCCGTACACCTCGTCAATGTGGCGGGTTCGACTGGCCAGGTCGGCGAAGCGCGGATCGACCCGCAGATCGTCACGCTCGATGGCGTGCAGAAAACGCTGCCAGTGGCCGTCGTTGTAGACCAGCGCGCAGATGTAGCCGTTGCTGGTTTCGTAGGGTCGGCGCCCGGGCGACAGCAGCCGCACATAGCCGGTGTCACCACTGGGCGGCTCGAAAGTGCGCCCGTAGAGGTGGTCCGACAGCACCACGCTGGCCATGGTTTCGAACATCGGCACGTCAATGCGGCAGCCGCGTCCGGTGCGCTCGCGCCCGTACAGCGCCATGGCCACGCTGTGCGCCGCATGCAGGCCGACCATGCGGTCGGCAATCGTCAGCGGCACGTAGCGCGGCTCGCTCGCCCCGCTTTGCTGCTGCAAGGCGGCAATGCCGACCGCGCCCTGGATCAGGTCGTCATAGGCCGGGCGGCCAGCGTAGGGACCGTCCTCGCCGTAACCGTACACGCCACACCAGATGATGCGTGGATTGATCATCGAGATGCTCTCGTAGTCCAGCCCGAGCCGGGCGATGGAGGCCGGGCGCAGGTTATGCACGAAGACATCGGCGCCTTCGATCAGGCGCCGCATCGCGGCCGCGCCCTGCGGCGATTTGAGGTCGAGCGCCACGCTGCGCTTGTTGCGGTTCAGGTGCAGGAACAGCGGACCCATGCCGGGATGGCGTCCGGGGCCAATCCAGCGTGTTGAGTCGCCCTCAGGAGATTCGATCTTGATCACGTCCGCGCCATGGTCGCCCAAAATCTGGGTGGCGTAGGGGCCCATCAGTACCGCGCTTAGATCAATTACCCGCACGCCCGACAGCGGCCCCGCAAGTGCCGCCTGGTCTTGTTTATTCGTCATATGTGTCTCCTCCGGTCAAGTCGGGGCCTCCTCCAAAAAGCGCTGCCAGTAAAACCCGATTGACGGCTGTACATGCTAACGCTATTCTTATACTGAATCAGTAATTCCGATATCAGAACCTTCAGGAACCCCATCCAATGCCCATGTCAACAGCATCACGGCGGGAGCGAACGGGTGTCGCACCCGGTGCAGACGGGTCGCCCATGGCAGTGACACGCGTGCTGCGACTGCTGCGGATACTGGCCGACCACCCTGCCGGCTTGGCCCTTACCCCCTTGTGCATGGTGATGAATGCTCCGAAGACCAGCGTGCTCTCGCTGTTGCGCGGTCTCACGGTGCATGGCTACCTGCAGCGCAGCAATGAGGCGTATGGACTGGGTCCTGAGTCGTTCGCACTCGGGGCGTCTCTGGTATCGGCCCGCTCGCTCGACGTTGTGGCCCTGCCCTTCCTGCGGGAAGCGGCGGAGCGATCCGGTGAGACCGCCCTGATCGCCAGAATCGACCGCGCCGCGGATCGGCTGGTCTACAACCCGATCATCGAGAGCACCCGCGCGATTCGATACGCCGTGCCAGTCGGCACGACACGGCCGCTGTTTGCCTCGTCCGCCGGGCGTGTGCTGCTCGCGTTCCAGGACGAGGCCTGGCGGCGTGACTACCTGCGTCGGGCTGATCTGCGGGCCATGACCGAGCACTCGGTCACCGACCCGGCGCAACTGGCGCGCCTCATCGAGGCGGCCCGGCTGAGCGGGCTGGCGGTCACATTCGGCGAAGTGACGCCCGACGTGGCCGGCTTTTCAGCCCCGATCTTCGAACCCGATGGGCGCGTGAACGCGGCGCTGATCATCGCAGCGCCGATCGAGCGCGGTCGCGCCGTCGCCGATGCGCTGCAGCACCTGGTGATGGAACTCGCCGCCAGCATCTCGAGGGCACTCGGCTACCGTGCGGGATCGCAATCGCGTGAAGTGGCAACGAATCAAGCCAGACCCATACCCCAGACTCGCCGCTCGCGACAACAGGCACAACTTAAAAAGGAGACACCCCCCCGTGAACAATGAACTGCTATACGAAGTGAACGACGGCATCGCCGTCATCACCATCAACCGGCCCGAGCGTCGCAATGCGCTGAGTCGCGCCGTGCGCGAAGGTTTTTTCGAGGTCTGGCGCCGCTTCGAAGCCGACGGGCAGGCCCAGGTGGCCATCCTCACCGGGGCCGGTGACAATTTCTGCGCCGGCATGGACCTGGTGGAGGCCGCCGACACGCAACTGCGCATCCCGCCAGCGGGCTTCATCGCCGTGCTCGGCGACAACATAGAGGTCACCAAGCCCGTCATCGCCGCCGTGCAGGGCTATGCCTATGCGGGCGGTTGGCTGCTCTCGCAGATGTGCGACCTGTGCGTGGCCGACGAGACCGCCAAATTCGCCATCACCGAGGCCAAGGTCGGGCGCGGCATGCCGTGGGCCGCGCCGGTCATTCACATGTTGCCGCAGCGCATCCTGATGGAAGTCGCGATGACCGGCGACCCGCTGACCGCGCAGCGCGCCTACGAACTCGGCTACATCAACCGCCTGATGCCCAAGGGGCAAGCATTGCAGGGCGCCAAGGAACTGGCGGCCCGGCTCATGGCCAATGCGCCGCTGACGGTGCGCGCGGCCAAGGAAATGGTGCGCTTGTCCACCGAGATGGGCCGCACCGCCGCGCTGCGCGCCTCCAACCGAGCGTTCGATGCCGTCTACCTCAGTGAAGACGCCCTGGAAGGCCCGCAGTCTTTCCGGGAGAAGCGCAAACCGGTCTGGAAGGGGCGCTGACATGAACGTGATCTCGATCAGAAAAGCCACACCGTCGGCCACTGTCCCAACCGACGGCCTCTCACGGGAACTGGCCGCGCGCAGCGCTGCCCTGTGCTACACCGATCTGCCGCAGGACGTGCGCCTGCGGGTCCGGCAATGCCTGCTCGACTGGATCGGGGTGACGCTGGCTGGCGCGTGCGAGCCACTGGTGCACATGCTGGCCGAGGAAGCCCGTGAACAGGGCGGCCATGCCCAGGCCACCGTCGTCGGGCACGCCATGACGACCTCCAGCCGGCAGGCAGCGTTGATCAATGGCGCGGCCTCGCACACGCTCGATTACGACGACGTCAACATGGCCTTCACCGGCCACCCCTCGGTGGTCCTGGTCCCGGCCTTGCTGGCCTTGGCCGAATCGCGCGGCGCCAGCGGACGCGACTTCATGACGGCCTTCGCCGCCGGCTACGAAACCATGTGCCAGCTGGGGTTGGCGTGCGGCGACGCACAGTATTCCAACGGCTTTCACACCACGGCCACGCTGGGCACGCTCGGTGCTGCCGCCGCCTGCGCACGCCTGCTTCAGCTCGACGCCGATGACACCGCGACCGCGCTGGGCATCGCCAGCACCATGGCGGCCGGGCTGAAATCCATGTTCGGCACGATGTGCAAGCCCCTGCATGCCGGGCGCGCCAGTGCCGACGGCCTGCAGGCGGCCCAGTTGGCCGCGCGTGGCTTCACCAGCCGTGCCGATGCGGTTGAATGTCCGCAAGGCCTCATCGCCACGCACGGGGGTACCGCATCGCTGGAAGCGGCCTTGGCCACGCCAGAGGGCGGCTGGCATCTGCGCCACAACCTGTTCAAGTTCCACGCCGCCTGTTACGGCACCCATGCCGCCATTGAGGCCGCGCGCCACTTGTGCCTGCAACACGCGCTGCGGCCTGATGACGTGCTCCGCGTGACGGTGCGTGCCAGTGCCGCCAGCGAGGGCGTGTGCAACATCGCAGATCCGCGCACCGGGCTGGAGGCCAAGTTCAGTCTGCGTCACACGGTGGCGATGGTGCTGGCCGGGGTTGACACTGCCGGACTGGACGCGTTCAGTGACGACGCTGTATGCGCGCCCGAGGTGGTGGCGCTGCGTGATCGGGTGCAGGTCTTGCTCGTACCCCAATGCTCGGACCTCACCCTCAGCGAGGTAGTGATCGAGACCCAGATCGGCACTGTGCTGCGCCAGCGCCACGACAGCGGGCGCCCGGCCAGCCACCTGCTGGAGCAGCAGCAGCGCCTGGAGGAAAAGTTTCGCCGGCTGGTGAAGTCCGTGCTCACACTTGACGAGAGCGACGAGCTGATCGACCTGGTGGCACGGCTAGACGAACTGACCGACCTCTCGCCGCTGGCAGGCATGCTGGCTCGCCAAGCGTGCTCTGATCGGCCCTAACAGGCTGTTGAAATTCCCCCGCGTAAACACTGTTGGCTCAGTTGCGCGGTGCTGATACCTTATGGACGTTTGAGGCAGAGCACGGGGCATCGATGCGCTGCGCGCTGTGCCTGAGCCAGGCCGACCTGCCAAGTTTGACAAGGCGCCACAGGCAGCGCTACGCGCGGCCCGCTTGCCAAGTCCGACTGATATCAGTCCACACATCACAATGCCAGCGACCGGCGGAATCGGGTCAAGGCCGCGACGAAAAATGTTGCCCCTATGGCCGTTAGGGCCAGCAGGGTCGGCCACACGATGGACATCCCGGCCCCTCGATAAAGCACCGCCTGAGCCAAGCTCACGAAGTGCGTCGTCGGTGCCAGCAGCATCAAGGTGCGCACCGCCTCGGGCATGCTCTCGCGCGGCGTGGCGCCGCCCGAGAGCATCTGCAGTGGCAGCAGCACCAGGATGATCAGCAGCGCCAGCTGCGGCATCGAGCGCGCCACGGTGCCCAAAAAGATGCCCATCGAGGTGGTGGCGAACAGGTGCAGCGCCACGACCAGCATGAACAAGGCGAGCGCGCCGCCAATGGGCATCTCCAGCACCCCCTGCACCATAATGCGAAGCGACAGCAGGGAGGCCAGCAGCACCACGGCGCCCATCGACAGCACCTTGGCCAGCATGATCTCGACCGGACGAATGGGCATGACCAGCAGGTGCTCCAGCGTGCCGTGCCCGCGCTCGCGGATCAGCGCGGCGCCGGCCAGGATGATCGACAGCATCGTGACCATGTTGATCACTTCCATCACGCCGGTGAACCACGCACTGTTCAACGTGGGATTGAAACGCATGCGAACGGCCAGTTCCACAGGCGACGCAGCCGCAGCGCGCTCGCCCTGCACGAACTCCTGAAGCTCGAGCTGGATCATGTTCTGTACATAGCCGGTGCCCACGAAGGACTGGCGCATCTGCGTGGCGTCGACGTTCAGTTGCAGGGCCGGCCGGCGGCCCGCGACCATGTCGCGCTGGAAGCCCGGTGGAATGTCGAGCACGAAGCTGTAATGTCCGGTGTCCAGGCCCGCGTCCATCTCCCCAAGCGAAATGAGATCCGGTGTCAGGAAGTCGGGCGGGTAGAAAGCCGAGATGAGACGCTGAGACAGCACGGTCTGGTCTTCGTCCACCACCGCAATCGGGGCGCGCACCAGGCGGTCCGGCATGGCGGTGGCCGCCGTGTAGATGGCGCCGCTGAAGGCCCAGAGCACGAACACCAGCAGCAAACGGTCGCGCCACAGGCTGCGCAACTCCTTGCCGGCAAGCTGCAGCACGATATGCCAGGAAAGCTGCGGCGTCATCATCAACGCTCCTGCTTGCGTAACAGCAGCATGCTCAGCACGAGCAGAACGGGGCCAGACAGTGCGAGCGGAACAAAAAGTGCATGCAGGTCGGCGAAGCCGAGGGCTTTGGAGAAGGTGCCGCGGCTGATGGTGACGAAGGGCGCGGTCGGGTAGATTTGCCCCATCAACGCCGAGAACCCCTCCAGCGTCGAGACCGGATTCAGGATGCCGGAGAACTGGATCGCGGGCAGCATGGTCGCCAGCGCCGTGCCGAACAGCGCTGCCAGCTGGCTGTTGGTGAAGGCGGACATCAGCAGCCCAAGACCGGTCGCCGCGAACACGTAGAGCAGCGCTGCCAGTGTCAACGTGGCCAGACTGCCGGTGAATGGAACGCCGAACAGCGTGACCGCCATCAGCGTCAGCAGCGCGAAGTTCACCATGCCTGCGGCCACATAGGGCAGTTGCTTGCCGAGCAGGAACTCCAGCTTGGTCACCGGGGTGACGTAGAGATT
>Ga0255165_1000497_pt1 | contig 12858 bp, 11 predicted proteins | sample Atl_Cont_RepB_8d_FD_183182 | JGI IMG/M metagenome (GOLD analysis project Ga0255165, IMG submission 183182) | Freshwater microbial communities from Altamaha River, Georgia, United States - Atl_Cont_RepB_8d | ecosystem: Environmental > Aquatic > Freshwater > River | place: USA: Georgia | collected... | reverse complement strand
GGCCATCCGAGTTCGAGCATCTGCGTCTCGGGCATCAGCACCGCCAGGTCGGCATGGGTGCGCACCGCAATCGCATGGCAGCTCGGGCACCTCCCGCAGGCGCCCTGCGCGGCAGGCTGCTCACACAACCAGGCTGAGACCAGGGCCAGCGCAAGTTCGTACTGGCCCAGACCCGAAGGGCCCTGGAGCAGCCAGGCGTGACCCCGCTGGGCCAGCAGCTGTTCGGTCTGGCGGGAGATCCAGGGCGCGGTCATATCTTGGGACGGCCCGGCGGCGCTCATTCCAGACCCTTCGACCACCAGGGGACCATGATTCGCACCACATCCACCCAGACCGCATCGCGCGTCTGGGCGGCATCGATGCGGGCGAAGCGCTGGGGCATTTCGGCCGCGCGACGGGCATAGCCGGCGCGAACGGCAGCAAAGAAATCGGCAGGTTGCGATTCAAACTTGTCCGGTACGCGGGCCGATGCCAGCCGTTCGGCAGCAATCGCTGGGTCCAGATCGAACCAGACGGTCAGGTCCGGCTGGCGCAGACTGCCCTGCCCCAGACCCTGCACCATGGCTTCGAGCTGGGCCAGCACAGCCCAGTCAAAACCGCGGCCTCCGCCCTGGTAAGCAAAGGTGGCATCGGTAAAGCGGTCACACAGCACCACCTCGCCACGCGCCAGCGCGGGTTCGATCACACGTACCAGATGCTCGCGGCGGGCTGCAAACATCAACAGCGCCTCGGTGAGCGCGTCCATGGGCTCGTGCAACACCAGCTCTCGCAGCTTTTCCGACAAGGGCGTGCCACCGGGCTCACGGGTGAGCACCACCGTCCGGCCACCATCGCGGAAACGCGCCGCCACTCCCTCGATGTGGGTGGACTTGCCGGCACCATCGATGCCCTCGAAGCTGATGAAAAGACCGCTGGTCATGGAAAAGGAGCGAAAAAAGCGATTGTCGCAGGAGTGAATTCGCGGGTCAGGCCCGAGGATGACAGTCAGGGGGGCAACAGAATGGCACTAAAGGGCTGCAACAGGATGACAGTGGCGGCTCATAACGGATGAAAGAGAGGGCATGACCAACCTTGGTCGCTAGGGTTGGGTATGGTGTGGCGAAGAAGGGAAGCCGTGGCCCCTCACTGCCCCCGCTGGTAGCGGTTGACCGCTCGGTTGTGCTCATCCAGGTTTTCACTGAAGTGGCTGGTGCCGTCGCCACGGGCAACGAAATAGAGTGCCCGGCTGCTGGCGGGTTGCACGGCGGCCAGCAGGGCCGCCTTGCCGGGCATAGCGATCGGCGTAGGTGGCAAGCCAGCGCGGGTGTAGGTGTTGAAGGGTGTATCGGTCTGCAAATGGACCTTGCGCAGGTTGCCGTCAAAGGCTTCGCCCAGGCCATAAATCACTGTCGGGTCGGTCTGCAGGCGCATGCCGATGCGCAGGCGGTTGTGGAAGACACTGGCGATCATCGGCCGGTCTGCGCCCTTGCCGGTTTCCTTTTCAATGATGCTGGCGAGGATCAAGGCCCCCTCTGGCGATTGGATTGGCATACCGGGAACTCGCGCCGCCCAGGCGTTGGCCAGCTGCCTGTCCATGGCCTTGAGCGCTCGCTCCAGCACCTTCAGGTCGCTGCTGTTCTTGGCGTAGCTGTAGGTGTCCGGAAAAAACCGTCCTTCGGGTGCGACGCCGGGTCGACCCAGGCGGGCCATGAGGGCTTCGTCCGTCAGATCGCGGCTGTCGGCTTTGAGTTGATCGGCCTTGGCCAGCGCCTGGCGCACCTGGCGCCAGTTCCAGCCTTCCACCAGCGTCACGGTGCGCAAGCTTTCCTCGCCGCGAACCAGCATGGCCAACAGGCGGCGTGGCGACGTGCCGGGTGTGATTTCATAGCTGCCGGCACGGATCTGGCGATCCTGGCCAGAGAGGCGAAACCACCAGTAAAGCGCTGTGGCGGATGTGTTCGCTCCGGCATCAACCACTGCCTGGGCCACGGCCTTGGGTGAGGTGCCGGGTTCGATGGACAGGTCCAGCGCAAGGTCGGGCCCGCCCGTGTTCAGCGGCTGCTGCAGCCACCAGGCGCCAGCCGCCACCAGCGCAAGCCCCAACAAGGTCAGGGTGGCCAGTGATTTCAGCAAGAACTTGCGCACGGCCAAACCCTCATGAATATCTTGTTCACAGGTCGGGGATGATAATTCAGGCCGTAACCTGCCGCGACGCCAAACCACCATGTCCCAAACCTCTGCTCAGACGCTAAGCCAAACCCTCGACGGCATCAGTCACCTGCCCTTTCTGGGCGTTATCCTGGCCCAGGGCGAAGACGTCGCCAACTTCCTGCACAACCAGCTGACGAACGATGTGCTGCTTCTGCCCGTGGGCCAGGCGCGGCTGGCGGCCTTCTGCAACGCCAAGGGCCGCATGCAGGCCAGCATGGTGGTGCTGAAGACCGCGCCCGACACCGTACTGCTGGTCATGCCGCAGGACCTGCTGGCCCAGACCCTCAAGCGGCTGTCGATGTTCGTGCTGCGTGCCAAGGTCAAGCTGAGCGATGCCAGTGGCCCGTGGCAGCTGCGTGGCCTGTTGGGTGACAGCGCCCACGCAGCAGTGGGGGATGCGGCACCGTGGCAGGTCAAGCCCTGGGGCGGCGGTCATGCGGTGTCGCTCTACCCGGCCGTGACCGGTGGCGTACAGCAGACACGTGCTTTCTGGATCGGCCCTGCCGATCTGCCCGCGCCCGAAGGCCCGGCCGTGAGCCCCGAAGTATGGGCCTGGGGCTCGGTGCTCAGCGGCGTGCCTTTTGTCACCCAGCCAGTGTTCGAGGCCTTCGTGCCGCAGATGCTCAACTACGAAAGCGTGGGCGGCGTGAACTTCAAGAAAGGCTGCTACCCGGGCCAGGAAGTGGTCGCCCGCAGCCAGTTCCGCGGCACCCTCAAGCGCCGCATGGCCCGGGTAGTCAGCCCGGTGGCACTGCACGCGGGCCAGGACGTGTTCACCCCGACCGACCCCGAACAGCCCTGCGGCACCGTGGTGCAGTGCGCGCCCCGCCCCGACGGCAGTGGTTTTGACGCCCTGGTCAGCGGCACACTCGAGAGCATGCAGACCGGCTGGCGCGCGGGTAGCGCGCAGGGGCAAGCACTGGAACTGCTGCCCTTGCCCTACGCCCTGCTCGACGACATCTGAGCCACCTTGTGGGCGCAAGTCCCTGCTCACGAAAGCCATCGGCCGCAGAGGCGGCCTCCCACAAAAGGGCCGTCACAAATCACGCACCATCTCGATGTGCGCGATACCGGCTTCCTCAAACACCGCGCCATGCGGCGCAAAACCGGCACGTGTGTAAAAGCCCTCGGCACTGCACTGGGCGTGCAGCAGCACCCGGGTGTCGCCCCGAGAGCGGGCGGCTTCCATCAGGGCGTGCAATACCCGGCGGCCCAAATCGCTGCCGCGCATGGGCTTTTTGACGGCCATGCGGCCGATGCGCGAGACGCCCGGCGCATGTTCGAGCATTCGGCCAGTGGCCAGACACAGCCCCATGCGGTTGACCGCCACGCAATGCAGGGCAGTGCTGTCGGCCTCGTCCCACTCCAGCTCGGCGGGCACCTTCTGCTCGTGAACAAACACCTCTGTGCGCAGCGGGCTGGCGAGTTTTTGCAGGTCTTTCCAGCTGCCCAGGTGCAACTGCACCATGGCATCGCCGCGCTCGAAGGCTTCGAGCAGGTCGCGCAGAGCAGCCGGAATGGCTTGCGATTTTTTGACCACCGGATCGGCGTACACATAGACCAGTTCGCTGGTGATCAGCAACTCGTCGCCCCGGAAGATGGCGCCCACAAAGGTCATGGACGAGTTGCCGATGCGGTCACAGCGCATGCACACCTCCAGAAAATCGTCCATCTCGGCGCTGGCGTGGTACTCGATGCTTGCTTTTTTGACATACAGGTCGCCGCCGAGCTGGTGCATGGTCTCGGCATACGGCATGGCCAGGCTGCGCCAGTAATCGGTCACTGCCGTGTCGAAATACATCAGGTAATGCCCGTTGAAGACAATCTGCTGCATGTCGACTTCGACCCAGCGCACGCGAAGGCGGTGAGCGAATCGGAAATCCTGACGCTTCATCTTTCCACTCCAAAAGCGTGTTTCAGGGCGCGCCCAGCATCGGCATGCGCCGTCAGGGCATCGGGCAAGGCGCGCCCCATGGTAATGAAGCCGTGCACCATGCCGTGGTAAATCTCCAGATCCACCGGTACGCCTGCCATGCGCAGCGCATCGGCATAGCGCATGCCACCGTCCACCAGCGGATCGCATTCGGCCAAGCCAATCCAGGCCGGGGCCACACTGCTGTGGTCGGGGGCATTGAGCGGCGCAAAGCGCCAGTCGTCGCGGTCGGCCTCGTCGATGTACTGGTTGAAGAACCAGTCGATGGTGCTGATGTCGAGCAAAAAACCCTTGCCGTAAGCCTGGTGTGAAGGCAGGTCATTGCGGCCGGTGCAGCCGGGGTAGAACAACAGCTGCAGCGCCAGCGGCAAGCCGACGTCCCTCGCCATGAGGGCGCAGGCCGCGCTCAGCGTGCCGCCGGCACTGTCGCCGCCAATGGCCAGGCGCGTGGTGTCCAGCCCCAGTGCTGCGCCCTCCCCTTGGAGCCAGTTCAGCGCGTCCCAGGCGTCGTGCAGTGCGGTCGGAAAACGGTATTCAGGCGCCAGGCGGTAGTCCAGTGACACGACCGCGCACTGGCCTTGACGGCTGAGCTGGCGGCAAAGCACGTCGTGCGTGGTCAGACTGCCCACGGTGAAGCCGCCGCCATGCAGGTACAGCAACACGGGCAAACGCGTCTGGCTGTGTGGGGCGTACAGGCGCGCCGGGCAGGCATGGCCGTCGCGCACGGGAATCTGGAGTTCTACCACGCGGTCGACCTGGGGAGGCGGCTGCAGGTCCAGGATCGGGCCGCCGATGTTGTAGAACTCGCGCGCCTGCTGCGCGTTCAAGGCCTCCATCGGCGGACGACCGGCACGGTGGATGCGCTCGATCAGCAGCCGCGCCGCGGGCGACAGTCGGGAGTGTGGGTTGATGTGGTGTGAACTCATGCGTATCGCCAACGTGACCGGGTCACCGCAGGATGGCCGGGTTCTTCAGGTCAAAATGGGCGCATCGTACAACGCGCAGGCGCACACCCTTGTCTGTCCCGTCACCTACCGGAGAACCTTTCCATGTCCTTCATCAACTACGTTACCCAGATCCAGATCGACTTTGGCGCCCTGCAGCTGCTCAAGAGCGAGTGCGAGCGGGTGGGCATCAGCCGCCCCCTGATCGTGACCGACCCGGGCGTGAAGGCCGTCGGCATTCTGGACAAGGCCCTGGCCGCCTTGCCTGGCCTGAAGGTCAGCGTGTTTGACCAGACGCCGTCCAACCCGACCGAGGCCGCCGTGCGGGCTGCGGCCGCCATTTACCAACAGGACGGCTGCGATGGCCTGATCGCACTGGGTGGCGGTTCGTCCATCGACTGCGCCAAGGGCGTGGCGATCGCCGCCACCCACGATGGCCCGCTCAAGACCTACGCCACCATTGAAGGTGGCTCGCTCAAGATCACTGACCGGGTGGCGCCGCTGATTGCAGTGCCAACCACGGCAGGCACCGGTTCCGAAGTGGCACGCGGCGCCATCCTCATCATTGACGATGGCCGCAAGCTGGGCTTTCACAGCTGGTTCATCGTGCCCAAGGCCGCCATCTGCGACCCCGAGCTCACTCTGGGTCTGCCGCCCGTGCTCACGGCCGCCACTGGCATGGATGCCATCGCCCACTGCATGGAAACCTTCATGGCCGCACCGTTCAATCCGCCGGCCGACGGCATCGCGCTCGACGGTCTGGCCCGCGGCTGGGCGCACATCGAACAGGCCACCACCAATGGCCAGGACCGCGAAGCCCGCCTGAACATGATGAGCGCCAGCATGCAGGGCGCCATGGCCTTCCAGAAAGGCCTGGGCTGTGTGCACAGCCTCAGCCACAGCCTGGGTGGCGTGAACCCGCGCCTGCACCACGGCACCCTGAACGCCATGTTCCTGCCTGCGGTGGTCAACTTCAACGCCGCAGCTGAGTCCGTGCAAAAGGACAACCGTCTGAACCGCATGGCCCAGGCCATGGGTCTGCAAAGCGGCAGCGACATTCCGGATGCCATCAAGGACATGAACGCGCGTCTGGGCTTGCCTACAGGCCTCGGCGCCATGGGTGTGACCGAGGGCCTGTTCGATCAGGTCATCACCGGCGCACTGGCCGACCACTGCCACAAGACCAACCCGCGCATCGCTAGCGCCGAGGAATACCGGCAAATGCTGACGGTCAGCCTTTAAGAGAAAACACTCGACAGATGCACCCTCACAAGGCTTGCACCCGAGCGGGGTCACCGCTCAGCAGCCAAGACTGAAACTCATCGGCCAGCTGCTGCGCTGCAGTTGCTGCGCCATGCCAGACCCTGACCCGCGACTGCAGGTCCTGGCCATAGGTGGCAAAGTCCTTGCGGCAGGGCAGCTTGGCATTCGGCAGGGTCTGCACCCACTCGGGGTTGGGCGCCAGCAGCACCGTGTTGTCCAGAAAACGTGTGGGGCCGTGCCGCCACTTGAACGCCTTGTCCAGCCAGCCGGGCACGACCTGGCGCTGGAAGTGCGGATACAGCACGATACGGCCCTCAGGGCTGTTGGTCGGCGTTTGCCAGTCCAGATGCAGGTGGTAGTCGGTGATGCCACCATCCCAGTAAGCTCCGGGGGCGGCGCCCGGAATGTCGTGCACCGCCTGCAGCACAAAAGGGATCGAGCAACTGGCCTGCACTGCGGGCATGAAGTTGCCCTCGGTCAGCGCGTGCTGTCGGGTACGGAAGTCGCCGGTGGCAAACGGCAGTTCGCCCTGACTTGAAAACACCACCCGCTCCAGCCAGGCGCCCAGCGCCGGACGTGCCAGCGCATTGCTCAGGTAAGCCCCGGCGTAGCCGAATGGCGTGAGCCAGGGGTGTTCCCGTCCCAGCACATGGCGCCCGTGCGAGGTCACCACATGCAGGCGGTAACGCGGGTGCTGCAGCACCTCGCCGATGCGCCCGCCATAAAACGACTGCAGGCTGCGACCGAATTCGCGGCTGACCTGCTCGGCCATCACCCTCTTCTGGCCTGGGGGCAGTTCGTAGTGCTGATGGATGTAGTCGTGCTCCAGCTGCTCGAATGCGGCCACTGGATCATGGAGGCAAGCCGTGGCCATGCGCCAGGCGCCAATCGATGCGCCCACCAAGTGCACCGGCTGGCGGGACTGGGGCAACCAGTCACCAAAAATGAATCGGTCCAGTGGCCCTAGGATCAGGCCTTTGGGACCACCCGCTGCGCCGGGGATGACGCCTATGTGCTCCGGGCGCAGGCCGTGTTCGCGGATATGGGCCAGGGCCTTGGGGCCGGCGTGGATGTGGAGGGCGTGCATGGCGCTCAGCGCTTGATCCCCTGCAGCTTGGCAAACGCCGAAGCCATGGCGCCCTGCGGTGCTGGGTCGTGCTGGCGTTGCGGCATGCGCTGGCCACGCCCTGCCCCTTCAAAGCGGTTGTCGCGAGGGCCGTCGCGCCGTGTGGGCGCGGCGTCCATCTTCATGGACAGGCTGATGCGCTTGCGGGCCACGTCCACTTCGAGCACCTTGACCTTGACGATGTCGCCGGTCTTGACCACTTCGCGGGCATCGTTGACGAACTTGTTCGCCAGCTGGCTCACATGCACCAGCCCGTCCTGGTGCACGCCCAGATCGACAAAGGCGCCGAACTGGGCGACGTTGGACACCGTGCCTTCGAGCACCATGCCCTCCTTGAGGTCACTGATGTCCTCCACGCCTTCATTGAAGCGGGCCACCTGAAAGTCAGGGCGCGGGTCGCGGCCGGGTTTTTCGAGTTCGCCCAGGATGTCCTTGATGGTGATGGCGCCGAACTGCGCATTGGCAAACTGCTCGGGCTTGAGCGACTTGAGCACTTCGCTGCGGCCCATGACCTCCTGGATCGGCTTGCCGGTCTTGACCAGGATCTGCTCGACCACCGGGTAGGTTTCGGGGTGAACGCCGGTCATGTCCAGCGGGTTGTCACCGCCGCGGATGCGCAAGAAGCCGGCGCTCTGCTCGAAGGTCTTGGCGCCCAGACCAGTGACATTGAAGAGTTCCTGCCGGTTTTTGAAGGCGCCGTTGGCCTCGCGCCAACGCACCACCGCCTTGGCCACCGAGCCTGACAAGCCTGACACCCGCGAGAGCAGCGGGACGCTGGCGGTGTTCAGGTCCACGCCCACCGAGTTCACGCAGTCCTCGACCACGGCGTCGAGCTGGCGGGCCAGTTCGCTCTGGTTCACGTCGTGCTGGTACTGGCCCACGCCGATGCTCTTGGGGTCGATCTTGACCAGCTCGGCCAGCGGGTCCTGCAGGCGGCGGGCAATGGACGCCGCGCCACGCAGGCTCACGTCCACGTCTGGCATTTCCTGCGAGGCGAACTCACTGGCGGAATAGACCGAAGCGCCCGCCTCGCTCACCACCACCTTGGTGATGCTGTGTTCGGGGTGGAGCTTGGCCAGCTGCTTGATCAGTTCGCCGGCCAGCTTGTCGGTCTCGCGGCTGGCGGTGCCGTTGCCAATGGCGATCAGGTCGACACTGTGCTTTTCACACAGCTTGGCCAGGGTGAAGAGCGAGCCGTCCCAATCGCGGCGCGGCTCGTGCGGGTACACGGTGGCGGTGTCCACAAGCTTGCCGGTTTTGTCCACCACGGCCACTTTGACGCCGGTGCGAATGCCAGGGTCCAGGCCCATCACGGCCTTGGGGCCGGCGGGCGCGGCCAGCAGCAGGTCGCGCAGGTTGTCGCCAAACACCTTGATGGCGACTTTTTCGGCCTCTTCGCGCAGGCGGGCGAACAGGTCCCGTTCGGTCGACAGCGAGAGTTTCACGCGCCAGGTCCAGGCCACGCATTTGCGGATCAGGTCGTCACCGGGACGGGCGCTGTGGCTCCACCCCAGGTGCAATGCAATCTTGCCTTCTGCGATGCTGGGTTTGCCGGGCTCGGGTTCGACGGGCAACACCAGCTTGGCGTCCAGGATTTCGAGCGCCCGGCCCCGGAACACGGCCAGCGCGCGGTGGCTGGGCACACGGCCGATCGGCTCGTCGTAATCAAAATAGTCGCGGAACTTGGCGACGTCCGGGTGGTTTTCGTCCTTGCCGTCGGCCAGTTTCGAGCGCAGCAGGCCTTCGTTCCAGAGCCATTCGCGCAGGGACTGCACCAGCGCGGCGTCTTCGGCCCAGCGCTCGCTCAGCAGGTCGCGCACGCCGTCGAGCACGGCCGGCACGGTGGAAAAGTCGGCGCCCTCGATCTTGCCGGCCGGCAGCAGAAAGGCCTCGGCTTCGGCGGCGGGGTTGAGCGAAGGGTCGGCAAACAACCTGTCGGCCAGCGGTTCCAGCCCGGCCTCGCGGGCGATCATGCCCTTGGTGCGGCGCTTGGGCTTGTAGGGCAGGTACAGGTCTTCGAGTTCCTGCTTGGTCGGCGCGGCCTGCAAGGCGGCCAGCAGTTCGGGCGTGAGCTTGCCCTGCTCCTGAATGCTCTTGATCACGGCTTCGCGACGGTCTTCGAGTTCGCGCAGGTAGCCCAGACGATATTCCAGTTCACGCAGCTTAATGTCGTCCAGCCCGCCGGTAACTTCCTTGCGGTAACGGGCGATGAAGGGCACGGTGGCGCCCCCGTCCAGCAGTTCAACGGCGGCCTTGACCTGGTCAGGCCGGATCTGGATTTCTGCGGCCAGCTGGGCCAGGATTTTTTGCATTTCGTTCAGGGAGAGGTACAGCAAGCGCGGGAGTTTGCCATACCTGCACCCCTGAAACGGTGCATGGAGATGGATCGGCAAAAAGTCTCGAAACTGGGTTGCCTGCCGACCCAGGCCCAGCGCTGAGCAGCCCGGAACTCAGGCCTGGCGCAAGGCCGCTCGCAGCTGTTGTCCGACTTCCGGCCTTGCAGCAAAAGGATCGGGAGGATTCTTGCCCATGACGATGGCTTCCATGCGTTGCTGCACATTACCCAATGCCTGCGGGTGGCTGTAGATGTAGAACTGACCGCTGTGAACCGCGTCAAACACCTTTTGTGCCACATCTGCTGCCGTGACCTTGCCGCTGCTCACAGCTTTCTCGCTCATGGCCTGACCAATCAACTGGCTCTGGGTCGGTTTGGCCGCCGCCAGATCGCTGGGTCGGTTGCGCTCGCTGTGGCTGATGCCCGTGGGCACAAAATAAGGACACAGCACACTGGCACTGACCTGATCAGTGACCAGGGACAGGTCCTGGTACAGGGTTTCCGTCAATGAAACCACCGCGTGCTTGCTGACGTTGTAGATGCCCATATTGGGCGGTGTCAGCAGCCCGGCCATGCTGGCCGTATTGACGATGTGCCCCTGGTAACCGGGGTCCTTTTTGGCGGCTTCGAGCATCATGGGGGTGAACAGGCGCACGCCGTGCACCACGCCCCAGAGGTTGACCCCCAACACCCAGTTCCAGTCGGCCAAGGTGTTCTCCCACAGCAGCCCGCCAGCAGCCACACCGGCGTTGTTGAAGACAAAATGGGGTGCGCCAAAACGGGCCTGCACCTGGCCGGCCAATGCCTCCATGGCGGTTGCATCGCCCACATCCACCCTTGTCGCCATGACCTGTACGCCCGAGGCTTGCAATTCGGCGGCAGCCTTGTCCAGAGCGTCTTGCTGCACATCCACCAGGGCGAGGTTCATGCCCAGACGGGCCCCGATGCGGGCGCACTCCAGACCAAAGCCCGATCCGGCACCGGTCAAGACAGCCGTTTTTCCTTTGAAGTCAGTGATCATGCGGAAGCCTTTTTCAATGTGAAGCCCATGCGTGGGAAATGAACATGTACCGTGCCGGCACGGGGATCGGTGCGGCGCAGGCTGTAGCGGGTTGGCGTGGCGGCCACCAGTTCGCCTTCAGTCGGTTCAAGACCGAAGTTGTCCGCAGCCACCACCACGGTGGTGCCCAGAGGAATGCCGTGATCGTCCTGAAACACCTCGTTGCCCGGGGACTGGGGCGTGCTGCGCGCAGCAGCCTGCAGCGCCTCTTCGGCAGTGCACCGATCCGAAAGGCCATGACCCATCGCCTTCATCCGCAGCATCCAGTCCCTGACCTTCGGGGTGGCGTCCAGGATGCCGGCCAGGGCCGGGACACGCTCCTGGGTGAACCATAAGGGGTGATAAGCAGCGAAGTCGGCCAGGCAAGGCCGGGAAGCCAGGAGAAAGTCCTGCTCTTGCAGCATGCTGCTCAGGCGCTGCAGATAGCCCCGGTAGGTAGCCGCAGCGTCGTTGGGTGACATCCGAGGCGCACCGCCACGCATGGCGGCACGGTCTGCCACAAAGGCCTGAATCGCTTCTGCGCTCGCCCCTGCAAAAACCTGCGCCACGCCCGAAGGCTGGAAATTCCAGGCCATCGCCGCGGTGAACAAAGGGCCATCGGCCCATTGCGCCACGATCTCGGCGGTGCCTTGGACCGCTGTAGGCAAGAGCGGAGGCTCAGGCGCGATCTGATCAAGGACTTGAGCGATCAGGGCCGTGTCGCAGTAGACGTCCGCACCGATCTGCAGCACGGGGGTACGCCTGTAGCCGCCGGTGAGGGCAGTCAGATCCGGTTTGGGCATGATCATTGGAATGAACACGCTCTTCCAGGCCAGCTGCTTGTAGCCGAGCATGAGCCGGACCTTCTCGGCGAAAGGCGAGTTCGGGTAATGGTGCAGGATCAGCTCGGACATGCTGTACACGCGCTCAGACCAGCTTGACCAGTTGCTTGCCGAAGTTCCTGCCCTTCAGCAGGCCCAGGAAAGCCTCGGGTGCTGCTGCCAAACCCTGTGCAACGGTCTCGCGCGGGCGCAGCTTGCCTGTGCCAACCAGCGTGCCGAGTTCCTGCAGGGCCTCGGGCCAGACTTCCATGTGTTCGCTGACGATGAAGCCTTCAACCTTCATGCGGTTGACCAGGATCAGCGCCGGGTTGCTCATGGGCAATGGTGCGCCATCGTAGCCGGCGATCATGCCGCAGACAGCAATGCGTGCAAACGCGTTGGTGCGCAGCATCACGGCGTCGAGCACCATGCCGCCCACGTTTTCGAAATGGCCGTCGATGCCGTTGGGGCAGGCTTCGCGCAGGGCCTTGGACAGGCTCAGGTAGTCCTTGTGCTCCTTGTAGTCGATACAGGCGTCAAAGCCGAGTTCCTTGACCACGTAGTCGCACTTGTCCTTGCCGCCGGCAATGCCCACCACACGGCAGCCACGCGCTTTGGCCAGCGCGCCATAGGCACTACCCACTGCACCGCTGGCAGCGCTGACGGTGACGGTCTCGCCGGGCTTGGGCGCAATGATTTTGACCAGGCCATACCAGGCGGTCACGCCGGGCATGCCGACGGCACCCAGGTAATGGCTCAGAGGCACATGGGTGGTATCGACGCGGCGCAGCGCGCCTACGGCATTGCCGTCGACCACGCTGTATTCCTGCCAGCCGCCCATACCAACGACCTTGTCGCCCACATTGAACTTCGGATGGCGCGATTCAATCACCTCACCGACGGTGCCACCGATCATCACTTCGCCCAGGGGCTGCGGCTGGGCGTAGCTTTTGCTCTCGTTCATGCGCCCGCGCATGTAAGGGTCCAGGCTGAGGTAATGGTGGCGCACCAATACCTGGCCGTCCTGCAGTGCAGGGGTCTGGTTTTCAACGAGTTTGAAGTTGCTGACCGTGGCTTCGCCCTGGGGACGGTTGTCGAGCAGGATCTGATGGTTGATGGGCATGGGTTGTCTCCTGGAAAAAATGGAATCAGTCGGTCGAAGGGCTGGTCGTTTCTCGGCGGGTCACGTATTTGAAAGTGCCGGTGG
>Ga0255165_1000491_pt1 | contig 12967 bp, 13 predicted proteins | sample Atl_Cont_RepB_8d_FD_183182 | JGI IMG/M metagenome (GOLD analysis project Ga0255165, IMG submission 183182) | Freshwater microbial communities from Altamaha River, Georgia, United States - Atl_Cont_RepB_8d | ecosystem: Environmental > Aquatic > Freshwater > River | place: USA: Georgia | collected... | reverse complement strand
CCCACCATGGTGCCCAGCAGCTCGGTGGCCTTGGCCTTGGAGACCAGGCCCACGCTGATGTCGCCATGCGCCACAGCCGCCAGAAACGATGCCTTGACCTTAGCCGCATCGTCCACGCCCGGGGGCACGCGGTGCGTCAGCAGATCCATCAGGAAGGCGTCTTCGCCAGCGGGCGGGTTCTTGATCAGCTCGATCAGCTCGGCCACCTGTTTGGCGTCCAGCGGCAACGGCGGAATACCGAGGGCCGCGCGTTCTGCGGCGTGGTCACGGTAGGCTTTCAACATGGTTTTTTCTCCTGTCTAACAAAATCAAAAAATCATCGTCCCATGCCCGTTGTATCGAACAAGGCTGGGGGTGGGTTGTTTTTCATGCGGACTGCCGTCTGCACTTGGATATCGTGCTGGCATTCGTCGAGCAGACGCTTGCCCAGACGTTGGTCCAGCAGCATGGATTTGTTGCCCAACTGGATCCAGACCATGCGGGCACTGGCATCTTCCAGACGCATGGCACCGCTCAGGCTGTCCACGCGGCGCAGCGGCCAGCGCTGGTTTTTCCATCGCAATTCGACCAGGCCAGCGTCAGAGCCCGGCAAAAGCGTGACTTTTTCGGCACGTTCACAGTGGTAGGACCCTGCCCAGACCTCGGCCGGCGTTTCTTGGTTGGCCAGGGGAGTCGGCGCAGTGCCTGGGCCCTGCTCAGGCGCTGGAGCAGGCAACAAAGGTGAACTGCGCACAGGCCTGGGAGGTACGGCCACTGCGGATAAAGCCCTCTGCACTGGGGGCGCAGTCGCTGATTGGGTGACCGGCGGGGTCGCATACAAGGCAGCGGTCGCTTTGGCTGCAGCCTCCAGATCGACGGCTTTCGGGGCAGAAGCCTTTCGGACCGGCTCGGCCTGGCAGCCCAAGGCCAGCCACGCCATGCTGCAGGCGAACAGGGTGATTGAACGCTTCATGGGGCTCCTCCCATCCAGGACTGCACTTCAACCGGTAGATTCTGACCGGTGCAGTGGGCACGTTCAAGCACTTGCCAGAAAAACCGGTAACTGGCCCGATCGTGCAATTGCCCCCCATGGCTGATGGGCGCCCATTGGGCAGCGTGCGCGGCCAGAACGATTTCGCTGGCCCGGTCGATCTCGGCCGCGGTCGGCGCCATGGCCTCCAGGATCGGTCGGATCTGCGCCGGGTGGATGCTCCACATCCGGGTGTATCCGAATTCGCGCGCGGCCTTGAGCGCAGCCTGCCGCATGGCCTCTGCATCACTGAATTCGGTCACCACGCAATGCGAGGGCACCTTGCCGTGAGCGTGGCAGGCGCTGGCGATCTCCAGCTTGGCGCGCACCACCAGCGGGTGGGTGAACTGACCTTGCACGCCCATGCCGTCCGAGGGAATGGCACCGGCGTGGGCAGACACAAAGTCCATCAAACCAAAGCTGAGCGACTGCACGCGCGGGTGGGCCGCGATATCAAAGGCACGGTGGACGGCAGCGGGCGATTCGATCAGCACCTGCAGCGGCAGGGCGGTAGCGCCCGCAGCGTCAAGGGCTGCGGCAGCCTGATCCACATCCTGCACCGTTTCCACCTTGGGCACCATGATGTGCACCAGGCGGTGACCGGCACGGCCTGCGACCTGGGCCACGTCGGCATCAAAAGAAGGGTGGTCCACCGGGTGGACCCGCACCGCGACGCGGGCGTCGGGCGCTGCGGCGAGCGCCAGCTCGGTGACCAGTGCAGCGTGTTCCGCCTCGCCGCCCACCGGGGCGCCATCCTCGCAATCGAGGGTGACGTCGAAGACGCAGGTGCCGAATTCCTGCGTCATCTCGGCCTGCAGTTGCAGGCTTTTGCGCATCCGCACTTCGACGCCGCTGTAATGGTCGCAGACCGGCAGCTGCACGCTGCCGGCTTGTGCGCCCATCAACACGTCGCGCGGATGCAGGGACACGTCAACGGTCCGATCAGAGCAGGTGGGCGACGCCGGCCTGCTCGTCGGTCAGCTCCTTGAGCGTCTTGTCGATGCACTGCTGGCTGAAGGCGTCGATTTCCAGGCCTTCGACGACCTTGTACTCGCCGTTTTCGCAGGTGACGGGGAAGCCGAACATCACGTCTTTGGGGATGCCGTACCAGCCTTGCGACGGAATGCCCATGGTGACCCACTTGCCGTTGGAGCCCAGGGCCCAGTCACGCATGTGGTCGATGGCAGCATTGGCAGCGGAAGCGGCCGAAGACAGGCCACGGGCTTCGATGATGGCGGCGCCGCGCTTGCCCACGGTGGGCAGGAAGAAGGTTTCGTTCCAGACCTGGTCGTTGATCATGGCCTTGACGGATTCGCCGTTGATGGTGGCGAAGCGGTAATCGGCGTACATGGTGGGCGAGTGGTTGCCCCACACGGCCAGCTTCTCGATGTCCTTGACGGCCTTGCCGGTCTTGGCAGCAATCTGGGAAGCAGCGCGGTTGTGGTCCAGGCGCAGCATGGCGGTGAAGTTGCCGGGCTTGAGGTCCGGCGCCGACTTCATGGCGATGTAGGCATTGGTGTTGGCAGGATTGCCGACCACCAGCACCTTGACGTTGCGCGAAGCCACGGCATTCAGGGCCTTGCCCTGGGCGGTGAAGATCTGGGCGTTGGCGGCCAGCAGGTCGGCACGCTCCATGCCGGGACCACGCGGACGGGCGCCGACCAGCAGGGCGTAGTCGGTGTCCTTGAAGGCAGTCATGGCGTCAGAGTGGGCTTCCATGCCGGCCAGCAGCGGGAAAGCGCAGTCTTCGAGCTCCATCATCACGCCCTTGAGGGCTTTCTGGGCCTTCTCGTCGGGGATCTCCAGCAGTTGCAGGATCACGGGCTGGTCCTTGCCCAGCATTTCACCAGAGGCGATGCGGAACAGCAGGGCATAACCGATTTGGCCTGCAGCGCCAGTGACGGCAACGCGGACGGGCTTCTTGCTCATTGAAAACTCCAGAAAAGTGGGTGAAAACAAGGGAAAAGACAACGCTTGAGTGTACCCGCGAAAACCCTGAGAGGTCAATTTGTCTTATGTCTTATATAAGATATGATTCGACGCCTGACATGGCCCTGACCGGGACATTCCGCCAACCAACACGCGCCAGACATGAACTCGGAGACCAGCCTCCCGGACACGGCCCTGACCACACCGGCTTTCAGCCCGCTGTACCAGCAGATCAAGGGGCTGATCCTGCACAGCCTGCAGTCCGGCGAATGGAAGCCCGGCGAAGCCATTCCCAGCGAAATCGACCTGGCCGGGCGCTTCCGTGTCAGCCAGGGCACCGTGCGAAAGGCCATCGATGAACTCGCCAGCGATAACTTGCTGGTGCGCCGTCAGGGCAAGGGAACCTTTGTGGCCACCCATGCCGAACAGCATGTGGAGTACCGCTTCCTGAAACTGGTACCGGACAACGGCGATGTGACCAGCGAAGGTCCGGCGCAGCGGCGCATTGTTGATTGCCGTCGCCTTCGGGCCAGCGCCGAGGTGGCCCGAGCACTGGCCTTGCGCACCGGGGACATGGTGCTGCAGGTTCGGCGCGTGCTGTCTTTTGGGGGCGTACCCACGATTCTGGAAGACATCTGGTTGCCTGGCGCGCCATTCAAGGGGCTGACCGCCGAGCGGCTGGCCGAACATCAGGGTCCGATGTACGCCCTTTTCGAGACCGAATTCGGCGTGCGCATGGTTCGTGCCGACGAAAAGATCCGTGCTGTTCTGCCCGACACTGCCCAGCAGACGCTGCTGGATGTCGCCACGGGCACACCCTTGCTCAGTGTGGAACGCGTGGCCTATACCTACAACGACACGCCGATGGAGCTGCGCAAAGGTCTCTACAGAACCGACAGCCACCACTATCACAACGTCCTGGGCTGAACCGGTGGGCCCCCCGCACCTCCTGAATTCTGCAAGGTGAAAAACAGCGAACGGCCGTTCTGAAATGCTCATGTCAGATTGCTGCGTTGCAATAGAATGCTGCGGTTTGCCACGCATGAGAAGTTTCAAACGCGTTACCCACGAGAAAGTGCCCACATGACTGAACTCGCCAAAAAGCGGCCAGAATTCCGCAACATCAATGCCCTGAGTGACCTGCCCACCTACCGCTTGCCGGCAGCGGGCTGGGTTTCCATCATGCACCGCATCAGCGGCCTGCTGATGTTCCTGCTGATGCCCCTGATCATCTGGATGTTTGACACCTCCATCAGCTCCGAAATCTCCTTCGCCCGCTTCTCGGCCGCTTTCAACGCCGGTCTGGGCTTTGTGCCCGGCTGGTTCATGAAACTGGTTGCGCTGGCACTGATCTGGGCCTACCTGCACCACTTCATCGCCGGCGTTCGCCATCTGTACATGGATGTCCAGCACGCCGTCAGCAAAGAGTTTGGCAAGTCATCGGCCATGGTCACCCTGGTGCTGAGCCTGGGCCTGACCGCCGTGCTGGGCGCCAAGCTGTTCGGTCTCTACTGATTCACCCAAGGAGCAAGCAAGCATGTCCGTCAATTACGGCTCCAAGCGCACCGTCGTCGGTGCTGGTTATGGCTTTCGCGACTGGCTGGTCCAGCGCATCACCGCCGGCCTGATGGCCCTGTTCACGGTGGTCCTGCTGCTGCAGGTGATCTTCACCGCCGGCCCGATCGGTTACGAGCAGTGGGCCGGCATCTTTGCCGCCCAATGGATGAAATTCCTGACCTTCGGCGTGATCCTGGCCCTGCTGTGGCACGTCTGGGTCGGCGTGCGCGACATCTGGATGGACTACGTCAAGCCCGTGGGCGTGCGCCTGGTGCTGCACGTCTTCACCATCGTGTGGCTGGCGGGTTGCGCAGGTTGGGCCATCCAGGTCCTGTGGCGCCTCTGATTCCCGGCACGACCGGTTCAGACTTCTGAAACAAGATTCAAGACCATGAGCTATACCAAAGATCAAATCGCCACCCGCAAATTCGACGTCGTGATCGTCGGCGCCGGTGGCTCGGGCATGCGTGCCTCGCTGCAACTGGCCCGCGCCGGCCTGAATGTGGCCGTCCTGTCCAAAGTGTTCCCCACCCGCTCGCACACCGTGGCGGCGCAGGGCGGCATCGGCGCCTCGCTGGGCAACATGTCCGACGACAACTGGCACTACCACTTCTACGACACCATCAAGGGCTCCGACTGGCTCGGCGACCAGGATGCGATCGAATTCATGTGCCGCGAAGCCCCCAAGGTCGTGTACGACCTCGAGCACATGGGCATGCCTTTTGACCGCAACCCTGACGGCACCATCTACCAGCGCCCCTTTGGCGGCCACACCGCCAACTATGGCGAAAAGCCGGTGCAGCGCGCCTGCGCCGCCGCCGACCGCACCGGCCACGCCATGCTGCACACCCTGTACCAGCAGAACGTTGCAGCCCGCACCAGCTTCTTCGTCGAGTGGATGGCCCTGGACCTGATCCGCGACGCCGAAGGCGATGTGGTCGGCGTGACCGCCCTCGAAATGGAAACCGGCGACCTGCACATCCTGCACGCCAAGACCGTGCTGCTGGCCACCGGTGGTGCTGGCCGCATCTACCAGGCTTCGACCAACGCCTTCATCAACACCGGTGACGGCCTGGGCATGGCCGCTCGTGCCGGCATCCCGCTCGAGGACATGGAGTTCTGGCAATTCCACCCCACCGGCGTGGCCGGTGCCGGCGTGCTGCTGACCGAAGGCTGCCGCGGCGAAGGCGCCATCCTGCTCAACAGCAACGGCGAGCGCTTCATGGAGCGCTATGCCCCCACCCTGAAAGACCTGGCCCCGCGCGACTTCGTCTCGCGCTCGATGGACCAGGAAATCAAGGAAGGCCGTGGCTGCGGCCCCAACAAGGACTACGTGCTGCTCAAGCTCGACCACCTGGGCGCCGAGACCATCCACAAGCGCCTGCCCTCGGTGTACGAGATCGGCGTCAACTTTGCCAACGTCGACATCACCCGCGAGCCGATCCCGGTCGTGCCCACCATCCACTACCAGATGGGCGGCATCCCGACCAACATCAACGGCCAAGTGGTGACGCAGACTTCCAGCGACCACAACGCTGTGGTCAATGGCCTGTACGCCGTGGGCGAGTGCTCCTGCGTGTCGGTGCACGGCGCCAACCGCCTGGGTACCAACTCCCTGCTCGACCTGCTCGTCTTCGGCCGCGCCGCCGGCAACCACATCGTCGAATTCGCCTCGCGCACCAAGTCGCACAAGCCGCTGCCCGCTGACGCTGCCGACTACACCTTGGCCCGCCTGAACAAGCTCGAAGGCCGCAACGGCGAATACGCCCAGGACGTGGCCAACGACATGCGCGCCGCCATGCAGCAGCATGCCGGTGTGTTCCGCACCCAGGCCAGCATGGACGAAGGCGTGCAGAAAATCGCCGCCATCCGCGAGCGCGTCAACGCCATCGGCCTCAAGGACACCTCCAAGGTCTTCAACACTGCCCGCATCGAGGCGCTGGAGGTCGAGAACCTGATCGAAGCCGCCCAGGCCACCATGGTCTCGGCCGCTGCCCGCAAGGAGTGCCGTGGCGCCCACACCGTGAGCGATTACGAGCGACCCGCCGACGACGCCATGGCCCCATTGGGCCGTGACGATGCCAACTGGATGAAGCACACCCTGTGGCACAGCGCCGGCAACAACCTGACCTACAAGCCGGTCAAGCTCAAGCCCCTGGCCGTCGACAGCGTGCCGCCCAAGGTCCGCACGTTCTAAGCCCATTCGATCCGAGGAATTCACCATGAAACGCACCTTCCAGATCTACCGCTACGACCCGGACAAGGACGCCAAGCCCTACATGCAGACCATCGAGGTCGAACTCGACGGCAACGAACGCATGCTGCTGGACGCCCTGATGAAGCTCAAGGCCCAGGACCCGAGCATTTCCTTCCGCCGCTCCTGCCGCGAAGGTGTGTGCGGTTCGGACGCGATGAACATCAACGGCAAGAACGGTCTGGCCTGCCTGACCAACATGAACACGCTCAAGGGCACCATCGTGCTCAAGCCGCTGCCCGGCCTGCCGGTGGTGCGCGACCTGATCGTGGACATGACCCAGTTCTTCAAGCAGTACCACTCGATCAAGCCCTACCTGATCAACAGCACCATTCCGCCCGAGACCGAGCGCCTGCAGAGCCCCGAAGAGCGTGAAGAGCTCAATGGCCTGTACGAGTGCATCCTTTGCGCCAGCTGCTCGACAAGCTGCCCCAGCTTCTGGTGGAACCCCGACAAGTTCGTCGGTCCCGCAGGGCTCCTGCAGGCCTACCGCTTCATCGCCGACAGCCGCGATGAAGCCACCAACGAGCGCCTGGACAACCTGGAAGACCCCTACCGTCTGTTCCGCTGCCACACCATCATGAACTGCGTCGACGTTTGCCCGAAAGGCCTGAACCCGACCAAGGCGATTGGCAAGATCAAGGAACTGATGGTCCGCCGCGCGGTCTGATGTCCGTTCTGCCCCTGCCCGAAGACGCGTCGCTGGTCGACACAGACCGCCACGCCGCCTTGAGCGAGCGGTCGCTGAGCAAGCTCCGCTGGCGCTGTCGCCGTGGTTTGCTCGAAAACGATCTGTTCATCGAACGTTTCTTCGGCAGGCACGGATCTCGCATGACTGTCGGTCAGGCCCGCGGCATGTATGTGCTGATGGATCTGTCCGACAACGATCTCATGGACTTGCTGTTGCGCCGCAAGGAGCTGCAGCCCGAGATCAGCACCGAAGAGGTGCGCGAAGTCCTGGACATGCTCAGAGCCTGACCCGAAACGGGTCACCAACAGGCACTCACGGAATTTTTGAGGAACCCACCATGAAACTCGCCGACAACAAAGCCACCCTGTCGTTCAGCAACGGCGCCCCCAGCGTCGACATGCCGGTCTACTCCGGCAACATCGGCCCGGATGTGATCGACATCCGCAAGCTGTACGCCCAGACCGGCATGTTCACCTACGACCCGGGCTTCCTGTCGACGGCCTCCTGCCAGTCAGCCATCACCTACATCGACGGTGACAAGGGCGAGCTGCTCTATCGCGGCTACCCCATCGAGCAACTGGCCCACAAGGTGGATTACCTCGACACCTGCTACCTGCTGCTCAATGGCGAACTGCCCGATGCCCAGCAAAGCACCGACTTCCACAAGCTCGTGAACCAGCACACCATGGTCAACGAGCAGATGCAGTTCTTCCTGCGCGGCTTCCGTCGCGATGCACACCCGATGGCCGTGCTGACCGGGCTGGTGGGCGCCATGTCGGCCTTCTACCATGACAGCACCGACATCAACAACCCCGAGCACCGCCACATCGCCGCCATCCGCCTGATCGCCAAGATGCCCACCCTGGTGGCCATGGCCTACAAATACGGCGTGGGTCAGCCCTACATGTACCCGCGCAACGAACTGTCCTACGCGGGCAACTTCCTGCGCATGATGTTCGGCACGCCCTGCGAGGACTACAAGGTCAGCCCGGTGCTCGAGCGTGCCATGGACCGCATCTTCATCCTGCACGCCGACCACGAGCAGAACGCCTCGACCTCCACCGTGCGCCTGTGCGGCTCCTCGGGCACCAACCCGTTTGCCGCCATCGCCGCCGGTGTAGCCTGCCTGTGGGGCCCCTCGCACGGCGGCGCCAACGAGGCCTGCCTGAACATGCTCGAAGACATCCAGAAGATGGGTGGCGTGGCCAAGGTCGGCGAGTTCATGAACCAGGTCAAGGACAAGAACTCCGGCGTCAAGCTGATGGGCTTCGGTCACCGCGTCTACAAGAACTACGACCCGCGCGCCAAGCTGATGCAGGAGACCTGCAACGAAGTGCTGCAGGAACTCGGTCTGGAGAACGATCCGCTGTTCAAGCTCGCCAAGGAGCTCGAGCGCATCGCCCTGGAAGACGACTACTTCGTGCAGCGCAAGCTCTACCCGAACGTGGACTTCTACTCCGGCATCGTGCAACGCGCCATCGGCATCCCGGTCAGCCTGTTCACTGGCATCTTCGCGCTGGCCCGCACCGTGGGCTGGATCGCCCAGCTCAACGAAATGCTGGCCGACCCCGAGTACAAGATCGGCCGCCCGCGCCAGCTCTTCACCGGCTCGCCCCGCCGCGACGTCAAATAAGCGTTTATACGCCCTTGCAAACCCGCCATCTGGCGGGTTTTTCTTTTTCAAACCGCGACACAGATGGTCCGTCGGGGTGGCCTTGGGCTGTCCGACGTTCTGACGCGCAGCGGCTGGGAGGACAGTCCAAGGCCACCCCGGCGGACCATCGGCCTTCCCTCACAAGCGCGCATAAAATGACAGGCTCGCTAAGAAGGACAAGCCCCCATGGCCCGCACGCTCTACGACAAGATCTGGGACGAACACGCCGTCCACACCGAAGAAGACGGCACCACCGTCCTCTACATCGACCGCCACCTGGTCCACGAAGTCACCAGCCCGCAAGCCTTTGAAGGCCTGCGCCAGGCCGGTCGTAAGGTCTGGCGTGTGAGCTCCATCGTCGCCACCGCCGACCACAACACCCCCACCACCGGCTGGGAACTGGGCTACGACGGCATCACCGACCCCATCAGCAAGGAACAGGTCACCACGCTGGACGCCAACATCCAGGAGTTTGGCTCCGCTGCCTTCTTCCCCTTCCTGTCCAAGCGCCAGGGCATCGTGCACGTGATTGGTCCGGAAAACGGCGCCACCCTGCCCGGCATGACGGTGGTCTGCGGCGACTCGCACACCTCCACCCACGGTGCCTTTGGCGCGCTGGCCCACGGCATCGGCACCTCCGAGGTCGAGCACGTCATGGCCACCCAGACCCTGCTGGCCAAGAAGGCCAAGAATATGCTCATCAAGGTCGAAGGCCAGGTCGCCAAAGGCGTGACCGCTAAGGACATCGTGCTGGCCATCATCGGCAAGATCGGCACTGCCGGCGGCACCGGCTACACCATCGAATTTGCCGGCTCGGCCATCCGCGCCCTGTCGATGGAAGGCCGCATGACGGTCTGCAACATGGCCATCGAAGGCGGCGCCCGCGCCGGTCTGGTGGCTGTGGACGACAAGACCATCGACTACGTCAAGGGCCGCCTGCTCTCCCCGACCGGCATCGAGTGGGACCAGGCCGTGGCGTACTGGAAGACGCTGCATTCCGACGAAGGCGCGCAATTCGACGCGGTGGTCGAGCTCGACGCCACCCAGATCGTGCCGCAGGTCACCTGGGGCACTTCGCCCGAGATGGTGCTGGGCATTGACGGTCGCGTGCCCGATCCGGACAAGGAAAAAGACGCCAGCAAGCGCGGCGCCATCGAACGCGCCCTGACCTACATGGGGTTGGAGCCGGGCAAGGCCTTGTCCGACATCACGGTGGACAAGGTGTTCATCGGCTCGTGCACCAACAGCCGCATCGAAGACATGCGCGAAGCCGCTGCCGTGGTCAAGAAGCTGGGCCAGAAAGTGGCCAAGAACGTGCGCCAAGCCCTGGTGGTGCCGGGCTCGGGCCTGGTCAAGGCGCAAGCCGAGGCCGAAGGCCTGCACGAGATCTTCAAGGCCGCCGGCTTCGAGTGGCGCGAGCCCGGCTGCTCCATGTGTCTGGCCATGAACGCCGACCGCCTGGGGGCGGGTGAGCGTTGCGCCTCCACCAGCAACCGCAACTTCGAAGGTCGCCAAGGCGCGGGCGGACGCACGCACCTGGTCAGCCCCGCGATGGCCGCTGCCGCCGCCATCCACGGCCACTTTGTGGACGTTCGCAAATTCGCCTGAGGAGGCACCCATGAAACCTTTCACCCTGCACAAAGGCCTGGTCGCGCCGATGGACCGCGAGAACGTGGACACCGACGCCATCATTCCCAAGCAATTCCTCAAGTCGATCAAGCGCACGGGCTTTGGCCCCAATCTGTTTGACGAGTGGCGCTACCTGGATCACGGCGAACCCGGTATCCCCGAAAGCCAGCGCAAACCCAACCCGGACTTCGTGCTCAACCAGCCGCGCTACAAGGGCGCATCTGTGCTGCTGGCGCGCAAGAACTTCGGCTGCGGCTCCTCGCGCGAGCACGCGCCCTGGGCCATCGAGCAATACGGCTTTCGCGCCCTGATCGCGCCGAGCTACGCCGACATCTTCTTCAACAACTGCTTCAAGAACGGCCTGCTGCCCATCGTCTTGCCCGAGCGCGTGGTGGACCAACTGTTCAACGAAGTGGCGGCCTTCCCCGGCTACGAACTCACCATCGACCTGGAACGCCAGGTGGTGGTGCGCCCGCAAGGCGAAGAGATCCCGTTCGAGGTCCAGGCCTTCCGCAAGTACTGCCTGATGAATGGCCTGGACGACATCGGCCTGACCCTGCGCCACGCCGACAAGATCAAGACCTTCGAAGCCCAGCGCCTGGCGACCAAGCCCTGGCTGGCGCACACGATGTAATAACGAACGTCTTTTTCCATTCACAGAAACACATCGCATGAAAATCGCCATCCTCCCCGGTGACGGCATCGGCACCGAAATCGTCGCCGAAGCGGTCAAGGTCTTGAACGCCCTGGGTCTGTCCTTCGAGAGCGAGACCGCTCTGGTCGGCGGTGCCGCCTACGAAGCGCACGGCCACCCGCTGCCCGAATCCACCCTGAAGCTGGCCAAAGAAGCGGACGCCGTTTTGTTCGGTGCCGTGGGCGACTGGAAGTACGACAAGCTGGATCGCCCGCTGCGCCCCGAGCAAGCCATTCTGGGCTTGCGCAAAAACCTCGGGCTGTTTGCCAACTTCCGCCCGGCCATTTGCTATGAGCAACTGGTGGGCGCATCCAGCCTCAAGCCCGAGTTGATCGCGGGCTTGGACATCCTCATCATCCGCGAGCTGACGGGCGACATCTATTTCGGTCAGCCGCGCGGCCGCCGCACCGCCGTCGATGGTCACTTTCCTGGCGCGGAAGAAGCCTTCGACACCATGCGCTACAGCAAGCCCGAGATCGAGCGCATCGCCCATGTGGCGTTCCAGGCCGCGCGCAAGCGCAACAAAAAGGTCACCAGCGTGGACAAGGCCAACGTGCTGGAAACCTTCCAGTTCTGGAAAGACGTGGTGACCGAGGTGCACGCCCAATACCCGGACGTGACGCTGGAGCACATGTACGTGGACAACGCGGCCATGCAACTGGTCAAGGCACCGAAGGCGTTTGATGTCATCGTCACCGGCAACATGTTTGGCGACATCCTCAGCGATGAGGCCTCCATGCTGACCGGCTCCATCGGCATGCTGCCCTCAGCCTCGCTGAATGCGAAGAACCAGGGGCTGTACGAGCCCAGCCACGGCAGTGCCCCGGACATCGCTGGCAAAGGCGTGGCCAACCCGCTGGCCACCATCCTGAGCGCAGCCATGATGCTGCGCTTCAGCCTGAACCAGGCCGAGGCTGCCGATCGCATCGAAACCGCCGTGAAAAAGGTGCTGGCGCAAGGCCTGCGCACCCCCGACATCTACAGCGAAGGCACGACGAAAGTCGGCACCCGCGAGATGGGGGATGCCGTGGTCAAGGCCTTGGGCTGATCGCCTCGACGCGCGGGCCAGCCCAGCGCGTCAGGCTGATTCAAGGCAGTTGGCTACAATGCGAGCCATGTTTGCTGCTCGCCCGTTCCCTCCGAACTCCGCAGCCGCCGCCAGGGTGGCTGTTGGCGCGTGCGCAATCTCCACCAAAACCACGACCATTCAGGGCTGAACGGCTCCGGTATCGTCGTGCGCCCCACCCGGCCAGACGAGCCGGGCAAACAGTCAGCGATCCGTCGTGTGAGGCACTGTTTAACTTTGAAAGGGCGATGAAATGAGCAAGTTGGTAGGTTTGGTCGGCTGGCGCGGCATGGTCGGCTCGGTGTTGATGGACCGCATGGTGCAAGAGAAAGACTTCGACCTGATCGAGCCCGTCTTTTTCTCCACGTCCAACACGGGCGGCAAAGCCCCCGCGATGGCGAAGAACGAAACCACGCTGCAAGACGCCCACAACATCGACGCCCTGAAGCGTTGCGACATCATCATCACCTGCCAGGGCGGCGCC
>Ga0255165_1000489_pt1 | contig 13026 bp, 10 predicted proteins | sample Atl_Cont_RepB_8d_FD_183182 | JGI IMG/M metagenome (GOLD analysis project Ga0255165, IMG submission 183182) | Freshwater microbial communities from Altamaha River, Georgia, United States - Atl_Cont_RepB_8d | ecosystem: Environmental > Aquatic > Freshwater > River | place: USA: Georgia | collected... | reverse complement strand
GCGCGCCAATGCTGTGAAGTCGACCTTCAGCACATCGGACTCCACCACCCGCAGCTGCGGGTGTTCACGCAGCCGGCGTGCCAGATCCCGGTCGAGCTCGATCACGGTGAGCTGACCCAGACGCTCGACCAGGGGCTGCGTCAAGGCGGCCAGGCCCGGACCGATTTCCACCATGGTCTGACCTGGCAAGGGCGCTATCTCGCCCACGATGGCGTCGATGATGGCGCCGTCAGAGAGGAAATGCTGGCCGAAACGCTTGCGGGCAATGTGTTTCATGCTCAGCGACCACCCGGCTGGGGCTGGATCTCCGGCGCATCGCGCATTTCCACGTAAGCGCGGCCTCTGACTTCCTCGACCCAACGTTCATAAGCCTCGTCCAGACGCCGTTCCCGCAAAGCGGCACGTGCCAGTTCGCGCTGTTCGCGCTCGGGTACGGCGACCTGCCGGCGTTCAGTGACCTCGACCAGATGTACGCCAAAGCGTGAGACCAGGGGTTCGCTGACCTGGCCAGGCTGCAATCTGTTCATGACTTGCTCGAACTCGGGCACGAACTGTCCTGGATTGGCCCAGCCCAGATCACCGCCTTGTGGTGCACTGCCGTCCTGCGATTGCTCGCGGGCCGCTTGGGCAAAAGGGGTCCGGCCTGAAAGGATCTGCTGGCGCAGGTCCTGCAAACGGGCTACTGCCTGTTCGCGCGTCAGCTGGGGACTGGCGCGCAGCAGAATGTGTCTGGCGCGGGTCTGCCCTACTGTCATCACCGGTGCGGGCTGGCGACGTTCGAGCAGCTTGAGGATGTGAAAGCCGGCTCCGGACCGTATTGGCCCGGCAATGCCCTGAACAGGCAAGGCGCCAACGGCATCGACAAAAAGATCCGGGTACCGGTCGGCGGGGCGCAAGCCCATTTCCCCGCCATTGGCACCCTTGTCAGCGGCCTGGGAATAGGTTCTGGCCAATTGGGCAAAGTTCTCACCCTCGCGCGCGCGGCGGGCGATGTCTTGTGCCTTGGCCTCGAGTGCCTGCACATCTGCAGGACGCGCGTTCTCGGGGACCGCCACGAGGATCATGGCGATATGGAGTTCAGCAGGTGCGCTCTGTGCGTTCTGGCTTTGCTCGAGCAGAAACTGGTCGATTTCCAGGTCGGTGATACGGATCCGTGCGTCCACCTCCCGCTCACGCAGTCGGGACAGTGTGAGCTGTCGGCGCAGTTCCTCGCGGAAAGACGCCACGCTGATGCCTTGCTGTGCCAGTCGTTGCCGGAAGGCGTCGCGGTTCAATTGATTGTTGGCCGCCACATTGGCTTCGGCCTGATCGACCATGTCCTCATCGACCCGGATGCCTTGTTCCTGGGCCAGTTGAAGTTGCGCCTTCTCATGGATCAGCATGTCCAGCGCCTGTTGCGTGAGCTCTGCAGCCGAGGGCGATGGAGCGCCGCGTGCGGCCAGCTCACGAGACAGGCGCAAACGCATGGCTTGCACCTCGTGGTTGGTGATGGGCTCGCTGTTGACCACTGCGACGATAAAGTCCGCCGCACGGACGGGCATCGTGCTCTGGGCTGTGGCGCTCTGGACCAGAAGCAGAGCCCATACTGTTGCACATATGGTCAGCAGTTGGCGGGTGTAGGGCAACAGTTCATTCATAGTTCAGGAAACGACTGGGGGTCGTCGTGGTTTCTCGCAGGTACTGGTAACGGGGAATGTTGCGCTTGAGGCTGTCCAGTGGACTGACCCCGACGCGCCCAAAGCCGACCAGTTCAAGCTGGAACATCAGTCGGGTGTTGCTTGCCGTCACGGTGTTTTGAAGCCGCTCGAAGGCCACCCGGGCCAGCCAGCAACCAGCATCGTATTCGAAGCCCACCAGGGCGTTGACCAACTGCTGATCCTGCACGCTGTAATTGAGCCGTCCGACGCTGTACCAGCGGTCAGCCCCCAGACCCTGACCAGAAGCGCGAACGCCGGAATCGTCCGGGCGTGTGCCCCAACGCAGATCGCTCAATGGCCATTGCCAGCCAACGTCCACCATCTCGCTGGGTGAGGAAATGTTCTTGTTGAGTCGATACGCCGCGTTGACCAGACGGTAGGGTCCGGGGTTGTAGCGCAGCTGCAGCGTCGAGCGCTGCACGGTGTGAGTCAGGTTGTTGAGCTGCACTGTGCTGTCAACCCAGAGTGGGTCGCTCCAGCGCAGGCCCAGACCCAGCAGAAGATCGCTCAGACCCTTCTGGTCTTCTGTTGCACCAGCCGGGTTCAGCGAGACGCGTTGATCTGCCAGACGCATACGCTGTGCCATGCCGACACGCAGCAGTTCTGCCCCACTGCTGTTGTCAAACAAGCGGCTGTTCACCCCCAGGGTAATGGCGTTGTTGTCGACGATGCGGTCCTGGCCCACATAGGGGTTTTCGCTGTAGATCGTCGAAAGGTTGAAATCGGTTTTGCCTGTGTCGTAAAGGGGCAGAAAACTCTGGTCCTGGAACGCGGTGCGTGCATAAAACACGCGCGGCTCCAGGGTCTGAACCAGGCCGCGGCCGAACCAGCCGGTTTCGCGTTCGAACACGAGACCGCTGTCCAGGCTGAATGTGGGCAGTAAACGGTTGATGCTGGTGCTGCCATTGTTGAGTGGCGACTGCATGTCGTAGCGAGTGGCATGCAACTGAAGCTTGGGGATCAGGTAGCCCCAGGGTGCGACAAAAGGTCGACTCACCTGTGCCTGGGTGTATGAACGTGTGCCATTGCGCAGTGTGGCCAAACCCGCCGGCAGGCGACTGTAGTCGGCTTCGAAGCGGGTGGTGTCGCCAAGGATGGACCAGTCGAAACCCTGGTCGTTCCAGCGGGCATAGCGCATGGTGACCTGTGGCGCCCGGTCATAAGGAGGCAGGATGGCTTTGGTGATGTCAGTCAAATCTTGCTGCGTTTGCCAGCGCTGGACCAGACCCATCATCGAAAAGCCATCACGGCCCCAGGAGAGCACACCCGTGCTGGGCAGCACGCGTTGCGTCAGTCCCACCTGGGCTCCAGCAGCACCTGCAGCACCCAGGTAACTGCGTGGAAAGTCTCGCCAATAGTTATCGTCGCTGACCCGGTTGAGCGACAGTCCTACGCCCACCGAGCCAACGCCCGAGATGCCGCTGTCGAAGGTGCCGTTGTGCTGGGTCATGAGTCCCCAGCGGTTTTCCTTGCGCAGGGCATCTTGGGGCAGCCAGTTCAGGCGAACCTGGCCCGCGTAGTTGTTTTCCAGGTAGCGCAGCTCGCCTTCGAGTCCGACACCCCGGCGGCTCAGGGCCCGGGTGATCAGTGTGGCATCGCGGTTGGGTGCAATGTCCCAGTAATAAGGCTGCATGTAGTCGATGCCACTGATCGAGTCGATCGCCACCACCGGGGACAGCAAACCTGAGGCACGGTTGCTTTCAATTGGAAAACGCACATCGGGCAGCGCAGGCGTGCTCAAGCCCATGAATTGGAGTTGCACATCTTTTGCAACGCCCACGCCTTCGGCCGTGTCGGTCTGGATGCGTGCGGCTTTCATCAGCCACTCGGGCAGCCATTCGGGGCCAGGCGTGGCACGACAGGTGGTGTAGCGTGCCTGCTCGACGGCGATCCGGTTCTCGTCGATGAACTCCAGGCGCTGGGCATCGCCATAGCCGCCCTGGAATAGCCAGTAGCGTGGCTTCTCGAACTGCCCCTGGAAGCGGTCGAGCTGGAGTTCGGCCTCGGGCCCCTCAAACACATTGCCTTGCTGGACGACCCGCACTTGCCCCTGGGCACGCAGATGGTCGCGTGTCTGGTCATAGTCGAGCCGGTCCGCCCGGATGACCAGGCCCGGCTTGCGCAGCACCACATCACCTTCGAGTGTGGCATCCATGTCCGGACGCAGGCCGATGCGCCCCGCCTCAATGTGCGCACTGCCGCGGCGGCTTTCTTCGGGCGTTGGTGCTTCCTGCAGTCTGGGACTGCTGCGCAGCACCAGCCCTTGGGCTTGCGCCATCCCGAGGCAGGGCCAGACTCCCAGCACCATCAGCCAGGCGACAGGCAACAAACGAGAGGCACGGACAAGAAGCGGCGACAAGTGAAGGCAGTCAGGGACGGTGGAAACGGGAGGCCATGCCGCAATGGCATTGAATAGAATGGATTATCCATGAGCCATCCTGTCACAGACCGCATCGTCACCTGGTCCAGCCCCGAGCGATACAGCCTTTTTACCCACTGGCTCGATAGCCTGAGCTCAGCCCAATCCTTGCGACCCGAGACCCTGCGCATCGCCTCGGCCGACGCCAGCTTTCGGCGCTACCTGCGCATCGACACCACCACAGGCGAGACCCGCATCCTCATGGATGCGCCGCCCGACAAGGAAAACTGTGCGCCCTTTGTGCAGGTGGCCGGCCTGATGCAGGCGGCCTGCCTGCGCGCACCCGAAGTGCTGGACTGGCAGCGCGAGGACGGCTTCATGCTGCTGAGCGACCTGGGCGACCGCACCATGATGTCGGCCATCGATGCCGAGCGCCCCGAAGCCAATCAGGGTCTGTACCTGCAGGCGGTGGACACACTGGTGCAGTGGCAGCTGGCGTCACGCCCGGGTCAGCTGCCGCCTTACGACGAGGCCCTGCTGCGCCGCGAGCTCAGCCTCTTCCCCGACTGGTACCTCGCCCAGCACAAAGGCGTGGCGGTCGAGGGCAAGCTGCGCGAGACGCTGGACAAGACCTTCGATCTGATCGTGCAGCGCAACCTGGCCGCGACGAACGTGTACGTGCACCGCGACTTCATGCCGCGCAACCTGATGATGCCCTTCCAGAGCGAACAGTTGGGTGTTCTGGACTTCCAGGATGCGGTGTATGGCCCGGTGACATATGACATCGCCAGCCTCATGCGCGACGCCTTCCTGAGCTGGGAAGAAGACTTCGTGCTCGACGTCACCATCCGCTACTGGGAAAAAGCCCGCCAGGCCGGGCTGATGGACTTTGAAGACTGGCACAGCGACTTCGGCGCCTTCTACCGCGCGGTCGAATGGATGGGCCTGCAGCGACACCTGAAAGTTGCCGGCATCTTCGCGCGCCTGACGCTGCGCGACGGCAAGCCTAAGTACCTGGCCGACGCGCCGCGTTTCATCGCCTACATCCGCGCCACCGCCAGCCGTTACCGCGAGCTGGGGCCCCTGCTGCGCCTGATCGACGAGGTCGAAGGCTTCCAGGAACAGGGCGGCTGGGCCTTCGGCCGGGTCTGACGCCCGCACCCGCCGATCCATATGCCGCGTTTTTTCTGCCCCATGCCGCTGGCCACCGGCCAGTCGCTCAGCCTGCCGCCCGGCGCCGCACGCCATGCGCAGGTGCTGCGCCTGCAGCCGGGAGCAGTCATTACCCTCTTCAATGGCGAGGGTGGCGAGTTCGAGGCCACCGTCACGCGCATGGGACGCAGCGATGTCGATGCGGAAGTCGGTGTGCACCACGCCATCGAACGCGAGGCGCCGCGTGCCATCCACCTGCTGGCCGGCATCACTGCCAACGAGCGCATGGACTGGCTGGTGGAAAAGGCCACCGAGCTGGGCGCGATAAGCATTACGCCCTTGCTGGCCGAGCGCAGCGTGCTCAAGCTCAAGGGCGAGCGCGCCGACAAAAAGCTCGCGCACTGGCAGGGTGTGGCGGTGGCCGCGGCCGAACAGTGCGGACGTAACCGCGTGCCGGTCATTCATGCGGCGGTGAGTTTGAGCGACTGGCTGGCGCGTCCCACGGCCGATGGCTTACGGTGCGTGTTGTCGCTGGCTGCTGGCACACGTTCTCTTGCCGCTGCTGCAGCGGGTGCGGAGCCTTTGGTAGTGCTGAGCGGTCCCGAAGGGGGCTTGAGTCCTGCGGAAGAGTCTTTGGCCTTGTCTTCGGGCTTTGTGCCGGTGACGCTGGGTTCGCGGGTGCTGCGTGCTGAGACGGCGCCCCTGGCAGTTTTGGCTTCTTTGACCGTCTGAGTGGTTTGCCAGGGGTGTTGCCTGGGGCTTGCACAGGCCTCATGCTGGGTTATCAGAAATTGGCCTGCACAAGCCCCGTACAACACCCCTTGCGTCCTGGCCCGTTGCCGTTACAAATACCCACAGGGCTGGACTGGCAGGAGGGCTGGTCGCAGATTTCTGGTACTCCAGCATGAGGTGACCGGCCCTCCGCCCAGTCCAGACCCCCCGCAAAGATACACTGGGGGGCATGAACGCCAACCTCCTCTTGCTCACCCTGTGCCAGGGCCTGTTCTTCACCAACAACGTCACCTTCATCGCCATCAATGGCCTGGTCGGCCTGTCGATGGCGCCGCTGGGCTGGATGGCGACATTGCCGGTCATGGGCTATGTGGTCGGCGGCGCGTTGTCCACCGGACTGGTGGCCAAAAGCCAGGCGCGCTGGGGGCGCAAGGTCTCGTTTCAGCTCGGTTTGGTGGTGGCCCTGGGTTCGGCCTTGCTGGCGGCGTTCGCGGCATCGACCCAGAACTTCTGGCTCCTGGTGGCATCGACCGTGATCGCCGGCTACTACAGTGCCAATGGCCAGCTTTACCGTTTTGCAGCGGCAGAGCTGGCGGCCGATGGCTTCAAGGAAAAGGCAGTGTCCCTGGTCCTGGCCGGGGGACTGATCGGGGCGATTGCCGGCCCCAACCTGGCCTCGGGCACCCGTCAGCTCTACACCACGCCTTTCCTGGGCGCCTATCTGGCACTGGCGGGCGTGGCGGTCCTGGGCATGCTCGTCATGGCCTTCATCCGTTTTCCGGCTGTGCCGCCCAAAAAGCCGGGTGCCTCTGTTGGTCGCCCACTGTCGGAGATCATGCGCCAGCCTGTCTTCATCGTGGCTGCAGCAGCAGCGGCACTGGGCTATGGCGTGATGAACCTGCTCATGGCCGCCACGCCGCTGGCCATGCAGGTCTGCGGTTTCCAGTTCAGCGACGCGGCGCTGGTGCTTGAGTGGCATGTGATCGGCATGTTTGCACCGGGCTTTTTCACCGGCTCGCTCATCAAGCGCTTTGGCGCGCTGCCCATCATGGGAGTGGGCGTCCTGCTCAACCTGCTGTGCATCGGCATTGCGCTTTCGGGCGTGGACCTGCACCAGTTCCTGATCGCGTTGTTCCTGCTGGGCGTGGGCTGGAACTTCCTGTTCACCGGCAGCACCACGCTGTCCATGAAAGCCTGGACGCCCGAAGAAAAAGACCGCGGCCAGGCCGCCATCAACTTCTTCGTCTTCGCCACCATGGCCCTGACCTCGTTCGCCTCGGGTGCGCTGGTCACCACCAGTGGCTGGACCTGGCTGAACATCGGCTCGCTGCTGCCCGTGGGCCTGACCGGCGTGGCGCTGGTCTGGTTGTGGGTCAAGCAGAAAAACGCGCCTGCAGCCACTGCGTGAGCGTGGCCAGCACCCGCTCGCGCTCGGGGTCGTTGAAGACCTCGTGGTACATGGCCTCGTAGCGCTGCGCGCTGACTCGATCACGGGGTGCCCGCTGCGCGAAGGTATCGCTGGCAGCCGGGTCCACCAGTTTGTCGGAGCCGGCATACAGCAGCAAGGTGGGCAAGGGCCAGGTCTCTGCACACTCAAGGGTCTTCGGGCCTTCGCGCCAGATCCAGGCCCCCAGGAGGGGCGAGATCCGGTTGTGCACCAGCGGGTCTTCACGGTAGGCCTGGACCACCGCCGCATCACGTGCCACCCATCGGGGGTCCAGACCATTGCCAATCGTCAGGTTAGGCAGCAGGCCAGGCAACACCGAGAGCAGCAGCTTTTGAACCGGGTTGGCATGGATGCCGAGCGCGGGTGAAGACATCACCAGCGCATCGACCGGCCGCAGCTGCTCGGCCACGGCCCGCGCCACCACCAGGCCGCCCATGCTGTGGCCCAGCAGCACCAAGGGCCTGACGGGTACACGGCGGCGGGTGTCGTCGATCACGGTCGCCAGGTCCTGCAGCAGGCCGTCGGGCGTGTGCAGCGTGCCGCGTTGGCCCGCTGAGCGGCCATGGCCCTGGTGGTCATAGGCGCGCACCGCAAAGCCGGCTTGCACCAGCGCAGCGGCCACATGGGTGTAGCGGCCGGCATGTTCGCCCAGGCCGTGCACGATGAGGACCGTGGCCAGGGGCGCGTCGGGCTCGTGTATGTCGTAAACGGCCAGTTCGCCCGCCTGGCCGGTCAGGCTGGAGCGCCGCCAGCTCACGGCATGCGCGCCATCACCTCGGCCACGGCGGCAGTCAGCTTGCGGGCGTAGGGCACGTGCAGGAACTCGTTGGGGCCGTGCGCATTGCTCTTGGGGCCGAGCACGCCGCAGACCATCATCTGCGCCTTGGGGAAGCCCTGGCTGAGCATGTTCATCAGCGGGATCGTGCCGCCCTGGCCGATGTAACCCACTGGAGCGCCAAAGTGCGCCTGGCTGGAGCTGTTGAGCGCCTGCTCGAACCAGGGCAGGGTGTCGGGCGCGTTCCAGCCGGTGGCACCACCATTCGTTTCGAACGTGACCTTGGCCTGGTAGGGCGCGTTGTCTTCGAGCAGGGCCTTCATCTCGGCCACGGCCTGCGCCGCGTCGACCAGCGGGGGCAGGCGCAGGCTGAGCTTGAAGGCGGTGTAGGGCCGCAGCACATTGCCCGCGTCTTTCAGTGACGGAAAGCCCTCGGCGCCGGTCACGCTCAGCGTGGGTGTCCAGGTGCGGTTGAGCAGGGCCTGCACCGGGTCGGTGGTGGTGGGCAGCGCAAAGGTGGTCGAACCGCCACAGTCGTAATGCGCCCACGGAAAGCGCTTGTAGACCTCGTCGCCCAGGATCGCCGCGGTGGCCTGGGCCTGCGCCAGGCGCTCGGCCGGCACTTCGCAATGGAAGCTGGCGGGCAACAGGCGGCCGGTGGCGCTGTCTTCGAGCCGGTCGAGCACCATGCGCATGATGCGAAAGCTCGAGGGCACCAGGCCGGAGGCGTCGCCCGAGTGGATGCCTTCGGTGAGGATCTCGACCTTGAGCGTGCCGCTGGCCATGCCGCGCAGGCTGGTGGTCAGCCACAGCTGGTCGTAGTTGCCGGCACCGCTGTCCAGGCAGATGACCAGGCCCACATTACCCAGGCGTGTGCGCAGCGCATCGACATAGGGCAGCAGGTCGTACGAGCCCGATTCCTCGCAAGTCTCGATCAGGCCGACGATGCGCGGGTGTGGCGTTTTCTGGCTTTTGAGCGCCTGCACCGCGGCGATGCTGGCGTAGACCGCATAGCCGTCGTCGGCACCGCCGCGGCCGTAGAGCTTGCCGTCTTCGTACACCGGTGTCCAGGGGCCGAGGTCATTGCGCCAGCCATTGAATTCAGGCTGCTTGTCAAGGTGGCCGTACATGAGTACCGTCTGGCCGCTGCCTTCGCCTGCGGCGCGGGTGGCCTCGACTTCGAAGAACAGCACCGGCGTGCGGCCGGGCAGGCGAATGACTTCGAGCTTCAGGCCTTCGACCTTCTGTGCCTCGACCCACTGCGCGGCGTTGCGCAGCACCGTCTCGATGTGGCCGTGTGCGGCCCAGTCGGCATCAAACGCGGGCGACTTGGCCGGCACCTCGATGTATTTTTTGAGCTCGGGCAGGATGGTGCTGTCCCAGGCCTGGGTGACGTCATTCAGGGCACGGGCGCTGTCGAGGGCGGCGGCGGGGATTTCGCGGTGCAGGGGGGCGTTCATGGAGACTCCGCAAAGGAAAAGCCGCAATTTACCGCGTCCGCCCCCGGTCTGCTGCAAGCGGGGCCATGTTCCTGCTCAGCGGTACTTCTGCATCCAGCCCAGACCTCGCGATGTCCCACCACTGCTCGTGTCGGCCGGGTTGTACTCGCAACCGATCCAGCCGTTCCAGCCGGTCTCGGTGCTGAGGCGGTCGATCAGCGCGAACAGGTGGTCCCAGTTCACTTCGCCCGTACCGGGCTCGTGGCGTGCGGGCACCTCGGCAATCTGGAAGTGGCCAACCTGACCGGTGGGCAGGTACTGGCTGATCTTGGTCGAGAGGTCGCCCTCGACGATCTGGCAGTGGAACAGGTCCATCTGCACCTTGACGTTGGGCGCACCGACGGCCTGCACGATGCGGTGGGCATGGTCTTGCCGGTTGAGGTGAAAGCCCGGAACGCTGCGGGTGTTGATCGGCTCGATCAGCACATCGCGACCTGCCTTGGCGGCTTCGATGGCGGCCCACTGCAGGTTGCCGATGAGGGTGGCGTCGGCCGCATCGGCAGAGGCGCTCTCGGCGCGCAAGCCCACCATGGCGTGGATGCGCGGGCATGCGAGTGCCTCGGCATAGACCAGGGCTTGCGAAAAGCCGCGGCGGAATTCGGTTTCGCGCCCGGGCACGCTGGCGGTGCCCCGGCTGCCGCTGTCCCAGGCCTGGCCAAAGCCAGCCGTGTCGCTGCCGCCTGCGGGTGTATTGAACAGCACCTGCTGCAGGCCATTGCCATTCAGACGGGCAACGAGCTCAGTCGCCGGGTAGGCGTAGGGAAAGAGGTATTCAACCGCCTTGAAGCCGTCCTTGGCTGCCGCCTCGAAACGGTCGAGGAAAGGCAGGTCCGGGTACATCATGGTCAGGTTGGCGGCAAAGCGGGGCATATCAGGCTCCTGGATCAATAGGGTTCAAATGCTGGATTCCCGGGTCAGGCCCGGGAATGACAAGTGTGGGGTCGTGAATGACGCATGCGAATGTGGCAATGTCAAACGCAAGTCCGGCAATGACCAATGCAGGATGTCACCCTCGGGCTTGACCCGAGGGCCCATGAACGCAGGACGCCTCACCACCGCGCCCCGAATGTGTGCCGCAGCTCATCCAGGTCGGTCGCACGCAGCGGCGTGGTGTGGGGTGCGAGCAGCATCAGGCGCGCGGTTTCTTCCAGTTCTTCCAGAGTGGCCATGGCTGCAGCCGGGTTGTCGTGCCAGACGTTGGGACCCAGCCGCGGCAGCATGACGGCGCGGATCGGCGTGCCGCGGGCGGCGTACTGCCGGATCAGCGCGGCGACTTCGTCGACTGCGTTCGGACTGCCAGGGCGGTGGTATTGAACGACGGGCACATGGCCGACCTTCATCACAAAGTAGGGTGTGATGGGCGGCAGCAGCTCGGGCCCTGGCGCATTCAGGCTGAGTGCCACCAGGTGCGTGCTGTGGGTGTGAATCACACAGCGCGTGTCGGCATCGGTTTCGCATGCAGCCTCGTAGATGCGGCGGTGCAGGGCCAGGGTCTTGCTGGCGCGATCACCACTGATCTGCTGGCCATCGAGGCCCACCTTCGCGAGCTTGTCGGGTTGCAGAAAGCCCAGGCAGGCGTCGGTGGGGGTGATGAGGAAACCGTCATCGAGCCGCACACTGATGTTGCCCGCCGTGGCGTGCACATAGCCGCGCTCGAACAGGCTGCGGCCGATGCGGCAGATTTCTTCGCGGGCTTGGGATTCGTTCATGCCAGCACTGTAAAGGCTTTGCTGAAGAAGTTGTCTGTGCCGAAATTGCCCGATTTGAGCGTGATGTGCAGTGGCCCGGCATCGCCCCGCGCATGGCACCAGGGCACGCCGGGGTCGATCTGCGGGCCGATCTGCAGCTGCGTGATGCCCAGCGCCTGCACGCAGGCGCCCGAGGTTTCCCCACCGGCCACCACCAGCTGCTGCACGCCCGCCTGCGCGAGGGCGCGCGCCACGGCGGCCAGCGCGTGTTCAACCAGCGCGCCCGCTTCGGCCACGCCCAGGCGGGCCTGGATGGCCTTGACGGCTTCGGGTTCGGCGGTGGAATACACCAGCACCGGACCTTGCGCCAGCAGCGGCTGGGCCCAGGCCATGACCTGGGCCACCAGCGCATCGGTGTCGCCGGTCAAGGCCAGTGGATCGAGCGCCAATGCAGCCAGACCTTGTGCCTTGAAGTGCGCGACCTGCCGGTTGGTGGCTTGCGAACAGCTGCCCGAGACGATGGCGCGCAGGCCCTGTGCGGGCGGCAGCTGGCTGGCGGTGCTGGACGGCGCCAGGCCCCAGTTGGCGGGCAGGCCAATGGCCACGCCCGAGCCAGCGGTCACCAGCGGCATGCCTTTCAAAGCCGGGCCCAGGCGCAGCAGGTCGTCGTTGCTGTTGGCGTCCACGATCGCCACGCCCACACCGCCTTCCTGCAGCGCGGCCATGCGTTCGCTAATCGCTTCAGTACCCCGCGCCACCACCGTGTGGTCGAGCAGACCCACCTGGCGCTTCGTCTGTGCCTGCATCACGCGCATCAGGTTCGGGTCGGTCATGGGCGTGAGCGGGTGGTTCTGCATGCCCGATTCATTCAGCAGCACGTTGCCTGCGAACAGGTAGCCCTTGAATACGGTGCGCCCGTTGTCCGGAAAGGCTGGCGTGGCGATGGTGAAGGCCGTGCCCAGCGCGTCCATCAGCGCCTCGGTCACCGGGCCGATGTTGCCTTCAGGCGTGCTGTCAAAGGTGGAGCAGTATTTGAAATAGATCTGCTCGGCGCCCTGCGCCTGCAGCCAGCGCAGCGCATCGAGCGATTGCGCGACCGCCTCGGCCGCCGGGATGGTGCGCGACTTGAGTGCGACCACCACCGCGTCGACCTCGGCGTTCAGGGGGCCGCTGGGCACACCGATCGTCTGCACCACGCGCATGCCGCTGCGCACCAGGTTGTTGGCCAGGTCGGTGGCGCCTGTGAAGTCGTCGGCAATGCAGCCCAGTTTGATCTTCATGCCTGGCCTTTCGGCAGTTCAATGCCCGGGAAGATCTTGATGACCGCGCTGTCGTCTTCCTTGGCAAAACCGGCGGTGCTGGCCTGCATGAACATCTGGTGCGCGGTGGACGACAGCGGCAGCGGGAACTTGCTGGCGCGTGCCACATCCAGCACGATGCCCAGGTCTTTGACGAAAATGTCCACGGCTGAGAGCGGCGTGTAGTCGTTGGCCAGCACATGGGCCATGCGGTTCTCGAACATCCAGCTGTTGCCCGCGCTGTGGGTGATCACCTCGTACAGCGCCTCGGCATCCACGCCTTCGCGCAGACCCAGCGCCATGGCTTCGGCGGCGGCGGCAATGTGCACACCGGCCAGGAGCTGGTTGATGATCTTGACCTTGCTGCCGGCACCGGCCT
>Ga0255165_1000487_pt1 | contig 13051 bp, 12 predicted proteins | sample Atl_Cont_RepB_8d_FD_183182 | JGI IMG/M metagenome (GOLD analysis project Ga0255165, IMG submission 183182) | Freshwater microbial communities from Altamaha River, Georgia, United States - Atl_Cont_RepB_8d | ecosystem: Environmental > Aquatic > Freshwater > River | place: USA: Georgia | collected... | reverse complement strand
TGCTGGGAAATCAAGTTGCCTTGTTGTGAATGCTATGGATGAATAGCGTTCCTGACGTAGGAATGTAGATGAATTCTTTGAATTGCAGTGTGATTTCGAGTGATGGCAAAGCGGACACATCCGCAGTTGGGCAGCCTGACGTATGAACAGTGGCATTGACCACGATAGAGCGATAAGGCCCCAACCGCGAATTTCCATCAAGGTCAGGGAGACAGAAATGCTCCCGTCACAGGCCGGATATACGAGTGCAAGTGTTTCAGCTGAACCAGATCAAAAAATCTCACGCAAAGTGGGGGAGTCCATATACGCTCATACGCTGACCCACGCGGAAGTGAGGGCGCGGCTCAACAGCCTGCGGCGACGCCACAGCCTGCTGCGAAAAAAGCAGCTGCATGTCGGACGCTTCGAATACGACGAAGACGGCAAGGTGATCCTGCTCGATGGCCAGAAGCTGCCCTTGAGCGCACGCGAATGGCTGGTGCTCGGCCAGATGCTCAAGCGCCATCCGGCGCTGTGCAGCCGCGAAGAGTTGCAAACCTTGCTGGCCAGACACCACTACGGCTGCAGCGACCAGATCCTGGACATGAACTTTCACAAATTGCGCGAGAAAATACATCCGCTGGGTGTGCAAATCGAAACCCTGCGAGGCCTGGGCTACCGCTTGCACATGCAGCCGTCCACCGCATCCGAAAACGCCAGTGCGCCTGACGCCTTGCCCAATCCGCCCGAGCTGATGCGGCTGTTCTTCGGCAAAGTCGGTGAGCCGATTCAGGTGCTCTGAGCAACAGGGTGTATTCCCGCTTTAACCATTCATGACCATGCACACTGCCTTTTTTGCCTTCGGCCAGCAACGCCCAGAATACGCCGTCCCCGTGCTCAACGAACGCGCCGTGCGTGCAGGGGCCGGCCTGCTGTTTTTGCTGGCCATGGTCGCGTTCATGAACGCCTGGCTGACCGGCAACTTTGCCCCGACCCGGGTGTTTGTGGTCGGCTTTCTGATCGACTTTGGCCTGCGTCTGGGGGTCAACCCGCGCTACGCCCCCAGCCTGGTGATTGGCCAATGGCTGGTGCGCCACCAGCAACCCGAGTGGACCGGCGCGCCCCAAAAACGCTTTGCCTGGAGCATCGGCCTGCTGCTGGCGCTGACCATGCTGTACCTGGTGGTCATCCAGGGCGTGGTCGGGCCGGTCAACCTGCTGGTGTGCGCCCTGTGCCTGTTGCTGCTGTTTTTCGAGAGCGCCTTTGGCATCTGCATCGGCTGCTGGCTCTACAACCGCTGGCGGCCCGAACAGGCGCAGCTGTGCCCCGGTGGCGCCTGCGACTACACCCCGGACCCGCAGGACCGGCTGGGCGCAGGCCAGATGCTGGCCGTGTTGCTGTTTGCCGGCGTGATGGCGCTCGCAGCACCTGGTCTGGCGGGCAAGGGGGTGACGGCGCACAGTCCGGTTTCTGCGACCGGCGCTGAGGCTGCCAGCCCGGTGGTCGACCCGGCCGAGGAAGCGCGCTGCAGGGTGCCCGATTTCGCCAAGGCCATCGGTCATGAAGCGAAATGGAAGCTGCACAACAACTGTCCATGAGCCGCGGCCCAGGACTTATTTCCAGCGCCAGCGCTCCATCAGTCGCTGGTCGCGGGCCATCTGGGCCTCGACCGAATCCTGCGGCAGCTGGCGCAGACAGTCCTCCAGCGCCTGCGGGTCCAGCGTCTGCCGGGCTTCGGGGGCTTGTCGCACAGCCGGCGATCGGCCGTCCCAGGCAAAGGGGTTGCGAAACACCGGCGGGTCGGGCTTGCAGTCGTTCTGGTAGCTCGGCGGGCCATCAACCGCATACGGGGTGAAGGCGATCGTGCGCTCGAACACCAGCGGCTGGCCGGTCGGCGTGGGCGGCAGCGGCGGCATGGCCTCGACCGCCTGGCGGGCCAGCTGCTCGGCCCGCTCGGACGTGCTCCACAAGGTCTGCAGCCGTGCGAGTGTGCCGTCGGCCGCGATTTCGACCCGAAAGCGCACCACGCCCTGGTCCGGACCTTCGACAGCCGTGCCCATCATGCTGCGCACCTGCTGGCCCCAGCTGTGGCGGTAACCCTTGCTGTTCTTGAGCGTGTACCGTGCGGCAAAGGCCCATTCCTCGGCGGTGGGCGCAGATGGAGCAGACATCGAGGCCGGCATGCGGGGCGCATCGATGGCAATGGCCGCTGTGCTGGCCAAGGGCGTCAGGGTCACGGCCCTTGCCGGTGGTGGTGGTGGTGAGGCCTCGACCGGCTCCGGCGGCACAGCCCGATCCGGGGGCAGCAACTGCAGCACAACCGTCTGTGGCTGGGCCTGCAGCGGTCGATCGGATGCATCCCAGGCGCCAAGACCCGCCAGCAGCAAGGCCGCATGCAAAACCAGCGTCAAGCCGGCGGCGGTCAGGTGGATGCGGCGGTTCGGGAACATGCAGGGCGGGTCTTCAGGCGAGGCACCCACACGCAGGTGTGGACAGGGCCGCTGGGCCGCGCGGGCGCCCGCCATTATGGCGCCCCAGACATGCCGGGCTCTTGTTCAACGGCGCCAGCACCGCCCAGGATCCTGCACAGCCAGACACATTTTGAAGTTGTCATTTCACAAGAGGACATCCATGCACGCGCGACACCATCGGAGACTGACCGTTGCTCTCCACATTGCCCTGGGCCTGCTGGCCCTGTCTCCTTTTGCCCATGCCGATCCCAAGATGGCCGCCATTGACGAAATGGAAGGCTATCTGGAGTTTGTCGACTATGGCGGCGGTGTGATTTTTGCTGAGCAGATTCCCAAGGCCGACTGGCCCAACTTCTTCATCATCGATGCCCGTGAACCCGCACAGTTCGCCAGGGGGCACATCCCCGGCGCGGTCAATATCGACTGGCGTCAGGTGCTGGGCCAGCGCAACAACATCCCCAAAAACAGGCCTGTGCTGATTTACTGCAACACCGGCGCCCTGTCGGCGCAGGCCGGCTTTGCCCTGCGGGTCGCTGGCTGGGACAACGTGAGGATCCTGCAGGGCGGCCTGCAGGACTGGCAGGCCAAAGGCGGTTTTGACGCTGCCAGGCGCGCAGCGGGTGCTGGGCAGCGCTGAGCGACAGACGACTGCAAGCTCACAGGCCGCACTGCTTGCCAATCTGTGGCGTCGTGCAGCCTGAATGCAACATGAATGCAACATTTATATCAGTAAAGATGCATATGTTGATGCTCGTCAACCTTGACACGAAAGGGGCTTCCTAAACTGAAAACATGGACAAGAGAAAGGAGCCCATCATGAAACTCAAGAACCTCGCCGCCACCCTGACCGCTGTTGCCGGCATCACTCTGGCCGGTTCGGCCATGGCCCAGCAGGACCAGTTCCGCGCCCTGTATGCACCGATTTCCCCGCCCAAGGCCGTGGACCTGGGCAAGGTCGAACTGGGCAAGAAGCTGTACTTTGATCCGCGTCTGTCCAAGTCGGGCTTCATCTCGTGCAACTCCTGCCACAACCTCAGCCGTGGCGGTTCGGACAACATCCCGACCTCGATCGGTGACAAGTGGCAACAGGGCCCGATCAACTCGCCCACGGTGCTCAACTCCAGCCTGAACCTGGCGCAGTTCTGGGACGGCCGTGCGGCCGACCTCAAGGCCCAGGCCGGTGGCCCGATCGCCAACCCGGGCGAGATGGCCTTCAGCCACACCCTGGCCATCGACATGCTGGCCTCGATCCCGGCCTATGTGCGCGAATTCAAGATGGTTTTCGGCAAGGACAAGGTCGACATCGACCAGGTGACCGATGCGATTGCCGAATTCGAGAAGACGCTGGTCACGCCCAATTCGCGCTTTGACCAGTGGTTGCTGGGCAAGTCCGACGCGATGACCAAGGACGAGCTGGCCGGCTACAAGCTCTTCAACGAGAGCGGCTGCGTGGCCTGCCACAACGGCCCCAACCTGGGCGGCAACTCCTTCCAGAAAATGGGCGTGGTCGAAGCCTACAAAGGCAACGCCGGCGTCGATGGCCGTGCTGCCGTCACCGGCAAGGATGCCGACCGCTTCAACTTCAAGGTGCCCACGCTGCGCAACGTGGAAATGACCTACCCCTACTTCCATGATGGCGCGGCCAACACCCTGACCGAGGCCGTGGACACCATGGGCCGCCTGCAGCTGGGCAAGAAGTTCACGAAGGCTGAAAACGCCCAGATCGTGGCCTTCCTCAAGACGCTGACCGGTGACCAGCCCATGTTCACCATGCCGATCCTGCCGCCTTCGGCCGACAGCACACCACGTCCGACGCCTTTCAAGTAAAGGCCTGTCACCTGGATCCGGAGGCCATGGCACGGATCCCGGCACAACACCGATCTACCTCATTGGCCCGCAGCTGTTGCGGGTCTTTTTTTGCGCGCACAGCACTTGCGCAAGATCAAGATTCATGAGGAAGCGCAAGCGCAAAATCAATCATCAATGACTGATATATAAACCGTCTGGAAAGCCCCCATGAACCGCCACCTCCCCGTGTCCTTGCCCAGCCTGCTGTGCGCTCTGGCGCTGACGCTGCCTGGACAGAACGCCACGGCCCAGACCGACATCCTGCCCCTGGTGCAGGCGCAATGCGCCGTCTGCCATGGCGAGCGCGGACAGAGCGCCCACCCCGAGTTTCCGCAACTGGCGGGCCAGCATGCGGTCTACCTGCGCAAGCAGCTGCAGGACTTCCAGAGCGGCGCCCGCAGCCACGAAGCCATGAACACCATTGCCCGCAGCCTGACGGCGGCACAGGTGGAACAGCTGGCCGATCACTTTGCACGCCAGCCTGCGCAGCCGCAAGCGGCCGATGACGAGCTGCTGGTGCAACTGGGCCACTACATCTACGAGCGCGGCAACCTCTACAACCAGGTGCCGGCCTGCAAGTCCTGTCACAGCAGCACCGGCATGGGCAATGAACGCATGCCACGCCTGGCCGGCCAGCATCCGCGCTACATCGAGACCCAGTTGCGGCGCTTCCAGTCGCGTCAACGCCACAACGATTCGGGCGCCATGGCCTTTGTCACCCAGGGCCTGAGCGAACTGGAACTGCGCGGCGTCTCGGCCTATGTCGCCACCCTGGACCCGGTGGTGCGCCCAGCGGCCACGCGGCGCAAAACCCCATGAAGAACCCCAGGCCCAAGACCATGAACCTGTCCCTGCCCCTTTGGCGCCAGCTGCTGCTGGCCACCGCCCTGCTCAGCCCGATGATGGCCAGCGCCCTCGAAGCCGAGAAGGTGCCCGAAAACAAGCGCACCGCGCTGGGCCTGTACCTCACCGCCCGCGAAGCCGCCGAACTCAAGGCCGCGCAAGGCCCGGCGGTGCTGTTTGTCGATGTGCGCAGCAAGGCCGAAGCCACCTTTCTGGGCATGGCCCGCGATGTCGATGCCTTGATCCCCTACCAGGACTTCAGCGGCGAGACCGCCCCCTGGGACGCCAAGGCCGGCACCTACGCGCTCGAATCCAACCTGGACTTCCTGCCCATTCTCGAAAAAGCCCTGCAGGCACGCCAGCTCGGCAAGGACAGCCCGATCATCCTGATGTGCCGCTCCGGCGCACGCAGCGCCACCGCCGTGACCCTGCTGGCCCGCTACGGCTTCAGCAAGGTCTACAGCGTGGTGGATGGCTACGAAGGCGATGTGGCCAAGGACGGCCCGCGTGCCGGCCAGCGCGTGCTCAACGGCTGGCGTAACGAAGGCCTGCCCTGGAGCTACAAGCTCAGCGCCGGCAAGGTACCGCAGCAGTAAACCGCAGCGGTTGCCCGGCAGCGGGCACCCCTGAGCGACGCCAGGCTCAGGCCTTGCCGTCCTCACCAATGATCAGCCGTGTGTCGCTCAGGTACTGGTGCGGCGGCACCTCCAGGTTGGTCGGCGCAGGCTTGTTCTTGAACACCCGCCCGGCCAGGTCAAAGGTCGAGCCGTGACAGGGGCAAAAGAAACCGCCCTTCCAGTCGGCCGGCACGCTGGGGTTGGCCGTGCCTTCGGGCAGGGTCACCGGGGAGCAGCCCAGGTGGGTGCAGATCCCCACGGTCACCAGCACCTCGGGCTTGATCGAACGGTGCTCGTTGCGCGCGTAGTCGGGCTGCTGGTCCTGACGCGACTGTGGATCGGCCAGGTCCTGCATGGATGCCAGCGTGCCCAGCATCTCGGGTGTACGCCGCAGGATCCAGACCGGCTTGCCACGCCACTCCACCGTCTGCATCTGGCCCGGCGCCAGCGCCGAAATATCCACCTCGACACTGGCCCCCATGGCCTTGGCGCGCTCGCTGGGTGCAAAGCTCGACACCAACGGCACAGCCACCGCTGCCGCACCAGCACAGCCAGCGGCTGTGGTCGCCAGCAACCAGGTACGGCGCTCTGGGTCTTCAGGCAAGAGGGATACATGGGCAGTCATACTGGAAGACATGGCAGGCACTTTCTGAGAAACATTGGTGTGGACCATGGTAGGCACCGGGACAGCACTCTGCCTTGAGAAAACGCAGACGCCCCCCTGCAACGTGCGGCATCGCATCAAGCCTGTGCCATGTTCATCTGCACAGCGTGTGTCACATCACTGGCAATGACCGTGTTTGACAAATGCAATCACACTGGGTTGCAAGAATGCCTACACTGGACTTTCGCTTTTGCTTCACACCACAGGAGGTCTTCATGTCCAGTTCCGGTAAATGTCCCGTCATGCACGGTGCCCGCAGCACCAACGCCAAGCAGTCCAACGCCGACTGGTGGCCGAACCAGCTGAACCTGGCGATCCTGCACCAGCACCAGCCGGTGTCCAACCCCATGGGCGCCGACTATGACTACCGCAAGGAGTTCAAGAAGCTCGACTACGCCGCCCTCAAAAAAGACCTGGCCGATCTGATGACGCAGAGCCAGGACTGGTGGCCCGCCGACTACGGCCACTACGGCGGTCTGTTCATTCGCCTGGCCTGGCACGCCGCCGGCACCTACCGCACGGCCGACGGCCGCGGTGGCGCCAACACGGGCAACCAGCGCTTTGCCCCGATCAACAGCTGGCCCGACAACGGCAACCTGGACAAGGGCCGTCGCCTGCTGTGGCCGATCAAGAAAAAATACGGCAACAAGATTTCCTGGGCCGACCTGTTTGTGCTGTGCGGCAACGTGGCCATGGAGACCATGGGCTTCAAGACCTTTGGTTTTGGTGGCGGCCGCGCCGACATCTGGGCACCCGAGGAAGACGTGTACTGGGGCGCTGAAAAAGAGTGGCTGGCCACCAGTGACAAGCCGGGCAGCCGCTACACCGGCAACCGCGAGCTGGAAAACCCGCTGGCCGCTGTGCAGATGGGCCTGATTTACGTGAACCCGCAGGGCCCGGACGGCAACCCCGACCCCGTGGCCTCGGGCAAGGACGTGCGCGAGACCTTTGCGCGCATGGCCATGAACGACTACGAAACCGTGGCCCTGGTGGCCGGCGGCCACACCTTTGGCAAGATGCACGGCGCGGGCGATGCGGCCCTGGTCGGTCCCGAGCCCGAAGGCGCGCCCATGCACGAAATGGGCTTTGGCTGGATCAACAAACACGGCAGCGGCAAAGGCGGCGACACCACCACCAGCGGCTTTGAAGGCGCTTGGAAACCCAACCCCACCCAGTGGGACATGGGCTACCTGAAGGTGCTGTTCAAGTACGAGTGGGAACAGATGACCACGGCGGCAGGTGCCATCCAGTGGCGCGCCAAAAACGTCGAGCCCGAGGACATGGTGGTCGACGCGCACGACCCCAACAAGAAGCACCCGCCCTTCATGACCACGGCCGACCTCTCGCTGCGCTTTGACCCGGCCTACGAGAAGATTTCGCGCCACTTCCTGAACAACCCGGACGAGTTCGCCGACGCTTATGCCCGCGCCTGGTTCAAGCTGACCCACCGCGACATGGGCCCCAAGGCCAACTATCTGGGCCCAGAAGTGCCGGCCGAAGACCTGATTTGGCAAGACCCGGTGCCGGCGGTGAACCACCCTCTGATCGACGCCAAGGACATCGCCGAGCTCAAGACCCGCATTCTGGCCAGCGGCCTGTCGGTCAGCGAACTGGTGGGCGCGGCCTGGGCATCGGCCAGCACCTTCCGGGGCTCGGACAAGCGCGGTGGCGCCAACGGTGCCCGTGTGCGCCTGGCGCCGCAGAAGGATTGGGAAGCCAATCAGCCAGCCCAGCTGACCAAGGTGCTGGCGGTGCTGGAAGAAGTGCAGCGTGGCTTCAACAGCGGTGCTGCCGGTGGCAAGAAGGTGTCGCTGGCCGACCTGATTGTGTTGGGTGGCTGCGCGGCGGTGGAAGCCGCTGCCAAGGCCGCTGGCCACAGCGTGACCGTGCCCTTCACCCCCGGCCGCACCGACGCCAGCGCTGAGCAGACCGACGCCGAATCGTTTGCGGTGCTGGAGCCGGTGGCAGACGGCTTTCGCAACTACCAGAAGAAGGCCTACCGCATGCGCGCCGAGGAGCTGCTGGTCGACAAAGCGCAACTGCTGGGCTTGTCCGCACCCGAGATGACGGTGCTGGTGGGTGGCCTGCGGGTGTTGGGCGCCAACACCGGTGGCGCCAAGCACGGTGTGTTCACCGGCCGCGTGGGTCAGCTGACCAACGACTTCTTTGTCAACCTCACCGACATGGGCGTGGCCTGGGCCCCGACCGATGCCAGCGAGGAAACCTTTGAAGGCCGCGACCGCAAGACAGGCGCCGTGAAGTGGACCGGCACCCGCGTGGACCTGGTGTTCGGCTCGAACTCGCAGCTGCGCGCCATCAGCGAGGTGTACGCCCAGGACGACAACGCGGGCAAGTTCGCCCAAGACTTTGTCGCCGCCTGGAACAAGGTCATGAACGCCGACCGTTTCGACCTGCTCGGTTGATCAACGGCCAGGCCCTGACCTGAACCCGCCCACGCCACGGCGTGGGCTCAACCCCCGGTTGCAGCACCCGCTGCACCGGGGGTTTTTTATGGGGGCTTACAACAAAAAATTGCGCCAGCCCCCGATGTTGTAGACCGGAGCATAGCCGTTCTTTCGCAGCAGCAGGCGTGCCATGCCGCTGCGGGTGCCACTGGCGCAGCCCACCACCACCGGTTTGTCGCGCGGGATTTCGGTCAGGCGGCTGCCGAGCGCATCGAGCGGAATGTTGACGGTGCCCGGCGCACTGCCGGCGGCGAACTCGGCCACCGAGCGCACATCGAGCAGCGTCGCGCCTTGCGCCATGAGCTGCGGCAGCATCGCACGCACCCGGCGGCCGCGCCACCACTTGTAGCCGAACCAGGCGGCCAGGGCCAGCAAGGGCCAGTACTGTTGAAAAAAGTCCATGCAAAGCCTCAGGGGTTGGATTCGAAATCGGTGAAGACGCGGTTCATGTTGGCACGGTGCAGTTCCTCAAAGTTTTGCAGGTGCACAAAGGCCGCCGGGCGGGCATGCCGGGCCAGCGTCTCGTCCATCGGCTCCATGTTGCGGGCCGCCGCCCCGACCTGTTCGATCAGAAAGCGGTAGTAGTCACCGGTCTCCTGTTGCGCCTGCACCAGATCGGTCACGCGGCCATGGCCGGGCACGATGCGCCGCGGCTGCAGGGCCTTCAGACGCTCGAAAGCGGCCTGCGCCTTGCGCACGCTGGACTGCGGCAACACCCCGAGCAGACGATCCACATAGACCAGATCGCCGGTGAAGGTGATGCCGTGCTCGGGCAGGTGGATCATGGTGTCGCCGGGGTAATGGGCGCTGGTGTCCAGCCATTGCAGCTGCACACCGTCGATCTGCAGCGAGACCTGCGCGTCTTTGTGCTGCACCTGTGCGACCTGCGCCTGCGTGCCGCTCAGCTGCGGCCCCACAAAACGCTGCATCCCGGCCAGCTGCGCGGAGCCCACCGCCTGCTGGGTGCGCGCCGTGGCGGCCAAGGCCTGCAGCTCGGCCCCCTGCCCGGCAAAGTAGGCATTGCCCAACCAGCGGTGGTCCTGCGAGCCCGTATTGAGGACCCAGCGCACCGGTTTGTCCGTCACCGCCTGCACAGCCTTGTGCAACAGGGCTGCACTGTAGGCACTGGCACCGCTGTCGATCAGGATCACACCGGTCCGGCCGATGACAAAGCCGTAGTTGGCGTTCAGCCCGGCATTGGCCTGGCTGCGCTGGCCCAGCGGCCCGACGATGGCATAGACCGGTCCCGCGACCTGCTCGGCCCGGGGGCTGTAGACCGGCTCGGCGGCAGCGGCCGGAACCGCCCAGGTGGCAAGCCACGGCGCCAGCAAGAGCACCGACACCAACCCCCGCGTGACCCCCGCGCTCCACGCCCACCCACGGCCCAAGGCCCGGGAGAGATGTTTCATGACGGCAGCTCCATTGTTGAATCAATGGACACGAATATAACGGTTCGCCAATCATTCGCCCTGGCCAGCGACCCGGTCTAGCGGTACAGCACCTGCGCCAGCGCCACGATGGCGACGATGCACACCAGGTTCAGGACCAGGCCGCAGCGCATCATGGTGGCCTGGGGCAGCAGGCCGGTGCCGTAGACGATGGCATTGGGCGGTGTGGCCACCGGCAACATGAAGGCACACGAAGCCGACACCGCAATCGCGGCCGCAAAGAGGGCTGGCGGCAAACCCAGGGCCGTGGCCACGCCGACAAAGATCGGCACCAGCAGGGCCGCCGAGGCGGTGTTGCTCACCAGCTCGGTCAGGAACACCACAAAGGCCACCACCGCCAGCAGCAGGAGCAGGGGCGAGGCGCCCTCCAGCAGCGCCGTCAGACCGCCGGCCAGGTACTGGCTGGCGCCGCTGCTGGCCATGACGGCACTGAGCGTGAGGCCCCCGCCAAACAGGAGCAGCACGCCCCACTGGGTGCGTTGCTCGACACCGGGCCAGTCGATGACCCCGGTGGCCACCAGCGCCACGATGGCCGCCAGGGCCACCACGCTGTCCATCTCGGCCGCAACGCCCAGCACACGGCCCAGGGGCGCGGCCGCCACCCAGCCGGCCGCCGTCAGCGCAAAGATCAGCAGGGTTTTGCGCTGGGCGGCCGTCCAGGGCTGCGCCGCCGGTGCCTCGGCCAGGGGCTTGCGCCTGCCCGCCAGCGAAGGCCTGAGCACGGCCCACAACACCAGGCCCATGAGCGGCAGCAACACCAGCACCATGGGAATGCCCACCCGCATCCACTCGGCAAAGCCGATGCCGGCCTGCGCCGCGGCGATCGCATTGGGCGGGCTGCCGACCAGGGTGCCAATGCCGCCGATGCTGGCGCTGTAGGCCACGCCCAGCAGCACAAAGGCGCGCTCGCGCGGACCGTCCTCGTCGTCGAGCAGGCCCAGGCTCAGGGGCAGCATCATGGCCGCCGTGGCCGTGTTGCTGATCCACATCGATAGCGCGGCGGTCATGGCCATCAACAGGGCCACAGCCCAGCCCCGTCGACCGGCCGCCAGGCCCAGCAGGGCCTGCGCCAGGCGACGGTCCAGCCCCTGCTGCTGCAAGGCGGCAGCCAGCGCAAAGCCGCCCAGAAAGACAAAGATGACCGGATGCGCAAACGAGGCCAGGGCCGCGCGCACATCGAGCAAGCCGGCCAGCACCGCCAGCAGCGGGACCAGCAGGGCCGTCACGCTCAGGTGCAGGGCCTGCGTCATCCACAGGCCGGCGATCAGCACGAACAGCGCCAGGCCGTTGCGCAGGGCACTCGCACCGGGCACCAGTTGCCAGACCAGGGCCGCCAGGGCCAGGGACAGCAACACACGCCAAAGCGTTGCCGGCAGTTTTCGGGCCCATTGCAAGGGCATCGCATTCACAACACGCATGGACTCTTTCCTGTTCGCACCCGGGTGACAGCGCCCGTGCGCCGGCCGCTGACGGGCGACCTATGATTGTCGCGCCAGGCACGCCCCCATGGCATGGGCGCGGCGCCATGGCCTTGCACCCCCGCAACACCACCATGACCGCCCCGCCCCACACCCCACAGACCGCCAACGCGCCCGCCGAATCCGCCTGGCAGGTGTTGGGCATCTTCCTGCGCCTGGGCCTGACCTCGTTTGGCGGGCCGGTGGCGCATCTGGGCTACTTCCGCACCGAATTCGTAGAGCGGCGCCAGTGGCTCAGCGACCGCGCCTATGCCGATCTGGTCGCGCTGTGCCAGTTTCTGCCGGGTCCGGCCAGCAGCCAGGTGGGCATGGCGCTGGGCTATGGGCGCGCCGGCCATGCGGGCGCACTGGCCGCCTGGCTGGGTTTTACGCTGCCCTCGGCCCTGCTGCTGATGGCCCTGGCCTGGGGACTGCTGGCCCATGCCGGCGCGCTGCCAGCAGGGCTGCTGCAAGGCCTCAAGGTGGCCGCCCTGGCCGTGGTGGCGCAAGCCGTCTGGGGCATGGGGCGGCAGCTGTGCACCGACCGGCTGCGGCTGTCGATCATGGCGCTGGCCTGCTGCGCCGTGCTGGGCCTGCCAGGCGCCGGGGTGCAGATGGGCATGATCGTGCTGGCGGCATTCGCCGGTCTCGCCGGCCGCCATTGGATGGCGCCAACGACCATGGCCCCACACGACACGCTGGAGGTGCCCATGCGCCGGCGCACCGGCGCGCTGTGGCTGGCCCTGTTTGCGTTGCTGCTGGTCGGCCTGCCGCTGCTGGCCGCCAGCCTGCCGGGGCCTTTGATGGCCATGGTCGATGTGTTCTACCGCGCGGGCGCGCTGGTGTTTGGCGGTGGCCATGTCGTGCTGCCCCTGCTGCAGGCCGAGGTGGTGCCACGCGGCTGGATCGACAACGACATGTTCATGGCCGGCTATGGCGCCGCACAGGCGGTGCCCGGCCCGCTCTTCACCTTTGCCGCATTTGTCGGCACGGCCATGGGCACGGCCGCCGCACCAGGCGGCTGGCTTGGCGGCTGGCTTGGCGGCTGGATAGGTGGCTTGGTGGCACTCGTGGCGATTTTTGTGCCGGCCTGGCTGCTGGTGATCGGCGCCCTGCCCTTCTGGGCGCAGCTGCGGACCTTGCCACAGGCGCAAGCCGCGCTGGCCGGCGTCAATGCCGCCATGGTCGGCCTGCTGCTGGCCGCGCTCTACACCCCGGTCTGGACCGGCGCCGTGCACGGCCCACAGGACTTTGGCCTG
>Ga0255165_1000486_pt1 | contig 13055 bp, 13 predicted proteins | sample Atl_Cont_RepB_8d_FD_183182 | JGI IMG/M metagenome (GOLD analysis project Ga0255165, IMG submission 183182) | Freshwater microbial communities from Altamaha River, Georgia, United States - Atl_Cont_RepB_8d | ecosystem: Environmental > Aquatic > Freshwater > River | place: USA: Georgia | collected... | reverse complement strand
CCTGCGCCGAGGGCAGCACCATGCGGAAAAACGAGCGGTGCCGCACCCGTTCACGCTCGAACCACATCACGCCGCTGTGGCGATCCATGACGTCACGCACCGTCAGCGGGTTGCGGTCCTGGCCCAGGTGCATCGGGTCAAGCTCCCAGCTCATCACGGTTTCGGTGCTCATGGCGGTGCCGGCCCAGATCAGGTCCATGTGCACCTTGTCGCCCTGCATCTGCAGGCGCAGGTGCAGCAGACGCACCTCGAACTCCTCGACCAGGCGGCTGGCCAGGTAGGTCATGACCTGCAGCAGGCCGAAGCTGTCGACCTTGACCCAGGCCTCGTCCGCGCAGGACTCGATCAGCGTCTCGCAGCCGGTCTGCGCCTGGATGCGCCGCTGCGCGGCCAGCAGCAGATCGTGACCAGGCATGTCTTCGAGCGGCCAGCGGGTCTTGAGGGCTTCGGTGTTCTGCGCCACCAGCTCGGTGATGCGGGTGCTCATGCGGCGCACCTCCTCGCGCACCACCCCGAGAAAGCGCTCGCGCATGGTCGGGTCGAGGTCTTCGAAGCCCAGCATCTCGACCGCCGCCTGCACATTGGCCAGGGCCGCGCGGTGGCCTTCGGTCAGGCCCAGCAGCAGCTGGTCGCGCTCGGCTTCCTGGGCAAAGGCGGTGGTGACGTTGTCCAGCATGAGTACGAAGCCGGCCAGCTCGGGGGCGCTTTCGCCTTCGGCCGCCTGGGCCTGGTGCACCGGCGACATCTGCACCCGCAGCAGCTGACCCGAAGGCGTGCTGGTGAGGAACTGGCTGCTGGGGTGGCTGGCGCCACGGGCCAGCCGCTGGTGGATGTTGTCCAGCGCATGCGCCAGCATGGCGCGGTCAAGCAGCGCATAGATCGAACGACCGATGCCGACCCAGGCGGTGCCGGCCGCCTCGCCCGCCAGGGCCTTGAACTGCAGGCGGGCGCGCTTGTTGTAGAGGATGATGCGGCCGTCCAGATTGCAGACCACCACGCTTTGCGTGAGCTCGGCCATGAGGGCGGCCAGGCGGTTGCGCTCTTCCTGCACAGCCTGGCTGGCGGCGTCGATCTGGGCCTGCATGTCGCTGCGCAGCGCATCGCGCTGGCCCACCAGCTCGGCCACGCTGCGGGCCACCTCGCCCAGCGCCTGGCCAGCACCGCCCTGCAGACCATTGAGCGGCTGCGCGGTATCGCTGCGGGTGAGCAGGCGGATGCGTTCGGCCAGCTGGCGAGGTGCCCGTAAAAAGCGGCGGTCCAGCTCGCGCCAGAAGGCGGCGGCCGCTGCCAGCAGCACCATGGTGGCGAGCACCAGAGGCGCCGCATGGTCCTGCAGGGCCTGCAGCCAGGGGCCACGCAGCGTGTCGGGCATGCTCTGCGCCGTCAGCCACAGCGCCAGCCCTGCCCACAGCAGCAAGGCCAGCACCATGCCGAGGGCGGCCAGCGCCCAGGTCCAGGAGCGCTTCATCCGGCGTCTCCGGCCAGCAGTGCCGCCACGCGCGAGACCAGCTCCTGCGTGGAGAACGGCTTGGTCATGTAGGCATTGGCGCCCAGGGCCATGCCCTTGGCCACATCGGTCTCCCGCCCTTTGGCGGTCAGCATCAGGATCTTGATGCCCTCCCACTCGGGGCGCGAGCGCAGGGTTTCGCAGACCTCGAAACCGGTCTTGCGCGGCATCATCACGTCCAGCAGGATCAGGTCGGGCACGCTCTGCGCGACCTGATCCAGCGCCTCCTGGCCGTCGCGCGCCACGCGCACGTCGTAGCCTTCGCGGCGCATCAGGTATTCGAGCGAGATGACGATGTTCGGTTCGTCGTCGGCGATCAGGATCTGGTGTGTCATGGTGTGTCCTTCCCTTGTGCCACGGGGGCCGCAGGGGCCGTCCAGGGCAATTCAAAACAGAAGCAGGCGCCCGGGCCCTCGCTGGCCGCAAGCCACAGACGTCCGCCGAAGTGCGAGACGATCTCGCGGCTGATGGGCAACCCCAAACCGGTGCCCTGGGGGCGGTGGTCGTCGGCGCCGCCCTGGCGGAATTTTTCAAAAATCAGCTCGCGCTGCTCGGGCGGCACGCCCGGGCCGTTGTCGCGCACGCACACGCGCAGGCCCTGGGGCTGTGCGCTGAGCTGCAGCTCGATCCGGCCGCCGGACTGCGGCACGAATTTGGCCGCATTGGACAACAGGTTGAGCAGCACCTGCAGCAGACGATCGGCATCGACCTGAAGGGTGGCCACCTGTGGGGGCAAGTCCAGCACCAGCGCAACACCGCGTTCCCGCAGGGGCTCGGCCAGCGTGAGTGCGGCGCGTTCGGCCAGTTCGCGCAGGTCGACCGCACTGATGACCCACTCGGCATGGCCCGACTCGATCTTGGCCAGGTCCAGCACCTGGTTGACCAGACGCGAGAGGCGCTCGGCCTCGGCCACGATGATGCCGATGAACTGCGCACGCTGCGGCTGCGGCATGTCCGGGTCGTCGCGCATGAGCTCGGCCAGCGCCCGGATCGAGGTCAGTGGCGTACGCAGCTCGTGGGTGACCGAGGACATGAAATCGTCCTTGAGCCGGTCCAGGCTCTTGAGCTGCTCGTTGGCGCGCCGCAATTCGTCGGTAGCCTGCTGCAGCGACTGCGACTTCGCTTCGAGTTCACGGGAGTAGCTGCGCAGCTGCGAGGCTTCGTCGAGGATGCTGAGCACATCGTCGGTGGAAAGGGTTTCTTCCTGTGCCACCGAGGCCACCAGCACGCGCGCCGAGGCGCTGCCCACCGCACCGGCCAGCTGGATCTCGACCCGCTGCACCAACCGGGCGTCGGGCACGATGCGCTCGACCGACGCCACACCGATCTGGCGTGCATGCTCCTCGAGCAGGGCCTCGGTGCGTGAAGCGCCCAGAAAACGCACGCTGAGCTGCTGCAGATCCTGCAGCCGGGTGCGGCCCCGCCAGAACACCGGCGAACCCTGGCCCTCGCGCCGCATCACATCGACAAACAGCAGGGCCTGGCTCGCTTCGGCACCCGAAGGCGCGCGCCAGAGCGACACCACCACATAGCCGCCAATGTTGACCAGCAGGCTCCAGAACAGCGAATGGGTCAGCGGGTCCATGCCTGCCAGACCCAGCAGCTGTTCGGGCCGCAGCAGCGTCCAGCCATTGGGTCCCTGTGTGAGCCAGTCCATGTCGAACAGCCAGCCCGACTTGACCAGCGAGGGCAGCATCAGGGTGTAGGCCCACATCAGGCCACCGGCGCTCAGCCCGGTGAGCGCCCCCAGGCGCGTGCCCCCGCGCCAGAACATGCCGCCCAGCAAGGCCGGCGCGAATTGCGCCACCGCGGCAAAACTGATCAGGCCGATGCTGACCAGCGCATACGCCTCACCCGCGAGGTGGTAGTAGATGTAGCCCAGCAGCAGCACGCCGAGGATGGTGGCGCGCCGTATGCCCAGCAACATGGCGGTCAGGTCCTGTGCTGCTGCGACCTGCCGCTGGCGCCAGCGCAGCAGCAGCGGCAACAGCAGGTCATTGCAGACCATGGTGGAGACCGCAATCGTCTCCACAATCACCATGCCGGTGGCGGCCGAGAGCCCGCCAATGAAGGCCAGCAGGGCCAGCGCATGCGCCTGGCCGGCCAGAGGCAGGGAGAGGATGAAGTAATCGGGGTTGAGGCCAGCGGTGTCTCCGATCATCAGACCGGCAAGCGCGATCGGCAACACAAACAGGTTGATCAGCAGCATGTACAGCGGAAACACCCACAGCGCGCGGTTGAGGTGCCGTTCACGCACGTTCTCGACCACCATGACCTGGAACTGCCGCGGCAGCAGCAGCACCGACAGGCCCGACAGCAGCGTCAGCGAAAACCACTGCGATGCACCCAGACCGCCGGTGTCAATGGTCAGCAGGCGGCGGGTGCGTTCTGACTCCTGCGCCTGACTGAAGATCTGGCCCAGGCCATCGAACAGGCCCCAGACCACGAACACGCCCACCGCCAGAAAGGCCAGCAGCTTGACGATGGACTCGAAAGCGATGGCGGCAACCATGCCTTCGTGGCGCTCGTTGCTGCTCAGGTGCCGAACGCCGAACACCATGGTGAAGCCTGCCAGCAGCAGGGCCACATAGAAGGCGGTATCGGCGCTCCAGTGGGCGGCGTGGGTGGAGCCTGCTCCGGTCAGCACACCATATCCGGCGGCAATCGCCTTGAGCTGCAGGGCAATGTACGGAACGATGCCAACCACCGCGATCAGGCTCACCAGCGCCGCCAGCACGGGGCTTTTGCCATAGCGGCTGGCGATGAAGTCGGCGATCGAGGTGATGCCCTGGGCACGGGCAATGCGCAGCATGCGCCGCAGCACCACCCAGCCGAGCATCATGGCCAGCGTGGGCCCCAGGTAAATGGGCATGAACCACATGCCCTGGGTGGCGGCACGGCCAATGCTGCCAAAGTAGGTCCAGGCGGTGCAGTACACCGCCATCGACAGCGCATAGACCCAGGCGTTGTCGATCAGGGTGCGCCCCTGCGCAGCACGGCGGTCGGCCCACCAGGCCACACCATAGAGCAGAAGAAGGTAGCCGACCGAGGTCCCGACCACCAGGGCTGGAGACATCATCCCTGCGCCTCCGGCGCCTCGCCGTCATCGGCGCGTGCGTGCTCAAGCAGCCAGGCCAGGGCCGCGATCAGCAACGTCCAGAGGATGAACAGGGCCAGTGGAAACAGGGCCACACCCCACACGGTGGTGTGTACGTTCCAGAGCATCAGCAGCGGGAAGTTGAACAGCGCGCAGGCGGCCACAAACAGGGCGATCAGGCGCTGCGCACTCAAACGCTCGAACATGGCTCATCTCCTCGGTCTCGCAGGCTGCGGACGACGGCCCACCTGTCTGATTTCGATTGTCGCGCGGTCTCTGACCTCCGACTGACGCAGGCCACCGAGGATTTGCTTCAGATCAAGAAGTGCTCGGATCGTCGGATTTTTTCTGGCGCGGCTTGGGCGGATGGGCATGCCGGCCCAGTATGAAATTGGCAAAGAACTTGCACCAGATGGTGCTGCCGGCCAGCGCCGTCCAGCTGTCAAAGTCGAGTTGTCCCAACAGCACAAACACGATGACCAGCGTCACCACGGCGGCGGCGATCAGGTTGATGACCGCTTCGTAGGGCGCAAATTTCTCCGGGTGGGGTGGAGATTCGCCGCGGCGCAGGGCCACTTCGGAAAAGTCGCGCCTGACCAGGATGCGCCAGACCCGGCGCCACCAGAAAAACGACATCGGAAACAGCGCCAGGAACAGGATCCAGTTGAGCGCGGTGCTCACATCGAAAATCATCACACACCCTTGGGCACACCGCCCGGTTGATGGAAAGAAAAAACCCTGCGGCACCGAAGTGTCGCAGGGCCGGATTGTGGCACCGTCTGGCCCGCCAGGGGCCAGACCAGGCACGTCATCAGTGAGCGCCGTGCACGACGCCGGAGCCGCGCGGCACGCGCACGTCTTCGACCATCTTCTGGATGTGGGCCGGCGGTTCGGCGGTCATCTTGTCAACCGCGAAGGCCACCACAAAGTTCACGATCGCGCCGACGGCACCGATGGCTTCAGGCGTGATGCCGAAGAAGCTGTTGGCACCACCGATCAGACCGAGGTACTCGGTGCCCTTGATGAAGAAGATGCCCTTGTGTGCGAACACATAGAACAGGGTCACGAACAGACCGGCCAGCATGCCTGCCATCGCGCCTTCCTTGTTCATCTTCTTGGAGAAGATGCCCATCATGATGGCGGGGAACAGCGAAGAGGCGGCAATACCGAAGGCCAGCGCCACGGTGCCGGCTGCGAAGCCTGGCGGGTTCAGACCCAGGTAACCGGCGACCACGATCGCCACGGCCATCGAGATCTTGCCGGCCATGAGCTCGCCCTTTTCAGAGATGTCCGGCGCGAACACGTTCTTGACCAGGTCGTGCGAGACGGCGGCCGAGATGGCCATCAGCAGACCGGCAGCGGTCGACAGGGCAGCAGCCAGGCCACCGGCAGCCACCAGTGCGATCACCCAGTTGGGCAGCAGCGCGATTTCGGGGTTGGCCAGCACGATGATGTCGGCGTTGACAGACAGCTCGTTGCCTTTCCAGCCGGCAGCCTCGGCCTTGGCTTTGACAGCTTCGTTCTTGGTCTTGTCGTTGTAGTACTGGATGCGGCCGTCACCGTTCTTGTCTTCGAACTTGAGCAGGCCTGTCTTTTCCCAGCGCTTCATCCAGTCCGGACGCTCTTCGGCCTTGATGCTGGACTCGACAGCGTACAGGTCACCCCCGGCCTTGACGGCGGTGTTGACGGTGGCGTGCAGGTTCAGCTTGGCCATGGCACCCACGGCAGGCGCAGTGGTGTACAGGATGGCGATGAAGATCAGGGCCCAGCCAGCAGAGCTTCGGGCGTCCTTGACCGAAGGGACGGTGAAGAAGCGCATGATCACGTGCGGCAGACCGGCGGTACCGATCATCAGCGACAGCGTGTAGAAGAACATGTTGAGCATGCTGCCAGGCATCTGGGTGGTGTACTGCGCAAAGCCCAGATCGGTCACCACCTGGTCGAGCTTGGCCAGCAGAGTGGTGTCCGTGCCCGCAAAGTTGCTGCCCAGGCCCAGCTGGGGCAGGAAGTTGCCGGTCAGCTGCAGGGAGATGAAGATGGCCGGCACGGTGTAGGCCAGGATCAGCACGATGTACTGCGCCACCTGGGTGTAGGTGATGCCCTTCATGCCGCCGAACACGGCGTAGGCAAACACGATGGCCATGCCGATGTAGATGCCCATGTCGCTGCTCACGCCCAGGAAGCGCGAGAAGGCCACGCCCACACCGGTCATCTGACCGATGATGTAGGTCAGCGAGGCGACCAGCAGACAGATCACGGCCACCGTGGAGGCCGACTTCGAGTAGAAGCGGTCGCCAATGAACTGGGGCACAGTGAACTTGCCGAACTTGCGCAGGTAGGGCGCCAGCAGCATGGCCAGCAGCACGTAGCCGCCGGTCCAGCCCATGAGGAACAGCGAGCCGCCGTAGCCCATGTTGGAGATCAGGCCAGCCATGGAGATGAAGGACGCGGCCGACATCCAGTCAGCAGCAGTGGCCATGCCGTTCAGACGGGGGCCGACGTTGCCGCCTGCCGCGTAGAACTCGCTGGTGGAACCGGCACGTGCCCAGATGGCGATGCCGATGTAGAGCGCAAAGCTCAGACCAACGACCAGGTAAATGGTGGTTTGAAGATCCATGAACGACCCCTTTTATTCTTCGTGCACGTCAAACTGACGGTCGATGTCATTCATCCGCTTCGCGTAGTAGAAGATCTGGATGATGAAGATGTAGATGGAACCTTGCTGGGCAAACCAGAAGCCCAGCGGGTAGCCACCGAGTTTGATGCTGTTGAGCATCGGTGCCAGGAGAATGCCTGCGACGAAAGACACCAGGAACCAGACGATGAGGATGTTCCTCAGCAGACTGATCGTGGCACTCCAGTAGGCATGGCTTTTGTCGTCCATGTGTATTACCTCTTGATCACGTTATGACTCCGGAATGGGTATTCCGGGCCGACTCACGCTACGGACCTTTCCGTATCGGTGGGCGGACTCTGAGGGCGATTCCTTACGGCTTTCTGAAGTTTTTCGTTGCTGGAGGTGCCAGGAGACCAGTTCAAGGGTAAATCCCGAGAACTTCAGGGCCTTTCGCTTCGCTATGCTTTCGGTCAGCTGACAAATATCGCCCATGCCAGACCTGCAATTGCCCTCGACTGTCCAGACCCAACTCAAGGTGCGTCGCCTGAACCTTGCCAGTTTGCTGGCGTGGCTGTTGGTGTCGCTTCTGCCTGTGCTGCTCGCCGGCCAGGGGCTGCACATCGGACCCTGGCCGCTGGATTTCTGGATGGCCGCGCAAGGCAGCGTTCTGGCTTACGTGGTCATCGTGGCCAACCATGCCTGGCTCGTCAACCGCTGGGAACGCCAGGCAGAAGCACTGTCTTTCGACATCCCCCGGCGTCAGGATCCCTGACGGCGCACACCCACGGCGGTACGCTGGCCTGCATGCCAGTCAGGCCCTTCAAACCAGTCATCCCCTTGCAGGTAGGCCCGCAGCATGGGCAAGGCGTCCTGGCCCCAGAAGAGTCTGTCATCGACCACCAGACTGGGCACGCCAAACAGCCCTTGCGCGATGGCCTGGCTCGTGTGGTCCTGCAAATCCTGCTTGACCTCGGCGCTGGCCGGATCACGCAAGGGCATGAGTTGCCTAGTCAGAAGAGTCAGTCGGTCAGGGTCGGCCGCATCCTCACCGCTGCACCAGACATGGCGGAAGATCTGCTCGCAGATGTAGCGACTGGGTTCTCCTTCGGCATCGCAGGCCATCGCCAGACGCAGCAGGCCCAGGGGGTTGAAGGGGTGCGCAGTCGGCAATGTCAGCTCACAGCCTTGCTGACGTGCCAGCCACAGCACCTGGCGGTAGGTCCAGTCCCGCTTGGCCGGGATTTCGGCAGGCCCGAGGTGTCCATGGTGTTTGAGCATGGCACCAAAGAGCACCGGCTTGTGCACCATTCGGTGGCTGATGCCCTCCAGCGCCTGTGGCAAAGCATGAAAAGCCAGCCAGGCATAAGGCGAAATGAAGTCCAGGTAGAAGGTGATGGTTTTCAAGACACAGTCCTTGCGGGGTGGCCCCGCTGTCGGGGCCGCCTGGCATCTTAGCGGCCGTTGCTCCAGCCAGCGGGTCCTGGATGCGCCGCAAACGGAACAAGGGTTTACCACCATTTTTCCAGATACATTTGTGGAAATACAATTGTTTGTCCCATTTTCGCCAGAATGAGACTTCGGGAGGCTCCAGCCTCCCGTTTTTTTGCGGGTCCTGGTCTATGCTTGAGGTTTTGCAGCGCTCTCGCTGCTCCTCGTGACGAAGGTCCCTCGATGTCCCCCCAGAGCCTGCGTGCGCGCCCCCATGTCGCCACCGATGCCAAGCCGGATGCAGACGCCCACTCCAGGGTACTGCGCCAGTTCCGTCTGGTGTTCAGTGCGGTGCGCCGCCACTTCACACACATTGAAAAAAGTGCCGGTCTTGGCGGCGCCCCCATCTGGGCCCTGAGCCTGATCTCCCAGCAGCCGGGTATGCGGGTGAACGAGCTGGCCCGGGCCATGGACATCCACCAGTCCACCGCCAGCAACCTGGTGCGCGCACTGATTCAGGCGGGCCATGTGCACAGTGAGAAATCGCAGACCGACAAGCGGGTGGCCGAGCTGTATGCCCTGCCTGCAGGACATCAGCTGCTGCGTAAGGTGCCCGGCCCCTACGCCGGGGTGCTGCCGCAGGCGCTGCGCGAACTCGATACGCGCACGCTGCTCGAACTCGAAAACCACCTCGCGACCTTGTTGCAAAAACTCGATGTGGATGAGCGCTCGGCCCGTACCCCCATGGCGCTGATGTGAAGGCCCTCGCCGTCTTCCGGAACGTGATCACTCAAGCAGCTGCGCGCGAATGGCAGCCAGCAGCAGTTCATCGAATTCGTAAAAGCCTTTGGACTGATGGCCAAGCACTTCAAGTGCATAGGCCACCCCCGTGCCAAAGGCTTCGCGCCGGATGGCATCGTGGATCAGCCTGACGGTCTGGTGCGGGAAGCCAAAAATCACCTCGTGGTGACCAACGATGCCGCCCACCCGCAGGGATGTCACTTTCTCTCCTCCAAGCTCCAGCGATTCGGCCAGTTTGCGTGCCGTACCCGAGACCTCGGGCTTTTCGCGAAAGTGCTGTTCCACGATTTCGACATCGGCAAAAGGCGCAATGCCCCTGAGCAGGCGGGCCGCCAGCAGCAGAAAGTTGATCCCCAGCGTGATGTTGGGCGAGCACAGCACCCGGGCATCCTTGGCGATGCCGCGCAGGTAATGCAGGTGCAGGGGCGAATAGCCCGAAATCGCGGTCACCAGCATGATCTGCCGGGTCCGTACCGTTTCGCCATAGCTGTAGACCGTATCCTCCGACGAAAAATCCACGATGGCGTCGACAGGATGCCCGTTGAACCAGGCCTCGAAGTCCTGTTTGTCCATGGCTGCAATCGGAATGTCCGGATGCCCGGGCAGACTGGACTCTTCACCCGTCTGGCGACGCATGACCCATTGCAGGCTGTAGCGTGGGTCGTCCGCCAGTACCCTGGCCACGGCCTGTCCGGCTTTGCCGTACCCCATCAATCCGACCTTGAGCATGGTGACCTCCTTGTTGTGGATGACATGAAACATGTCAGCCATTCTGCACCAATTGCATTTGTTCAAATATAAAATGGCGATGACCGAAAGGGCAATCCATGCACCGTCCCCCCCCCTTCCTGCAGAGTCTCCGGTCCGAGCTGGTCAATTGGCGGCTCTGGGCGGATCGGGCAGTGGTGCTGCTGTTTGCCATGCTGGCCGGCCTGACTGTGGTGGCCTTCACCTGGCTGTCCGAACATGCACTGGACACTTTTTTTGCCCTGCACGCCCGTGCGGCCTGGCTGACCTTGCTGTGGACACCGCTGCTGACCATGGGCATCGTCTGGCTGACCCGGCGTTTTGCGATCGGCGCCACAGGCTCCGGCATTCCGCAGGTCATGGCGGCCCTCTCGCCGATGACGCCACCCGAGCTGCGCGGTCTGTATGTCTCACTGCGACTGAGCCTGTCGAAACTGGTGCTCACCGCCTCGGGTCTGCTGGCGGGCCTGTCGGCAGGACGCGAAGGGCCCTCGGTACAGATCGCTGCAGGCGTGATGCACAGTGCCCGCCGGTTTCTCTCGCCCAACTCCGCCATCAAGGACTCCGGACTGATCCTGGCCGGTGGGGCGGCAGGAATTGCGGCCGCATTCAACACGCCGCTGGGCGGCGTCATGTTTGCCATCGAAGAGCTTTCACGCCGGGCCGAGGACAGGCGCAGCGGACTGCTCATGGCCGCCATCATCCTGGCGGGCCTGATGGCGGTGTCCGTGTACGGCAACACCACTTATTTCGGCACCATCAAGGTAGAACAGATCAGCTGGGGCCTGTTCTGGCCAGGACTGCTGGTGGCCATACTCTGCGGCGCCACTGGCGGGGTATTCGCCAGACTGTTGATTTACAGCCTGCATACCTCCTCACGACACAGGGTTCACGAGTTCAGAAGACACTCACCCATCTGGTTTGCGGGTGCATGCGGGCTGCTCGTGGCAGTGATCGGTTTGAGCACCGATGGCGCGACCTTTGGCAGTGGCTACAGCCATACCCGCGCCATGCTGGAAAACCAGGACCATGTCTCGCCCCTGTATGTGCTGCTCAAGACAGTCAGTACCTGGCTGACGGTGTGGGCAGGCGTTCCTGCAGGGATTTTTGCGCCCTCGCTGGCGATTGGCGCGGCTGTCGGCAATGACCTGGCCAGCTGGCTGGCCTACCCCAATGCACCCACACTGATTGCCCTGGGCATGGCGGGCTTTCTGGCAGCCGTGACGCAGGCACCGCTGACCGCATTCATCATCGTGATGGAGATGGTCACAGGCCACGAGCTGGTGCTCAGCCTGATGGCCAGTGCGCTCGTGGCCAGCGGTGTATCGCGACTCATCAGTCAACCGTTGTATTCGGCCTTGACGCTGTCGCAACTGCAGCGTCTGCCACCACAGGCCCAGGCGCCGTACGCCGAGCACAAACCTTGAATGCCGACCAAGGAGACCCCCATGTACAAACGCATCATCCTGGCTTATGACGGTTCAGCCAGTGGCCAGCAAGCCCTGCTGGGCATTCAGGATCTGGCCCACTGGGAACGCCCGCGGCTGACTCTGGTGGCCGTGGTGCCCTCGACAGAGCTGGAGGCAGGCACCATTGAAATGGGCTACCTGATCAACACCACACCACAGGAACTGGAAGAACGGCTCCGAGAGCAGTTGCGCAAAGGTGTCAAGACGCTGCAGAGCATGGGCTTCGAGGCTCAGGGAGAGCTGCTGCGGGGCGAAGTGATCCGTGAGATCTCCCAATATGCCGAAGCGCAAAAAGCAGACCTGATCGTCGTCGGACACAAACACGAAAAAAGCCTGCTGCGACGCTGGTGGAGCGGTTCAACCGCCAAGTCGCTGGTCGAGGAGGCGCCCTGCAACGTGCTGGTGGTGGTGCAGCGCTGAACGCGCAGCCAGCGGATCTCAGGAAGAACGCGGCTCTGGAGGCGCTTCGAGCTGCAGGCGCTGCAGCAGCCTGTCAGGCAGCTGAGCCCATACCGCGCGCCGGGTCGCATTGTCCATGCGGCTCCAGGCGGCAATCTCATTCAAGGTACGCAGACAGCCTTCGCACCAGCCGGTGCCCGGATGCATCACGCAGACCGACTGGCAAGGCGAAGGCGCCTGGGGCCCCTCGTCCGCGTGAAGCGCCATTTCGGCCACGCGGCGCCAGCGCCGGTTGGCGATCGTGTGAGGGTCCAGCTTCATGGAGCAGGTGCCACATTGACCGGATATTGGATGGGGTGAACAGCGCCGCCGAGCATCCGGGGGGCTGGCAGATCACCCTGCAGCACCCACCCGCTCATGGCGCGCAGAAGCCACTCCGGACAATGGATGGTTTCGAACATACAGACCCCTTCAATCCTGTGAACGCCTGGCCAGCAGGGCCCGCGCCACGCGCGATTGTGGCGCACGGCCCAGCTGTTCGCTGATCCAGGCCGCGGTGTCCACCAGCGCGTCGAGGTCAATGCCGGTGTCGATGCCCATGCCCTGCAGCAGGTAGACCACGTCTTCGGTGGCCACATTGCCGGTCGCGCCCTTGGCGTAGGGGCAGCCGCCCAAGCCGGCCACCGAGGACTGGAAGTTCCACACCCCCATTTGCAGCGCGGCCAGGGTGTTGGAAAGCGCCTGACCATAGGTGTCGTGGAAGTGGCCGCTGACGTGGTCGATGTCGTAATGCTGCAGCGTGGCGTCGAGTGCGCGCTGGACCTTGAGCGGCGTGCCCACGCCGATCGTGTCGGCCACGTCGACGCGCTGCACGCCGATCTGCTTCATGAGGCCGGCCAGATACGCCACCCGCTCGGGTGCGATCTCGCCCTCATAGGGGCAGCCCACGGTGCAGCTCATGGCGCCGCGCACCGCAATGCCGGCGTCCAG
>Ga0255165_1000485_pt1 | contig 13085 bp, 18 predicted proteins | sample Atl_Cont_RepB_8d_FD_183182 | JGI IMG/M metagenome (GOLD analysis project Ga0255165, IMG submission 183182) | Freshwater microbial communities from Altamaha River, Georgia, United States - Atl_Cont_RepB_8d | ecosystem: Environmental > Aquatic > Freshwater > River | place: USA: Georgia | collected... | reverse complement strand
AAAACTCTAGGTGCAAATCGGATACAATTTGAATACGCATTTTATTCACTTTATTAGAAATATGAGTATATTATAGCATCAGATAATAATTAAGTCAAGAAGTTAAATACGTACATAAAAATAACAATTTGGAGCGAGCGATGAACGAAATTTTCAAAATAATAGGCGATTTGGGCTTCCCAATTGCTGTGGCATTTGCAGGTGGGTATTTTGTATACTTAACCATTAAACTTTTGCTACAGGGCGTTTTGGGCAGTATCAAGGGCATGGCCGGTATCATTGTAGCTCTTGATAATCGCGTCAAAACAATGAACCACGATGTTGTACGTATTGATACTATTGTATCAAACGCCCTAGGACTACGTCCTGATGTAGATCGTATTGCTCGAGCAGACGGCAAGAACGATGCAAGACGTGATTAATGAAAAGGAATTTTAAAATGTTCTATATGGACTACAATTGGGATTTAAGCCCTAATGGTATTATCTTCGATGAAGAATTAAACATAGATAAACTAGGTTGGAAACACGGTGATCATTTTATGATTACAAATAAAAACGGTAAAGCTATGTTAGTAAAAGTAGAACCTATGGTAGCATTTGTTAAAGGGTATCGTGTAAATTTTGGAGATCAAGAATAGTGTATGTTGATCTTGTTTTTCTCTTTTTAATATATTGTTTTGCCACTATAGCGTTAGGTGTTAGTATCTATTCGTTATGGACTTTAAAAGAGATAGAAGAGTATTATAAGAAAAAAAATAAAAAACCTACAACAAGTACTTGGGCAAATAAACCCCCAATAAAAGTTGATAGAGCAAAAGGACTTTGGGACTAAGGAGATACCATGGGTGAATTAGCAGAATTAGTAAACAAATATGGCTTTCCGATTGTTATGGCAGTCGGTATGGGCTATATTATTAAATATGTTTGGGAGTGGTCAACTAAAGAAGTTAAGCCCGTTATTAGCGAAGCTAACACCGTTCTTATTGCCCTTATTGATCGTATTCGTATGTTAGACAACGATTTAATTAGGTTAAATCAAAAGGTAAATACCGTATTACATTTGCGAGGCAAAATTATTGAGTCAGATCGCGTTATGGAACAGATGAAAGTTGAAAAAGAAGCTAATCAAAAGTTTGATCAAGCTACTAAATTAGACGATGACGAGAAGAAAACAGCCTCAGCAGGAGAAAGTTAAAAATGAGTAGAACAAAAATTCCAGTAGCACCAGTTAAATCATCAGAACCAAAGCTGCCAAAACAGCCAGCACCTCAGCCAACAACTCCATTAGATACACCGGCTGTTTAATATCTACAGATGCTGTAGGTCTTTGGATTAAACAAATCAGCCATAGTATCTGCAGATCCTGCTAGGAATGCTGGCCAGTAATACATTTTAACAAAAGTTAAAATTCCTTGGTCAAACCACCAACCTATAATCTGATCCTGTATTTGTAATACAGGATTAATTCTATATAAATTATTTAGAAGTGGCTCTAAAGACCCCATCCCAGTCTGCGGGTAAATCATGTGTTTTCATCTCCTCGCAACGTTCAATCCATATTTCATAATAATGATCCATAGATCCTTCAAACCTCCCCATTAAATCTTTACAGAATTTAATAGCTTGATCAAATTTTTGTTGACGATATAATTGTAGCATTGCGGCATGCATTTGTAGATCATTCGACTCAGCTTTTGTTGTTATTGGAGTATAAATGTTTAAGCCAATAGCTTTGCCTTTAACTGCAATACAATCTAATTCTAAACACGTAAAATCATTTTTAACTTCTTCGTAGGTATCTGGGCCTATAATGATTAGTACACCATAACCTTTTGTTTGTCCTTCAAGTCGACTTGCTACCGATACAGGATCGCCTAGTACGTCATAACCCATTTTACCTTCACTACCAATATTACCAACTAGAATCTTACCAGTGTTAACACCTGCTCCCATACCAACGGGTGGTTTTCCAATGGACTCTAGATGTTTGTTAAATTCGTTGACTGCTTCTATCATTTCTAAAGCAGTTTTAACACCGTGATAAGCATGACGATCGTCATCTACCGGAGCTCCGTGTATATGTAAAGATGCATCACCAATAAATTTAATTAAACATCCATCGTTGGCAAACACAGGTTTACTAATTGCTGTCATATAAGAATTCATGATAGCTGTAAAACCTTCAACGTCTGCTCCATACTTTTCACCTAGACCTGTGAAGTTGCGCATATCAGTCATAACTGCTGTGAGCATTTTTTCTTCCCCGCCTAAACGAATTAGACTAGGATCTTTTTGTAATCTTTCAACGATAACAGGGCTTACATAAGAACCAAATTGTTTTTTAATTTGTTGCTTTTGTAAAAACTCACTTACAAACTTGACACCGTAGGCATGCAAAGCGACCAATACCAAGCCAACTCCAGGGGCAGTAGCGTCAAATAACCATAGAAAATTATTAAACACAAACCAACTGCCAATACCGCTGATGACCACCAGACCAATTGTAGTTGCCAATCCGACATATACATACCTCGTTAAGAAAATTAATAGTATACCTGCTAATGCTAATGTTAGTATTTCAACACCGTCGGCATAATCAGGTCTTTGAATAACAACGCCATTGAACATTGTTCCTAAAACTGCGGCCTGCACATCGTGTGGCCAAACGCTGCCTACTGCTGTAGGGACAGGATTGCCCAAACCGGCCGCAGCAACACCTACAATAACAACAGCACCGCCAAAGTCTTTAGGCAACTCTGTCATTGAATATGATTTTGATTGTTGACTCCAGTCAATCCACACACGACCTAATTGATCAGTAGTAATAGGACCAAACTTAGGTATTCGCATTTTTTCAACACCGCCTTCAAAAAGTTTGACTTGAACGGTTGTATCTCCTGCGGCAACTCTTAATGCCTCCATGGCCAGACTTGGATAAACTCTTCCATCAACACTAACGACTAGAGGCATTCTTCTATTAACTCCATCAACTTCTGGTAGTGTGTTTACAATACCAACACCTGCCGCTCGTTTTTCAAGTTCTGAAATATTTGCAATTATACCCGGGTATTGAATTATTGATTCTTGAAAGTCAGAACCAATAACGGCTGTACCGGGCTGACGAGGAGTGTTTTTCATCCTGTCTGCCGGCATGTTTGGAAGTATTACAGGAAAGTCGCTGAGAGTAGTTGCTAGTCGTGCATCGCCTCCTTGACGATCTTTTTCAGTCATTAATACATTGAATACTACTAGACCAGCGTTGCGTTTATAAAGCTCGTCTATAAGTTGTGCATAAACATCACGCTTAAAAGGCCATTGGCCATATTTGTCTAAAGCATTTTCATCAATGTTAATTGTAATAATATTATTTTGTGTAGGTGTTTGACTTGTAATTAACGTATCAAAGTAACGTAATCTTATACTTTCTACAAAGACAGGATCAGCTATTCTTATACTTAAAATAAGTACAAGTGTTATTAATGCTGTCCAAGGACTGATTAAAATCTTTTTAGGGTTGAGTTGGAACTGCGGCAGCTTTGGCAGGGATATCTTCATTGTTATGATGTCCTAGTGTTGTACCGCCCTTATTACCAGCATTAAATTGTTTACATCCTTCACCGGGAATATTAATACAACTGGGCGGTGGTGGTGCAGACACTGGTCTAGGACCTGTTGCACAACCTGTAATAATAAATGAAATTAACAACGTTAATTTACGCATCTATTATTTATTGTCCTTGCGTAACGGTTATCGCTTGACAATTACTGCTACAACTGCTGTTTATACTATAGAATTGTTGTGTAGAGCCGCCTTGTGTAAGATTTAAACTTCGGCTCCCTGGCCCTGATAATGTAATATCTGCCATATGACCGGCAGATCCTTGTTGAATAACATCAACGGTTTTTGATCCGCCACTTACATGTATAGCCGCATAATGACTTCCTGAATCTTTTTGCTGTAATGTCACAGCATTATTATTATCGTTAACGGTAATAAATGCTCCTTTGCCACCACCTGTACTTTGTTGTGTAAGATTCACGGTATTATTATTTGCACTACCTGTAGTTCCTAATCTTATCTCAGCATAGTTAACCTGTGTATTAACATTGCCAGATTGATTGACGGTTATTTGATTATTATTTCCTGTGCCTATGTATTCTAAATAGTTTTGATTGGTGCCTGTTTGTTGAACCGTAATATGATTATAGCTGCCAATTTGTTCAATCATAACTTTTGAATCAGCGTGTGGTCTATTCAAAAACGTATTAATGTTTGTTTGGTGCATAGCATTAATATTAAATGATGCTGCGCTACCGCCACAACATAAAGTTGGTGCTGTTGGTTCTGAAGGAGTTGCTGGTGCTGTTGAACCTGCATTAGGAGCAACAGGTCCAAAGTTTTGGCCGTTGAGTGTTGTGCTTCCTTGAACTTCGTCAATGTATAAGATAGGACTTAGAATAGTGTCGCCTAGATTAAATGCGGCAAAACCTAAAACATAATTGCCGTCTTCGGGTACGGTAAACACAGCTAACTGCCAACCTGTAGAACCGTAGGATCCTGTTGAGTAATTTCCTGATCCGGGATTTGTAAAACCTAATAATGCAAAACGTTGATTACCGTTATTCAACGATGGGATAACACTAGCATTACTGGCATGTGTCAGTGTCATCATAGAACCGTCGTTGAATGGAAAATAATCTGTGCTCAAATAGTTCCAAGCAAAGGTATAGGTAACTCCTGCTTGTAATGCTACGGTAGTCATTACATAAGCAGCATTAGTTGGAGTAGGACTTCCGCCACCGGCGTTGGCAGATAAAAAAGATCTAACAGCTGAATTTTCATTTGCTGATAGTCCTAGAGTAGACAATGCTGTATCAAAACTTGTACTTCCACTAGGATAAAGCATACCCATTTTAGTACCATAAGGATTAACTACCCAGGCTTTGCCTCCAAGGTTATTAGAACTGGCTCCAGATACACTAACTCCACCGGCCGATGTCCAACCAGACAATGTTCCTGATTCAAAACCTGTTCCTTGTGCAGAAAGATCTTCACACCAAACAAATGGTGTTATCATTATTAAGAATAAAAATTGTATTAGTCTTTTCATCTTTTTAATACACCAGCGTTTTGTTTTATATAAACAACGTTACCGTTTGGATCTCCGCTGCCAATAACAATAGTATCTGGTTGATCATTATGTATAACGGTTATTGTTGTATTTGATGCATAGCCTAAAGTTTTAATTTCAGCATAGTGGTCTTCGTTTTTTCTAAACGCCACACCTTTGCCTTTGTCTTGTATTGACGATCCGTCTGGATTATCCCAGTTAACACAAATATTTGTTGAAGGATTACATCCTTTGCTTCCATCAGCATAGGTAAATTGTAATACTTTTGCTTGAGGGGATTCTCTTGATTCTTCAAGGCGTTGCATCATTTGACGTATGGCTTCTTGTTCTAGTTCTTCTGATTCAATTTCTTTTTTAGTTTTAGTAGCAGTGGCTAAAGAACGCTGAATTTCCATAGGCTTAACTAAGATTAAATTATTATTAATTTTTGATTCGATAATATTCATAACGACCGGAGGAGTCGGTGGCATATTAGCACTTGTAACATATGTTCCCTCGAATGCTTTGTCTAACTCCACTGAACCTGCTTGCGTCGTTACCTCAATTTTTCCCACGCGACAACGTTGTTCATCTAATTCAAATTGTTTAACTTCTTTATCATCTTTACATGACGGGACTAGAACAACAAGACTTTGTCCTGCTTCATCTACGGTCATTGTAAAATCAGTTCCTCGAACTGCTATCGAGGCGGTAGGAGTGTGGATATTAACTTGCTGAGGATTATTCTTAGCAATCTGTCCTGATGTGTATCTGACGGTTCCCATAGCGGCTTTAATAGCCAGTTTGCCAGCATCAGACTTTTTAGGATCGAAGACAAAATCGTCGATAAGCAGCCTGCTATTTTCTGTAACTCGAACTTTAGTATCATCTTTAAAAGTGATATTGCTTACGCAAGATCCTGTAATATAGGTATCCATTGTTTCAATTTCTGCACCTTTAACTCCGGATAATTTACTTTTATTTCGTTGGATCTCACAGGCTGTTCCTTTTACGTCGGCAACAATACCAATGCCCGCCCAGGCATTAACCACAAAAAGTGATAAAATTACTCCGAGCAGGGCATTCATTGTTACCTCACTATTGCTGTCATCGGATTAGTAATACTAGATCCATTAGTACTACGAACCGTAATGGTATTGTGTGCTCCGTTTGTGCTAACATTGATTGTGCTGTTATTACTTCCTTGTTGTTGAGTAGTAATAGAGTTGTAATCACCACCAGTCGTATTCAATACAACGGTATGAGTTCCTGTGTCAGCTTGTTGAATGTTGATCACGTTATTATTACTGCTAGTAATAGTATTACTAATGCTACTTAATGTACCTGATGTAGTGCTATCTGTAGTAACTTGGTTACTATCACCTGTAATTGTATTAGTTGACGTAAAACGACTAGAAGTAATATTTTGAATTATTACGTTGCTATCGCCAGTGATGGTATTTGTCATTGTAGAATTAGAAGTACCTGTAACGGTTCCATTATTAACCGTTAATTTTACTTGGTTATTATAACCATTAATGGTTTCTGTATATGTATTCTTACTTCCAACAATATTGTATTGTGAGGAATTGTTATTTCCGTTTTGTTGGATTGATACGGTATTGCTACTACCGTTTATTGTTGCATAATTTGACGAACTAGGTGCAGTTGGTGTTAATGTTGTTACACCTGTTGCATCAACGCTAACAGAACCTGCTGTTCCGCCAACATTATTTGTCCCGCCAACTTGTTCAATAGTAATTGTATTACTACTTCCCACTTGTTCTATATATACGTTGTTTGGGCCAGTGCTGCTACCAGCTGCATGGGCACCAGAACCCCAAAATATAGCGGAGACAATAGCCGCCATTAGTTTAATATCTTTTTTATACATTTCTTCGCTCCTTGGTACTTTATTATTTTTATTAGTGTACCGTTATTATTTTAAGAAATTACTTACTACCCATCCCTTCTTACCACTCTTTGTTTGAACAAAAGTCATATTTCCTTGTTCTCGTAATACTTCAACTTCGTCCCCTGGTGATAATATTGAAAGGATAGTTGATCCAGCCTTATCATTTTCTCTTACCGTTGTTCTTGTTGTTGATTTTTTAGTAAGAACTTTAGCTGGAGTTGGTTCTGGTTTTGCTTCTGGTTTTGCTTCTGCCTTTACTTCTGGTTTTGCTTCTGCCTTAGGTTCGACCTTTACTTCTGCCTTAGGTTCAACCTTTACCTCTACCATAGGTTCAATTTTTATTTCTGGTTGAACAGGTAGCGGATGGGTTATAACCAAATCATCTTTAAATGCCCAATGTCCTTTTTTGGCACCTTCATTAATAGTTTCTATAACGGCTGCTTGAATAGCTAGATTAGTTGCTTTATTGATGCTTTCGTTAATGCTTGCACCAATTTCAGCTTCAATTGCTTGTTCACCGGCCGACACAAATCTTAACACACCGACCTTATCCATATAACTTAGCACGGTCTTGGTAACGGTAATGCTAGTCAATACTTCTCCAGTAGAAACGCTAACCGTTCTTAAATTTACGGTTACGGTATCACTTTGATATTGTGTTTGTGCTCCAATTCCTAAAAATCTTGCACCACTACCGCCGGTTGATGTATTTGAATCGTAGCCAACAATTCCGCCTTCGATAATAACTCCTGCAAACAACATTGGTGGCAACGGTTTAGCATCGCGGCCTTGATATTGTTCACGCATTTGACGAATCATTTGACGTTCTTTAATTAGGTTCTCAAGACCAACACGCTCAACTACGGTAAACCATCTTGCATTGCCTACATCTTGTAATGCTTTTACAAGATATGAATCTGCACCTTGAGTAACTGCTGAACTTAAACTAGCAATATTTGGAACAGATTTACGTTGTCCGGTCATATCACGGAAACCGTATACTGCTACGGTAATTGGTCCACCTTTAGGTGCTCTAATTCCGTCACCTAATTTTTTTAGATATTTGTTCTGCTCTACGGTTGGCTCATCAAATTGTTCACCGGTCATCTTTTCTCTTATTGATGAACTAGTGGCACAGCCTGATAAAATAGCGATTACCCCTAGGGCTATTATTGTTTTTTTCATTTACCGCCCCTTAAAAATAAAACGTTCCGGCTGGAACCTTCATTGTTGTTATATCCGAGGCATTAGTAAGGCTTTGAATTGTAATGACAATCATACCATTATCACTGCCATCACCGAGTTTCCAACTAATTGAATTACCACCAATATCTGGAATTGTTCCGCATACAACACCTCTGGTTGTACAGGTTGCACCTTCACCAAACATACTATCAGTTAGTTGTTTAGCTAATTGTGAATAGATACGACTTTCAAGATTAGCAATAAAACGTGCAGTTGGTGTATTTGCTGCTTCAGCTTCTGCTTTTGCTTTTAATGCTTCTACCGCTGCTCTGTTCTTTTCTTTTGCTTGATCTTCAAGTTGTTTGATTGTTAGAACGTGCGAACTATAGCCTTGCCCGTTAAAAGCAGGACTATTAAAGTTATGCTGTAGTTCTGCTGCCAATACAACTGAAGGCAGCATCAGTGTCACTAATATTATTTTTGTTTTAGACATTGATTCGCTCCCGGATTATACCGTATAGTATTTAAAGGAGAGAGAACCAAAATTATAAGGCGTTATTAAATTGTTCTAGATTAAGAAACTTTATTTTTGTTTAAATGATGTTATAGATCCAGGATTGGCTCTAAAATCAAATAAAGTACCAATTGTTAGATTAGGAATAGCTGCAAATGACGCTGCATCTTCTACATAATTGATAGTTAGATTAGGAACGTTTATAGTTAATAATCCTGTATGGTTATTCACAGATTTATAGTAGTCAAACAATAAAGCAACAATAGCCTTTCTCATTGATTCTACGTTAATTCCGTTATTATCTATAGAGGAAACAATATCTTCAATATCCTTTGAAAATTTATTGCCTACTACTGCTGTGAACATTTCACGGAACATTTTTTGTGTAGCTTCTGCACCCATTTCACTAAAGAGCTTGTTTAGTTGAGCAAGATTTTTAGTATTAATAGATGATATACCAGTAACACCTTGGTCGTTGGTTGTATCAGCTGTTGCATCTAAAAACACCTCTCTACCAAGGGTTCTATTCATGGTATTAACCATGATTGTTCTTGCCTTTTCAACTGGTTGTTTACCGAGAGCAAAATCAGATATTGTTTTACCAGTTGCATCAGATGCTTTAACTTCAACACGTTTTTCACCTACAATAATATCTCCTACAGCAGGTTTAGTTGTGTCTTTACCAATAACTGCAAGCATAAGTTCTCCCTTGCCCGCAGCGGCATTTTTACTACCCGGAGTAACTGCCACGAGATGCTTAACGATTTCTTGATATTTTGAAGGAACATTTAATCTAATACCTGTACCAGATTTTGATGTTAATGCAGGTAGATCTATTAGTCTATCTGGTTTAGCACAATCTTGTAAGAAAGAAATTAAATCTTGTTGATCTATACCTTGAGTAGCTAAGTGACTAAATGTTTTAGTAACTTCTTTAGCAAAGTCTGGTGGTAGCTGTTTAAGATGTTGTACTAACGATAATACTTGATCGTTAAAACGTTTAAATGCATCTCCAGCTGACAAAGCAGAACCTACATTAAATCCTTGTGATTCTGCATCTTTAAGTTTCTTTTCTGCAATGGCTTTTAAACGAGGGTCGCTGTTAAGAATACGTTGAAAGTAATCTTCATCGGATTCAATAGTACTAATTGTATCGTCACCTACTGCTTCTTTAGTAATCTCTTCCGCTGGGGGTATAGCGTTAAGCTGTTTATCTTGTTTGGTGCCCTTAACTTCCAGCTGTTTTAAAATAGCTAGAATTTCGTTTTTTAATTTAGGATCGGTATTAGGGTTTTTCACAATATCTACTAATTTAGAAACCGTGTTTTGATCCTGTTGAGGCGCTGCAAATTCAAAAAATCTCATAGTTCTGTATTTATCGAATTTCTGGGAACAGGCATTCTTGAATAAACACTCGAACATCTTCCTCGTCTAAACCCAAACTAGCCATTACACGCGGTGTATGCGGGTTTTGTTTTTGATTTTGAGCATAGTAATTCTGTTCAAAAGTTGCATCTGCGGTAGTATTATTAGTTTCACCTACGGTTTCTAAGTAGTGATTTACCAGTATATGTGCTAGACTAGTAATCTGTTTCAATTCTGATTCGTCTTTAACATTGCCCGCAGCTACCATACTAGAGCTAAAAATACGCTGTGCCCAGTCGGGTAATTCACGTTTGCGGATCCACTCGTATCTAGTAACTTCTTCAGCAAAATAATCTATCATAGGATGCTGTTTGTTAGTAGTTGGGCTGTAGTCTATGAAACAGCCTGTGATCTTGTTTTTTCCTGCTATTACATCAAAACCAAATATAGGAGCAGAGTTATGAATATGAGGGAAAATGCAACAATGCATCATCCACAATCCTTTGGTTTCTCTAGCGTCTACTACATCAATGTGAGCACGACGATAAGCATCGCTGGACCACACACGATTGACCCAACCAGGCTGATTAAACCTATCCATTCCAGGCTCCTGTATTTCGGTGCCTGTTCTGTTAAACGAGTCTTCAAGTAATTGTTGGATTCCAATTAACGTATTCCAAACATTACTCTCCGTCATAGAGATCCTTCATCATTCGAATAGCATATTCAAATGCCAAACGAGCCTCATCACCGAGGTCGTCTGTAAGCTCTTGACGAATCTGTACCTTTAATGTATCTGCATCATTAAAATCATAAAACTTACCACTACTGATATGAGCTACTTGTTTTTTAATGATTTGCCCGCCATTTAAATCGCCCATATGTCGACAATATAAATGCGCTTTAATCAAATGTTTGCGTTCTGGGTCATTACCTAACTTATGCAAATACGCTTGATATTCTAATGTAGACGGAGTTAGATACAAATAGCCGCCGTCGTCCAATTCTTTAAAATCTGCATGAATATGTTTAAGTCTTGGCAAATACGGCATTTTTTCAAACATGCCCTGACGACTTGCATACCATTCAATTGGATCATAAATTGCTAATAGGTTGTAAAGATAATTTACATATTTCTTACCACCAATTTTACCACTAAGTAATTCTTTAGCAAATTTTGTTGTTTCTGCTTCATGATGTAAATCTTTTGTGATTTCTCTTAAGCTCATTCTTCTACCACCTGTATTTGTAATGGAAAACCGTTTGTTCGAGAAACTTGAGTTGCCATTAATCCTCTATGTTCTGCAATTTCATGAGGATAAATTCCTGCAACTGCACTTCCTGTATTATGAATTTCTAAAGTAAGATCTCTTGCTCTATTTTCGTTATGTTTAAAAATGTTTACCAATAATTCTACAACAAAATCCATAGGTGTTTGGTCGTCATTAAAAAATATAACTTTCCATAACTTTGGAGGTTGAATTGTAACTTTTATTTTTTCATCAATTTCGATGTCGGTTAGTGTTCCCATAGTTTCTCCAATTTATGTGGGGGTTTCCCCCCACATGTTATTACTTAACCTCTACAATGTCAATGATCTTTGGTTTTGCAGATTCTGGAATATTGCGAACTAATTTGATAGTAAGCATACCATTTTTTGTTTCTGCACCAACAACTTCAATGTGTTCTGCAAGAGGAAATTCTTTAACAAAGTCACGTGTTGCTAAACCACGATGCAGATATTGTTCAGGTGCATAGTCTGTTGTCATACTTTCACCTTTAACAATAAGAATATTGTTTTCTACGGTAACAGCAATTTCATTTTTTTCAAAGCCAGTTACTGCTAACTGAATTGAATATTCATTATCTCCCATTTTTAAAATGTTGTGCGGAGGATAATTATTAGAAACGCTGTTAGCGAATCGTCTTTCCATTTGATCAAACATTTGATCGAAACCAATTAGTGCTCTATTAATAGCATCTAGTCTTGCAAGTTGATTGTTCATATTAGTCTCCTTATAAAGTAAGAACAATTGAGCTCTTTGCTCATTAGCGGCCCATTTAGGTACCGCTAATATTATTTAAACATCTTTCTGTCTGTGTGTCAATCTTTTTTAGTTTCAGTAAATGTAGCATCAACTACGTTATCTTCTGGATTAGCAGAAGCGTCTGGAGTTTGAGGTTGCTCTTTTTGCTGACGTTTTTGTAAAAGCACTGACATTGCTGGAACAACTTTTTCTAATTCTGTTTTAATAGCATCTACGCTGTCACCTTTAGCGGCAGTTTCAACATCTGTAATTGTTTTTTCAATATCAGCAATTTCTGTTTCAGTAAGTTCACTGCGGAATTCTTCAAGATCTTTTTTAACTTGATGAATTTGAGATTCTGCAGAATTTTTAGTTTCAATAAGTTCACGTGCTTTCTTGTCAGCGTCAGCATTAGCTTCAGCATCACGAATCATCTCATCGATTTGTTCTTTGCTTAGACCACTATCCGATTTAATAGTAATTTTATTTTCTTTGCCAGTTGACTTATCTTTAGCACTGATGTGCATGATTCCGTTTGCATCAATATCAAAGGTTACTTCAACTTGTGGAATGCCTCGTGGAGCAGGAACAATTCCGTCTAACTTAAATTCGCCTAGCAGTTTGTTATGTTGAACAAGCTCACGCTCTCCTTGGAACACTTTAATATCAACGGCTGGTTGATTGTCTTCTGCTGTAGAGAATGTTTGTTGTCCTTTAGTAGGAATAGTTGTGTTCTTTTGAATGATCTTTGCCATCACACCGCCAAGGGTTTCAATACCCAGACTTAATGGAGTAACGTCTAGCAATAGAACGTCTTTGCGATCACCACCTAGCACAGCACCTTGGATAGCAGCACCAACAGCAACTGCCTCGTCTGGATTAACATCTTTGCGTGGTGCTTTGCCGAATAGTTTTTCAACTTCTTCCTGCACCTTAGGCATACGAGTTTGTCCGCCAACTAAGATA
>Ga0255165_1000481_pt1 | contig 13188 bp, 11 predicted proteins | sample Atl_Cont_RepB_8d_FD_183182 | JGI IMG/M metagenome (GOLD analysis project Ga0255165, IMG submission 183182) | Freshwater microbial communities from Altamaha River, Georgia, United States - Atl_Cont_RepB_8d | ecosystem: Environmental > Aquatic > Freshwater > River | place: USA: Georgia | collected... | reverse complement strand
AAATACCCATCAGGGACAGTGCCTCACCCGCACATCAAAGTCCGAATGTACGGTTGCAATCTCTCCGATTAGCCATCTATCCACCGCAGCTTGCAAAACACGGGGCGTCCATGTACGAGGATGACAGTCACAGGTCAAGCCCAGGATGACAGTCACAGGTCAAGCCCAGGATGACAGTCACAGGTCAAGACCAGGATGACCATGCTAAGCGTCGTGATCCGTGCAGCTTCTCTTCCGTCATTCCCGCGAAAGCGGGAATCCATGCAGCTCAATGCTTGTGCGAGCTGTGGTCGTGCGTCGCCTTCCCGGAGGCCTTGCTGGCTGACGCGCCATGCCCTACCTGCACCTTGCCCCGCATGCCGGCTTCGTAGTGGCCCGGAATCAGGCAGGCCATCTGCACCTCGCCCGCTTCTGCAAACGTCACCACCAGCTCCCCGGTCTGGCCAGGGGCCACGGTGATGGCTGCACCTCCTGCATGGCTGTGATCGTGGCTGTGGGCTGCGCCCTTTTTCATCTCTTCGGCGTGTTCGCGGATCTGGGCGTCGCTGCCCAGCACCAGCTCGTGTTCGATCTGGCCGGCATTGTGTACGACCAGACGCAGCGTCTCGCCAGCCTGGACCTGCAGTGTGTCGGGTGTGAAGCGCATGGTGTCGTCCATCCGGACCTCGACACTGCGGCTGACCACCTGCGCCACCAGCCCTGAGGAGGAGGCTGTGTGGCTGTGGTCCTGACCATGGGGGTCAGCCATGCCATGACTGTGGCCATGGCTGCCCATGTACTGGGGGTTGCGCTCCAGCCATTGCCAGGCGCCATAGCTGCCCAGCGTTACCAGCGCGCCCACCACGAGGGTGTAGACGGTACTGGCGGCGCGCCATTCATGGGGGCTGTTCATGGCCAGTGCCGCCACCGAAATGAAAAATCCCACCGGCACCACCCAGGCGCTGCGCGCTGGCGAGTCGGGAAAGTGCTGCAGCCCGCCGGTGAAGAAGCCCAGTCCGATCGAGAGCAAGGCGCCCAGCACCAGGGTGCGCATCAATCCGCTGTCCTGTTCCTGCGGGTTGTCGCTGAGTCGGTGCTCCATGGCCGCACCGATCACGAACAAGATCATGCCGATGGCTGCCGTCCAGAGAGAACGTTCGCCACTGAAAAAACCGTGGTTGACGGCACCGGAAATGAAGCTGATGCCGCTGTACTTGAGCAGCATCGCACCATGGTGGTGTTGAAAAGCAAATGTCATGAATCTTCCTGAGCGCCCGTCGGGCGCGAAACACACCAAACGCCAGGCATGGCCTGGCCATGAACAAAAGTGTCGTGGCAGGAAGATCAGATGGGTGGGCGCAGGTCCGGACACAGGGTCAGACTGGCCCATGCCGCAGAGGGGCTGGTGGGGGAAGATTTGGGCAGTGCCAGCACAAGCAAAGACAGGCCCGTTCCGAGACCGGTCACGCAGCAGTGGTGACCTGAATGTTGTGTGTGAACAGTGTGTGTGTCCTCGTCATCGCCGTGGTGCATGCTGGCAGAAACTGCCAGAACCGATTCGTGACACTGCGGCGCTGGCCCGCCCGCCTGTGCAGAGCCCAAAGCCCAGGCGCTGCCGGCCAGCCATTGCAGCAGCAGAGCGATAAGCAGGGTCCAGACAGTCTTGCGCATGAGGCCAATGATACGGGCAGAAAAAAGCCCCGCGAGGCTGACGCCAGCGGGGCTTTGGGGCCATGTACCCCGGGTCAAGCCCGGGGTGACAGGCGGCAGGCTTACATGCCCATGCCGCCCATGCCGCCCATGCCACCCATGTCGGGCATGGCTGCAGGTGCGTCAGCTTTGGGGGCTTCAGACACCATGCACTCGGTGGTCAGCATCAGGGACGCCACGGAAGCGGCGTTCTGCAGCGCAGTGCGGGTCACCTTGGTCGGATCCAGGATACCCATTTCGATCATGTCGCCATAGGTGTCGTTGGCGGCGTTGAAGCCGTAGTTGCCCTTGCCGGCCAGCACGTTGTTGACCACCACGCTGGCTTCGCCGCCGGCGTTGTAGACGATTTCGCGCAGGGGGGCTTCGATGGCCTTGAACACCAGGGCGATGCCGTGGTTCTGGTCTTCGTTGTCACCCTTGAGGGTACCGACAGCCTGGCGGGCGCGCAGCAGGGCCACGCCACCGCCGGCCACGATGCCTTCTTCCACGGCAGCGCGGGTGGCGTGCAGGGCGTCTTCCACGCGGGCTTTCTTTTCCTTCATCTCGACTTCGGTGGCAGCACCGACCTTGATGACGGCCACACCGCCGGCCAGCTTGGCCACGCGTTCCTGCAGCTTCTCGCGGTCGTAGTCGCTGGTGGCTTCCTCGATCTGCACGCGGATTTGCTTGACGCGGGCTTCGATGTCCTGGGCAGCGCCAGCGCCGTCGATGATGGTGGTGTTTTCCTTGCCCACTTCGATGCGCTTGGCCTGGCCGAGGTCGGTCAGCTGCACTTTTTCGAGGGTCAGGCCCACTTCTTCAGCAATGACCTTGCCACCGGTCAGGATGGCGATGTCTTCCAGCATGGCCTTGCGGCGGTCGCCAAAGCCCGGGGCCTTGACAGCCACGACCTTGAGGATGCCGCGGATGGTGTTGACCACCAGGGTCGCCAGGGCTTCGCCTTCGACGTCTTCGGCAATGATCAGCAGCGGACGGCCGGCCTTGGCCACGGCTTCGAGCGTGGGCAGCAGGTCACGGATGTTGCTGATCTTCTTGTCGAACAGCAGCACGAAGGGGTTGTCCAGGATGGCGGCCTGCTTCTCGGGGTTGTTGATGAAGTAGGGCGACAGGTAGCCACGGTCGAACTGCATGCCCTCGACCACGTCGAGTTCGTTTTGCAGGCTCTTGCCGTCTTCCACGGTGATCACGCCTTCCTTGCCCACTTTGTCCATGGCGTTGGCGATGATTTCACCGATGCTGTGGTCGCTGTTGGCGGAAATGGAGCCGACCTGGGCGATTTCCTTGGAAGTGGTGGTGGCCTTGGTGGCTTTCTTGAGCTCGCCGATCAGGGCTTCCACAGCCTTGTCGATGCCGCGCTTGAGGTCCATGGGGTTGCCACCGGCGACCACGTACTTCATGCCTTCGCGCACGATGGCCTGGGCCAGCACGGTGGCGGTGGTGGTGCCGTCACCGGCGTTGTCCGAAGTCTTGGAAGCGACTTCCTTGACCATCTGGGCGCCCATGTTCTGCAGCTTGTCCTTGAGCTCGATTTCCTTGGCCACGGACACACCGTCCTTGGTCACGGTGGGGGCGCCGAAAGAGCGCTCGAGCACCACGTTGCGGCCCTTGGGGCCCAGGGTCACCTTGACGGCGTTGGCCAGGATGTTCACACCCTCGACCATGCGGGCACGGGCTTCGCTACCGAAAATTACGTCTTTTGCTGCCATTTGAATAGCTCCTAATTGAGTTCGTCATTCCCGCAAAAGCGGAAATCCATGAATTTGTGGGATGCGGGCCTGGATCCCCGCCTGCGCCGGGATGACCGGCAGGGGCACGGGGATGACCCACGAGGGGTCACTTATTCGACAACGGCGAACAGGTCGTCTTCCTTCATGACCAGCAGCTCGTCGCCGTCGACCTTGACGGTCTGGCCGCTGTACTTGCCGAACAGGACGCGGTCGCCGACCTTGACGGTCAGGGCCTTGGTCTCGCCCTTGTCGTTGGTCTTGCCCGGGCCGACGGCCAACACTTCACCTTGATCGGGTTTTTCAGCGGCAGCGTCGGGAATCACGATGCCCGAGGCGGTTTTGGTTTCGCTTTCAACACGCTTGACGATCACGCGGTCGCCGAGAGGACGAAGTTTCATTGCATCTCCTGGATTTGAAACAAGGTTGACAAATAAAAGCACCAGATGTTGGTGCTTGTTAACTTTGAAGGGTGATTTGTTAGCACTCATCCCTTTCGAGTGCTAATCATAAGGCCTTTTGCCAGGCTTTCAAGAGCCCGCCTGAGCAGATCCTCGGTCAGTGGGCAACCGATGTGGCTTTGCTTGCCGGATTGGTGTCCGCACCGATGCCCAGCAGGAAGCCCGTGATCAGGTCCGGACTGATGTCTCCGGGATACAGCTGGGCATATGGGAGCAGGCCTGCGCATTGCGCCGCAGGCAGTGCCTGGCTGTTGTAAACAATGAAACGCGCCCGTGACCCCAAGCCCAGAGGCCGGTGCGGGTCGGACCAGTCCAGCCAGCGCAGCCGGGCGTCGATCAGGAAGGCGGCGCAGTCCTCGTTCAGGCCGGTCAGTTCCAGTGGGTGGCTCACCAGCACCAGATGCGGCATGTGGGCCAGGGCCTGCTGGGTCGACTCAGGCAGCCCTTCGCCGTGAACAATGCAGACCTGATCGCCACCCAGCGACAGCCCGGTGCTGGGAACACCTCGCGCCTGACAGTAATGGCGCACCGAGGTGGCCAGGATGCGTCGGTGCCCTCCCTCTGTGGTGTAGGCCTCCAGGGCGCCCGCGCTGACCATGCGCTGGACTGTGCCCACAGACAGGCCCAGGATGCGGGCGGTCTGGCGTGTGCTGTAGTAGATGTTTTGTTCGTTCATGGCAAATTCCGGATTCAGGATTCGACTTGTCGGTTTGGTGCAACCAAAGTCAGTGTTGGGGCTATTGCGGCGATTGACACTCCCGCTGAACCGGTAGTGGAGTTACCGGAAAAGCATCCGTGCAGTCCACCCGGGTTCAGCTTTCTGAAAAAGGCACAATCTGCCCCCATGCAAACCGGCTTCCGTTTTTTCAGCCACTGGCCCTTGTGGGCCCTGCATGCATTGGGGCATGTGCTGGGCTGGCTGGCCTGGTTGCTGTCTCCGGTCTACCGGCGCCGTTTCATGGCCAACGCGCGCCAGGCCGGTCTGGGCTTTGGGCAGGTGGCTTCGGCCATCGGTCATGCGGGTGCCATGTCCACCGAGTTGCCCCGCTTGTGGCTGGGTGCGCCGGTGCACACCGAGTGGGCAGACGACAGCGCCGTGGTGCAAGCCTATGACAGTGGTCAGGGCGTTCTCTTTCTGACGCCGCATTTGGGTTGCTTTGAAATCACGGCCCAGGCGCTGGCCCGGCGTTTCGCGGCAGACCATGGCGACTTGACCGTGCTGTATCGCCCGGCCCGCCATGCGGCGCTGGGCCGTCTCATGGAGACTGCACGCAACCGTCCCGGACTGGCGGCGGTGCCGACCACACTGGCCGGTGTGAGGCAGATGATCAAGGCTTTGCGTTCTGGCCGTGCCGTGGGGCTGCTGCCTGACCAGGTGCCCCCGCAGGACATGGGCCAGTGGGTACCGTTTTTCGGCAAGCCGGCCTACACCATGACGCTGGCAGCCCGGCTCGCGCTGCAGACCGGTGCCCGCGTGGTGCTGATCTGGGGCGAGCGCCTGCCGTGGGGCCGCGGTTACCGTCTGCATGCCAGTACCCTCGGACATGAATTGGCGACCGATCTGGATATCGCTGTGGTGCAGATCAACCAGGCCATGGAGCGCCTGGTCTTGCAGCGTCCGGGCCAGTACCTGTGGGGCTACGCGCGCTACAAGGCGCCGCGCAGTACAGAATGAACAAGACAAAGGGCCGGGCGTGACCCGTTTTTTGATCGGTTTCATGCGCTGGATCGCCCACTGGCCGCTGCCAGTGCTGCGTGCGTTGGGCGCGGGCTTCGGGGCGCTGCTGTGGCTGCTGGCCCGAAGGCGCAGACACATTGCCGATGTCAATCTGCGTCTGTGCTTTCCGCAATGGACGAGCGCTCAACGGCGTCGTCAGGTCTGGCATCACTTCATCGTGTTTGGTCAGTCGGTGCTGGACCGTGCCTGGTTGTGGCATGCGCCCGAGTCGGTGTTGTCCGAGCGCCTGCAATGGCGTGGCGAACTGCATGCCCTGGACGATCCGGGACCGCTGGTCATGTTTGCGCCCCATTTTGTGGGCCTGGATGCCGGCGGCATGGCGGTCTCGATGCGTCTGCGGCCTGCGCCGGTGGCGTTCATTTTTGTCGCGCAGTCCAACCCGGACATCGAACATTGGGTCCGCAGCGGCCGTGAGCGCATGGGCAATACCCGACCTTATTTCCGTCATCAGGGCATGCGCAGTATCCTGGCTGGCCTCAAGCGCGGTGAACCCTTGCACCTCTCGCCGGACATGGACTTCAACCGCGAGGAGTCGATCTTTGTGCCCTTCATGGGGGTTGCGGCTGCGACCGTACCTTCACTTTCACGGTTGTCGCGCATTGCTGGCGCCCGTGTGGTGCCGGTGGTCACGCGCATGACGCCATCGGGCTACAGCATCCAGGTGCACGCGCCACTGAGAGATTTTCCGAGCGAAGATCTGGTGGCGGACACAACTCGCATGAACGAGGTGTTGGCCGATTTCATCCGCACCATGCCCGCGCAGTACCACTGGGTGCATCGCCGCTTCAAGACCCGACCCGAGGGAGAGCCCGGGGTTTACTGATCCTGCAGGAATCCCGAAATCTCCGCGATGACCCTTTGCGGCTGCTCATGCACCACCCAGTGGGTGGCATTGGGCAGGGGCACCAGCTTCAGTTTGGGGACATGGTCCTGCAGGCCATCGCACAGGGCGGGGAGCAGGGCGATATCGTCCTGAGCCCAGAGGACCAGTGTTGGCACATTGACCCGCACCGCCTCTGCCGGCAGCGAGACGGCGTTGGCGGCGGGATCCTGTGCGGTGGCCGGCCGCAGCGGGGACGCGCGGTAATAGTTCAGCCCACCATCCAGCCCCCGGTCCCAGACGGCGCGGTATTGCGCCCGGACCGATTCGGTGAGCCAGCCGGCACCGATCGGTGCGCCGGGCGTACCTGGGGCACTGGCCGCACCCATCTTTTCCAGAAAGCCGAACAGACGCGCATAGCCTTGTTCCGACAAAAGGCGGGCCGCATCGGGGCGGATCAGGAAATTCATGTAGGCACTGGCCGCCTGTTGCGCGGGGTTGTGCTGCAACTCGCGCAGAAAAGTGCCCGGGTGCGGCGAGTTGATGATGACCAGGCGCTGCAGCCTTTGCGGGTGCTGATTGGCCAGGTTCCACGCCACGGCGCCGCCCCAGTCGTGGGCCACCAGGGCGGCCAGCGGCGCACCACGGGTCTCGATGTCGATCAGGGCGACGATGTCCTGCACCAGGTGCTTGGGGCGGTAGTCCTTGACATCAGCAGGGGCGCTCGATTGCTCGTAGCCCCGAAGATTGGGCGCTACGCAGCGGTAGCCGCCGTGCTCGGGCCGGGAGAAATGTTCGAGCAGCGCGTCCCAGACAAAGGCCGCTTCAGGAAAGCCGTGCAGGAACATCAGCACGGGCCGGCCCCGCTCGCCGCAGGCGCGGCAGCTCAGGGTGATGCCGTGGGGCAGGTCTTGTTGCCAGGTCTCGATCATGGCCACGCTCCGGGGCAGTGGCTGGGGAACGGGTTCAGTCCGCCGGGCTCTCGGGTACTGCGGCTGGGGCAGCTGGCTCGGCGGTGGCGGGGTGGATCCAGTCCCACAGCAGCTGGGCCACCTCTTCCAGGCCCTGCTTTTTCAGGGCCGAGAAGAGTCTGACCTCGCCGCCGCCGGCCTGCAGTCGCGCGATCGACAGGGCTTTGGCCTGTTCGGCACGGGTGAGCTTGTCGGCCTTGGTCAGCACGATCAGGAATTTCAGGCCCTGCTCGACCCTGGGGCGGATGATTTCCAGCAGCGCATCATCCAGCTCGGTCAGGCCGTGGCGTGGGTCGCACAGCATGACCACACCCAGCAGGTTGGGCCGGCTGACCAGGTAATTGGCCATGACCTGCTGCCAGCGGGCCTTGTCCATCTTGGCCACAGCGGCATAACCATAGCCGGGCAGGTCGGCCAGCACCGCATCGGTGATGCCTTGCTTGCCCAGAGAGAACAGGTTGATGTGCTGGGTCCGCCCCGGTTTCTTGGAGGCAAAAGCCAGCTGCTTTTGCTGCGTCAGGGTGTTGATGCAGGTGGATTTGCCGGCGTTGGAGCGACCCACGAAGGCAATTTCCGGCAGATCATGGTCCGGCAGGTGGTGCAGCTGGGCGGCCGTGGTCAGAAAACGCGCGGTGTGCATCCAGCCCAGGGGGGTGACGGCAGGGGCACTGCCGGAGGCAAGGGGCGAAGAAGGGCTGGAGGTCATGGAGGCTCGAGGTCGGGTGCGTCAGGAAACTGCCGCTGTCGGCATTGTAGAATCATCGGGTTTTGCGCCAGTGCCTGGACAACTTCCCTACGGATACATGCCCATGAAGTCGATTGCCTCATCCCTGCTGACCGCTGTTGCCGCCCTGGTGGCCGGTTCTGCCATTGCCGCTGCCCCTGCAGCCCCCGCCAAGCCGGACCTGGCCAAGGGCGAGGCTTCGTTTGGCGCTGTCTGCGCGGCCTGCCATGCCGCCGATGGCAACTCCAGCACGCCGGCCAACCCCAAGCTGGCCCAGCAGCACCCCGAATACCTGATCAAGCAGCTGCAGGAATACAAATCCGGCAAACGTGCCAACGCCATCATGAGCGGCATGGTCGCCGCCTTGAGCGACGACGACATGCGCAACATCAGTTACTGGCTGGCTTCCAAACAGGCCAAGCCTGGCTTTGCCAAGGACAAGGACACCGTTGCCCTGGGCGAGCGCATTTACCGCGGTGGCATCCCGGACCGTCAGGTGGCTGCCTGTGCCGGTTGCCACGCACCCAATGGCGCGGGCATTCCTTCGCAGTACCCGCGCCTGTCGGGTCAGCATGCCGATTACACCGCCGCCCAGCTGGTGGCCTTCCGTGACGGTGTCCGCAAGAACAATGCCCAGATGACCGGTGTGGCGGCCAAGATGAACGACCGCGAAATCAAGGCTGTGGCGGACTACATTGCCGGCCTGCGCTGAAGCATTGCGGTTTTTGCCCCTAGTCAATCAGGGTAGATGTCCCCGACCGTTGCTGAATCGGCGAAAATCGGTGGTTGCTGATGTAGCCACCGCCTGAATGAGAAAAGCGGGCCTGGCCCGCTTTTTTGTTGTCCGGCTTCCGAGCCCACTGCCTTGTTGACATGACCCTTGCCGCCACCACATCTCGTAACGACGACGCTCCAGGACGCTGGCGGCCCTGGCTGGAGCTGCTCGCTTCGATGCGGTTTGCAATCGCCCTGCTGACGGTGATCTGCATCGCCTCGGTCATAGGCACCGTGATCAAGCAGCATGAGCCATTGCCCAACTATGTCAACCAGTTCGGCCCCTTCTGGGCCGAGGTGTTTTTCAGCCTCAAGCTCAACGCGGTCTACAGTGCCTGGTGGTTCCTGCTGATCCTGGCCTTTCTGGTGGTCAGCACCAGCCTGTGCATTGCCCGCAACACACCCAAGATCCTGGCCGACCTCAAGCTTTACAAGGAAAACATCCGCGAGCAGAGCCTCAAGGCCTTTCACCACAAGGCCGAAGGCACGCTGGCGCAGGCGCCCGAGGCGGCAGCCCAGCAGATCGGCCAGCTGCTGGCCACTGGCGGCTGGAAGGTGCGGCTGCAGTCGCGCCAGACCGCTGACGGCATGGGCTGGATGGTGGCGGCCAAGGCCGGTTCGGCCAACAAGATCGGCTACATCGCCGCCCACACGGCCATTGTGCTGGTGTGCCTGGGCGGCCTGCTCGACGGTGACCTGATGGTGCGTGCCCAGATGCTGTTTGGCGACAAGAGCACCTACAACGGTGGCGGCCTGATTGCCGATGTGCCTGCGCAGCATCGCCTCTCCGAGCGCAACCCGACCTACCGCGGCAACCTGATGGTCGCCGAGGGCACGGTCTCCAGCACGGCCATCCTCAACCAGTCCGATGGCATCCTGCTGCAGGAGCTGCCTTTTGCGGTTGAGCTCAAGAAGTTCATCGTCGAGTACTACTCGACCGGCATGCCCAAGCTGTTTGCCAGCGACATCGTGATCCACGACAAGGCCACCGGCGAGAAGCAGGATGCGCGTGTCGAGGTCAACCACCCGGCCAGCTTCAAGGGCATCAACATCTACCAGTCCAGCTTTGACGACGGCGGCTCGCAGGTCAAGCTGCGTGCCGTGCCGATGGACGCCGACATGCAGGCCTTCGAGGTCGAGGGCACGATCGGCAGCAGTTCCCAGCTGGTCAACGCCGTGGGCGACAAGAAGCTCACGCTGGAATTCACCGGGCTGCGCACCATCAACGTCGAAAATTTTGCCAACGCGGCCAGTGTGGGTGAGGGGGGTACCGATGTGCGCAAGGTGGACCTGCGCAACGCGCTGGAGCAGCGCCTGGGCGCCGGTCACAAGACGGTGACGCAAAAGGAGCTGCGCAATGTCGGCCCGAGCGTGAGTTACAAGCTCCGCGACGAAGCTGGCCAGGCGCGCGAATACAACAACTACATGCTGCCGGTAGACACCGGTGACGGCGTGCCGGTCTTCCTGCTGGGCATGCGCGAGACTCCGGCTACGCCTTTCCGTTACCTGCGTGTGCCGGCCGACGAGAACAGCGAGATCACCGGTTTCGTGCGCCTGCGCACGGCCCTGCGCACGCCCGAGCTGCGCGAGCGGGCAGTGCAGCGCTACGCGCAGCGCGCGGTGGACCCCTCGCGGCCTGAGCTCTCCCGCCAGCTGGCCGATTCGGCCCGCCGTGCCCTGGGCCTGTTTGCCGGACAGGAAGAGATCAACGGCAAGCCGGTGGCCGGGCTGCAGGCCCTGGCCGACTTCATGGAGGTGAACGTGCCCGAGGGCGAGCGCCAGCGTGCCGGCGAGATGTTCGTGCGCATCCTCAACGGGGTGCTGTTCGAGCTCGATGCCGTTGCCCGTGAGCAGGCCCGCGTGCCGGCCATGCCCGCCGACAAGGTGCCCCCCTTCATGACCCAGGTGGTGCTGGCACTCAGCGATGCACCGCTGTATGTGGCGCCGATGGCCTTTTTGCTGACCGACTTCACCCAGGTGCAGGCCAGTGTCTTCCAGGTGGCCAGAGCCCCCGGCCAGACGGTGGTTTATCTGGGCTGTGCCTTGTTGATCCTGGGCGTTTTTGCGATGCTCTACGTACGTGAGCGGCGTCTTTGGGTCTGGCTGGCCCCCGCTGCTGCCGGCTCGCAGGCCATCATGGCCTTGTCGAGTAACCGCAAGACACTCGACACCGACCGCGAATTTGAACAACTGAAGACGCGATTGCTTGCGTCCACGGAGGCCCGTGCATGAACACCACGACCATGACCCTGAACCCCGGATACCTCTCGCGTCGCAACTGGCTCGACTGGTTGTTTGCACTGCTGGCCGTCATCGGCATCGGCGTGGCCTTTGCCTTGTACAGCCACGCCATGGACGGCTACGAACAGGCCATTCTGGCCTGCACGCTGCCGGTGGTGGTCTGGCTGGGCTGGTTCTGGGCGCCGCTGCGCAACCTGATGCTGGTGGTGGCGGCCGTTTCGCTGCTGGCCATCCAGTCCTATGGTGGTGACCTGGCGCGCGCCGATCAGGTGTTCTGGCTCAAGTACTTCATTTCCAGCCAGTCGGCCATCCTGTGGATGAGCATGCTGTTCTTCATCAGCACGGCGTTTTACTGGGCCGGCATGTTCATCAGGGGCCAGAGCGACACGCTCGAGCTGCTGGGCACGCGCATGGCCTGGGTGGCCGTGACCATGGCCCTGGTGGGCACCATGGTGCGCTGGTACGAAAGCCACCAGATCGGCCCCGACATCGGCCACATCCCGGTGAGCAATCTGTACGAAGTCTTCGTCATGTTCTGCTGGATGACGGCGGTGTTCTACCTGTACTACGAAGCCCAGTACAAAACACGCGCGCTCGGCGCCTTTGTGATGCTGGTCATCAGCGCGGCGGTGGGTTTCCTGCTCTGGTACACGCTGGTGCGCGAGGCGCACGAGATCCAGCCGCTGGTGCCGGCCCTCAAGAGCTGGTGGATGAAGCTGCATGTGCCGGCCAACTTTGTCGGCTACGGCACCTTTGCACTCGCAGCCATGGTGGCCTTTGCCTACCTGATCAAGCAGCAGGCCCACGAGACCCGCTGGTACAAGCTCACGCCGCTGTGGTTGCTGGGCATTGTGCTGTGCTTCGAGCCGCTGGTGTTTCGCAAGAGTCCCGAAGGCGGCATGAGCGACTACTGGGCGGTCTACTTTGGCATTTCGGCCCTGATTGTGGGCGGCATTCTGGCCCTGCGCGGTCGCATTGCCGAGCGTCTGCCCTCGTTCGAAGTGCTCGACGACGTGATGTACAAGTCGATCGCGGTTGGTTTTGCCTTCTTCACCATCGCCACCGTGCTCGGTGCCCTCTGGGCGGCCGAAGCCTGGGGCGGCTACTGGAGCTGGGACCCCAAGGAAACCTGGGCCCTGATCGTCTGGCTCAACTACGCGGCCTGGCTGCACATGCGCCTCATGAAAGGCCTGCGCGGCACCGTGGCGGCCTGGTGGGCGCTGGTCGGCCTGGGTGTGACGACCTTTGCCTTTCTGGGCGTGAACATGTTCCTCAGCGGGCTGCACAGCTACGGCGCACTCTGAGGCCTGCATTTGCCCTCCTGCCCTGCAAGGGGCAGGAAAAACCTCCACAATGCGCATGCCTGTGAGGCAGGAGGTTTTTCATGTTGATCCGTTCGTCCGATTCCGGTTTTGAACACCCGTTGGCCAGCGAAATCACGCCGCGTGGCGTGTTTGAGTCGCGCCGCTCCATGCTGCAGCAGATGGCCTGGGGTGCGGCCGGCCTGTCTTTGACCGGCTGGGCAGCCCGCGACGCGCGGGCCCAGATGGCTCGCCCGGGCGTGCTGGCGCCACTGTCTGCCGTGCCCTCGGCGGTGCCGGGTACGCAGATCATGGACAAGCCCACGGCCTACAAGGACGTCACCACCTACAACAACTTCTACGAGTTCGGCACCGACAAGTCCGACCCGGCCCGCCGCGCCCACACCCTCAGGACCCAGCCCTGGACGGTCGAGATCGAAGGTCTGGTCAGGAAGCCAGGTCGTTATGGTCTGGAAGACCTGATGAAGTGGGCCGCGATGGAAGAGCGCATCTACCGCCTGCGCTGCGTCGAGGGTTGGTCGATGGTGATCCCCTGGGTGGGCTATTCGCTGGCCGAGCTGATTCGGCGTGTCGAGCCGCAACCCGGTGCGAAGTTCGTTGAGTTTGTCACCCAGGCCGACCGCGAGACCATGCCCGGCCTGCGCAGCGGTGTGCTGGACTGGCCCTATGTCGAAGGCCTGCGCATGGACGAGGCCATGCACCCGCTGACCCTGCTGGCCTTTGG
>Ga0255165_1000480_pt1 | contig 13190 bp, 12 predicted proteins | sample Atl_Cont_RepB_8d_FD_183182 | JGI IMG/M metagenome (GOLD analysis project Ga0255165, IMG submission 183182) | Freshwater microbial communities from Altamaha River, Georgia, United States - Atl_Cont_RepB_8d | ecosystem: Environmental > Aquatic > Freshwater > River | place: USA: Georgia | collected... | reverse complement strand
TGGTGGCCATATCGCGCTCGAAATGTTCCGGGTAGTGGGACTGCACGGGTTGCGGGGACTTCAATCGCCGGCTTCAACCACCGGCGATCGGGGGCCAGATGGCGAGCACGTCATCGGGTTGCAGCACGTGGGTGGCGCGTTGCGCGGGCTCGATGTACTTGCCATTGACCAGGACCAGGTGGACGAGCTTGGACGGCAAGCCAAAAGGTTCGATCACCTGGGTGATGGTCGCATCTTCGGCCACCGCCAGGCGCATTTCATTGCCCGGACGCACCGAAGCCGGCAAGAAATCACCCAGCGAGGCAAACAGTTTGAAAGTGATGTACATGGGATGAAACTGAAGGGACTGCCGCGGCCCTGCGGACCTCGCGGTGACGGCTGCAGACTTTAGCGTCGACGCGCATCCTGCGCGCCACTCCACTCGCTTTGCCCTTGCGCACAGGCGAGGTAAGCCTCCATCAGCTTCGTGGGGTCCTGCAACAGCTTGTCCTTCCACGCGCCCAGCTTGACCTGGCCTTCGACCAGGCCGCGCATCACACCCACATGCTCGGTCCAGCCGACCGAGTTGCAGCCGACCATGACGTCATCCTTGAACTGCAGGCTCAGGTGACGGCCGGCGGCCTGGTCGGTCAGCTGGACCTGCTGGCCACCTTCCACGCCCTGCCAGTTGCCAAAGCTGGTTGAGATCAGGCCCAGCGTGTCGAGCACGTTGATCTGGGTCACGCCCTTGAGGGTAGTGTGCTGGCCCGCCATGTTGAGCGCCGCCACACGCGCCTGCTCGGCGGCATTGGGCTGAATGGCACTCACGATGGTTTTGCCGCTGACCATGTCAAAAGCCTCAGCACAGTCGCCCGCGGCGTAGATGCCAGGCACGTTGCTCTGCATGCGCTCATCGGTCAGCACGCCCTGCAGACAGGTGATACCGCTGTCCTGCAAAAAGCCGATGGCCGGTCGCACACCGGTGGCGCTGATGACCAGATCGGCCTCAACGGCGCGATCCCCGGACAGACGCACGCGCAGGCCCCCCGCATCGGCTTTTTCAATGGCTTCCACCTTGGTCGAGGTGAACACCTTGACGCCCTGGGTTTCGCACCAGTCGCGGATCATGCCGCCGGCCATCGGGCCCATCATGCGCGGCACCATGCGGTCGCCCATCTCGACCACCGACAGTTCCACACCACGCTGCTTGAGCGCCTCCATGATGATGCAGCCGATGAAGCCCGCGCCCATCTGCAGCACCTTGGCGCCGGGTTGGGCCAGCGCCGCAATCGCGCGTGCGTCTTCCAGTGTCCAGCAGGTGTGCACACCGGGCAGGTCCAGCCCCGGGATCGGCGGGCGCACCGGGTGCGAGCCGGTCGCAATCAGCAGCTTGTCAAAGGCCAGCGTCTGGCCGTTGTCCAGCACCACCTGACGCGCCTTTGCATCGACCTTGCTGGCCCGCGCCTGCACGATATCGATGCGCAGGTCTGCAAAGTGGCTCGCGCCCTTGCGCAGCCAGGTGCCTTTTTCCTCGATGTTGCCGATCAGCAGGTAAGGAATGGCCATGCGCGAATACGGCGCTTCACGCTCGTCACCGATGACGGTGATGCGGTCTTGCGGGCAATGCTTGCGCAGGGTTTCGGCCGCGATGATGCCGGCCGGGCCGGCGCCGAGGATGAGGTGGTGAGGCATGGGTCAGATTCCTGAAACGGACAGCGGCCCGAGGGCCGCTTGAAATCCTGTAGGAGGCCGCCCCTGCGGCCGAATGATTCGCGAGCAGGGGCTCGCTCCCACAAGGCCAATCCCGGAGGCGTTCAAAGCCCCAGACGCTGCTTGGTCGCCGAGGTCGGACGGCCTTCGGTGTCCCAGCCGCGGACCTCATAGTACTTGGGCAGCATCTCGGGCAGCTTGCTGACCACGCCCTTGCCCGGACCGGTTTTGGCGGCTTCGGTCAGCAGGCGCTTGGGCAGGGTGTCGTCGGCCTTGGTGAAGCCGGCGGCGTTGTTGAACTCGCGCTCCATGTTCCAGATGCGCTCGCCGATGTGGTTGAGGTGTTCCATGGTGAACTCCTCGCCGCATGCAGCCTGCACTTGCGGGGCCACGTCGGCCAGCGTCCAGGCGAAGCTCGTGAAGATGCAGACGCCAGCCGAGTCGAAGGCGGCGGTGGCGTCCTGGAAGGCCTTGACAAGCTCGGGCTTGCCGTTGGACTCGGTGGGCTCGGTCTTGACCGGAATGCCCAGCACTTCGGAAGCGATGGTGTAGCCGCGCAGGTGGCAAGCACCGCGGTTCGACGTCGCGTAGGCCAGGCCGATGCCCTGCACCACGCGGCCGTCGTAGGCCGGGAATTCCTGGCCCTTGACGCTCATCGACAGGTCGGGGTGGCCGTACTTGGCGGTCAGGCGTTTGGAGCCCAGGCCGATTTCCTTGCCAAAACCGATGCCCTTGGCGGTCATGTCGGCCAGTTCGCAGAGGGCCTTGGCCGAGCCGAACGGCGCTTCGGTGCCGATCTGTTCCTTGGTCAGCACGCCCATTTCATACAGCTCCATCACCGCACCGATGGTCGCGCCGAAGCTGATCGGGTCAAAGCCCTCTTCGTTGCAGATCAGGTTGGCGTACTGCAGCGCTTCCAGGTCGTTCACGCCATTGGCTGCGCCCAGCGCCCAGGCGGCTTCGTATTCAAGGCCGCCGGATGCTCCCCAGTACTCGGGCTTGTTCTGCACCGAGAAGTGGGTCTCGTCCATCTTGCTGATGCGGCCGCAAGCGATGGTGCAGCCAAAGCAGGCCTGGTTGGTCACCAGCTGGGCCTTGCCGTCGGTCTTGCGCGGCGTGGCCATGGCTTCGGCCGAAATGTCCTTGGCACCTTCGAACTGCACGTCGCGGTGGTTGCGGGTAGGCAGCGCGCCGATTTCGTTGATCACGTTCATCAGCACCTGGGTGCCGTAGGTCGGCAGGCCCTGGCCGGTCACAGCGTTGTCGGCAAGCACTTTCTTGGCGGCCTTGGAAGCGGCCATGAAGGCCTTGGGGTCGCGGATGTTGCCCACGCCCTTGGTGCCGCGCACCGCAATCGCCTTGAGGTTCTTGCTGCCCATGACAGCGCCCACACCCGAGCGGCCCGCCGCGCGGTGCAGGTCGTTGACGACGGCGGCATACAGCACGCCGTTTTCACCCGCCTTGCCGATGCTGGAGATGCGCAGCAGCGGGTCCTGGTGCGCTTTCTTGAGCATGTCCTCGGTCTGCCAGACGCTCTTGCCCCACAGGTGGTCGGCATCACGCAGCTCGGCCACGTCGTCGCAGACATACAGGTACACCGGCTTGGCCGATTGGCCTTCAAAGATGACCATGTCCCAGCCGGCCATCTTGAGCTCAGCGCCCCAGTAGCCGCCCGAGTTGGAGCAGGCAATCGCCCCCGTCAGCGGGCCCTTGGTGATGACGGTGTAGCGGCCACCGGTCGAAGCCATGGTGCCGGTCAGCGGGCCGGTGGCCCAGATGATCTTGTTGTCGGCCGAGAGCGGGTCGACCTTGGGGTCGATTTCGCTGACCAGGTATTTGGTGCCCAGACCGCGCGAGCCCAGGTAGGCGCGGGCCCAGTCCATGTTCAGCGGTTCAGATTTGACGGTGCCAGCCGTGAGGTTGACGCGGAGGATTTTTCCAGCCCAGGACATGTTCGTGTCTCCTTGGAATTGCAGTTCGTGACGGCGGTCAGGGACGATCAGGCCGCAGACGGCTGGTTGCCCAGCTTGTCGGCCCATTGGCGCATCTTGTCCAGACCCGTCCAGTTGGCATCGATGAAGGTGATGGCGCCGGTCGGGCAGGCGTCGGCACAGGCCGGGTCGCCACCGCACAGGTCGCATTTCTGGACCTTGCCGGTTTCCTGCACGTAGTTGATGGTGCCGAACGGGCAGGCGATGGTGCAGACCTTGCAGCCCACACAGGTGGATTCATTCACGACCTTGGCGCCAGTGGCCTTGTCGACCGTGATCGCCTCGACCGGGCAGGCGTGCAGGCACCAGGCCTCGTCGCACTGGGTGCAGGTGTAGGGCACCTTCTTGCCGGTGTGGTGGAAGTCGAACACCTTGATGCGCGACTTGGCAGTGGCGTAGGTGCCGTAGTTCTCGAAGGAACAGGCCATCTCGCACTGCTGGCAGCCGGTGCACTTGTCCGGATTGATGTGCAACACCTTTTGCATGAGGGTCTCCTGTGGGTCGGCACGGGCTAGGCAGTCCCGCGCTTATGAATGACAATGCATAGCCATTCTGCACACAGGGGCATCCCGGCTGGCAAGGGATTACCCTGAAACTGACACACCTGGTTCAAAAATTCTCAGCTTGAGACACATGCGCACCCCCGACCGCTTGCACACCATCGAGCAGACCCGACAGGCCGTGCTCCACGAAGGCCGCCCGCTGCCTGCCCATGCCATGGCGCCCTGGCTGCAACGCGGCTGGCAGCGCTGCCAGGCCTGGGGACTGGACCCCAGTCAACAGATCGGCTTTGACGCCGTCAGCGCCGCCCGCATGCGCCAGGTGCAGGAGGAAAGCCGGCCGCTGGTGCAGGCGGCCCGCCCCGTACTGGCCGAGCTGGTCAGGGCCATGGGCAACATCGGCTACTTCGCCATCCTTACCAATGCCGAGGGCATCGTGATCGACGTGCACGGCCCGGTGGACCGCAGCGACCGCCGCGCCGACGTGATCGCCCGCGTGGGCGTGGATCTGTCCGAGCGTTCCGTGGGCACCACCGCCATCAGTGCTGCGCTGACCGAACTGCAGCCGGTCTGGCTGCACCGCGGCGAACATTTCTTTGACGACACCAGCGTCTACAGCTGCGCCGGGGCGCCGGTCTTCGGGCCGGACGGCCTCTGTGCCGGCATGCTGGACCTGACCGGCGTCGAGGTGGCCGAGCGCCCGGCCCTCAAGCACCTGGTCCGGCGTTCGGCCCGCAGCATCGAAAACAGCTGGCTGCTGGCCGCACCCCACGCGCTGACCCTGCGCCTGAACTGGCCCGGCAACCAGCCCGGCGACGACAGCGACGGCCTGCTGACACTGGACGCAGACGGCCTGATTACTGGCGCCAACCCCACCGCGCGGCAGATGCTGGCGCTCGACGTAGGCCAGACCAGCGCCCACGCCAACGACGTGTTCGCCATGCCCTGGGAACACCTGTTCGATGCCGCCCAGCGCGAGCAGGGCCTGTACGAGGTGCCGCTGTGGTCCGGCCTGCGCCTGCAGACCCAGGCGCACCGGTCCTCTCAGCCGACTTCAGGGGCTTCGTCCACACGCAGCAGCGGCAAGGCCCTGCGCGACGTGGAGACCGAACTGATCCGTCAGGCCGTGGTCAAGGCCAAAGGCAATGTGGCCGAGGCGGCGCGTGCCCTGGGCATCAGCCGGGCGACGGTCTACCGCAAGCTCGGCTCGCCCAAGGGCTGATTTAAGTTGATTGGTGGCAGCTTATTTGACAGCGTTCGGGAAGAACAGCTGCTCGCCACCGATCTTGTAGTCGGCAATCGCGGTCTGCCCGGCAGCTGACGTCACCCAATCCACAAACTTCTGCGCCTCGGCCTGTTTGACCTGCGGGTGCTTGGCCGGGTTCACCACCATCACGCCGTACTGGTTGAACAGGCGCTGGTCACCCTCCACCAGAACGGCCAGGTCGGCGCGGTTCTTGAAGTTGAGCCAGGTGCCGCGGTCGGCCAGCACATAGGCGCCTTGCGAGGCAGCAATGTTGAGCGCCGGGCCCATGCCACAGCCGCATTCGCGGTAGCCGCCGCCCTTGGCGTTGTCGAGGTTGGCCATTTTCCAGAAGCGCAGTTCTGCCGCGTGCGTGCCGCTCTTGTCGCCGCGCGAGACAAAAGCCGCGTTGGCGCCGGCCAGCTTGCCCAGCGCCGCCACGATGTCCTTGCCGCGGGTGCCCGCCGGGTCGGCCTTGGGGCCAATCAGCACGAAGTCGTTGTACATGACTTCCTGCCGCTTGAGGCCGAAGCCTTCGGCCACGAACTTTTCTTCGGCCGCCTTGTCGTGCACGAAGACCACATCGGCGTCGCCTCGGCGGGCCATGTCCAGCGCCTGGCCGGTGCCCAGCGCCACCACTTTCACGTCGATGCCGCTGGCCTTCTTGAAAGCCGGCAGCAGGTGGCCGAACAGGCCTGATTGCTCGGTCGAGGTGGTGGACGAGACCACGATCGAGGGGCTTTGCGCCCAGGCCAGCGGACTGGCCAGGAGCGTGCAGAGCACGAGGCGGCGAAGGGATTGGAAGCGGTGGGTCATGCGGTTTCTCCTTGAACAAAAGCATGGGCCTCGGGACTGACGCGGGCCAGCACCTCGGCATTGAAAAAATCCTCGACGGACAGGTCGGCCAACACACGGCCACCTTGCAAATAAACGACGCGACTGGCCATGCGCTTGACCTGGCCCAGGTTGTGGCTGGCCCAGATGAGCGTCAGCGGCCGCTCCTGGCCTTGCGCAAATTCGGCGATCAAGGCTTCGACCTCGCGTTTGGCGTTCGGGTCCAGGCTGGCGGTCGGTTCATCGAGCAGCAGCAGGTCGGGCTGACGTACCCAGGCGCGGGCCAGCGCCAGGCGCTGCTGCTGCCCGCCCGAGAGCTCGCGCCCGCTGCGCTGCGCCAGTGGCTGCAGGCCCACACGTGCCAGCGCCTGCTGCGCGCGCTCGCGCGCAGCCGACCAGGACAGGCCCAGCGAACGGTCCAGCCACAGGCCCAGCGCCACATTGGTGAGGGCGCTGGCACGCAGCAGGTGCGGCCGCTGGAACAGCATGGCCTGGCGGTGCGTCGGGTGGCGCTCGACCTGTCCGACCAGCGGTGTCAGCAGGCCATGCACCGTGCGCAGCAGCGTGCTTTTGCCCGAGCCATTGGCGCCGACCAGGGCCACACGCTCACCGGCCTGTACGGCCAGGTTCACGCGCTGGAGTGCGAGCACCGCACCCAGCCGGACCGACACCTCCCGCAACTGCAGCAGCGGCGCCATCACAGCCCCCCCACCAGTGCAGCGCCCTGGGCCGGGCGTGCACGCGCACGCCAGCGGATCAACGCCATCAACAGGTTCAGCAGGCCCACCACGAGCAGCAGCACCAGCCCCAGCGCCAGCGCCAGCGGCAGATCGCCCTTGCTGGTCTCCAGCGCGATCGCCGTGGTCATGACGCGGGTAAAGCCGTCGATGTTGCCACCCACGATCATCACCGCCCCCACCTCGGCAATGGCGCGGCCAAAAGCTGTCACGAAAATCGTCATCAGCGCCAGTCGCTCGTCCCAGGCCAGGATCAGGCTGCGCAGCCAGGGGCCGGCGCCCAGTGAGGCCCATTGCTCGCCGTGCTGGCGTTCCACGTCTTCGACCACCTGGCGCGTGAGCGCGGTCACCACCGGCAGCACCAGAATCACCTGCGCCACCACCATGGCCTTGAAGCTGAACAGCCAGCCCAGAAAACCCAGCGGACCGCTGCGCGAGAGCAGCAGGTACACCACCAGCCCGACCACCACCGAAGGCAGGGCCAGCAGGGTGTTGAGCCCCACCAGCACCGCCCCGCGGCCGGCAAAGCGGCTCACGGCCAGGCCGGCGCCCAGCAGCACGCCCAGCCCATAGCCAATCAGGCAGGCCGTGGCGCTGACGGCCAGTGACCGGCCGACAATGACCCAGAGCTGGGGATCGAGGGAAATGAGCAGATGCAGCGCCGTGGCGACGCTGTCGGAGAAGGTGTTCATACAGCGGGGCTGATGGTAGTGCCCACAGGCGCCCCCGGGCATCAGGGATGTCCGTTATGAAAAGCCGTGCATAGGCCTGCTTTGAGGCACACTCGCAGCGTGCCCAAAATCCACCTGTCCTACGAATGGTTACCCGATGGCCTGCAGCGCGGCGGCACGCCCTCGCCTTTGCACCATCCCTTGATGGACCTGCTGCAGGCGGTGCGTGACAGCGGTTCGATCTCCAGGGCCGCCAAGGGCCTGGACCTGTCCTACCGGCATGTTTGGGGCGAACTCAAGCGCTGGGAGCAGCAACTGGCCCAGCCGCTGATCGTCTGGGAAAAAGGCCAGGCCGCCCGCCTGACCGAATTTGCCGACAAGCTGCTGTGGGCCGAACGCCAGGCCCAGGCTCGGCTGGCGCCGCAGATCAGCGCCCTGCAGGCCGAACTGGAAAAAACATTTGCCCTGGCCTTCGACCCGGGCAGCCATGTGCTCACCCTCTACGCCAGCCATGACGACGCACTGGTGCGCCTGCGCGAACACGCAGCCACGCAGGGCCTGCACCTGGACATCCGCTTTTGCGGCAGCGTGGATGCGATCCGTGCGCTCAACGAGGGGCGCTGCACCGTGGCCGGGTTTCATGCACCGGAACAGCCCAGCCTGGACTCCTTGGTTGCACGCACCTACAAACCCATGCTCAAGACCGGTCAACACAAACTGATAGGCTTCGCTTCACGTGACCAGGGTCTGATGGTGCAAGTCGGTAACCCCCGTGGCATTTACCGCATGGAAGACCTCAAACGAGATGGAATTCGCATGGTCAACCGCAGTCTGGGCACCGGCACGCGCCTGCTGCTCGATGAGTGGCTGGAGCGAACAGGAACAGACCCGGCCGAGCTCAGTGGTTACGACCGCGAGGAACTTTCACATGCCGCACTGGCGGCATGCATTGCCTCCGGCAAAGCCGATACAGGACTGGGCATCGCTTCCGCAGCCAGCGCGCAAAAGCTCGATTTCATCCCCGTGCTGCATGAACAGTACTGGCTGGTCTGCCTCAAGTCCGCGCTGGACAATCCGGCAGTCATGCAGCTGCGTCAGATTCTGCTGAGCATGTCGTGGCAGAAACACTTGCAGGAGCTCAGCGGCTATCGGGCGGCCTTGCAATCGGGACAAGTGCACTCACTCAGACGGACATTACCCTGGTGGACCTGAAAATGCCTCCATGAAGCGGGTGACAGCAGTGCTGAAAAAAATATCATGGCCGGCAGACTCGAATAGCCTGTCCATTGAAATCGAGCCACGTACAATCGCCCGGTTCTTTAACCCGGGAGCTCCCCATGACCGCTTTACTCCGGTGGTCCCGCTGGATTGACAAAATCAATCTTACCGTCGGGCAAATCACTTTGTGGCTGGTTCTGATCACCACGCTCATCAGTGCAGGCAATGCCATTGTTCGAAAAGTCTTCGACAGCAGTTCAAATGCCCTGCTTGAAATTCAGTGGTATCTGTTCGCTGCTGTTTTTCTGCTCGGTGCAGGCTACGGACTGCTCAAGAATGCCCATGTACGCATCGACTTCATTGCGAGCCGCTTCAGCGCCCGCACACGCAACTGGATCGATGTGGGCGGCATCCTGATTGCACTCGTTCCCTTTTGCCTGCTGAGCATCTACCTGTCCTGGCCGATGTTCATGCAGGCCTTTGTTTCCGGCGAGGTCTCTTCCAATGCCGGCGGACTCATCCGATGGCCGGTTTATCTGCTGATACCGGTCGGTTTTTCGCTCCTGCTGCTGCAGTCGCTGTCAGAGCTGGTCAAGAGGCTGGCTTTTCTGCGGGGTCAGGGGCCCGATGTTCTATCGCATGAAGAAGCCCAGTCCGACGATCAAAAACGCGCTGCGGAACTCGAGCAGCTGACACAGGGAGAACGCTGATGGAAGCTTCCTTTTTGGCACAGAACTTTGTGCCCCTGATGTTCGCGGGGCTGCTGGTCCTGCTGCTGACCGGCTTTCCAGTCGCTTTCGCCCTGGCCGCCTGCGGTCTGGGTTTTGGTTTCATCGGCATGGAAATCGGCCTGTTCCCGGCCACCATGTTCCAGGCCCTGCCCTTGCGGATTTTCGGCATCATGCAGAACGACACCCTGCTGGCCATCCCCTTCTTCACCTTCATGGGGATCATTCTGGAACGCTCGGGCATGGCTGAAGATCTGCTGGAAACCGTGGGTCAGGTGTTCGGTCCGGTGCGCGGCGGCGTGGCGATTGCCGTGATCCTGGTAGGCGCCCTGCTGGCGGCCACCACCGGTGTGGTAGCGGCAGCCGTGATTTCCATGGGCCTGATTTCCCTGCCCATCATGCTGCGCTACGGCTACAGCCGGGTCATTGCCACCGGGACCATCACGGCCTCGGGCACTCTGGCCCAGGCGATCCCGCCTTCGCTGGTGCTGATCGTGCTGGCCGACCAGCTCGGTCGCTCGGTGGGTGACATGTATGCCGGCGCCCTGCTGCCTGGCGTGCTGCTGGTGGGGCTCTACATCCTGTTTGTGGTGGCGGTGGCCATCTTCAAGCCGGCCATGGTACCCGCCCTGCCGCCCGAGGCCCGTATCTACCGCGAGCCCGATGGCAGCTCCGGTCACAAATCCCTGATCGTGCTGCTGCTGATCGCCACCGCGGTCGGCGTGGCCTGGGCCCAGGTGCATGACCCGCTGCTGCGCAGCTGGCTCGACCGTTCCATGCCGGCCCCGGGTGACGAGGTGGTGATTCTGTCGATGACCATTGCCTCCCTGGTGGCGCTGGCCCTGTCGGTCATCAACCATGTCACCAGGATGGGCCTGCTTTCGCGGCTGGCCGAACAAGTGACCTTCGTGCTCATGCCCCCGCTGATCCTGATTTTCCTGGTGCTGGGCACGATCTTCCTGGGTGTTGCCACACCAACCGAGGGGGGAGCCATGGGCGCAGTAGGCGCCTTGATCCTGGCTGGCCTCAAGCGAAAGCTCAATGTCGGCATGACCCGACAGGCCCTGGAAAGTACCGCCAAGCTGTCAACCTTCGTGCTGTTCATCCTGATCGGCTCGACCGTTTTCAGCTTCACCTTCAATGCCGCCGATGGCCACATCTGGGTCGAGCATTTGTTTGACAACATTCCGGGCGGCGCGCTGGGCTTTCTGATCGTCGTGAACCTGCTGATCTTCGTGCTGGGCATGTTCATCGACTTTTTCGAGATTGCCTTCATCGTGATCCCACTCCTGGCCCCGGCAGCCGAGAAGATCCTGCCCGAACTGGTCCCGGGCATGACCGGCGATCAGGCCCTGATCTGGTTTGGCGTGATGGTCGCCATGAACCTGCAGACCTCCTTCCTGACCCCGCCCTTCGGTTTTGCCCTGTTTTACCTGCGCAGCGTGGCCGCGCGCAACGACTACAAGGACCGCGTCACGGGTCAGCTGATTCCGAGTGTCAAGACCTCGGAAATCTACAAGGGCTCGATCGCCTTCATCGTGCTGCAGTTGCTGATGGTGGCAGCCATCATCACTTTCCCCACGCTCGTGACAGGCGGTCTGGGTGGCAACCAGGCTGTCGATCTGGACAGCGTACAACTGGAGGCTGCTCCCGGTGATGATCTTGACCAACCCGTCGACGAAGATGCCGACGCAGAAGATGATCCGATGAAAAATATTCCTGGGGTCGACAGCAAACGCTAGACAGAGACCAGATTGTGATTTGGCCCACCCCTGGATTCAGGGGTGGGCTTTTTTCTGCTCGCGGCCCTCGCTACGGTGGGACACGGCACAAAAAAGCCCGCCAGAATTCTGACGGGCCATATAAAGCCAAGGCTCCCAAGGACTGGCCGACGTCACCTGGACGCCGGCTAGCCACTTACGACTCAGAGCTTTTGCGACTGCATGAAGGTGTCGAAACGGGCTTCGCCGAAACGGAACCACCAGTTGGCTTCGGCACGGTACTTGGCGTAATCGTCGTAGACCTTCTTCCAGTTGGGGTTCTTGGCGCTGATCTCTGAGTACAGTTCCTGCGAGTGTTTGAAGGCCACGTCCATCATGTCCTTGGGGAAAGGCAGGACTTTGGCTTTCTGCGCCGCCAGCTGGCGCAGGGCGGTCGGGTTGTAGACGTCGTAGCGGGCCTGAATTTCGACGTGAGCATAAGCAGAGGCTGCGTCAACGATGGCCTTGTACTCTGCGGGCAGCGCGTCGTAGGCCTTCTGGTTGACGAACAGCGTGAGCTGCGGGCCACCTTCCCACCAGCCGGGATAGTAGTAGAAGGGAGCCACCTTGTTGAGGCCGAGCTTGAGGTCATCGTGCGGACCGATCCACTCGGCGGCGTCAATCGTGCCTTTTTCCAGCGACTGGTAAATCTCGCCTGCAGGAATGTTCTGGGGCACCACGCCCATGCGCTCGAGCACCTTGCCGGCAAAACTACCGACGCGGAACTTCAGGCCCTTCATGTCAGCGGCCGACTTGATCTCCTTGCGGAACCAGCCGCCCATCTGGGTACCGGTATTGCCCATCGGGAAGTTCACGATGTTGTACTTGGCATAGTGCTCGCGCAGCAGCTTCAGGCCGTTGCCTTCGTACATCCAGGCGGTCATCTGGCGGCTGTTCAGACCAAAGGGAACGGCGCAGTCGAGGGCAAAGGTTTCGTCCTTGCCGAAGAAATAGTAAGGCGCGGTGTGAGCACATTCCACTGTACCGTTCTGCACGCCGTCGAGCACGCCGAAGGCTGGCATCAGTTCGCCAGCGGGGTGGGTCGTGATTTCAAACTTGCCACCGGTCATATCCTTGACCTTCTTGGCAAACGCATCTGCGCCGCCAAACAGGGTGTCCAGGGACTTGGGGAAGCTCGAAGCCAGACGCCAGCGGATGGTGGCCTGAGCCTGCACAGCGGGTGCAACACCAGCAGCCAGCACGCCAGCAATACCGGCATTTTTCAGAATGGAACGACGATCCATGTACTTACTCCTTAGAAATGAAAACAAGCCTGAAACGCCCAGGCAAGGACTTTGAAGTCAGACCTGCATTGTAGGAAGCTGGAATACCCCGTTTCGATCGGGTTTACCCTTTCGAAACGCCAAAATTGTCAATCGGCTGTTGATTTGATTTCAAGCAAGCATGGAAGTGAGCTCAGTCAGACCAGCGTTGGCGGACAGATGCCTCGATCCCTGCCGCATCCAGGCCCTGCTGGGCCAGCAATTTGGCCGGATCACCATGTTCGATGAATTCATCCGGCAGCCCCAGCTGCAGCATGGGCCGCACCAGATCCATGGTCTGCAAGGCTTCCATGACGGCACTGCCGGCACCGCCCATGACCACACCCTCTTCCAGCGTCACGATCTGTTCGTGCTGACGGGCGATTTGTGCCAGCAGTTCGGTATCAAGAGGCTTGACCCAGCGCATGTTGACCACGGTGGCATCGAGCTTCTCGGCCGCCTGCAATGCGGGGTACAGCAGGGTGCCGAAAGCCAGGATGGCGGTCTTGCGGCCCTGGCGGCGGATTTCGCCCTTGCCCAAGGGCAAACCTTCCAGA